>Ga0210404_10001355_pt1 | contig 10608 bp, 11 predicted proteins | sample IncBWH28MmetaG_FD_155455 | JGI IMG/M metagenome (GOLD analysis project Ga0210404, IMG submission 155455) | Forest soil microbial communities from Barre Woods Harvard Forest LTER site, Petersham, Massachusetts, United States - Inc-BW-H-28-M | ecosystem: Environmental > Terrestrial > Soil >... | reverse complement strand
GATTGGCAATTATCATTTTGCACGCGATTACGGGTGTGTGCACCCCGGCATGCCTCTTGGCCGCAAGCATCTCCGTCGAAGCCGTGACGCCCCCACTGGTGGGATTGGCCATTAAGTATCGAGAGCTGGATCCGAGCGGCCTGACGTTGGATCGATCTGGATTTCAGGCGAAAAATAAATTCCAAAAATCTCTAGAATCAATCACTTACAGCCCATAGCACTCCCAAAATATTGAAACGGAAAGACTTACCCGTAAAATATTCCAGGGAAAGGACTTAGGTGAGTCCCTCCCGGTTAAGTGCTTTAGAATCAGCGTCTGCCTCGCAAAATATTGCATTTGCTGGACTTAGCCCTCTTACTTGAATGTCAAAGAACGGTATACCTTCCTTAAGACATTAGATGCTGTGCAGGAGTCGAAGTCAAGGGAATTTGGGACGACAAGCTTATTTGCGCTGATATGCATGCATATGCAAGAATAGCATGCATGAGAAAGAACGCGGCAGCGGAAGCGAGCACGGGTTCGGACGCGGTTCGTCGCCATACCTATGAGAGGTACATTTCTGCCGCGCGGCGCCGGAGAGAGAAGACCGTGGCCATTAACGTGGGGGAAGTTCACCGCGCTTTGGCGCTCAACAATCGGGTGCCGCTAGTGTGCGCGGCCCTTAGATCGAAGAAGTTTTTGACTGAGTACGGGCTACGGATCCTGTCGAAGACGGGGCCTCCCTCGGGACAAAGCACGACGGTTACATTCACCTACGAAATCGTCGATACAAAACAAGATCACACTCGGTTGGACCGCCAGGATGCGTGGAACCGCTTGCGGGGAGCTCTGAAAGACGTATTCGCCGAATACGGCGGTGGCGAGGCCTACCTGCGCGCCGAACGGGCGTCTTTCCGCGACGCAGACGACGAAAAATGAGCCGCATCTACTGGGACTCGATGCTATTCATTTATTGGCTGGACAACAATCCTCTTTTCGCGAAGAGAGTTGCATCTATTTACTCGCGAATGGAGCAACGAAAGGACGCACTTATCACTAGCGCCGTTACTTTCGGCGAGGTTTTGGCGGGCGCATACCGGAAGGCCCCTTTGTCAAAAGGCGAAGACGTTCGCGCAACATTGTTGAGCGTAGTGTCTGAAGTAATACCGTTCACTCTCGAAACCGCAGACGCTTATGCCCGAATCCGTGGGAGCACGAACATAGCCTCGCCGTATGCCATCCATCTGGCCTGTGCGGCAAGCGCAGGCACAGATCTATTTCTGACCAACGACAGCAACCTAATCGGCAAGGTGATTCCCGGAATCCAATTCATCGCCGGACTCGACTCAAACATTCTTTGACCCGGCTTGCCGCAAATCGGAGTGACCCCGACCAAACACCTGCACCGGAACATCGGCTAGAATACTCTCGTCCGCATTCTGGTCTAGGAACGGCGATGAGGTTCCTCCTCTTGTTGTTTCTGTCGTGGCTGCGTCCAATCCCTGCTATTGAGTCGCAAACGCCCGCCTCCAAGCCGCCCACCAGCTGCATTGTGCAAGGCCAGGTTGTGCGGGAACCCGGTGGGCGACCCATCCAGAAAGTGGCGATTCGTATGTTCAGTGCTAACGACGAGGACCGAGACGAAGAGGGACATGTCACCTTCACCGACCCGGAGGGCCGCTTCAAGTTTGAGGACCTAAAGCCGGGGACCTACTACGTGTACTTTGGGCGCCCCGATTTTGTAGAAACTGAAAAGCGCCACCACGGCTCGGGAATGCTGCTGTCATTGGCTCCTGCACAGGAAGTGAAGGATTTGCTTTTCCACATGACGCCCGCAGCCGTGATCACGGGCAAAGTGCATGACGACGACGGTGACCCCGTGCGCGATGCCAGCGTTGTGGCCATCCCCTATGGAAGAGCTCCCCGTGGCGCCGAGCGCAGAAGACCCTTGGACAACCTAGCTCAGTGCTCCACGAATGATCTCGGGGAGTGTCGCATCAGCGGCTTGGCGCCAGGTCGCTATTTGATCGCCGTGCAGCCGCATTTCCACATACCCCCATGGACCACCATAGGGGCGGACAAGAAGGAGCAGGTCGAGACCACGTCCTACTATCCGAGAACGATTGACAGGAAGCTAGCGGTTCCTCTGGAGCTGCACGCCGGTGATGAAGTACCGGTAACCCTGACTATGGGCTTTGTGCATACGTTTCACGCACGCGGTCAAGTCATCAACTTGCCGGCATGGGCGGGCAAGGAAGGAGTTGAGCTTATCCTGCAACCTCAAGACGAGGAGGACGAAATTCACCTGCCGACCGGCAAACTCGACGAACATGGCGCCTTCGACATCAAGGGAGTGGTGCCAGGCTCCTATGATGTCTTTGCGTCTCCGACCACCGTTCGCAGTATGCTCGAGGTTCTCAACGGTCCAGGCGACCCCCAAGCGCCACAAGTAATGCGCGCGGACCAAACCGTGGAAGTCACCGATGGTGACCTGGAGGACTTGCGGATCGTGCTTCTGGAAAATGGGAAGGTCCGCGGTCACCTTCGCATGGACAACGGTCAGAAAACGGATTGGTCCTCGCTTTTTGTGGAGGTCTATGCCGACCGAGGACTGCCAGCCGGAAGAGCTGTGACAAACGGTGCGGGGGCAATGGTCAAACCAGATGGGTCGTTCGGAACGCCTGTGCTGCCTGGCAAATATCACCTACGTTTGCGGACAGGCAAACTTCCACCGGACTACTTCATGAAAACCATGAATCTGGGTGACAAGGAAGTGGCCGACTCAGGCTTCACTGTCGGGGGTGGAACCTATTCATTGGACGTTGTGGTGAGTGCGAACGGCGCGACCGTGGAGGGAATCGCCACGGACGAGAAAGACAAGCCAGCCTCTGACGTCCAGGTTATTTTCATTCCGGATGCAAGGCGCCGCGAACGTCACGATCTCTACCAGCAAGTCACCACAGATTCCAAAGGTCACTTCAGCCTGCGCGGATTAAATCCGGGCGAATACCAGGTGTTTGCGCTCGATGCTGATGTCGATCGGGATCAAATTTCCGATCCTGAGTTCGTGCGCACGCATGAATCGCTGGGCCAGAGCGTTAAGCTTGAGGAAGGCGATCACAAGAACGTTGTGCTGAAGCTGGCCTCCAGCGACTGACGCGGGTTTCGCTTGAGAAGGGCCTAAACATGTCCTGTGGCAAGCTTGGTTTCGAGCCTTCTTTTGACCTCAGCCCATTCCGAATCCAGGATGCTGAAGTAGACTGAGTCGCGCACTCGGCCCGTCCAGGTGAGCACGTGCCGGCGCAATGTTCCTTCTTCTTTCGCGCCCATGCGCAGGATGGCATTGCGCGATTTCTGATTCAGAGCGTCCGTCTTCAGTTCGACGCGAAAGCAGTTCCAGACGTCAAAGGCGTGGCGCAACATCAGATACTTCGCTTCCGTATTGACGGCCGTACGCTGCCAGGCCGGAGCGATCCACGTGGAACCAATCTCCACGCGGCGATTGATGCGGTCGATATTCATGAAGCGAGTGCTGCCGATGACGCGCGCGGAACTGCGCTCCAACGTCGCGAACACAATCGACTCACCGCGCTCCTGTTCGTCAAAGGCCTTCTCCACCAGGCGCTGAAAGTCCTCGCGCGTATTCATGCGGTAGGGAATCCACTGGAAGATATCGTCGAGCGCGTCCTTCGAAACTTTCCAGAACATCTCTGCGTGTTCACTACGTAGAGGTTCGAGGCGAACGACCGAACCTTCGAGCGTAAGCGGAGTAACGATAGTTAGCGGAGCGGCCATCAAGCTCATGGACCATTCCTTCCTTTACAAGCCATTATCTTGCATCTTGCGCTTGTTTGCGGCATCTCAACTACGACGCCATCTGTAGAATGAGAAGCAAGAGCGTTGACCTGCGATGACCTCATCCGTCCAACACTGTACCAACAAGCGATGTCAGGAGAGCCCGCGGTGAAAGCGCAGTGTCTGCCCTTTACCCAAATCCCGCATACGACGCGCCTTTTCACCGATTTCCTTGCATACTCTCCCAGCGTGCATCCTTTCTACCCGCATTCTCCGCACTTCAGCGAATGGTCGAAGGCAGAGGCTTCGACATTGCAGTACGATCCATCTCGCCGAGAACGGGTGAGCACGATTCTTGAGCGCCAGAATCAGTCCTGGGGCGCCTCGCCGCAAACTTTCGCGAATCTGAATCGTCTGCGCCAAGGCGCGGCTGCCATTGTGACTGGGCAGCAAGTCGGCCTGTTCGGCGGCCCCATGTTTGCAATTTATAAAGCTCTGACCGCCGTCAAGTTGGCAGAAGAGGCCACGGCGGCGGGCATCGACTCGGTGCCCGTGTTCTGGCTGGCCACCTCCGACCACGATCTCGCCGAAGTGAATCACGTCGCGTTGCCCGGCCCCGACGGCTTGCTACGCACGCTTTCAACTTCCAGCCACGGTGTTCCGGGCGCGCCGGTTAGCAACGTGCGCCTGGGCGAAGAGATATTGCCGGTCGTGGAAGAGGCCGCATCGCTGCTGGGAGAATCTGAGGCGTCGCAACTGCTGCGCGCGTCTTATCGTCCCGGCGAAACGATGGGCACGGCTTTCGCGCGCTTCTATGCGCGCCTGTTCAGCCAATGGGGTGTGATTCTTCTGGACGCCTCGGATGCAGAACTGCATCGCGTTGCGGCGCCCGTCTACCGAGCGGCCATCGAGCGTGTAGAAGAGTTAGAGGCCGCGCTACACACTCGAGGCCAGGCTCTGGAGAGTGCCGGTTATTATCAGCAGGTAAAGGTTACGGCGTCGTCGGTACTACTTTTTGCAATGCGCGAGGGCGCGCGCACGGCGATCCACCGCCGGCCGGGATCGAATCAGGCCACGGAATTTGTGATTGGGAGCGAGCCCGGAGCCGAGAAGCTTTCGTCCACCGAATTGCTGGGCCGCATTGCTTCGGCGCCGGAGAACTTCAGCCCCAACGTGCTCTTGCGCCCGGTCGTGCAAGATTACCTTTTGCCCACTCTCGCCTACACGGGTGGTGCCGCCGAGGCGGCTTATTTCGCGCAGGTGGGCGCGGTCTATGAAAAAATCCTGGGGCGCGTGACGCCCATCGTGCCTCGTTTTTCCGCAACTCTGGTCGAGCCCAAGGTTCAGCGCTGGCTGCGGCAGTACGACATCCCGGTGCGCGATGCCTTCGATGGGCCTGAGCAGCTTCGTCAGACGTTGGCCTCGCGTACTCTGCCGGCTGGTCTGCAGGCGGCCTTCGAACGAGCGAACAAGTCAGTGGAAGAGTCTTTTTCCGGCCTGCAGCAAGCGCTGGCCAAACTCGATCCCACGCTCGTCGAAGCCAGCCAGACAGGTGCGTCTAAAGTACACTACCAACTCGACCGCCTGCGAGAACGAGCCATGGCCGCCGAACTACGTCGCAGCGAGGTGGTGAGCCGTCATGCCGAAGCCCTCAGCCACGCGCTCTACCCGGGAAACGCTCTGCAGGAGCGTGGCGTGGCCGGGGTATATTTCGTTGCGCGTCACGGAACCGAACTGCTGCGCAGCATTCACGACGCCATGCGCACCGATTGCCACGACCACCAAATTTTGGAGTTCTAGAAAAGCAATGGAAACGACTCTCGCGCCTAACGGCTTTCGCTCGTCGCCAAATACGTTCCCAGTCCGATCATGATAGCTCCGGTCACCGTTCTCTGCCTGCGGCGGAACACTGCCGAGGACCGAATCCTTTTCCTGAGTGGTTCCGCCAGCAGGATCACGATCAGATCCGCGGAGGTGTTCAGAGCTACCGAAACAGTTCCCAGCAGAACGAACTGAAAGAATACGTGTCCGGTCCCGCGGTTGACGAACTGAGGGATGAAGGAAAGAAAGAACAAAGCTGTTTTGGGATTGAGCACTTCCGTCGCAACCCCCTGCCAGAGCGGATTTCGAGCCACGCCGGTCGCCACAACGAGATCATGCGGAGAAAACGCCTCCTGTTTCCCCGCATCTTTCCGAGCGTCGAGGATCATCTTCACGCCCAAGAAGCACAAGTAAGCTGCGCCCGCATATTTCACAGTGGAGAACGCCAGAGCCGATCGGGCCAGGATGACGGAAACTCCCAGGGCTGCGGCGAGAACGTGCACCATGCCTCCAAGAAACGTGCCCAGAGCTGAGAGCACTCCTTCGCGTTTTCCTCCGGCCAGACTTCTGGCCAACACGTAGAGCATCCCCGGTCCCGGTGCCACGGCAAGCAATAGCGCTGCCGTTAGAAACAACAACAGTCGAGTGGAATCAAACATGATGGAGAAGATTGTACGCCATGAGTCTACTGCCGAAGCCAGGTTTCGAGCTGCTCCAGCGACTCGACGCGCGGGAGTTCGCGATCGCGATAGGCGCCAGCCAGATCGAACAAAATCGCCTGCATCCCTGCATTGCGGGCGCCCAGATAGTCCACGGAGTACACATCGCCAACGTACAGGCTTTCGTCGGCGCGCGCCTTCATCTGGCCAAGCGCTGCTTCAAAAATCTCGGCACGCGGCTTCTCGACTCCCACGATTCCTGAATCCGTGATCGTTTCAAAGCACTCGGCAATACCGCAGCGGGAGAGTACGCGCTCGATGCCACCGTCGGCATTGGAGATTACGGCGATGCGGAAGGTCTGACGGATTCGGTCGAGCACGTCGCGCGTGCCCAGTGCAATCTGGTCCCAGTTGGACGACTTCTGAGTATTCTCCACCAGCGCTTCGCGGACGGCGGTGTTCTGCCCGAGTTCTTCCAGCAGGTAAGTGTGAAATGTCCACCAGAAGCCGTGGTCGACTCTGCCACCCTGCATGCCCTCGTCGAACTCCAACTTTGTTCTGCGCTCCAGGGCCTGCCATTGCTTGAGCGTGGGATGGCGATCGTTCGCGATGGGGGCCAGCATCTTTGCCCGGTTGGGGAAGAGAAGAGTGTTTCCGACATCAAAGAAAATGACGCGCCGTTGTGGCATGTGTCCATCTTACTGAAAGCTACCTTGGACTTGGGCAACGAGGAGAAGCGGGGAAAGGAGATCTGGCTCTCTGGCCCAGGGGAAACGTAGAGGTCGCTGACGCCCTCGTTGTGTCCATCCGTGACCTGAGCAGGAAAAAAATGTAATATCCAAATCACTTGTGGACGGGGAGCTTTCCCCGATAAGTTCGTGCTATGGCTCTTTCTTCAACAACCGGAGTGATCTCGGGCTTGGCGCGTACCACGTGCGCCGCGCTCTCGCTGCACAACCTGTTGCGCGCTCAGTCCGCGCTGCTTGCGAGCCTGGTGCTATTGGAGCGGCATTCCAGCCGCCGGAACGACGTTTACGACATTCTCTGGGCCGTCGTCTTCGGGTTCGCTACGCTGAATATCCTGAGCCTGGCCGCCCGGCGCTTCGAGCCCAACCGCCGCGGCCTCACCTTCGGAGAGTTGATGGCGGTGCTCGTGGTGCTGCTTTCGATCTTCCTACTGGGCTGGGAGTTGTTGGGCGTGTTCCGCATCTTCCCCATCAAACTTCACCGTTGAGCTTGCCGGTTTGAATTGTCGGCTTTGAACCGGGCCCGAGGAGTCTGCTTTTGCGGTATGATTCGCAGAATGGCGAAGAGTTCCCCCACGATCGAAGTTACTTGCCCCTGCTGCAGCGCGCTGCTGAAGATCGATACGGCAACGGCCGCCGTGATTGCCCACACCGCAGCGGTGAAGCCCCGGATGTTTAACGACATGGAGGCAGCCGCCCGCGCCATGAAGGAACAGGATAGCCGCCGCGAATCGATCTTCCGGCAATCGGTCGAAGCGCAAAAACATGCTTCCGAACTGCTGGACAAGAAGTTTCAGGAGGCGGTAAAGAAAGCCAAGGAGTCTCCGGACACGGGCAAGCCGATCCGCGATTTCGATCTGGATTAGGAGCAGTGGGCGGGCAGTGAACCTATGGAGATTCGTCCACTGCTTCTCGGTCACCGCGGGGCGCGTGCGGAGAAATCCATTCCCGAGAATACGCTGGCCTCATTCGACCTCGCGCTTGCCAACGGCTGCGATGGTTTCGAATTTGACGTGCGGCTCACGGCGGACGGGCAAGCGGTTATTTGTCACGATGCGAACGTCCGCGGTCTGGAAATTGCCAGATCCTCGTCCCAACAGTTGTCCCTGCCCCTGTTGGGTGAAGTTCTAGCTCGCTACTGGAGCAACGCCTTCCTCGACATCGAACTGAAAGTCTCTGGTCTGGAAACGATTACGGCAGATTCTCTGCGAAAACTTGTTCCGGCGCGGGGCTTCGTGGTTTCGTCGTTTGTCCCCGAAGTGCTGGGGACCATCCACGGCTTGGACGCGAACATCCCGCTCGGTCTAATCTGCGAGACGCAGGCCCAGTTCAGCCGCTGGATTCATTTGCCGGTCGAGTATGTGATTCCGCACTACAAACTCTTGCAGGCGGATCTCATTTCGGAGATCAAAGACACGGGCAGGAAAGTTTTGGTGTGGACAGTGAATGCCGCGGCGGACATGAAACGCTTTTCCGACTGGGGCGTGGCCGGCATTATTTCGGACGATCCCAAGCGGCTTGCTCTCACTCTGGGTCGGCGGAATAAGTCTGAAGCTTAAGAAAACCTAGCCACGGATTCACACGGATTGTCACGGATACCTCTCCGCGATTCTTAATTTCTTGAGTGTTTTGATTTTATCCGTGTGACTCAGTGTAGATCCGTGGCGAAGAAGTTGACTGCCACATTCAATCCGCGGCGGCTTCGAGAGCAGCCGTGACGCGCCCCACCGGCCGCAGGAAGGCGGCGCGCTCCATCTCAAAAGCTTCGAGGTTGGCTCCCATGGCGTGCTCGTTCCAGCCGAGAACCGCGCCAATGCGCAACGCAGCTTCGCGGCTGCACGACTCAGACCAGCACGCACCCAGTGCCACCGGCACCCGGCGCAGCAGCACGTCGCCCAAAGTTACAGCGCACTCTCTGCGATATGCTTCCACAACTTCGGCGATTACGTGCGAGGTATGGGGACAGATCGGCGCCCGCAGTTCCGCGCTCACCAGAGCCATGCGGGCGATGTCGGCAGCGCGTTTGCCGTGCCATTCCACCATTCCGCGCGCCGTTTCCTCGCTCACCGCTCCGATTCGCGCAATCTCGAGCACGGCGTCGTCCAGCAGGGGATCGAGCGCGGTTCCCGGTCCCACCGCCATCGTATTCGGCTCCTTCGCGCTCAACCCGATCTTCCGCGCACAGTCCCGCGCCAGCGACGCCGCAGTCGTCAACTTGCCGCCGATCACGGAAAGCATGTGAGCCGCGCCGTCATCCACGTGGTCGTGCAGAATGTGCCGGCGTGTCACTGCGGAAGGACGATTGTCCGGGGAATAAGGAAGGGGCCGAATTCCAGCAAACGCATGTTTCACGCTTTGTGCAGATATCTTCGCCCTGGGAAACAGTTGTGCCACGGACCGCACGAGGTAATTGATCTCATCCACCGAGGGAACCGTTCTTGCCGGGTCGCCGTTGTCGGCAACCTCCGTTGTTCCCACCAGGATCTGATCGTTCCACGGCAGGACAAAGATAGGACGGCCATCCGCCGCCTCGCTGTAAACCGCGGCATTTGGCGAACCTGGAAACCGCGGCAGGACAATATGCGAGCCGCGTACGCCACCCAGCATCGGCCTGGCCATGCGGATCGAAGAGCGCTGGCACACCCGGTCAGCCCACGGTCCGCTGCAGTTGATCACCCAGCCTGCGCTTACGCGCTGGTCCCGCCCCGAAATCTGGTCGCGTAATAGTACGCCCTTAGTGCGGCCATGAGCCACGTCGACCGCGAGCGCTTCCATGTGATTGCGGACGATCGCCCCTGCCCCCACGGCTTCCATCAACCATTCCGCCACCAGCCGTTCCGGAAACTCGCATTGTGCATCTTCATAATTGAAGAACGACCAGCGATGCCCGGCGTCCAAGGCTCGCTCCAACCGCTTCGATTCCATTTCGGTCGAGTCCTTGCTTGGCGGTTTTCCTGCCATGCGCTGATAGAGCCACAATCCGGCACGCACTTTCAACGCACTGCGCTGGCCGGTCTCGTTCAAAAGCAGCAGGAAGTGCATGGGATGCACCAGGTGAGATCGTTCCCGCAGTAACTTCTCCCGCTCGCGAAGCGATTCCCGTACCAGGTCCAACTCGCCGTGTTCCAGGTAGCGCAGTCCGCCGTGAATGATGCGCGTGGAACGGCTGGTTACTCCGGAGGCAAAATCATTCTGCTCTACCAGCAGGGTGTGCTTCCCCGCGCGAGCGCACTGCCGGGCCACGGCTACGCCATTGATACCCCCGCCAATCACCACCACTTGGAAGTGCTGGCCTTCCAGGGACGCTCGGGGATTTGCTGCTAAGACCATGTTTTATCAGTCAGATACAGAACTTCCACAAGGCTAATTATAAGGCTATCAGGCCGCCCGCTACACTACGCCCATTAGAGTGTGCACCGCGTCTGTCAGTGGGAGAAGGTAACCTTGGTACCGCAAAACGCCCGGCCAAACTCGCACCACTTCGGCCCAAACGTTCCGAAACGGGAACGTAAGAACACACCAGGGCCGGGCGGAACGCAGCCGAACCGGTATCTGCCATCTGCGCTTTCAACCACCGTTCCGGCACATTGCCGGTTCCGTGACGGCT
>Ga0210404_10001354_pt1 | contig 10621 bp, 10 predicted proteins | sample IncBWH28MmetaG_FD_155455 | JGI IMG/M metagenome (GOLD analysis project Ga0210404, IMG submission 155455) | Forest soil microbial communities from Barre Woods Harvard Forest LTER site, Petersham, Massachusetts, United States - Inc-BW-H-28-M | ecosystem: Environmental > Terrestrial > Soil >... | reverse complement strand
CGCGTTCAGGAGTACGTATGCTCCTTTCGGCGCTTATGGATATTCGGCTGTTTTTCATCCGCGAGTAGGACTACATTCGGCTCTGGACTCAAAGCTCGTCCCGCTCAGCTTCGAAGGCCAACGATACTAGGCTAGCTGCTTCGGCTCGAAAGGAAGTGTTTCCTGAACTCCGCAACTCCTCAACAGTGAGTACAGGTGTGCCTGAGCGTTTGTGGCGTCCGGCCAACGCACTTAATGTCATAGCACCGAGATTCCTCAGCCCGGTATCTACTGCGTGACGTAACACACGAGTGAAAGCGCGACGCAATCAGTTCTGGTGGGTTGCGTAGCCGAGGGCATGAAGCTTGAGAACCGCCCGGTGCATTCCAACGGGTGGATGGAGAGACAAAATGGCCGAGTGCAAGCAGAGGGGTAGTTCTATCAAAGCACGGGTTAAGGCCGAGCAATCCCTTAGAGAGCCAAATTCAACCTCGGCGCTGTTTTTTGGTGAAGATCTGATTTCAATCCCAACTGCAAGAATTCTGGAAGAATTTCGTAAACTGTCGCGTTTCTTCCCGGTCGTCGTTCTTATTCCGAAATCGGCTGTCCACGAGAAGACTGCCCCGAACAATTCCGCATCGAACAAGTCCGTCACCGTTATCAACGGAGGCCCGCATCTTCCCTCACCTGTGGAGGCGGCGGCATGGTTTGAAAGTCCGAGCGCCGAAGACATGTTTGTGTTTGGGGAGGTGACGGTAAGCTTTTCCGCCATGGAAACCCATCGGCGGGGGCAGTTAGTTGCACTCACACGAAAGGAGTTTAAAACTCTGGCGTATCTGATCCGGAATGCCCGAAGGGTGATCTCCCGGGACGAACTTCTCAACGAAGTCTGGGGATATCAAAGTTATCCGTCTACTCGTACGGTTGACAACCACATACTCGGCTTGCGCGGGAAACTGGAGGCGGACCCTGCCCGTCCCAAACACTTTCTAACGGTACGTGGCACAGGATATAAGTTCTTGCCCTAAATCTGCGCAACCGACTCCGATTGGGGACGACTGGGGGATTGTGGAGCGATTATCACAGGGATACGATAAGCCGGGAACTCTTAACCCGGCAGATAAGAGCGCCAACAAGCGTCCCATCTTTCGCCCGCTCAACGAATTACGAAACTTTACGAACACCTCGACGGTTATTTTGCCGCACCGATGCCCTGGACGTGAGAGGATATCGCCCGGAGGATTCATGGAAATCTTGGCGGCATTGAAGCAGGAAGAAGCGAAGTTCGAGAAGGAGGTGAGTGCCGCGCAGCAGCAGTTGGACAATGTGCGAACGGCAATGAAGCTCTTAGGCGGTATGAATAGCAGTGGTAAAGCGACTGCCAGCAGCAGTGGTAAAACGACTGGCGGGAAGAAACGAGTCATGTCTGCCGCTGCGAGAGCGAAGATGGCGCAGGCGCAAAAGGAGCGTTGGGCAAAGTTTAGAGCAGCGAAGGCGAAGGGTAAGTAAAGCTGATTTTGCGCAGTCAGCTTGGGATGGAGAACGTGTGGCGCCCACTAAAACGCAGCTTTTTGGATTGGGTGCTTGGCGCACACATGCCGACTCAAACTCGTTGTCGCGCTCGCGTTCGTAGTTCAGTTTCATTTCAGCTATCGTGTTGCCAGCGGGTAAACCTGAAGGTTTGAACTCCTACGCACATCGTGAACAGGCCCAGCCCATGAAACGTTCTCTTTGAACCCACACCAATTCAGGGTGTGTTGCGTAGGGCTTGCGGCTTGGGAGAGCCACCATACATCACCATTAGTGACGATTGATTTGTAGCATCTACTTACTTATACGACGTCTAAATCGCACGCTTACCAGCATTCAACGCAATGGCAAACAGCCGTCAGGCCACTTGAGTTTCCTAACCAACCATATCGACAACTTGCTTGAACGAGCGGGGGTCCACCTGTACGACAGGGAAACGGGTCTCCACATTCTTATGGACGAGTATTCTGTCCCGCCGCAGGAATTGGACCATGGTCCAGCAACCATCAGCATAGCACTGACAAACGCCTGTGATCTTTCGTGCGAATTCTGTTATGCACCCAAGAGCCGCCATTCCCTCAAAGCTGACGATGTTTTGGCTTGGTGCAAAGAATTCTCTAATCTAGGTACATTTGAAGTTGCGTTTGGCGGTGGCGAACCAACTCTGTATCGCGGCCTTTTTCGGCTTTGCCACGCTATTTGGAGCGAAACAGACCTCGGAATTTCAATTACCACTCATGGTCAGCATTTAACGAGTGAGCTTATCCGTGCGCTGCATGGTTGCGTGTCGGTGATCCGCGTTTCCATTGATGCACCAGAGCCGCATTATTCGTTGGTTCGGGAGCGTCCGCTGAGTCGTCTTCTTGAGACTCTTGAGCGGGCGAGTCAACTTATCTCACAATGCGACTCAAGATTGATGAAGTCTTCGAGCACTATGCGGCGCAATCGGAATACTACAAGCGGGCAAACATTGCTCAACGCTTCGCGATGGAAGACTGCTTTTATCGGTTAAGCATGGAGTTGCTGGCGAAGATTATTGGGCCGTTCGAAATAATACGGTGAAAACGCGATTCACGCCAATCGAATTTGTGAAATGGGCGGAGCCGGATTCTCCTTCGCAGCCCGCAATCTTTTCGCAACTGTCCGAAATGAGACTGCATCGCGATGCCATCATAGGTGCATGCTCCGTAAGAAAGGTAAGAAAGAACTCGGCAACGCGGCACGTGCCAGCGTCAAGAAGGAAATGGCGAAGCCGCGCATGGCCAAGTCCGCAAGAATAACGGAGCTGAATCTAGATACTGTGCGAATTCCAGTTCGGCCGAGTACCACCGGAACGATCAACAAAAGCATCCCGTCTCCACGTCAAAGCCAGCCGGAAAAGGTGGAGATTGCTGTTGCCGGGGCCGACCACCGGCACCGAAATCTCCGCATCGAAAATACGTTAACTGACGAAAATGGCGACGCTGTGAGTCTCAAAAAGGGAGCTCACGTTGAGGTTACCGTCACAGCCGAACCAAAGACAGTCAACCGCCGCCATTAACGAAGGCTTAGCCGGGTTGACGGGCAGTTTTTTAAGGTATTTAGTCCTTCGCGGTTGTAACCAAAAGCTGGCGCATCTCGATCCTTCTTATCGAACGGCGCTGGCAGTATGCGCCATTCTCAATATTGAGATGTTGCTCATCGAGGGAAGTGTGGGTGTAAGGATGGATCGGTTTGTAGGTCTGTACGCTTCTTCGCGAGAAGGTATACAAGCTTCGTCGTATTCCAAACCGTACGGATCTCCGGCATACAGAGGTAAGTTAAAATTGTGCCGGACGAAAATTATGACTTATGACTGACTGAGCGGGCTCCAGCCTGTAATCCCTCGAATAGGCACATCGTTTAACGGTCGAAGGTCGATAACACCAGGTAGCAATAAGTTACGGATGCTCTGCCGCAGAGAAGTTGAAACGTAACCGGCAGCAGCGCTTCACCGCAGTGGCTCCAGCCGTTGATCAACAACTGTACGCCAGGAGGGCGATTCGTGCTCGGAATGGGCTCGAGGCAGAGCGGCAAGGCCATAGTTGTTTCAACCTGCCTGGCGATATGCCTATACCGGAATGCTACAGCCAGCACTGCGCCTGCCGACGAGACCGCGCCTCTGTCTGTTAATCACTGTGCGGTGAGCGCGGAAGAATTTAAATGGTTCATGCAGCAGGAACGGGCAGGTGTGTTTCAAGAGCTAAGGACAAGATGCAAGTTCGATTACGGAAAAGGTTTCTGGGACCGCAATTGTGCGGGAACAACAGCAAAGAAGCTAATCGAGAAGAGAACCATCAACCGAATTGTTCGTGACACAGTTCAGCAGTTGCTTTTTAAGGACCTCGGATTAATCGAAGATGCACGCTATTCGGTTTTTCTCGAAAACCTTGAAAACCTCAACGCGAATAGGGAAAGAGCTGCCCAGCAAGGACGCGTAATCTACGGGCCAGTGCGCTACGGCGTACTGCAATACTACGGGCACTGGATGGCTACCCTCCAAATCCGGGCCAAAGAAAAGCTGTCCCGAGGCGAGTTTCGCGTGACCGATGAGAAACTCCGGGTCTTCGCTGGAAAAACATGGCCAAAGCGCCCCTTTGAACAGACCAAGGAGCTGGCAAGGGCAACGTATATCGATCAAGCGTACCAACACCTGGTCGACGCCAGGATCGCAAACGCCATGGTGAAAACGAATGCGGAGGCGGTCCGCGCGATTCTTACATCGGAATTGCCTTCAACGAACGAAGAAAGATGAATTCGAAAGAAAAGATCACACATTCGGTAGGGAGCTCATGAACAGTCAAAAGCAATATTTCTGGAAGGCGGTTATGACCAAGGGCGCAGTGCTATTTTTGTTGCTCGTGCTTGCGCCGCGACTTCAAGCTACCAGCTATTACGTAGATTCGGTGAATGGCAATGATGCGAACTCCGGAACGGCTCCGACCGCCGCGTGGCAGACACTGGATGTCGTGAATAACAGAACATTCCAACCCGGCGACCTTCTTCTTTTCAAAGCGGGCGGCATCTGGACGGGCCAGCTAAATCCAAAAGGCTCGGGCAGCGCTACTTTGCCGATTGTCATAGATATGTACGGAAACGGCCCCAAACCTATTATCGACGGCAATGGTGTGACCGGGAATGGCGCGGTTTTCCTATTCAATCAAAGCTATTGGGAGCTTAACAATCTCGAGGTTACGAACGACGCGGCCAGCGGCGGCGACCGACGAGGAATCTACTTGAGCGCGGCGAATTTCGGAACGGCCACGCACTTATACGTCAGGAACTGCTACATCCACAACGTCAAAGGAATAGTAGACGCAAACAGCAGTGCGGCGAAACGGACAGGCGGAATCATTATCGAGGTAATTGACGACTCAACGACGCCGTCACGCTTCGATGACGTACGCATCGAGAATTCCGTGATTACCACTGTAGATAACGAGGGTATTGCGATCAATAACCGGGTGAAGACCAGCGATTATCCGGGTACGACTGGGTGGGACAACCGGAAAATAACACGCTTGCTTATACGCAACAATTCGCTCAGTGATATAGCCAAAAATGCGATGATCATCCGACTTGCCGATGAGACTGGCTTAATTGAGCACAACGTGGTCTGGAATACAGCATTCCGCGCCGGTGCGGGCAATACGATTTATACAATCAGTTGCCGTGGAACGGTGTTCCAACATAATGAGGGATATTTGAACAAAGAAACCGCCGGGTACGACGGCTCTCTTTATGACTCGGACCTCCAGAGCCCGCATGTAATATTTCAATACAGCTATAGTCACGATAACAATCAAGGGTTGTACTGGATGGCCACGACGGCACCGGACGACAATATCACTGTAAGGTACAACATCAGCCAGAATGACAAAGGCCGAATTTTCTCGATGAGCTACCCAAACACGAGTACGTACGTGTACAACAATACGATCTATATCCCTTCGAATCTATCTCCCGCGATCATCGACGAAAAGACAGCGAACCAAAAGACGTATTATTTTTACAACAATATTTTTTATAATGAGAGCTCGACCGCGACATATCAGTTCTTCAACGGCATTCGAACCTTCAGCCACAATATCTTCTATGGCTTTCATCCCGCAAATGAGCCGTCGGACGCCAATAAGCTCACCAGCGACCCGTTGCTAGAAGCGCCCGGCACAGGCGGTTTGGGCCTGGATACGGTCAATGGCTATAAGCTGAAAGCTGGGTCTCCGGCCATAGACTCGGGCATGACCATTGCCAATGACGGTGGTTTAGACTTCTTCGGCAACAAAGTGCCGTATAACGGCGTAACGGACCGGGGAGGTCACGAATGGACTCCAGCGGGCGGCGACTTCTCGCTGTCGGCCTCCCCGTCCTCTCAAACCGAAGTTCGCGGGAGTAGCGTTAACTATACCGTTAGCAGCACTTCCGCAGGCGATCCAACCATAGCTTTGAGTGTGGATGGCTTGCCCAATGGCGCCATCGCGACCTTCAATCCCACGTCGCTGCACGGGTCCAGTGCCGCCACCATGACGGTCAGTACAAATTCCAGCACGCCTACTGGGACTTATACATTGAGAGTCAGCGGGAATACCGGAAGCGTGATGCACGCGATCAATGTGACGCTGGTGGTAGGCGCCACATCCGACTTCTCGCTATCTGCTACGCCGACAAGTCAGACGGTGGTTCAGGGGAGTAATACCGCCTACACCATCGGTGTCCCATCCTCCGGTAGTTTTGGGGGCGCGGTTGCGTTGAGCGCAAGTGGTTTGCCCAGCGGCGCGAGTGCCAGCTTCAATCCCAGTTCCGTGACCAGTCCCGGCTCGTCCACCATGACGGTGACCGCGAGTTCCAACACGCGAAGTGGCGGATACACTCTAACCGTTACAGGGACAAGCGGTAGCTTGACCCATACAACTACGGCTACTCTGGTTGTAAAGTCGGCTTCGCTGCAGCAGACCACAGCTGCGTTAGCCTCGAGTGCAAATCCCTCGGCCGGCGGGCAGAAAGTGACGTTCACTGCCAGCGTCTCACCCTCCGCAGCTTCGGGTAGCGTGCAGTTCTTCGATGGCTCCTCGTCGCTAGGAACCGCGACACTTAGCGGAGGCGCAGCGTCCGTTTCGACCGCGACCCTGACGGCAGGGTCGCATTCCATTACTGCAAAATACAATGGGGACGCAAACTTCGCGGTCAGCACCTCCGCGGTATTGACGCAGACAGTGAATGCGGGTGTTGCACAACCCACCACTTTACTTCCCGTCGCGGATGCCTACGTGCGCGACGGTAGTTATGCCAATACGAACTACGGCCTAGTCAACACATTGGCCACCAAATCCGATGTCGGCGCTGGCTATAACCGCTGGACATATCTAAAGTTTGATCTTTCAGGTATCACAGGAAGCATTACCAGCAGTGTGCTGCGTCTCTACGGCGGTATCTCTAACACTAGAAACACCAACCTCACGGTCGCCGTTTACGCGGGGGCTGACACAACTTGGAGCGAAGCCGGCATCACTTGGAACAATCGGCCGCCAGCAGGCGCGAGCATTCTGGCTACTGCTACAGTCGCCAACTCAACATCGCAATACTTCGAATGGGACCTGACACCGTACATTCAGGCGGCCAACCGCGGCTTGGTGAGCATTGTGTTGCAGGACACACAGAACAGCACCGATTACATTCTGTGGAACTCTCGGGAAGCCACCAGTAATCAGCCACAGCTGGTGATTCGCTGATACCGGCTTGCCACGAATTGGTAAAACCAGCCTAGCATTCTCAGTAGCGAGATTTGGCTCGCACACATGCTGCGTTAGGCGCCGCTAAGGGAGTTTAGTGGAGTGCAACCTGTGAAGAGTCGCAGCGCGAGGCTGGGAAAAGCGGCAGGGCTGGGCGGCTCCTGTCCGGACCAGGCCGCAGACCCGCGCTGTGGCAGGCAGGCCCGGCGCACTACAAGTTTCATATATTAAGGTGATTAATCGCCGGATTAATGCAGGACAAGATCCGAGTACTCAGGGTGTTTTGCTACATACTGCTGTACCGTCGGGCAAACAATGTCGACCTTGAGGTTGTGGTCGCGGGCCCAACGGAGAGCGGTTTCCGCTAGAGCGGACGCAAGGCCTTTATGACGCAATTTTTCAGGAATTTCCGTATGGTCTAGCGTCAGAATATTTCCGGCCAAAGTGTAATTGAGATAGGCGACCGCACCGTTGCGCTCGATTTCGAACCGGCCAGTCGTGACCTTCTGCGGCAGTCGAGGCTCGCGGCGAAAAATCTTCCACATGACTGTTAGATGTGCTGCTGTCTATGAATGGCTACCCACGAGAACTTACACGATCTTGGAAACGCGACGCCTTGAAGATTTCGGGAACACATGTGGACGTCTCCGCCTTTCGTTTAGGAAGGCGGAATGTCCACACGAGAGTATTCTGGCGGACTCAGCGCAAAATCCGCACCGGATGCATTGAGTGAGGAGGCAGGCTTATGAGCGGCAGAGTAGTTCTCATCACGGGAGCAAAAGGTGGGCTGGGTACCTTTGTCACACAGCGTTTCCTGGGGATTGGCGCGACGGTTGTCGGTGCATCGCGTAGCATCTCGCAGGAAGATTTCCCGGTTCCCAATTTTGTTGCGCTGCCCGTGGATTTCACGAAGTCCGTCGCGGTTACTAGCGCGATCGGCTCAATCGTTGAACGTTATGGGAAGCTGGATGTGCTGGTACACGTCGTGGGCGGATTTGCGGGCGGCAAATCCGTCGTGCGGCTAACCGGGCGAGAGGCCATCTGACGGCGTTGAATACTACAGATATTCAAACCACGTACATGTTGTTCGACAACCTCGGATACATGCACGGCCTTTGGATGCTGGTTCATCGCACTGGATACCGCATCTTAATCAAATACGAAGCGTGGCTCCGTGCGGACGCGAACATTCAATCAAATATAGAGGTTGTGCAGACCTTCGTTTAGCTCCCGTAAAGTGTGCCTAACCTAGACTCCCGTCTAATGGACGTTAGTTCTTGCTCTCGTCTCTTGTGTTAACGAATACGCGCTCGCCTGTTTCCTCATTGTCAATGACGAACTCTCCCGGCCATGACTCACCAAGCTCTCCTACAAGTGCTGTCGCATTGTCGAACGTTTGCACGGCCTCGATGAAATGGAGGTCTCCATCGCTTTGCACCTTGTAGATGCGAAAGAGCGGACGCAACGAAACTCCGATTGGGGACCTAGGAAGGGACAGTGGGGCGGATTATCTCACGAGATGCCAGTCACCCTCTGTGGTTCGCCAAAATTCTGGTCGGCTTTGAAATCAATAACATAGCGGCCGCCCTCCCTGCCTGTTCCTCGTCAAGATTCAAAACGCGGTTGAAATGAATAGCATGCGGAGTGGCCTGTAACATTGTTACGCGAACCGGAGCCAAGGCCTTGCGGAGTTTTGGCGAACGACAATCTCACTTTGTATTTCGGATTCGGTTCGTCTTTGCGCCGAGCGGTTACCCACGTTGTCTCACGCACTACAGCAGGAAATCCGCCGACACGACTTCAACTATTTCGTTCATGAGCCGCCATCAATCGCGCAAAGCGGTAAAGGTAGCTTGGCCATCAAATTAAGGTTGCTTCCAGTCCAGTTAAGCGGCCAAACACGCTCTGCGAAGCGAGTTAACGCCCTTCCTCTCGCGCCTGACTTCGGCGAGATAGTTTCTAATTTCTGCAAACCAGTGCGTTACTTTCGGACCTTCACTATTCCCTTGATGCACGGAAACACCGCTCCTATTCAGGCCGGAGATATTCAGGCCAGTTAGCCAGCAGTTTTCGAGCGTAAGCCTCGCGGTCTAGGAAACGCCGGAGGCACGACTGTCAACGAGCGTTAGTTGTAAGTAGGAGGAGCGCGGCCAAAACTTGCGGCTAAGAAGGGTTCACGCGGCGAGAAAGCATTTTCTAACGGAACCCCGCGTAAGTTGACCTGTAGCGGTATAACGAGACAGAAAACGAGGACAGGAAGGGCAAACGTTACATGGTCAAGATCAACAGCAGGAAACGGAAGCACCACGACGAAAAGAATCGCGGACGCGAGCAAGATTGCCAGGAGGCAGGCGATAATGCCCCGCGATTCGCACAGGAGTTGCAAATTCTTCAGCATTGCCTTCGGCACAATCTTACATCGTTCGCATCTCAAGAGCTTGAATAAAGTTGCGAAGCAGCAGCCTAACGCACCACGGCGCGACATCGTCGTGTATAATTGCACCCTGCTATGAAAGTCACAATTCACAACGAACGCATCGACATAACAGAACTCCCGTTGGGCAACCGCATCCAATGGAACCCCATCTTGGACGAATTGAGGTCAGAGTATCGCCCCGGAGTTTATCAGCACGGAAAACGCATGGGCATGAACATTGTCAACGGTAAGCTCGATGCTTATATCTACCGAACCGCCAAGACGCCTCCGGACTCGGAGATTTTGGAAATCCTCAACAGACATGGAATCGCCTAGATACTGCATGAAGGGCACGCACCTTTCGTCTCCGCTCGCTGCGTTTCTCTGCACGGCGATGGCTTTGCTGTTAGCAGTAACGCAGCCTGTACTCGCTCTCGTTTTCGCCTTCTTAATTCCGTTTTGGTTCTTCCTTGCACTTGTCGTCATTGCTCCGTACCGACCGATTCGCAGCGTCATAAGAGTTCTTCCGTTCTTAGTACTTCCCGTTTTCTCGCCTCGACCGCCCCCGCTTAGGTAACGCAATCAACGGCTAGCTACGGCGCACTTGCGCCTTTCAATCACTGCCGCAACCTAGCGAGGAGATACGCGTGTCTTTGAGGGACATTTTACGCAAAGTGTTCTTAAGTATTGCTATTGGAGGCCACTCCGTTCTCGGTGTCGGAATGAGCCAGGAGAAAATTGAGGAACTTCTGCACGCGATGAATCAAACGAGAGTCGAGGTCTCTGTTTCCGATGACGAGCACAGGGATTTAAAAGAGTGAAACAGATGTCCGGTTAGCCGTGCCAGCTCAACCGGTCGATGCAACACCATCTAGTCAGTTGATCCGACAGCACTTCCCCATGGAGAAGCGCTTTGTCCGACTGTAACCAATCAGACCCCAGCCAGGAT
>Ga0210404_10001353_pt1 | contig 10621 bp, 7 predicted proteins | sample IncBWH28MmetaG_FD_155455 | JGI IMG/M metagenome (GOLD analysis project Ga0210404, IMG submission 155455) | Forest soil microbial communities from Barre Woods Harvard Forest LTER site, Petersham, Massachusetts, United States - Inc-BW-H-28-M | ecosystem: Environmental > Terrestrial > Soil >... | reverse complement strand
CCACCAAACGCCCCAGCCATCGCGGCGACAGGAATTCTCCAACCAAACTGCTTAATTAGAGAGTGCAGAACATTATAGTTGCCCATCTCTTTAGATTTCTTAATTGCGTCAGCCAACTGGTCACGAACGTCAATAAGAGGGGCTTCCTGTTGACGCCACTCCTTGACATCCTTGACACCCAACTGGTCAAATTTCGCGTCTATTGCTTGCCGTAATGAATTCGCGGCGATCTTTTTCGCAAAAGACTCTGCCGCAGGGACGCTAGGAGCGTTTGAGCCAAAGCTAGGCTTTGTATCTTGATTGAATCTCTGACGGACTCCTTCAGCCTCGGCCAAACTCGGTTCTCGAACGGTCTTGGTCTCTTCAAGTTGGCCTGGTTCCTCCTGCATTAAATGCTGCATGACAGCCGATACAGCGGCATCTCGCTCTTCCGGCTTATACTGGCCTGGGTTCTCGTCAAAAGCCTTATTAAGGTCGGCACGGACTTGAGACTCGATACCAGTCATCCTGGCTTCCGGACGGCCTTCAACTTCAGCGGCTTTAGAAGCTACAAAAGCGTCATTCTGTTTAATATGTTTATCGATTGCTTTAAATACGTCTTCCGGAGTCCCGACATCCGGATTATCACGCATGACTTGCCGCAGTTGCGGATCCGCCTGCTTTAGACGCCCTAAATACTCCTGGGCGTATCCTTTTGATGGAGGCGACATCTTGTACACTGCGTCTAGAAAGTCTTCCGGATAACCAACGGCTCGCTTAGCTGCAGAAACAACGGCTTTAGGAGTACCGGCGACAGTTTCTGCCGCGCCCTTGACAGCTTCTCCGACACGGCCGACGCCTTCCGCAATCGGCGCAACTACCCGCTCTTGCGCAACTTTACCGATTTCAGTCGATGGCGCAGCCTCGGTAACCGGCGCTCCAGCAGCGTGCGTCCCGGCGAGATATGCCATCGTCCCGCTCGTGACCGCATGAGTCAGTTGATACAGCGCTTCATTGGCATCGCCGCGATCATAGGCTTCTTTAAAAGATTTCAACCCTTTATAAGCCTGACCGATAGCCTGAGCCGTGAAACCCGTACTGATTAGTCTATTCGCAACAGCCAAAGCCTTCGGAGACTCAACCATTCCGAATCCGCCAGTTGAAGCCAAAATCGCAACGTTACCTGGACTCGTCATACTTTGCGCAGCTTCAGTCAAGGCTTTCAAAACCGGGTGCTTATCCTTATCGATTGTCTGCGCAACGTCTACGGCCGGCCTGTCGATAGCCGCATAATCTTTATCATGAAGGTCCTGGGCTTGCTCCGGAGTCATGCTGCCGCGGAAATCAGGCTTGAACTTCTGGATTAACTTCTCGATCGGGCTTCCCTGGACGACGTGCGGAGTCTCGGCGTGCAGAATCGCGCCGATTCCCTGCCCGACGTTGCCTTGCATGATATCCGAAACGCCTGCTAGTTCTTGCGACTTTGCCTCGCCTAGTGGAGCGCCGGCTGCGGTAGTCGGGCCGACAAATATCTTCCCGAAAGTCCCCAAACCTTCGCTTGCCGGCTGTTCTTGACCGCCTTCAGGAGCCGAAATCGGAGCGAACTGCGCACCTTGCGGAACCGGAACCGAGCCTGCCGCGGCAGAAGCAGCAGGCTCAGAAGAACCGGACGCAGAAGAACTCGGCGTCAGAAAAGGGCCTATCTTGTCTGATTTATCGACGCCGAGTCTTTCCGTGACGTTTTTTAACCAGTTCGGTTGACCCGGCGCGTACGTTTTAGCCAACGCTTCAAATGTCGTATCAGGCGAAAACTTACTTAGATATTGTTGGTGAGCCTTTTTCCCAGTCTCTAGGTCTGGAAATTTGGCGATACTCGTCGCGCCGGTTCCGGTACTTTGTCTCGAACCTGCGACCGGAATGCCGAGCTTTCTAGCCGCATCGAGAGACAGATTTCCTGGGTTATTATCTTCCGGATGTGCTCCTTCCGCTTGCATTATGGCGTCACTCAGACTTGATGAACTTGCCGAACTTGACGAGTCAGATTGCGCAGCCTGTTCTGGCATCATGATCGGCGAAAATTGAGCGCCTTGTGGTACTGGGATGTTATCGTTTGCCATATTACTGAACCGCCGTTCCGACTGGTCGTGCTCCAGCCGGAGCCTGGGTAGTCATCGTTTTTCCGCCGTCGGTCGTATATCCGGCAACTTTACCACCAACTATGACTTCATGCGGAACACCAGTTACGGCTACAGGCTTCAAAGGAGCCTTCTGAGTCCCGGCGACTTTGCCGTCGCTCAGGATATAACTTGCTGAGTCTTTAGCTTCCTGATCAATCTTCGGCATCGGTTTGTGATACGCTTCACTAGGCGCACCTTCGTACCACTTATTTTCATACGTCTGGAGATTGTCTGAAAGCAATCGAGTCAACTGCTTAATACCTTCCCGAGGCCTGATAATCGTGCTTAGACTATTCTTGATATCCGCAATCGAGCCTTGTCCAGGTTCGCCACCAGCGGCGTTAAACCTAGCGACTTCAGAAGCAACTTGATCAATCGTTTTCTGCCTGTCTGCGTAATCCGCGGTACCTGGAATAAATCCAGCCGGACCTGAGACGTCATACAAACGCTTCAAATGCTTCAACGCGGTTCCGCCGGCAGTCAAGGTCGTGGCCGTCTTTCCGCTTGTGTAATCCTTGACGACCGCGGCGTATCCCGCAGCCTTGCTGGTATCAAAGTCTGGGAATGCCTTCGTAACCGCAGCAACAAGATTCGGGCTCTTCGAAAGCAAATAACCCAAACGGTCGGCCACGACGTGCCCAGTCCCGATTGCGTTCACGACTGAAGACTCTTCCGGCTTCAGGCTATTTAGAAATGCCTGACCAGTCGCATCTTGATCGCCTAGATAGGCGCTATCCTTAGCGGCTTTATCCTTTGCCTTTTGGTCGTCTTCGGCTTCCTTCGCCCGGTCATGACGAACCTGTTCGGCTTCCTTCGTCTGAGTATTGACTATCTTCGCGTACTCGACGGCGCCACCGAAGGCGTCCATTATGTCTTTATACGCATTCGGGTGATCCTTAGCCATCTGCTGACTGGCAGGATCCGGAACCATCGCCGGCTTCCCGGTATTAGGGTCGACGCCTTTAATCATGTGCTGACCGGTAAGAAACTTCGTCGCAGCCTCGATATCGCCATCAGCATTAGCCAAGACTCGCCCAAAATCCGCGCCAAGATTATTAACAGCTTGAAGTTGAGCCTTTTTCTGATCCAAAGTCATCTTCGTAACGTCTGCAGCTTCCTGGTCGGATTCAATCTTGCGGACAACAGCCTGATGATTCATAGCGCTTTGGATTAAACCACCTGCCTGCGCACCAGACAAATGTTGTCCAGCTTCAAAATGAACGCCGGTGACATTATCACTAATAAGCTTTGCCATTTTATCATCAAGAATAGTTTCCGGGACATTGCCCAATACAGTAAAAGTTTTCTGCAGCATTGGTTGCCCATCTTTATCCAACATGGGTTTTCCCGTTTTTGGGTCAAAAGGTTGAAAACTTCCTGAAGGCCAAATGTGATTATATGAGGGATCTAAGTTTTGATTCTGAATAGCCTGTTGAAGCTGAGCTTCGGTTACGTCTTTAGCAATAATCGGCGCTGCCGCTAAACCATTTTCCGTCAAATGTGTAGTAAAATTTGCAATTGCAGCTTGACCGTTTGCTATGTCCTCGTGGTTCTGCTCGTCCCCGAGTTTATGGAGTAGAGCCTGCTGAGTTAGGGTTTGAACATTTTCATGTGCTATTGACGCACGATCCTTATCTTCTTGAGTTTGAAATTTTTGTGCTTCTTGTTGACGCTGTGTTTGCGCAGCACGAATCCGACCTAGAGCAGCGAGAGACCCCTCGCCCGGGATGGCGCCTTTCGCGGCATTAGCTGAGTCTGCTAAAGTATCCTGGATTCCACTCAAAGCGTGTGTTGCGCCAGCAATTAATTGACGCGCCCAACTTCCTGGTGCGGCTTTTGCGGCAGGAGGTGTTGCTTCTGCGGCGGCGTTCGTCCCGGCGTGGACTCTTTCATTGAAAGATAACGGAGTGCCGTTTGTTGGATTCGCAAGCGCGTCCTGTAGTTTATCACCTAGACTTCCAGGAGCCGGTGTTTCAGCAGCAGGTGTTGTTAAGTTTTGTGGACCCGAGGCAACAGGAGCTGCAGATGATGCCAAAGCCGTAACAGGCGCAGCCGCGACTGATAACTCCGGAGTCAACTGATTGATACTAGTTATTGCCATCTTTTTCCTCTAATTTTAAGGTGTTCCCAAAGAATTCATTGCGCCGACGCCGAAATTTCCTACCTGTTCACCGAGTGAGGAGGATCCGGTAGTATCGAGGTTTCCAAAACCACCCATCACGGCACCTACTCCTTTTAGTGCAAGGCCGATAGGAGCGAAGGCAGCCGCCTGTTTTTCTTTTTGAATTTGGTTCTCGTCTGCCAACGCGGATTGAGTTGTAGACTCTGCTAAAGACCCATATTGTTGAGGGGCTTCCGCAGTAGCTAAGTTATGTTCGCCGGCAGTTGCGTTCCAGAAATTAGATCTTCCAGTTTCGTAGTTTCGCTGGACGATTTCATTCTGGGCTGATGCTAACTGATTCGCGGCTGCGCTAGCCTCGGTTCCACGAATCTGGGCTTCGATACCGCTTACGAGTCCAGACGTTCCGCCGCCACCTTGGCCGGCCAAAACTGATCCGGTTGCTTGAGCGGCGTTACGAGCCGCGGCGCCCGAGGCATTAATCGCTTGTGTGTTTAGCGCAGCCAACTCTTGTGGACTAAAGCCCTGTTGAGACGGCCCTAAATTTGCTATCGGGGTCAACTGGTTAGTCAAGTTTTGAAAAATCTGACTCTGTTGGCCGAAACGCTCGCCATAATTAGAAGCCAGTGTCGCAGCTAGTGAAGACTGTTGACTCGCAAGTTGTTCTTGCTGACGGCTAGGACCTCCGAATAGATCTGTGAAGAAACCCATCTGCGACTCCTGTTAATTCTGTTCTGTTGCTGTTGCCTGCGGTGCCTGAGCCTTTAGTTGTGCCTCGAGTTGAGTGATGCGCTCGTTCGCGACAACTAGTTGAAGCTGAACCTTGGCATATTCTATAAGTATACGATCGATATTCATTTTAGTTCTCCTATTTGATTTTTACAACCCTACTAAAAACCGACTAAAAATGCTCCTACTTGTGATGTCGAAGGCGCAACGCCTAATTTAAATGTAGCCGCGAGCGTCAGCCACTGAGTCACGTTATGAAGAATAAAGTCAAACTGGATGTTCGATTGCACGGTGCTGTATACCTGGTGTGCCGCGGACGACAGCCCTCCCGTAATAGTGCCTATCGCAGCCTCGTCAAGCGTCGGTCCAGCCGATATACTATCGGAATAGTTGAATGATCCGACTGCGGCGAAAAGGGCAATTATCACCTCGCTCGCCTGCGCTGTTGTCACATTCTGGACAAACGCCGCGTTCGACCCGCCGCCGCCGGCGTTATTTGTGTACGAGGCATCCAAAGCCCCGAATGCAAAAGCGCCGGAAACGTCGTATCCGTTGATGGTGCTGTAGGAATTCGGTGTGTTATAGGTCACCTTGACCACGTTGGTAGCGTTTCCGAGACAGTTTTGCTTATACCAAAAATTGACGAAGCGAGTAGAACTATTGGCTGTATATCCTTCGCCGCCTAACATATTCGTATATACATTTCCTGCCGTATCGGTGACGGATGCGACCGTTCCTCCGGTTTCAAATGTATTTAGACAAATAACAATGAGATTATTAGCGGACTGATTATAACTAGGTAAACTGAGAGAACTAACAAAACTCCCATTATTCGTATACGCTGAACCGATATAGGTAACGCTCATTATCTCACAACCCTAAAATCCAAAGTCACCGCACCCGGAGTAATTGACGCTCCTGTATTGTTCACGACTATAAAGTTTACATTGCCGGCGGTACAGAACTTAATGATAGTTAACATCCCTGATGCAGACGGCGTGTACCCTGTCGTCGATGTCGGGTCAACGCTGAAGTCTGCCATGACGTTGTCTGTCGCGAGCACGCCGGGCGCTGAGACTGTAACCGTTGACGCTTTCGCGCCGGATGCAATCAAAGACGTTCCTAATACAGCCGTGCCGGAAGCAATCGTTGTAGTCAAACCGAGGGACGAAGGCGTCGTCCAGACCATAGCGGACGGGTTTCCCGCCACAGCCGATATAATTTGACCTGTCGTAGGAGTTGTGGTAGGAAGAGCTAATAAATTGGGCGTTCCAGCCGCTGTAGCGACTGTCAGCCCGGCTGATCCGCTTGATGATCCTATGAAATTTAAATTACCTGATGCACCGCCGACAGACCCTAGCGCCAACATCCCAGGTATGGATATCTGGGCAGTCACCGCACCGCTTCCCGTGTGAGATATAACCAAAGAGCTCGCAGGTCCGGCAGTTATGATATCCTGAAATAACCAGCCATCCAATACTGATGATGACCCATTCCAAACTTGTCCTTCTAAAGCTAAAATGGGGGAGTTCTGATTCAGTATCGCTGTTGCGGCGGTCAAATTTACTACAGAAAGGCCGCCAGTAGTGCTCGCGGCTATCGTTACTAAACCGGCGGGAGAGTTATACGTGAAGTTTCCATCACCACCAAAGACACCGTTGTTGTTGAACTGAACGTCGGTGTTCGCTCCGCCTGGAGTCCCGGATGAATTAATTGTAAGAGTGTTCCCGGATGGTACAAGAGTTACATTCGTTCCGGCCGCCAATACTATCGTGCCGGTCAAACCGTTGATGGACGTGACCCCAGTGCTGGCGAGAGTTCCTTGCAATTTTCCGTCGCTGTCAATCCAACCGAACACAGTCCCGCCCTTGCTACTTGCAAGTTGAAGAAAGTCGTCAGTAGCATTACGACCGTTGGCGAACTGTCCGATGACGGGCGGCTTGGCTGTAGGAACTAATCCCATATTCTCTCCATTACCTTATAACTCTAAAATTGAGCGTGGCTGCCGCGGGCGTCAGGCTGCCTGCGGTTGGGTTCGTCACAATAAAGTTAACATTTCCGGAAGTTACGTAAACCTGAACAAATAACCCGGAAACGTATCCGACTCCCGGCGCGGCATTGAATGCCCATTCGATTGAATCTGTCGCAACTACGCCTGCGGCGGCTACCGTCACGGTAGTAGCAGAACTCGTTGCGGGAATAAGAGCCGTTCCCAAAACAGCCGTTCCGGAAGCAATCAGTTGCGCAACTACCGCACTGCCTGCCGCGGTAGGAAACGTCAAACCATTAATAGTCGGAGCGGTGGCAAGAACTATCAGGCCGCTTCCAGTCGTTCCGTTTGTCAAATCAGATGCTGCTAATTGGCTGACTGTAAATGCGGCCCCGACTGAAGACTGCCGGACAACAAATGACGCTCCGCCAGTCGCGGAAAGGTCTGCGCCTGTTCCACCGAACTGGACGCCGACAATCCCGGCCAGAATATCTGAACCCGATAAAGTTGCGCTGACGAAATTCGTTCCATTTCCTCGGAGATACTTTCCTACCGCTGCCGTACCGCCGATCTCGAATCCTGTCGTGGCGTTAAAAATAGTCGCTGACGCGGTACCAATAATCACAACTGCGCCTGTGACGTTAGTCGGACCTGTTAAATTAGTAGTCCCAGTCATCGTCAAGGTATTAGTGCTGGTATTAAATGTCAGGCCTGCACCACCACCTAGCGAGCCGCCATTATTAATCTGAACCGCTCCGTTCGGTCCGGCGGCGACAGCATTTGAAGAACTGACGATAGTTACTTTTGACACGCTTTGAATCGCGGCGCCAACGGTTGGCTGACTTGCAGTTGACAACGGCATCAGCGGCAGTTTTGCTATAATCGATGACCCGTACGCCGTATCGACGAAGACCTTATCGTGCTGCAGCGTGGGAGAAATACTTCCGCCGAACAGGCTGGCCATCGGGTTCGGGCGTGGCGGAGCGGCATTCGGAACTATAGGATCGGACTCAATTGGATGCCAGGTGTGGGGCAGACCCGCTTCCTCTGCCAGAGTTGGTTCCTTCTTTTCTTCCGCCATTCAGTTTTGCCTGTGCTGCTTTTAATCTTTCTCGCCTACGTTTAAAGCCTTTACTGACATTTGCTGACCACTCGGCAGAATGCTTTTTTCCCTTATTAGCTTTTCCTTTTTTATTTCCAACTTGAGCAGCGCTCATCTTAGCTCGCGCCTCTGCGGAAAACTTAAATCCCTTGTGGGCTTCACTCATTTTAGCCCTTGTTTCAGCCGTGTGTTTAAGTCCTAAGGCTCGTTTATTTCCTATCAAAGCCTTACTCATCTTATCCCGCGCTTCTTTTGAATGCTTGTGTCCTAAAAGATGCTTATTTCCCATCAAAGATTTACTCATTCTAATTCTAGTTTCATTAGATATTTTCCACCCTTTACGGGATTCGCTCATTTTCTTCCGAGATTTATCCGAGAACTTAAATCCGACTATGCCTTCTCCACCGTCTGTTAAATTGTATCCTTTATTCTTTGAATCAAATTTTTTAATGTAGAATATTTCAGCTTTAATAAGGGTATTATCCTTTCGAAATCCAGACGCCAATATTTCAACACGCCAAAATTTTAAAGGATACTTTTTTAAAGCCCTATAAAGAGCTCGACATGTTTTTTCTTTTGATCTTTTAATAAGGCTTGTTCTATGTGGATAATAACTATCTTTTCCAATATACCCCACACGGCCTTTGGCGCTTCTATTGTGCCAAAGACGATACACCACACGATTAAGTTTTAGTTTCATATACCCATTATACCATAAATCACTTTACTTGTCAACATCAAAATTCGCACATAAGTCGGCCAAATATGCATAAATTGAAGAGTTCATCTCCGACCGCCGTCTTTCCAAAGTCAATTTTTATTTGTAAATGACGCGCTCTTGCAAGGCTTTTAGTAGTAGAAAAATAATATCTATTTGGTGAATAACTACCTGGTACACCTGTTGTCCCATATATACTTGGTGGATCGAACTGCGGATTTGAGGTAAACGGTGTAAACGTCCCGGCAATTTCATTAAGTAAAAAGCTAACAACGGGACGAAAGTTGCGGCCGCTGTAGTCCATTTCTAAAAATTTTAGCACGGCAAGTTGTCCCGGCGAAACCAACATAATATTTCCCATGACAAAATATGCGCCGTACTGAATTCCATTATCCGTGAACTTCGTCAAGTCCCTGAACATGATTTGATAACCAGTGGCCGGGCCTGGAACCACAATCTGACTTCCGCTGCCTGACAGTTTAGATGGAGCAAAAATGGTATTGCTCTGCATAGTCACAGCACCATTTCTCGCCCACATACCGCCGTTTGTCACAGCACTGGTGTTAATCGTAATTGAAGTCAGGGCCGCTATCGTGCCATTGAACGTCGCGCTCGTCCCAATCGTGGCTGAACTTCCAATCTGCCAAAATACGTTTCTAGCCAAAGCGCCGTTAATCAAAAGGACGGACCGACTGTTAGCGACTGTCAAGGTAGTCTGAGTCTGGAAAACCCAAGCCGCGTTTGGGTTACCTTGCGCATCTAGAGTAAGGTCTCCAGACGTGATAGAAAAACTGCCTGACTGACTGCTGTATACACCTGGCGGTAAAGTCGTTCCACCAAGGTCAGACCCAATTAAGATAGTTCCTGGCAGCCCTGCAGCTTGCAGATACGCCGCGGTCAGGTCATTTTTGGCCTGAACTGCTGCCGGGTTATCAATATTCGTCGTACCCGTAACAGTCGGAGATCCGGTAACTGCACTGCCTGGACTCAAACCTAAATCTCCGTTAATAGTAGTTGAACCGGTATTCGTTATCGTCGTACCAGCCAAAACTCCATACGTATTGGCTGTCCCGAAATTAATAATACCGGCCGTAACGACGCCGGCTCCGTTTACCTGCCCAGGCACTGCAAGTGTTCCTACTAAAAGCTTCTTAATTCCGGGTGCAACTTGGACGCTCTGAACCATCTTGCAGCCATTCGTGATATTCGCGAAAGGACTCCAGATAGGCTCAGGACCTTGGTATCCGCCCGGAGTCTGATATGGGTTGACGCGATACCAGCCGGTTAGACCGTCAGCAATCATGATACAGTTATCGATTCCTGACTGATGGACGGCGACGTATCCGATCGCTGAATTCCACGTTGCGTCCGATATTCCGGAAGACGGCAGGTTAGCCAACTGGTCACCAATCGGGAAACCGACCCGGCTTAAATTCAAACTCGGGCTAATCGCGTAGAACTGATTATCCGCGCTGAAGAAATAAATTTCTCCCGCATGAACGTCGAGTTCATTAAAGCTCAAAAGACCGACATTGGGACACAACTCGACAGAAAAGAATGACGCCGTCTGAGGTCCGCCAGAAATTAATTGGATACTATCAGTCAAGAATGTAACCAGACCTTGCGTGTTCTTGACGATATTGATAACGTTGGCAAGAAACGGCAGCTCATCTGACGGATTAAAAGCCTCATTTGGGTTCCCAGTCAAGACATCCGGTCCACCGCTGAAATTAACCTGCTGACCTTCGGCGCCCCAGATTCGCTGAAAGTTATAAACCATCGGCAAAAATGTCGAATTCGGGGGATC
>Ga0210404_10001350_pt1 | contig 10625 bp, 10 predicted proteins | sample IncBWH28MmetaG_FD_155455 | JGI IMG/M metagenome (GOLD analysis project Ga0210404, IMG submission 155455) | Forest soil microbial communities from Barre Woods Harvard Forest LTER site, Petersham, Massachusetts, United States - Inc-BW-H-28-M | ecosystem: Environmental > Terrestrial > Soil >... | reverse complement strand
GGCCGCCGCCGCCGGACTGCAAGAGCATGGCTACGGAATGGCCTCCGTCCGGTTCATCTGCGGCACGCAGGATCTCCACAAACAACTCGAACAGGCGATCAGCACCTTCCTGGGCACCGAGGACACAATCCTCTATAGTTCCTGCTTCGACGCCAACGGTGGACTCTTTGAGGTGCTACTCGGCGAGCAAGACGCCGTCATCAGCGACGCCTTGAACCACGCCAGCCTGATTGACGGCATCCGGCTCTGCAAGGCCACCAGGCTCCGCTATGCGCACTCCGATATGGCAGACCTGGAAGCCAAGCTGCGCGACACGGCAACCTACCGGCTTCGCCTGATCGCGACGGACGGGGTCTTCTCCATGGATGGCGATCTCGCGAAGCTCGATCGGATCGTCGAGCTGGCGGATCGGTATGATGCAGCGGTGGTCGTGGACGACAGTCACGCGACCGGTGTGCTCGGGCGCAACGGGCGTGGGACGCCGGACCATTTCGGCGTCGCCGACCGAATCGAGATCATCACCAGCACGCTGGGAAAGACATTGGGCGGCGCGGCAGGCGGGTTTACTTCAGGACGAAAGGAAATCGTCGAGCTGTTGCGACAGCGGTCGCGACCCTACCTGTTTTCGAATTCACTCCCCCCGGTCATCGCCGCGGCGGCTCGACGGGCCGTGATCCTCGTGGCCCAAGGCGACCAGTTACGGACCAGGCTGCGCGAGAACGCGGCTTTCTTCCGCGCGCAGCTTACCGCCCTCGAATTCCGACTCATTCCCGGCGAGCATCCGATCATCCCGATCATGTTGGGTGACGCTTCGCTCGCCACCAAAATGGCAGAGCGGCTTTTAGAGGAAGGGATCTATGTCGTGGGGTTCAGTTACCCGGTTGTGCCGGAAGGTCAGGCACGGATTCGTGTGCAGATGTCGGCGGCCCACACGCGCGAACAGCTTGAGCGAGCCAGCGCCGCCTTCGCAACGGTCGGTCGTGAACTGGGCGTGATCCCCTGAAGCGTTTGCCAGGTTCATCTGGTCTATTTGGTCTATCTGGTTTCTCTCGTTCACAACCAAACAAACCAGACCAACAAGATGAACTAAACGAACCGGGCCTCGCTTACTCCCGAATCGCCTGAGCACGCTTTTGCAGATAGGCGTTGCGCACGGCGGTATAGAGATCCAACGTCGCTTCCTCGACTCCCTGGAACTTTTCGAGATTCCGCGACCGTTCATTGATGACCTCTCCCACACGACTCCCAGTCTGAATTAGGCTGCCCGTCAACCGATGGTGGCGGGCAATGACAGAGGGGACGTTGTTGACCTCGATGATCGGCGCCACAAGCCAGTTGATCGGATTGAGAAACACGTCGCCGACAAATCCAACAAAATCCCGAACGGTGAAGGGCTGAAGGAACGGCAACACGAGATAGGGGCCTGGTTTGACGCCATAGAATCCAAGCGTCTGCCCAAAATCCTCTTCCGGCGTAACCAGATCGACTTTTCTGGCGAGGTCGAAGAACCCGGCCAGTCCTGCCGTGCTATTGATCAGGAACCGCCCTACTTCGATGCCGGCACCTTTGACCTTGCCCTGAAACACATTGTTCAAAAAGCGGGGAGCGAACCGGAGATTGGAAAAGATGTTGCTGACGCCGACTTGGACCAGGTCGGGCATGACGAAGTTATATCCCTTCGCCACGGGCTTGAGCACATATCGATCGAGCTTCAGGTTGAATTCGAAGATGTTGGCGTTCATCGGTTCCCAGGGATCATACTCCTCACCGGCTCCCTCATCGGCCCTGGCAAAGGGATCAAGCGGTTCGTCCGATGGAGTCTCTGGCGGCGACGGGGGAGCCGGTGCAGGAATCTGCTTCGCGACTGGCTTCGCGTCGCTCAACCCCTGTGACTGCACTGTGTCGGTTTTCCCAGCACAGCCGGTGGCAAACATCATTGCGAAACCCAACAGACAGAACGCCAGCAGACGAAAAGGAATCATCACCCCGGCCTCCTTAACCCACATTGCCCATGAAAACGTCTACTCCGACTGCCATCACGCCGCTTCTCTGAGCAGGCCCTAACCCGCATTATTCATGAAGCTTCTGCTGCAAGCGAGGATACGAGGCTGTGACGGGTAGTCTCGCCGTTCAGCCCTTCGACATACTGCGCGAGTATGCCTCAGTGCTTCACGTCTCCGAGTGCCCGTCTCGCTTCACGGCTGCACGCTTTCGCGACGAACCTTCATGAATAATCCGGGCTAGGCTGAGCCGACGCGCACTGTACCAAATGTCGAGGCAATCTCCAACCAATTCTTATGAAATCGTGGAATGGCGGGCGAGACGGGCCAAGCGAGGTGAGAACTCACCCTATCCACGTCGCGCCTTTCCCGCAAGTCTCGCCCGTCTCGCTTGAGCCCAGGCTAGGAGCCTGTCTGACATTGCTTTTGTGACGAGGCGAAGGAGGTGCGGCTAGATGCGAGGCCGCAGGCCCGGAAAAACCGGAGGTGTATTCACTGGAATACTATACATTGAGCATTGTTTCTGGCCGAGAACGACGCAGATGGTTGCGGATCGTTCACCGCAGTAGAAAGGTCAATCTCGGACAGGCTCCTAGGATTGGAGGGCTGCCTGGATGAATTCGGCCCATCGTTGGAAATAGGCCGTGCCCCCGACCTGGTAGGTGTTGTTGTGGTCAGCGCCGGGAATAACGTAGAAGAATTTGGGCGGCTTGGCCGCCTCGAAGACCTGGCGGCCCAATTCGATGGGAATAATGTCGTCTTTGTCGCCGTGAATGATCAGCTTCGGGAGCGAGAGCTGCGGAAGGCGATCGATCAATGTGAAGTCTGCCCCGAGCAGCCAATGAACCGGCAACCCCCCGTAATGGAACTTGGCCACCGCTTCGATCGACGGAAACGATGATTCGAGGATCAGCCCCGACGCAGGCTTCTGCGCGGCAAGTTCTCCTGCGACAGCCGCGCCGAGCGAGCGCCCGAAGAGGACGATGCGCTCAGGGCGAATCATTCTGGTTCGCGTCAGATAATCGTGCGCCCCGAGCGCATCCTGATAGAGCCCCTCTTCCGACGGCCGCCCCTGGCTCCGACCATAGCCCCGATAGTCGAACAGGAACACCGACAGTCCCAACTGGTAGAGGAGCTTCAGATTATCGAGACGGTGGATGACGTTGCCAGCGTTGCCGTGGCACCAGAGTATGACCGGACGATCTGCCTGCGCCTCAACGTACCAACCGAACAATCGCACCCCATCAGCTGCCTGAAACCAAACCTCTTCAAGCGGCAATCCACTCAGCCGAGCCCAATCCCGATCTTGCCATGGCTCGGGATGATAGACGAAGAATTGGTCAAGAATGCTCATACAAGAATCCCATACCTAGCTGACACCTGCTGAAATACGTCAAGGATTCAATGCTGGGTACTACCAATCCAGTTAGCATTGCAAATATTCAGCATTATCAGTACAATCCGCCCAGACTGCAAATCTGGTAGATGAAGAATTGATCGAGGACTCTGACAGAGAAAGAATAGCCGAACTTATCAAGAGAATGAAGGGCGAAGTTGTTGAGGGAGTAATACTTCCATTTTGATGGACCACCCCAAGAATTCGCTCGTCAGAATTCTGCGACTGCCCTGATAGGACTTTCTTACGTTCCTTGCCAATTACTCGCGTACAGCGTTGTTGGAAGGAGACCACAATGGCTCTCAGGATTGTAACGACGGTGTTTGGGCTCTATGCGATTTTTGTTCTCTCTGGTTGCTCCATCGGGATGGCACTCTCTGGTCATCCGGAGCCCAATTTCGATTATATTAAGGTCGGGGCAACACGAGAAGAGGTGGAGTTCGAAATGGGCGTGCCGGCGTCGGTCCAAGCGCTCCTGGATGGCAAACAAGAAGCCACATACAAATATGAAATGGGAAATACGGTGAATGCTGGGCGGGCCACCGTCTGGGGCTATGCTTGGCTGACCATCATCGGCATTCTTGGTGAGCCGATCTATAGCCTCATCGAATTGAATCAGGGACACGACGAGGAAACAAAGATCATCTATGGCCCAGATAATCGCGCCCTTGCACTCTCCGGCTACACTCCACCACCGATGTCTGCAGAAATGAAAGCGGCGCAGGAGGAACAGGAGAAACATGTCCGCAAACGCCCGGCATCACGATCAGACCCATCAACGACTCCTGCTTCCCCTGCATCAACCACTTCCCCTTGAGCACAGTCTAGAAGAATGCCTGAAAGCTAAAGATCACGTCGTTATCGCGGTCGCGGTGGTTGTATTCGAGCCGTAGAGCCAGATTTTGGAGGAGGGTGAATCGCTGGCCCACGAACCATCGAAAGTCGTCTGACTTATCCCCCAAGGCATAGCGCAGGTATGTTCCGGATGCCATCAGTTTCCATCGGTCAGTAAGATCGGCCAGTAGACCGACGGTTCCTCCCCCGCCGACGCGATGGTCTTCTGCATAGGCACGGCTGTAGTTGGCTTCTGCCTCTGCAAAGGCGAAAACAACTTCCCGTTTCAGCCAGTGAGATTCCGCCGCCGCCCCTATGCCGCCATTGACTACACCATTGCTGCAGAGTTGACAGTTGCCGAAGCGAATCGTGTTCATGCCGACATTGATCTTCCATGACGGCGCATGAAACACCGAATCTATCGGAGAGAGCGAGACGACATTGGCCAGCGTGGCACGCTCCAATCTCGTTTGATTGTGCCGGTTATATGTCCGCATCGTCACCGAGGCGATCTCAATCTGCGCGTTCGGGGTGTATCCGATTTCGGGATCGAGCAGGTCGTGATACCCCGCACGTATCGTCTGCTCTTCAAACGCACTGTTGTTTCGCCAACCAGCACCCACGCTGACTCGTGAGGTGTTGTGACCCAGCTCCGGCTGTTTGGCGAACGGTTCGACTCGAAATTCTTCCGAAGGCAATCTGATTTCGCTTCGGGCGGCAAGAATGGCGCGGTTCCGCTCTCTCAGTTCAGGTGGCGGTTCGTCGGTTGTATCGATTCGATACCGGAGGTAGTCGGAAGCGAGATCGAGAAGGAAGATTTGTCGCATAGGTTCCAATCGACTCAATGCCGCTGATTTCAGCTCGCCGACATCCTTTGTGAGCCGATGAGCGATTTCCCGTTCCTCCGAGGGTAGGGACTCTCGCTTCCGTCGGATCACGTTGCTGCGGGAGGGCCGATAGGCGATGCCGGAAACGAGTCCCGGTTTCGATGCGATGAGCCGGACTGTGTCGGCAGGAACGGTCCAAAAAAGAAACTCGTCGGTGAGATGCAGGGTGGGATCAGCATAATCGAGGAGCGCCAGGAGATGATAGGAGCAGTTCTCTTTGAAGAAGAAATAGTCAAAGGATGCATTCCCGAGTTCCCACGCGTGCATCAGGAACCGCCTTACCTGATGTTCCGAGAAATTTAGACGATATTCCCAAATATCCCGATTTTCGATGTCTCGATACTCCTGCACTTTCAGGTAGTAGGGAATCGTCGAGAAGTATCCGCGGTACCCGCCGAAAATGCCCCGGATCGGATAGGCCATTCCAGCGTCAGGAGGCACGTCCGCCGCATAGTTGATCGTGTACGCCAGAATTCTGGTCTGTTCAGTCTGGCCCTTCTGATCCACTCGGAGCAGCGTGTGTCCGAACATCGAAGCGGGATTGTTCAGGAAGGCGGAAGGGAAAATGAGCGTGATCGATTGAGCCTCAAAATCGGCATACCACCGATCGAACCGCTCGCAGGCAATCGACGGGAGGCGGGTTTCATCAAATGCGAGGCGTTGCTTCAGCCAGGTATACCGGGCAATGAATGCACATTGAGCTGGCTGCTTCGAGCGCCCAACGAGTTCATCGGAGAAGAACTGCTTCAGCGTCGCGTTGAGTTCTGCCTGTGGATCGGTTTTCCCATCGGGCGACATGAAAAATCCCGGGTCATCTTGCTCGCTGGTGTGGCCGCCAAACAGATCCTTTCGGTAGTGGAGCAGGAGATGCCACTCTCGCTCACTGGCGAGCTTGGCCTGCAGACCCTTGTTGATCAGTTCGACAAGATAGGCATTATCGGGAGGATCACCGGCATCAGCCGGCGAGGCTGGAGCGAGAAGCAAAATGAACAGCAGTAGGACGATATACAAGCGGCGGGTCAGAAACACACGGGGCTTCGACTTCATCGTCGAAGCCCCGTGCTGGTTGTTAGCGAGTCGAAACCTTGGCAAGGACTGGATGCGTGGCAATTGCGTCGTTGATCGCTTTCACCATCGCGACCGGTGAAGCTTCCCCTGTCTTGATCAAGGATGTGTACCGTTCCTGAGTCATGGCAAAGAACGCCGCCTGGTGCTCGGCCGGCACACCCATCAAGGTGGCGAGCGATGCGAGATGCTCGCCCTGGCCCTGCGCCATTTCCTGAGACAGATTCTCAAAGTTGAGCTGAGCAAACATCGTCGTCTTCTGCTCGGCCCATACCTTCCCATCGTTCGTGCAGCCTGAGGTCCCCGTGCTGATCCCGAACGTCTGACTGCCGAACGTGCCGTTTGTGGTCGCCATCAACACCTGCGGCCCGATGTTCTTCTGGTGCGAAAAATCACCCCACGCGAGCTTGCCCAGCCCGCAGCCAGGGCCGGTGTCTGGATTCATCGCCATCGCCAGACCTGCCTGCATGCCGAACAGCACCGCGACGGACAATAAGAGCACTTTCTTCAACATAAGTCCTCCTCCTTTAGAATTGGTTAGGTACGACTGCTACTACCTGAAATAACAGAACGCAGTATAGCTCAAGTCATCATGATTGTTTACAAAAAAATTAATTGGCCTCCAGGATTTTTACAGACTCGCGCGCGCTAGTGCGCCGCTTCGACTTTGGCCAAAACCGGATGTTCTGCCATGGCTTCAACCAGCGCTTGATGAGAGCACTCGGCGAGGTCTTTCCACGGCTAATGAGCTCGCGATAGCGTTCTTGCACCAGCTTAAAAAAAACATCTGCTGGTGGTTTGTCGGCACGCCGAGTAATATCGCCAACGCAGTCAGATGTTCGCCTTGACCGCGCGCCATATCTCCTGCCAGATTCTCGAACGTGGCTGACACGAAGAGCTCTGTTTTATATTCCGCCCAGACTTTTCCTTCATTCGTGCAACTGGAAGTCCTGTGCTGATCCCAAAAGTCTGGCTGCCAAATGTCCCATTGGTCGTGGCCATCATCACTTGTAGGGCAATATCCTCTTGACGTTTAAAATCTGACCGGGCAAGTTTGCCTGGCCCACAGCCGGAGCCTGTGTCAGGATTCCCCTAGGCCATCCTAATCCCGACCTGACTAACACCCGCGAGCGCCATAACCATCTTGACCTTCCATACGTTCATCACCAACACCTCGTTGTTCCTCATAGAGCATAAATCCTTCTCTCGGGATACTTCTCACCCCTACATATACATGGCTCAACTGATGGTTCTTGCCAAGAAAATTATCCCCGAGTCTAAACCACCACGTGAGACTCGGCCTTATCAGGCAAGGAAATGAGACACGGTTTTACTTCGGTGGCGCAGAGACGCAGAAGACCAAGACCTCGGGAAAGCTTAAATCGCTTCGGTCCCGCTGATCCTGGATTGAAGAGCAGCGTCTTGCCGAACCATTCAACTTTCGGTTGGTGCGTGTGGCCAAAGATGCAGATGTCCGGTTGCTCGCGTTCTAAAAAGGTTCGCCCGTCTTTTGTAAGCTTCCCGCCTTCATACAGAATATGACGGATGGCAATGCGGCGGCCTGCCAGTTCGATCACGGCCTCGGACGGATATCCGCTCTGTTCATCATCATCGACGTTGCCGGAGACGGCGTGACCGGAGCGATCTGCTCCAGCTGTTCGATCACGGACCGATCGCCAATGTCCCCGGCGTGGAGAATGTGATCGACGCCTCGGAAATGTCGCCGGATGGCCGGATCGAACAGGCCGTGGGTATCGGTAATGACGCCGATCCGAATGGCGCTCCGCTGGTTCATGGGACGGCGACCGGCTGGGATCCGAGCGAAGCCTGCACGTGTTTCCAGTCGAACGTAAAAGGCTCCGGCGATTTCTTCGGCAAGGCGGCGAGCTCCGCTTTCAATCGTTCGGCCCGGGCGGTGCTCATCGGATGCGTCGAGAGCCATTCTATCCGACCTTGGTCTTTCTCCGAGAGCCGTTCGAAAAACCGGATCATGCCGGAGGGATCGATCTTCGCCCGCTGAAGCAACTGCAATCCAGTCAGATCGGCCTCGGTCTCCTGCTCCCGGCCGAACTTGAGGGTGAGCAGCTCGACACCGAGCTGTTTCATCATCCCGACGAGGCCCTGTTGATTGCCAAGCACAATGGCCGCCACCGTCAGCAGCCCAAGACTTTTCACGATCCGTTCCAGCCCATGCCGTTGCAGCACGTGGTTCAGCTCATGGCTCAGCACGCCCGCCACTTCTTCGCCGCTTTCTGCTTTTTTCATGAGCCCGGTGAATACCACCACATACCCGCCAGGCAGTGCGAAGGCATTGATGACATCACTCTTCACCACGGTCACATCGAACTCGTAGGGATTATTCGGGATCTGTTCTGTCAGACGATGCATCATCTCTCCCAGCGCTGTAACCGCGGGGCCCTCTTTCATCACCTCCTGATGGCTGAGAAAATCCCGATAGGCCGATTCGCCCAGCTTTTGTTCCCACTCTACCGGGATCCGACTCACTGCAAGTTCGACGAGCAGATCGGACCCGAACCAGAGTCCCAGCACCGTGGCCAGGATCACCCCGCCGACCAGGCTCCAGACGAGCCGGCGTCGGTGACGCACCTGTCGCACCTGCTCCGCAGCCTGTGCAAACGGAAGATGGAGATGGTGGGGGACCGTTTCCCGAAACGCTCGAATCACGTCAGGATTCTTCAGATACAGCGTCCGTTCCCCTTGCACGCTGTTCCATTTCACCACGAGATGGTCATGGTCGAGTCCACCTGCCGAGACGGTCAGACTTGAAAAAGGAACGGATTCCGGCTGGCCATCGGCAGTATCAGATGCAAAAGTGACGGTGAGTCCATGCTCCTCGACTTGAATAAGACAAGGCACGCCGGCGGCGGAAAACTCGTCACCGAAACAGAGCGCATTGGGGAAGAAGTGAGTCACGGTTAGTTAATTGACGATTGACTTATTGAAGGTGAAAGTCCTTGTACGGATGCTCAAAACGTCGGCCAACAAGGCCGCAGGCGAGCAAAAACCGGAGGCGTGATAGTTTCTACCCTCCCTCCCCAAGCTGCAAAACAGCTCCTTCCTCGTATGGGGTACGTTGAGGATTGTTTCGAGCCGAGAACGAAGTTGGCGGGCGTTTTCAGCATCCGCTACTCGGAAACCGGGATGAACTGGCGTATCCACGCTCCGAAACTGCCCGGGTTCCGGCTTTGAATGTATACGAGTCCAGGCCCTCGGAACCGGCAGACAAACCCTTCGCCTGAGGTGAAGCTGGCGACCCAGCCAGAGGTGGCTTTTTCGATGTTGTACGAAGTTGTGGTGGACCAGGCCACCAGGTGGCTGTTGTCCACGATGTATTCCTGATCGGGCTTCAACTCGATCTTGTGAATGGCCCCGAAGCTGTTCAGAACGAGTGTCCCTTTCCCGCTGATTTTCAGAATGAAAAACCCCTCTCCGCCCAGCAATCCACGACTCAGGCTCTGCATTTTGCTTTCGATGACGATTGCCTCGGCGCCCGCGAGGAAGCCGTCTTTCTGCACCATGAATTCGTTCACGCCGTTGAGCTCCAAGATGACAATTTCGCCGGGCACCGTCGGAGCCAGCAACGCTTCGCCGGGCCCACGGCTGGCGCGCAGCGTCTGGAAGAAGAACTTCTCTCCCGTCAGGAGCTTTCGCGACAGGGCTCCGAGAAAGCCGCCTTCCATCTTGCTTTCAATGTCGATGGTCGGTGAACAAGCGACCATCGCGCCCGATTCGGCTTTGATGTTCTCACCAGCCGCCAATTCCACCCGCACCATCGGAAACGCACCTGGATATAAGATTTCGCTCTTCATGTCGTCACGTCCTCCATCTATTCACACCGGTTCTCACACCACCCATCCGTAGGCTTTGCGGCTCGGCTCCGGCCCCTCTTCCAGATAGCTCATCCTGAGTTGCCCCAGAACGTCTTGCGGCAACTCATTCCGCTTCGCCTTGGCATCGACGCCAAATACACGCGCCGCGTTCAGTCCGAAGATCCGCTCCTTCACCTGGCGCGTGAGCGGCTGGTACCGATGCTGCTCGATCAGAGGATCCGGAATCTGGAACCGCCGAAAGGCTTCGATCTGCCATTGCGGCGAACCATACCAAATCGAGTCTGTCCCCCAGAGCACGTGATCGACACCAAACGCGTCGATGAGCTGCCCAAGCACATGCGCGCAGACCGCCGGATGAGTCGTGACGAGCTGCGCAAAGGTTGAGCCGAGCTCCATATAGATATTCTTGATTCCAGGCTGCGCCTGCTTCATGCGGCAAAACTCGGTAGTCCAGGGAATTTCGCCCGTCTTCGCAAACACATTATCCACCGTCGAGGTACTCTTGAGTCCCGAGTGATAGACCAGAAAATCGATGTCCGGAAAATCTCTTGCCGCCTTGATCAAATCCTTGGGGTGGTTGAAGTCCGGCACC
>Ga0210404_10001348_pt1 | contig 10644 bp, 14 predicted proteins | sample IncBWH28MmetaG_FD_155455 | JGI IMG/M metagenome (GOLD analysis project Ga0210404, IMG submission 155455) | Forest soil microbial communities from Barre Woods Harvard Forest LTER site, Petersham, Massachusetts, United States - Inc-BW-H-28-M | ecosystem: Environmental > Terrestrial > Soil >... | reverse complement strand
GATCGGGTCTGGTAAGGTTCCGTCAAGATCCTTCGAAGCTTGTTCCAGAAACCCTGGGATGGTGCGCAGATGCTTGTTCACCGCGCTGATCCTCGCGTCAACCGGTGCATACTCGCGCGAGACGTATGGAGTAACACTCAGCTGCAGAGCATAGACGGTTGGTCTCGTGGAATAGGCTCGGAGATCCTGAATCTCAAACAGCGCTCTTTCTAGCATGGACTCCATCGACTGAGCATCTACCTTTCCGTCCTTGTCTAGCTCATGGAATTCGCCTTTGATCAGTTGGAGCAGTCCGGCAGCCTTCTCGGACCATGCCTTCAGCGTGGCCGGTGTAAGATCCGGCAGAAATCCATCATAATCGTGCAAGCCAAGCATCACTGCCTGTCTCGGATTCAGCTCGAAGACGTGGCGGAAGACTTGCTCCTCTAGCTTGTCTAATCTTGAATCCAGCACTGGAACTCCCAAAAAGCCTCGCCAGGGAAAATGTAGGACCTCGATAAAAGATACACTGTTCAGGCGTGTACGTTCAAGTCCGCTTCAGCTACTCATTGATTCTGGGAATAGTAACAAAAACTAATACTCAATGTTTCGCGGGTTTGGATTTGAACAAGACATGGCTGCTCCCACCAAAGCGAAGTCCAAGAGAAAGCTCATTCTCGGCATCGTAGCGGTTGCGATCATCGTAGTCGCCGTAACCCCCATCGCCTACGCCAGATCGTTCAACGTACCTGTTGCGGTCGCGCGTTTTAACTCGACAACCGGTAGTAACAACGCCTGGGGTCTTAACGTGACAATCCAGATCATCACGTCGTGGGAGTGGTTCTTCAGCACCCGGACTCAGGGAATGGTGAGGACCTCAAGCAATAACACCTCTAGCAACGGAGGCACGACCAACATCACCATAAGCATGAAACTGTATACTCCTTCTAATCAGACGATAGATCTGGGACAGACGAACATAAGTGGAGGAATAGGCGGCCGACAACACACGATCTACCTCTCTGTGGACCAGGGAGTTCGCGTCAACGGCAATTACAGGCTCGACGTTACATTTACTGCAAACGTTGTCCTTATTGGCGGACTCGTCGAAGCGCCCTTCTCGACAACACTTCATAGCAACTTCGTTATATCCGGGCAGTAGCCCTTCTGGGTCTCCGTAGTCCAATGATTCCTACACCTGCCGCAAAAATAGCCAGTGGAACAGTTACTAGCCTATCCAATCCTTCTCATCGACCACTAGACATTGACAAGCTCTACTACACACGGGGCATATACAGCGTACAATGGTCCGCTGATGGCGAGCATCTCTACTTCGACACTAACATTACTGGACGATACAATATCTGGGCGGTCCCGAGCAACCGAGGATGGCCCGTACAGCTAACGGTTAGCGACGAGAGAACCCTACTTGACGAGCCTTCTCCGGACGGTCGCTACCTTCTGTACGCGCAGGATTTTCAGGGGGACGAGAAGCCGAATCTGTACCTTCTCGATCTGACAGAATTCACAATCCGGAATATTACCAACACCGAGAAGGTCGGATACCGAGACGCAAAATGGTCGCCCGACGGACACTCACTGGTATTCGCCGGAGAGCGCGACGGCCCCGGGACATATCCGGTATTCCATTTTGATCCTGACAAGGGAACAATCAAGAAGATCATCGGCAACGAGACTGGCGACTGCGAGGCTCTCGAGTACAGCCCAGACGGTCGCAAGCTCGCTCTTACAAGAACGAGGAACTATCAGTATACCGGCGTCAGCGTCTTTGATCTGGATTCGGGAAGCGAGACGATGCTCGCTCCGATAGACGACAAGTCAACAACCATCACTGGAGGCTGGACTCGCGATGGCAAGCGCGTATACGTTACGAGTAACGCTAACGAACGGGGGATAGACGCGGTTGCACTACTCGAGGTGAAGCAGGGACCTGAGTTCCAATGGTTGACCTTGCAAGACTGGGACAGCCAGCTAGTAGACATCTCCCCTACAGAAGACACGTTCGCGTACGTCGTGAACGAGGCGGGCAACTTGAGACTCCTCCTACGGGACCTCAACGGAAAAGAGGAAGAGATCCCGCCAACCCAGGGAGTCATCCGCGCCGCAAGATTCTCGCCAGATGGAAAGCGTCTAGCAATTATTCACGCATCAGGCGATAGTCCACACGACATCTGGGTCTACGACCTCAAAGCGAGGACCTTGAAACAGATCACCGACTCGCTCGTAGGCGGCCTACACCGCGAAAATTTCGTAAATCCCCAGCTCGTCGTCTATCCCTCTTTCGACCAGACACCCATAACCGCCTTCGTCTACGTCCCGGCCAACATCAAAGCCGACCACTCACACCCGGCCATCGTCTACCCGCATGGTGGTCCGCAGTGGGAACACGTCAACAGCTGGTTCCCCAGCCTCCAATACTACACAAGCCACGGCTACGTGGTGATCGCGCCTAACTTCCGAGGATCGACAGGCTTTGGCCGCGAGTTCATGGAGTCGCTCCGAAAGGATGCCGGAGGAGGAGACCTCAAAGATCTCGTCGCAGGAGTCGACTACCTCAAGTCGACTGGCTATGTTGATCCCAAGCGTATCGCGATAACAGGCGGATCCTGGGGAGGATATCTCACACTCATGGCCCTGACGAAGTATCCGGATCTCTGGGCTGCGGGAGTGAGCATTGTTCCGCTCGCTAACTGGTTCACAGCCCACGAGAACGAGGATCCGGTTCTCCAGAAGAATGACGAGTGGCTGATGGGAGATCCTGTTGCTGATCGGGATCTCTGGCGAGACCGATCGCCACTATTCTTCGCGGATCGTATTCGCGCCCCGCTTCTACTCCTCGCAGGCCGGAACGATATTCGGTGCCCCGTCAAGGAGACCGAGCAGATGGCGGAGGCGGCAAGGAAGAACGGCGTGACTGTTGAGATTAAGATTTACGAGAACGAGGGACATGGATTTGCGCGTAGAGAAAACGAGATCGACGCGATCAAAAGAGCGGCGAAGTTCCTTGAAACTCACGTGGGCTAGCGCGTCAGCTGAGGACTGGGCTTTGTTGCCGTCGCCTTCCTAGGCTATAGATTTGTATATATGGGCTGAAACGATTATATACTCTATATAGATAGCGTGGTCTCAAGCAGGTGCCAAACAACGAACAAGATCATGCTCTCAGTCAGCGAAGAGACCTACCTAACAGTATCATCCCAAGCCAAGAAGAGAGGAATTTCAATTCAAGAACTCTTGAGAGCAGTAATCGTGCCAGAATGGGTCAGAGAAAACCTGCGCCCACACAAAACAGCACCCCGCATCACAGAAATTACAGATACAGCAGAAATCGCCCTTGAACCGTCCGCGCCCCAGATGAACTCGTACCACCGAAACAGAATACTCGACATCACAGTAGGCCAGCTAAAGTACTAAGCGCAAGTTAGTTAGATTCAGAAATTATCGGCCCTAAACCTTCAGTGAAATCCTGTAACCCCACACCTTGGGGTAATGTGACACCGATTTCATTTCACACACGCCTCTAACTCTTCGAACGGGTTTCGAGAAAATCTCGGGACCCACACTGATCTCCTAAGGGACCGCCAATGTCGATCAAGAAGAAAATACTCGCAACCGTAATCGTACTCGCAATCATCGTCATCGGCGCCTATGTCCTGATAGCCAGCCAACCAAACCAGCGAGGCGGCCTTGCCTCTCCAAGTGTCCGAACGTTTGTCACCCTTACAACCGTCGGCGTATCGGCGTTCATCACAGGCTTCGGATTCCGGGACGTCATCAGCCGCGCAATAGCAACACGCAACCGGATGAAAGCCGCGAAGGTGGCGAAGAAGGTTTGATTCCTAGCAAGCAGGTTTCCTGGAGAGAGTACGCCTGGCCGATCTACTTTGTGATCGGATTTGTCGCTATTATCGTCCTCCTAGAATCCAGGCGAGCATTGGGCGGAGCCTTTGACGGTCTCAAAGGAGGATCGCAACCCGGACTGCTCTTCGCATACGCTGGGACATTCCTGTTAGTGGGCGCCCAGTTCTATACTCTTGTCAAGAGAAGCGGATGGATGGGACTAATCAAAAAAGCAGGTGGAGTCAGACCCTGGCTCTCGATACACATCACACTGAGCTTCTTCGGGCTGATCGCTGTTCTCATTCATGCCGGGTTCCCCTACCATTTCAATTCCAACGAGCTTGTGAGTCATGGTCTAGCCGGCTTGACAACCTGGCTTCTCGTAGCGTCCGCGGCCAGCGGAGTCTTCGGACGATACGTCCACAAGAGACTGCCCGCGATGAAAAAGACCTTCGGCATCTGGAAGCCAACGCACCTCGGAATCACAGGTCTACTATTCGTAGCGGCCATCATCCACATGACGACAGCATTCGGCGGCTAGGCTTGTGCATTCAGTTGGGACGGCGACTGCTCCAGATTTCGTTTCAAGAAAGCGCCAATGATTCCGCCAGTGAAACTTATCGGTGGACCCGAAAAAATGACACCCACGAAGATAGAAACGGCGGAGCCCACTATGGCGAACAGGCTGACTATCGAGAGTCCTGCAACGGCTAGGCCTATTTGTAACTGGTTGGGTTTCTTGAGGAACAATTGGCCGAGATAGAGAACTGCTAGACCAGGCAATAGCGTCAGGGCGAATGCAGTGAGCTGGTTTAGGTCGGTGAAGACTGGGAAGAAGCGGTAGTAATATGAGTTGAGAGTACCGCTGAAGAGAATAACGATGGAGGTAGTGATCGTCAAACATCCGCCCGTCATGATGAGATAGTAGGAAGGGGTAGAGGACATTGTCATGGCTGACTCCTCAAGGCGACAGAACTTAACACTTAACGAAGAAAGCACCTCTCGTAAAACGTCAAAAGCAACCAGACCTTACGCACGGATTATTGTCGACGCAAGAGGGAGCTCGGGTACCGCGACGACCTCGACCAAGGTTAGAGTCCCTCTCTGACCTGATCTATGGATTGTCCTTGTCGATTGGCGCGATTAGCCTGGTCATCACAAACAATCAAGAGTCCAGCGCGAGCGACATCACTAGGAATATTCTGCAGTTTCTTTTCGTCTTCCTCATACTGATCACCAGCTGGATAATCTACACCAGCGACATGTCAGTTCTCCCCATCGAGACTCGCCTCGTACAACTATTGAACGTAGTGCTTCTCATGCTGGTCGCGATCTTCCCCTACCTCTTCGACCAAGTAGTGTCAACATTCAACCCCGGTAGCGTTCAAGAGTACGCATCGATCCTCTTCACAGCCGACTATGCGGGCACTTTACTGATATTGGCCGTTTTCTCACATATTATCGCACAAGAAGAAGAACATCTCGTTGACGGCGAGATAATGATTCGGATGCGCAGAGTTCGAACTAGACAGAGTCTCCTCACGGTGATCGTGCTGCTGTCGCTCGTTGTCCCGTGGGACTGGCTGTTACTCGGTGTGCATGTCAGGCTCCTCATATGGATCGTCCCCGTAATCAGCTTCTGGTCCAGCAGATTCAGCCGCACCGGGTTTGGCATTCCGCCAGTACCCTCGGGACGAGAGAGCTCTGTCAAGTGAGGACTGTGACCTGCTAAATATGTCCGGATCGAGGTCGGACCATGAGTGAAACGGCTCTTCCTCTCGTCGAGCCCGATCTAGTCGGAATCTGGAGGAAGAACGTCTGGTGGTTCGGCTTCCGATGGCCATTCAGCTTCGTCCTCTTCTCATGGGTCACTGTAGCGTCGACGCTTGCTCCAGAGTTTCACCTTGACCGTTATCTTCTGACGATGCTCGCAGGATTTTTTGGTCTTGTCATCGGAGCGCACTACATCGACATCGCCGGAAGCAGCGACAAGTATCTTCCATACTTTCCAGGGATGAATCGGGCAGCAATCAGAACGGTTGGTGTCTTGGCGATTCTGGCTGGAGTAGCGATCGGAGTCTACATGTCTCTGCTCTACTCGACCTGGTTCCTTGTGTTCGTAGTCCTAGGAGGATTCTTCGCCCTATTCTACCCAATCGAGAAGCCGAAGTGGCTACACTCTTATGCCGGGTTCGGCGTGGCATGGGGATTCATGCCTGTCTTGGCCGCTTACTACATCCAAGCATTGCGGATCGACCTTGTCGGGCTGGGCTTGGCAGTCTTCCTCGGAATCACTGTCGTCGAGATGCATCACATGGCTGTGTTGACAAACGAGAAAGAATATGCGCCGGAGACCAACAAGAATGCGAGATTGTTGTTGAAGATTCACCGGGCTGCCGCCTACGCGATCGGGCTCATACTCCTCATATCGCGACTAGTCTAGAAGCTGAACAATACTTGAGCGCGGTTTTGGCCTGTCACCGCACTCGTCTTCTGGAGCGATATTTGGAATTTGCAAGAACCAATCCATAGCCGACGAAAGTGTAGAAGAGGGCGTCAAGTACGAAACTTAACCAATCATAACCAATCGCCAACAAGCACGAGGTAGAAATTTCGATACCCGGCGGCGGGCACCCTCCAGTCCTCCACGCCAGAGGGAATCCGTACCCATGGGACCAATCGCCAACTAGTACGGTAGCAAGAGTAACGATTGTCCCTATCAAAATTAAATTGGACCAAAGGAGGATCGGGCGATTCATTGGTTCCACGTCAGGGATCGTGTCGGGAAATGTCTCTTCACTTAATAGACGGATTGGCCGACCAAGTAGTGGTCCTTGGCAAAAGTCTTCAAGCCCGGCCTTCTATCAATTATCGGGACAGCTGCGCCATTCGGAATATCATGGTTCGCCCTCACATCTACTGAAACATCGCAAACGGGAAGTGTCGGACCCCCCATCGTAGGTCTTATCATCGGTCTCGGAGCCGGCTTTGCAGCACTGATCCTTCTCGCTTTTTCCATCGTCCTCTTCGTGGATGTAAATCATCATAGAATCTGGGGGCCGATAGTGGCATTCCTGTACGGTCTGGGATACGTCATCGTTCTGATCCTCATTAGCATCGCGTCCGCTCCCGATCTCCTGACGGCTTTCTTGGGGGCAACCGGATTGGCGACATACGCGCTTGGGTTCGTTGGAGGCATCTGGGGTTTCTTCGCGGGCACGTCTTGGACTCCCCTTGGCGCTGGCAAGGGCCTGATTGGCTCGACCGGGCGTATCTTCTTCGGAGGGCTAGTCATGCTCATTTCAGAAGCGACGATAGGAGGCATCCTAACCCTGATTGCGGTAGTATTGATGCTCGGACCATTATGGCTCCATGTGGGCTCACGGAGGCTTGGGACTGTTGGGGCGAGCCTCTTGGGACTGTCTCTCGTGAATGGGTTGTTCTGGCCGATTGACCTGTTGTACCTCTACCGGACCTTCGGCGGGCTAGCTGGATATGACAGCGAAGTCCCCAATATGGTGGCCGCTGTCCTCGGCAGCGTCCTCGCTGGGTCCGGAGCGATCCGATTTGCAAGACGAAAACCGACAGACATGCCGAATATGAGACCCGTTTAGTTCGGTCTGAGACGCAAGACATGCGGGAGGGTCGGGCCTGCCCATAGAGGGCTTCTGATACCGGGAATCATGCGAAGCACGATCTCCACGAGACCAAATGGTGCCAGAGTTCCGAGAACCGCCAAGATCAGAAATTTCAGAAGACTGTGAGACGCAACTGGCGCTCTCAGCAAAGCCATGCCCACAAGCACCGTGGTCAGAGTATGAACCATCCCAACAAGAATGAGAGCGGGCCAGGGAACGACCAGACGATTCATCTCGAGAAAGCGCTCTCTCAAGCATAGACGTGGGTTATCAAAGGAGTTATCGACAACGCTTGGATTCTACGGATCCTTCTAGACAGCGGAGGATGAGTAAACGATATGCAGTCGGGATAATACACCTTCAATTTCTCCAATGCTGAGAGCATTGAGTTCGGTCCCAACCTCTCAGCCGAGAACTTGTCGGCTGCATACTCCATCCTCCAGTTGAGCGGGTTCCCTGCTAGAACCAGAGCTAGAAACCCAGCAACGCTTAGTACCGCGGCGGTATGAGAACGACCAGCTTCGTAGCTGACTCCTAGAAACGCGAAGAAGTACAGAGCATTCACGGCGCCGCGGATGGTCAAATGTCTCTTCACAATATGTCCAAGCTCATGACCAAGGATCGCCATTATCTCCTCGTCAGACGCATCTTGCATCAATTGCTCACCGACAACGATCGTATCTCTATGGGGCCATCTGCGAACATGGGCTGAGCTTGATCCCTTTCCTACCGTGAATCGGGTGCTCCCGGGATTGATGCTCATCCGACGGAGGGTCTCAACAGCAAGCCTCTGCAGTCTCTCCTTCAATTCGACAGTGACACGTCTCGAGAAGACGTTCACAAAGATGAACCGGGCCGTTATCCAGACGAATGGTACGAGGAATAGACCGTAGAACACAACGTTTGCTACGATTGTGATTGCCGGCTCTAAGACCTGAAGCAGAAGACTGCTGTTGATCCAGAGCGCGAGAGCGTAGATGGCTCCGAGCACGACTAAGCTTACAACTGTAATCATCTGAAATCTGATGAACCGCTTGAACAAAAGCGGGTGCGGCGACATAGCCAATAGAATAGAAGCAGGGTCTAGATGTTAATCCGTAGTGGTCCCTGATGGTAGCCCCGCCAGTATTCGCCACCGGTCTCGGTCCAGCTATCTTTGATACTACGTACTTTGTCTGGTTTGCGAGCGAGATAATCGGCGCGGGGTTGATTCCGGCGCTACGAGCACGAGGGACGACGCGGGTCCGGAGGGACCGCGGCTCAAGGGCCCTCATCATCCTAACAGTCGGAGGGTCTCTCGTTATTGCGCTCTATCTTGGATACGGCGGGGTTGGGCGCCTGCCTGACTGGATCTTCTACCCAGGCATCTTCCTCATGCTGCTAGGGGTGGTGGTCCGTCAGTGGGCGATAGCTGTCCTCGGACGATTCTTCTCGCTCAACGTCCAGATTGTCGAGAATCACCAGGTCATAGACAAGGGTCCATACAGGCTGATCAGACACCCATCATACACGGGCATCCTGATCACACTCATCGGCATATCGCTAGCAGTCCAGTCACTCGGAGCCCTACTAGTACTGCTCACTGTCTTCACCATCGCCTTCGGCTACCGAATCAGAGTAGAGGAAAAAACACTGCTCGCAGAACTAGGGGACAACTACGCCAACTACATGAAACGAACAAGACGAATCATACCATACCTAATCTAGACGAGTTTTCAATCAAGAAGAATTGTCTGCAAGAGTTGGATTCATGGAAACAGCGTTGTTCTTCGCGACCGCTCGCTCGGTCTTTACAATTACCTTCTTGACGATCTCTAGATAGTTCAACGCCTCATGAATACCGGCCGCGACAAAACCTACCCCTTGAGCGATTTCGCGGTTCGAATACTGTTTTGATCGACGACTGAGATCCTTCTCCAGGCTCTCCAAGTACTGCTTGAACTCCTTCAACGCGACCAGAGTCGCCTGTGGACTCCTCTGATGGCTCTGACGGGGATCCTTGCTCAAGTGGGCTAACCCTCCAACGGCTTCGAGAGAACAGCGATAATAGCGTAGTTCAACCCTGAAGGGAAGAAAACGGTGACACTCGCTCGAGCTCGGCCATCGTAAAATGTGCGTAGGATTGAGGAATCTATCCTATCGCACTAGCTAGCTTCTGAGTCTCAGTAGAAGAGCTAGAATTCTTGCTAGCCTTCCCAGGAGCTCATGGTCGATGCGGAGGTTCTTCTCAGCCATCCTCTTGAAGTCCTTCCCGATCTTGGATTCTTCGACGCCCTTCCTCTTCCAAGACCCCTGAGGCATGATTCTCCCCTAAGTCTCCGGTTTCCTTGCTAGATTCGTTGCTATCCAATGTTCGACATGCGTCTCGGCATCTCTCTCAACCTAGAAAAAATGGGGGGGAAGATGTTTATGGTGTCAAGATGCTATGGGACGTTCGCGCTGCGAATGTCGCCGCTGTTACCGCCGCGGTCGGCCGACGCGTTCTTCCACTCGTTTTCCACGAGCGACTGTGATGGGGCGACGTAATGGTCGAAGAACGTTGTCGCTGAACAAAGGCCTCCGCCGTAGCATGGGGTGAAGTGACTATCGATGAAACCGGTGGTGGTGCAAGGAGTGCTCGGGCTGTTGGCCACACACGAGGAATCGTACGAAGTCTGCATCGTTCCAGCAGGTAGCGGGATGACGAAGTAGCCGTGCAAGTTGCCCGTAACCCCATCATTTACCATCCCCTGAGGGATGGCTGAAGTCTGACATGCTCCCGGGCTCGGCCCGTTCGACGTCCGAGCCGGATCACCAATGGGGGCAGGGGTTACGAAGCTGCCGTCCTTGAACTGTTCAACCACGGCCATAGACCCGTCCTTGTTCTGAAACACAGTGAAGTGCCGGTCGAAGGTGTCGGTCGCCCAGTCGTTTCCACAGGTGCCGGAGTCGGGTGAGCCGCTTGCATAGGGTCCGTAGTGCTGTGTAGAGGTTCCCGAGTTCGAGTTAGTGGTCATAGGCGCGAAGGTAGTTGTCTGAAGCGGTGTCGGGGCTGTTAGAGTGACCGGGTTGACGAGGGTTGTCAGGTCTACTGTCGAGAACGTGTCGTCGCCGACACTGTTGATGAGACATGTAATGAGATCCGCTAGGGAGATGCTAGTTACGCATGTCGTCGGCAGATTTGTAG
>Ga0210404_10001347_pt1 | contig 10647 bp, 22 predicted proteins | sample IncBWH28MmetaG_FD_155455 | JGI IMG/M metagenome (GOLD analysis project Ga0210404, IMG submission 155455) | Forest soil microbial communities from Barre Woods Harvard Forest LTER site, Petersham, Massachusetts, United States - Inc-BW-H-28-M | ecosystem: Environmental > Terrestrial > Soil >... | reverse complement strand
TTCAGATGAACAATGTTTTAGATGGAGTCAGACCGGATGCGATCCAATGGGCGTTCTGGGATGAGGTCTTAGTATTAGAGGAAGACGCGGTCCGGCTGAAACCGATCAGAATCGAGGTCAATGATGAATTGGACGCATTGTCGGTATGAGGGTTGCCGGCGGAAACTTCCGCCTCAACTTCAGGTATACGGGTTTTGTGACGCGATCTGTTTTTCGCTTCACGAAGAGGAAAAGGATGTCCACATGAACGTGGCGCTGGAGGCGTTCAAAAGGGAAGGCGAACCGAACGGAGGGGGCCGATGAAAAAAAATCACGTTGACGAAGCGGGGGCGGAGTGGCCAACGGCTAGCGATCAGGGGCTTTCAAGACCTACGCAAACGCCGACGCTGAACGCAAGAGAGTTAATGCATAACCTAGGAATTACGTTGGATCAAGCCGCCTTCATCGTCCGCGCCGTGAAGTGTCATGAGGAAATACTTAACGCCTTAAGGGATGCGGTAATTGACCTTGACTCTATTTACAATCACGCGGCGGTATACGGTGATTTTGTTGTTTCGCTCGGAAAATTCAGACGACTTAATTCGATAAAGCACGCCATCACCAAAGCGGAGGGATTATGACCTTTATTTGTGAAATTTTTAAAACAGAAGACTCTCTTGGGAGAATTGGTTTTACGGCATATTGGAATAGGAGAAAACGAGCGCAGGTATTTCATTGCCGAAAAGATCAATTTGAGTTATGGCCAAAAATAGAAGGACATAGAATTATTTGGAAAACAGCCATCGCCAAAGCGGAGCGGGTAAACGGCTAATGGAAAGTATCTTCGCATCGCGGGCGGTGATCGGTCAGCGATATCTGACCAAGAGGGGATGGCCGGTGACGGTTCTGGCAATGGGGTTGGCGTACGGGCGAACGGCGGTCGAACTACGAAACGATTTGACGGGCACTAAAACGATCGTTTCTACAAGTCAACTTCTCTGGCCGTATGATGAGAAACGGATCACAAAGGAGGCCATTCACATGGCGAAAGCACAGAAGGAAACGACAAAGACGGCAGGATTCAAAGGAAGCGCGAGAGGCGCGGCGCGGGCGGCGGACGGGGTGAGCATTCGGTTGTTCCGTGAGATAGACGGAGCCATTCAGGATGTGATGTACCTGGACGGGACGCTCACTTATAAGGGAAAGAAATACGCGACGTTGAAAGCGGTGGCCGAAGCGATCCGTTGCAAAGCGGTGAGCGGATCCGGTCGCTCGTTCTTCGGACTGCGGACCCAGGGAAATATCGAACTGGGGAAGGAAATCATCAGGGGGTTGGCCGATAACAAGCAGGAAGGCGGCTTAAAATTCCCCAAGGTCAAAAGGGTCAAGGCGCGTAAAGCCGATGACGACGAGGAAGAGACGGCGCGGAAGGCGACGAAAGAATCAGCCACGATCGTGGCGAAAGGACGGAAATAATGAGCGAGATACTGGAAGGCGAATACCAAGGGAAAGCGATGATGATCATCCGTCAGACGCCCCAGGATAAATTCCCGTTTCAGTTTGGAGTCAAAAAAGCCAAATTGATCGTGGAGAATATCGACGCGATTAAGCGGTTTGTCGCGAAGTACGGAGACGCATCGCAGTCATGAAAACAGCCCTTCTCTTGGCGGTGTTGTCGGGATCCGCCTTCGCCGTGACGCCGGGGCAGGTCGCCCTGGCGTTGCGGCACGAAGGGTCGGCGGCGGACGGCCGCGTCGTAGCGGTGGTCTTGGCGAATATCAATAGGGAACTTCCCCGTTATTTCCCCAAAGGGCCGTTTACGGCCGCTGACATCGTGGCGATCGGCATGGTCGAGACGCGATTCAATCCGCGATCGATCGGGACGAGCGGAGAGCGCGGCGTGTTTCAGGTGATGCCCTATTATGGGAAGGGGCGGAACCTGGCGGAATTGTCTTTGAACACTCGTCTATGCCTCAAGATTCTCGCCGGGAAATATCGGGAACATCCGGACAGGCGACGGGCGGTGATCGCGTATAACGGGTATATCGTGCGTCATGGGAAACTGCGGGAAAACTATTGGCGGCTGTTCTGCCGGCAGCGCGCTTTACTGATCGCATTCGCGCCGCGGCCCGCGAGACGCCCGATGGTGGCGGTGGCAGAGGCAGAAAAATTGGCAAAAGATATCGGCGCATAAAAGGAGACACCACTATGGAATTGTTGCTTTGCTTTCTTTTCGCTGTCGTCGTAGTCGGCGCGGTACGGACGTTGGGAAATATTCTGGAATGGATCGGAGAGCACATTTTTGGGTTTGAGGGGGACGAATGATTGCCGTGACGGACTGGGTCAGCGCAGCGGCGGCGCTGGAGTACGCACAATTGATGCTCACCTCTCCGGTGGACGAGGATGACATGGAGCGCGCCAGGATCGCCGTGAGGGCAACTCTGGCGTGGGTGCGAAAAGATAATTCTTGACTATTGGATATATGATTATTAAGATGATCGCCGTGAAAGGAAAAATAAAAATGGAAATACCCTGCAAATGCCGGCTTTGCGGACACAAATGGGCCTCAAGAAAAAAGGAACCCAAGTCGTGCCCGAAGTGCAAACGGTACGATTGGAAGGAAGAACATGAAAAACGACCGCGCGTCGCTGCTTAGCGGATTATTTGGGCGGTTGGGTCGGGCGATTCAAAAGGACGAGCAGTACCGTAAAGATCTAATCGAGGCGTTGACCAACGTTCTGTGTTGGCCGCCGAGATAAACAAGGAGACCATATGGAAGGTAAAGAGTTAGAGTCCCGCGATTCTGTCAATGTTTTAGATCGTCTGCCGTTCAATCTCACCCAGTTGTTGGCGTTCGCCACCCAAAAGAAACGCGATCAGTCCCAGGCCATGGAAGATGCGATCGAGCAGTTGCGGGCGATGCCTCAATTCGCATCGAAAGCCTATTACTCCATCCCCTTTAAAAAGTGGGTGAATGGGAAACAGGTGGAAGAAATCGTAGAGGGTCCGAGCATCAAGGCGGCGACGGCGCTGACCGGATGCTGGGGAAATAATATCGAAGGCGCCTTTATGGGCGAGGAGACCGACGACTACGTGGACGTGTCGGGGTATTTCTTCGATATCGAAACGGGGAAGCTCACGATCCGTCCGTGGCGCGTCTCGAAGACCTATCGCGGCAAGGACGGGAAGGTCCAGCAATGGCGGTACGATATGCTACAGAAGCAGATCATGGCGGGCGTGTCGAAGGCGATCCGCAATGCGGACCTGAACGGACTGCCGGCGGGCTACGTGGCGGAATATTATGCGGAAGCGAAACGGATCGCGGCGCGGGGCGGCAAGGTCCAGGAGAGCGAAAAGCAGGATCCTGCGGATGACGTGAAGGCCATTTCGCAGCAGATCGAAAACTGCATTTCGCGGTTCGAGGAAATGGGAGTCGGGCGCGAGGATACTATCGGGTATATCAATCGTCACCGCGACCTGGAAAATGAAGAAATGGTCGCGGCTCATCTGATCGGATTGTTAAACGCTCTTGAGGAAGGACAAGTCGTACTGGAAGATGTTTTTACGGCCCCTCAAGCCTCCGAACCGATTGCCGAGCCGCAGCGGACCACTGGCCAGAATAAGAAGCCGATGGAGAATACGGCGGCGACCGAAGAACCCAAAAAGCGGAAATTGCCGGAAGACCGGAAACGGACGCAATCGAAGTTCAGCGGCGCGACGTGCGCGGTCTGCGGGAAGGCGATCAAAAAAGATCAGTGGATTTACAAGAACGATCGCGACCAATGGGTGCATGAGGAAACGTGCTGACCCATGTTCCCGAGCGACGAGATCCTATTCGATGAAGAGCCCCATCTGTATCGCTTTCGCGGCCGGGATTATATCTCGGTGACGCAGGCGATACGGTTGGCGGGGATGGGGGACGACTTCAGCATGGTCAGCGAGGAGCGTATGGACTATGCGCGGCGGCGGGGCCGGATGGTTCACTTGGCCTGTCAGTATTTTGACGAAGGGGTTTTAGATCTTCAATCGGTCGATGCGGCCATCCGTGGCTATGTCGAAGCCTATCTCAAATTCCGCGAGGAGTGCAAAATCAAAGTCATCGAAACCGAACAAAAGATCGTTGCGGAACGAATGGGATTGGCCGGCACGCCGGACCTTATCGCCTGGATGAGCGGTAGGCGCGTGGTGATCGATCGGAAAACCTCGCAGCACATGAGCAAGTCGATGGGGCTTCAGACGGCGGGTTATAAAATCCTTCGCGAACAAGTTGAAAATACACAACTGATCTATGGGCGCTACGGATTGCGCCTGGAAAAAACGGGGAATTATAAATTATTCGAACACGACAACCCAGAGGACGAGCCGGCGTTCCGCGATGCGTTGAGCCACGCGATCAGCGAAAAGAAAATGGAAAAGTGGCGGGTTCAATACGGGAAATGAAAAAGGAAAAATTCATCGAATGGCTTCGCACAAACGGGGCCGAGATTCTGCCGACGACCAATAGCTACGAGTTGGCGCGGTTCATGGCTCATGGGCGCGTGAACATTGTTTACGAAGGACGGCGCGGGATTCGGTGTGTCGGATTCGCGCAGGAGTGCCTAGAGGCATGGCAGGAAGGTCGCGCCATGAATATGGGCTTTACGCAGAAACCCCGGAATTCCTTGCAGAGGAAACAACTGGCGTTGCTTCAGCGGGATGGCAGTCTTTGCTTTTATTGCGGGATGGTGATGTCTGGAACCCCTGGTACGCAAATGCAGATGACCGTGGAACACCTGGTAGGAAGGGCGAAAGGCGGCCCCGACCATGAGGATAATTTAGTCTTGTCGCACGAGGTGTGCAATAAAAAGGTGGCGAATTTGCCGTTGATCGAAAAACTTAAAGAGCGAGAAAGGAACTTATATGGAATCAATCGTCATCCAACAGCCTGACCCGGAAGAGCACGAGCGTCACGGAAGCGTCCTGGTCACGGAGGCCAACGGCGTGGTGATCGCGAACAATGATGACCGTGAATTAGCGGGCGCATTCGTGAACAATATCGATGAAACGCTAAAGCGGATCTTGAAGGAGTTTGACGGGACGCAGGAAAACCCCGGACCCGTCACCTTGGCGCATCGGGCCTGGAAAAGCGGCGTAGCGCTGCGGGAGCGCGCTATTGCGTCCTTCGTGATGGCGAAGGGCATTATCAACGGGAAGGTTCGGAAGTACGAATACGACGTTGAGAAAAAGCGCCTAGAGGAGGCAAACAGGCTCCAAAAGAAAGCGCAGGAAGAGGCCGAGGAGCGCCGTAAACAGCAGATCGCGGAGGCCAAGCGGTTAGGAGACCGGGAAGCGGTCGAAAACCTCAAGGCGGCCCCCATAAGCGTTGTAGCGCCCCCTCCCAAGACGCCGGAGGTCAATAAGGTGGCCGGGATGCGTCGCACGGCGCCCATGTGGGATTTTGAGATCACGGATGAAGCGAAGATACCGCGACGGTTCTTAGTCGTGGATGAGTCCGCCATCCGGGCCCTGGTGAAACGGTTAGGAGCTCAGCATGGGATCCCCGGCATCACGGTGTTCGATTCCCGATCGCGGGGGGCGTGATGGTCAGCATTCCACACGATACAGCGCATCCGTTGGTAGATCATCAGCTAGGAATCTGCGAATGGGGATTGAGCAAGCGCGAGGAGTTCGCCAAGGCTGCGATGCAGGGATTTTGTGGAGCACCTAATCAAATGGATTGGAACGCCACGCAAATTGCGATCTATGCCGTGATACAGGCCGATGCTCTCATCGAGGCACTGAACAAATCGAAATTGGATTTAGATAGGGCGCATGAATGAGCGGCCGCCATAATAATCGGCGGCGGCGGAACGGGTTAAAGAAGCGCGGCCAGAAACCCTCGATGGCGCAGCGTCTCGCGCAATCGGCGTGGGATAAGAAAGGGAGCCTCAATGCTGAAACACAAAATCGTCTCCATGAAGTTAAGTCGGCTGGCGCCGGCAGCGTACAATCCGCGCCGGATAAGCCGAAAAGCCCTAGAGGGGTTAAAGGCCTCCTTAAGCGAGTTTGGGACGGTGCAACCCATCGTATTCAACAAAAGAACAAAGACGGTGGTGGGCGGGCATCAGCGGATCCAAGCTCTGAAAGCCTTGGGCGAGACGGAAGCCCCGGTGGTGATCGTTGACCTGGATGAAAAGAAGGAGCGCGTCCTGAACGTCACGTTGAATAACCCTAAGATCGAAGGCGAATTTACGGAGGATCTGGACGCGATCCTGAAGGAAATCAGCAAAACGCTTCCCGCCGTCTATCGGAATTTACGAATGGATACGCTGGAGGCCAGCGAAAAGCGGCCGCGGCATCGGGAAGGCGAAGTCCAATTCACCGAAGAGGTCATGGAGGCTCATAATTATATCGTGCTGTATTTCGAAAACGAAATTGATTGGCTTCATCTTCAAACGGTTTACCCTTTGCCACAGGTAAAGGCGATGGATTCAAAGCCTGGCTATTCCAAGATCGGGATCGGGCGCGTGGTGCGCGGCGCGGAGTTCTTACGGAAGGTGACGGGAAAATGACTTTCACCGACGACGATTTGAAGCGGTTGAAAGAAAACATGGATAGGCTAGGTGATGGTTTTATGCCTGGGAATTATACGCTACGTCCTCTCCTCGCCCGGCTGGAAGCGGCGGAGAAGCGAGCCTCTTATCACATCAAAGATTGTCACTGTCAATATTGCTTAAATTGGCGCGAGGCGGCGGAGAAGTGATCCATATCATCATCGGCGGGGCATTGTCGGGAAAGACGACGTACGTGTACAAGAAATTTATCGAGGGGAATTATTCAATCGTTAAACACCTAGAAGATGTCCCCTGCACTCTGCCATATAACCATATTAAGAAAACAATTGTTATTGGAGATTACCTTAGGAAAATTCGATGTTGCGGGGTCGATCAGTTGGGACGTGATGCGAAGCGCGTCCACGAAAAAGTTCTCAATGTCATCGGCGTATACGGATATAAAGAGGACACGTTAGTCGTTGCCGAGGGAACGTTGCTTCATCGGGATGCATTCATGCGAAACCTGGTGGGCGCTCCCTTAAAGTTGTTTTACCTGGCCCAGCCTGGAGAAGTCATTCAGGAGCGCGTGAAGGCGCTGAAAATTAAGTGGACGGGGATCGTGACGATGACGCATCGCCAAGCGCGGGATTGCTTTATGAAATGGAATAAGGAATTTGAATATGAAATTATCGATCAACATCCAATCGCTTAAGCGCGCCAACGATATTAAGACGCTTCGGATCTTTCCGGAGGCTTCAGTATGGGTGCACGAATTTGAGTTTGACGAATACGTCAAAGCGAACCCTGGAGCGCATATCCTTCGGTTGCCAGATGATCTTCGCGGGAATTTGCCAGGCGTAAAAAATTGGATTCTCAATGCGAGTTTTAACGGCGTGTTCGATGATGCCTGCCTTCTTCTGGACGATGACATTTATAAGGTCGGGTATTTTGAGGGGACGGAGCGGACCTATCTGGAAGGCGACGAGCTCCTGCGATTCGTGGAAAAATATACTCTGCTTTGTCAGGAGTGGGGATTCTTCCTATGGGGAATCAACATCAACAACGACAAACAGTGCTACCGGGAATATACGCCCTTCGGAACGGTGCAGTACGTCAGCTCATCCTTTGCTTGTTTTCTGAAAGGGAACACGTGTCTTTACGACGAGCGCTTCCCTTTGAAAGAAGATTATGACATGACGCTTCAGCAATGCAACGTCAACCGCGGCCTTCTGCGATTGAACAAATGGCACTATACGAAGTTGGGCGCGCAGAACGTCGGTGGGTGTGCCGACTACCGACAGGTGGCGAAGGAGCGGGAGCAGTTGGAATTGCTTCAAAAGAAGTGGGGCAGCCGGATCGTACAGATGGACGGTCTGGAACATTCGCGGAACCATATCACGAAAAAAGAGCGCAATTTCGACATCAATCCGGTCATTCACGTTCCAATCAATGGGGTTTAATCCTGGGAGGGGTCATGACAAAAAAGAAAGCTAAAGTTCCACCGATCGTTATGGAAGTCGCCCTGAATGAGGCGCGGTTAGCAGGCATCGAAGAGGCTAAGAGGGATCACAAGTGCCCCGATCATCTTCACGAGGGATCATGCGGGGTTTGCATGAGCATGAGAAATACGAGCTACGTTCAGGGGAAAGCCGACGGAATAATGGAGGCGAAGTCGGCCATACTATCGTGGGGCAACGTCATTTTCATCCTCGTTATGGCTTTGATTGGGATGGGAGTGTCGTATTGCGCAGGGATCAACAATTTCCTTAAGACGGAAACCCCTCCGCCAATCACAGATGCGGTGGCGCAGAACTATGGAGAAACAATTAACGCGCTCCGCCATCAGTTGAGCCTGATTTACGATGATCGCCAGTGGTGGAAGTCGAAATGTCAGCGGGCCTGGTCGGTCTTGAGTAACGATCGACGCGACGGTAAAATGGCTTTTCAAATCTTGGATGAGCCACGCGAGACAGACATTGGGAATGGGATAAGTTGCGTGGAGAATGGCGATGATGTCTCGTGCTTCGATAGAATCAAATGATCGGGGATATATTCGTGGTGGCCGGGAACAAGAAGCAGTTCGATAGTCTGTTGGGGTACGCCGAGGAGTTCTGGGCCTTTGAAATTAAAAACAAAATGGTCCATTACGTTCATCATCCCGACGTGCTCAAAGGGCGCCATCAGGCACGCGTATTCTTCTACGGAACATACCTCAGACGACCTGACATCGCGGCGATCAAAGAAGAGCTCATCGCCGGTAACCATCGGCCGTTGGTGATTCGATGAAAGAGAAAAAGCCCATTGAGTTTTGGAAGGAGACCGTCGAATGGATTCATCAAAGCTGGATGCGAAAAAAAGGAAGAAAGTACCCTTTTATGGCGCGAGATTTCAAACAGTTGCAGCTTTTGCGAAGATATTTTACAGCCACCGAGGTCATGGCGCTGTGGGACAGTTACCTGGAGGCCAGCCCGTTCTTTGGACCAAAGACGGGGTATCTTATATCGGGATTCTGGGAGGAACGATCGATATTGTTAGAATCCGCGAATTTCAAAAACCGTTTGGCGATGCACGAAAAACGTCTGGGATTAAACCCCGCAGCGGCGACGATCGGCGCGGTGGGTTTAGATAAAGCATGCAAAATGGGAGGGTAAAAAGATGAGAAAAGGAATCGTATTGCTGTTTGTGTACGTGGCGGTGTTTGATGCGGCGAACCTCAATTGGAGCGTCATGCTGGGAACGACGACGGTCGCTTCATGGCCTGGTAACACGCCTGAACTGGCGATGATCGCCCGCGATGACGCACAAGCGCGGAACGATGCGCACGATTACCGGGTGTCTCACGTCATTGATTCCGGCGATTACCCGGCGCATGATGATGCCGTGGTGGGCGACACGACGACGGTGCCGACCGGGGCCGATGATCAGGGGAAGGAGCCGACGTATTATTCGGATCCGCAAGGGACGACGCCCAAGGATCTGGGTCCGGACGGACAAGGAAAGCAGCCGCAATGAGTCATGGGCCTAAAGGTCAGGTGCATGACTTCACGGAGCGGATCCGTATCGGCAATGTGATGTACAGGCGGTGCGGCGTCTGTCGGTATAAGATGTACGACGGAAAAGCGAAAGATTTGGGGGAGCAGCGAGCAAGCGCGGTCCCTACCGTCTCTGGCCCTGGGGAAAGCCAAAAATCGCCAGTGAATAGCTCAGAGCAAGGGTCTTAAATGGGGCTCTCCCCCTTCACTATTTTCACCAAAGCGTAAAGGAGAACCAAATGCAAAAGACGATTGAAATGATCAAGACTTCGGATCTTGTGGCCTCGCGATGGAATCGGGCGGCGAATGGGAACGGCGAACTCAAGGAGTTGGCGGAAAGCATCAAAGCGCATGGGATCCTTCAGCCGCTGATCGTGCGCGAAGGGAATGAGATCGTGGCCGGCCACCGACGTTGGCGGGCCGCCGAAATGGCGGGCCTGGAAAAAGTCCCCTGCATTTTCTCGGCGTTAAGCGATCAGGACGCGAAGGTCGCGCAAATCACAGAAAACCTCATGCGGAAAAATCTGAACCCGATGGAGGAGGCGCGGGCGTTCCAGACGCTGCGGGAAGGAAACGCGCACACCCACCAAACCATCGCGGACATTGTGGGAAAGGACGTGAAATATGTCTACCGGTCGCTCGAATTGCTCAAACTGCCGAAAAAAGCCCAGGTCGCCCTCGAAAAAGGACTTATCAGCGCTGCTCACGGCCATCAGCTCGCACGCGTCGGAAGCGCTCAGATTGACACAATTGTTGCTTTCGCTATTACGCCGGGATTCAGAAGCGAAATCCCCAGCGTCGAAGACCTGAAGGCGGAAATCAGCCGGCGTGTCGAAAAGAAACTGAGCGCGGCGCCTTTCGTGAAGGACAAGGAGTTCGCGGGGAAGATCGCGTGTAAGGGCTGCCCCTCGAATACCGCGAACCAGGACATGCTCTTCGATGACGCGGAAGAGGGATTCTGCACCAACAATACGTGTTTCGCGGCGAAGCTGAAACAGTTCTATAAAGATCTTCAGGGAGCGGGCGAAAAGCGGTGGCCGCATCTGAGGTTCATCGGGACGGCCTCGAGCGCGTACGGAGAGGATCAAACGATCAAAGGGTAT
>Ga0210404_10001346_pt1 | contig 10658 bp, 10 predicted proteins | sample IncBWH28MmetaG_FD_155455 | JGI IMG/M metagenome (GOLD analysis project Ga0210404, IMG submission 155455) | Forest soil microbial communities from Barre Woods Harvard Forest LTER site, Petersham, Massachusetts, United States - Inc-BW-H-28-M | ecosystem: Environmental > Terrestrial > Soil >... | reverse complement strand
GAACCGAATCGCTTCGACCTTAAATGCTTTGGTGAACCGTTGTCGTTTCGCCATCAGACACCTCCACGGGTTATTGTCCCCTTTTGAAGGTGTCCACGCAAACCGGGCTAGCTCATTCTACTTTTTAAGGGTCAGCGTGGTTTATCTCTGAGAAAGGGGAGGGCGATTCAGAGGCAGTCTATCTGATGCGCGGGTCTGTCTTGTCTCTCTCGTTCGTCGAACCAAACAAACGAGACAGACCGAAGAAGCCAGATGAGCCACCTCCCCACCACGCGCCGCGAAATGGTTTCCGGTTTATCTCCGTGTCCCTCATAAGTCAATACTCATGCCTGACTCCAACTTCCTTTCCGTACTAATGGTTCCTAGGACCTTTTCTTTTCTTCTATTCTTCTCCCCATCGGATTACTTCTTTCGGAGATTCGTCAAGAACACCAGAATGTCGCGCACAGAAATCATGCCGACCAATTTCCCACCCTGCGTCACGCCGAGATGTCGGATATGCGTCTTGGCCATCAGATCGCTGACATCTAATACGGTCTTATCCTCTTCGATCGTCAGGATCGGGGCCGACATAATCTTTTCAACCGTTGTCGTGAGGGTATCGACTCCAGCCGCGACCACGCGCCGGACCATATCGGTATCCGTAAGGATGCCGACGATCTCCTTCCCATTCGTCACAAACAGGCTGCTGATGCGGCGATCGCGCATAAGCCGTGCCGCCGTCTGCACATCCGTATCCCGCTCAACCGTAATAAACTTCTCACTCGGAACCATGAACGACTTGATTAGATCCATGCACTGTCCTCCCTTGGCTAATTCGGTCCATCACCCTCCACCCTTCCGTTTGCTTCGGCCTATCCGCGCGGAGAGCAGAATTGTAGCGATTGATTGGGTCAAGTGGATTGTGGGGACCATAGGCAGTCTCGGTAATCTGGTGTGGGCCAGTCTACTGCAAAATCATGGACATATCCATCACTCTGAAGATGGTGTGGGAGCCATGTGTGAGATGGGGGCGCGATTCAGAGGCAGTCTATCTAGTTTGTTTGGGCTATCTGGTTTATCTAGTTTATTCCTTCTCTGAACCAGACAAACCAAAGAAACCAGACAGACCAGATAAACCAGATGGACCAGATCCCCGCCACGCGCCGCGAAATTTTGGATTGCAGGACCTGCCCAGTTGCTCGATTGACCACAGTATTGGGGAAGCGTACCATCAAAACCTGAGTAGCAGACTTAGATCGCATTGGTCTCCGATTTCTTTTCCACCTTGCGCTCGTAAGCTACCATGAGAACTGGCCTATCCTCTTTTCGTTCCTCCCTTTTGTTCCTCGTTCACCACATATTCATCAATACCGAGAAGGAGGGCTATGATGAAGCCAGCCACCCATCGTCGGTCCATGAGAGTTCAGTATCTCGGAGTAACCCTGCTCCTGACTGTCGGTCTATGTCTCCTATCCGACATGCTGATGGCTCAAGAGGGTAAGGTCACGCCGCTCATGTCGGAAGTTCTGACGGACATTTCCGGCAAGGAAGGCCTGATGATCACCGTAGAGTATGCGCCCGGCGGGTCGAGCCCGATCCATCGTCACAATGCACATGCATTTGTCTACGTGCTGGAGGGCTCCATCGTGATGCAGGTGAAGGGCGGAAAAGAAGTCACTCTTACACCAGGACAGACCTACTATGAAAGCCCCAACGATGTTCATGTCGTTAGCCGGAACGCAAGCACTACCGCGCCGGCAAAATTCCTTGTGGTTCTGGTCAAAGACAAGGGCGCTCCAGTAGTAGTGCCAGTGAAGTGACTGCGGAATGACCGATAAGCGAGCTTGAGCAAGAGCGGCAGTCCACTACCGCTCCGAAGATGATCTCGGGCGGTACTCGCCCGGTTACGGGCGACAAACGAAAGGATAATTTATGAAGATCGTTGTGATTGGTGGAAGCGGGCTGATCGGTACAAAACTTGTGAACAGGCTTCGCAAACAAGGGCATGACGTGGTGGCGGCGTCACCTAAATCGGGCGTCAACACCGTCACTGGTGAGGGACTGCCTGAAGCGCTAGCCGGCGCTCAGGTTGTCGTCGATGTGGCAAACGCGCCTTCGTGGGAGGACAAGGCCGTGTTGAAATTCTTCGAGACGTCAAGCCGTAACCTCCTTGCCGCAGAAGCGGCCGCTGGCGTGAGGCATCACGTCGCGCTGTCGGTCGTCGGCACCGACCGCCTTCTCGAGAGTGGGTACTTCCGCGCGAAGATGGCTCAGGAAAATCTAATCAAGGCGTCAAAGATTCCCTATACGATCGTCCAGTCAACGCAGTTCTACGAATTCATAGGCGCCATCGCCCAATTTAGCACCGTCGAGCAAACGGTTCACCTGCCACCCGCTCTTTCGCAGCCCATCGGGTCCGATGACGTGGCTGCCGCATTGGCCGACGTCGCAGTCGGGACGCCGGTGAACGGCACGATCGAGATAGCCGGTCCCGAACGGATACCTCTCGACAAACTCGTCGGACGATTCTTGACCGCAACCCACGATCCACGCAAGGTCGTCACAGATGCTCACGCACGTTACTTCGGCATAGCGGTGAACGATCAAACGCTCACCCCCGGCAAGAACGCGAGGGTCGGTTCGACAGGTTTCGAGGCCTGGCTCAGCTCCATGCCTCAGAAGTAAGTCACCAGGCAGGGTCGACGCCCAGATCAATCAATTCGCCGGACCGGCGATGCCCTGCCTGGCACTATGGACAGGAGCGGAATTTCACGACTCGATGTGGGAGCCTTGTGGGAGGGGAGGGCGATTCAGAGGCAGTCTAGCTCGTGCGCGGGTCTGGCTTGTCTCTCTCGTTCGTCGAACCAAACAAACGAGAAGACCGAAGAAACCAGATGAACCAGATCCCCGCCACGCGCCGCGAGATGTTGGATTGCTTGACTTAAGGTGGGCTCGGTGTTTTGTTACGGAAGTCGAAGGGAGTCTCTCATGGACAAGCAGGTTCTGGATCCAGACAAGGTGCTGGTGATTCATGACTTCCTTTCACGCGAAGAATGCGGTGCGCTGATTGGGCGCAGCGAGGATCTTGCCTACGAAGCGGGTACCGTTGCCGATGTGGTGATCGAACATGTCCGCAACAACGAGCGTGTGCTGGTTGATGACCTCTCGCTAGCCGCGGACCTATTCCACCGTGCTGAACCATTATTACCAGCTGTCATTGAAGGGCATGGTCTTGTCGGGTTCAACGAACGGTGGCGCTTTTACCGTTATCGCCCAGGGCAGACCTTCAAGCCTCATCGAGACGGGTCGTATGTACGGATGGAGAGCTGGGAGGAAAGTCAAATGACTTTCATGATCTATCTGAACGAGGGGATGACGGGTGGGGAAACGCGGTTCTTCGGGGACATGGAACAGGCATTCCTACAACAACGCCCATACCTGTCTGTCCAGCCGAAGGAAGGGATGGCACTCGTCTTCTTACATTCCATCTGGCACGAGGGCGCTGTAGTGCACAGCGGACAAAAGTATGTGCTGCGCACCGATGTGATGTATAAACCAGTCTCGAAACTAGCCCAAAAGTAAGAAACGGGGAAATTCTACTCTTTCAGATCGGCCTGATCTAATGCTGTGTAAGGTTGAGTAGGGGTGGGGAGGAAGACGCCGGACCTCCGCGCGCCGCAAAATGGTTCCTGACACTGTTTCCTTTTCAAACGAACCAAATAAACTAGATGAACCAAATCCCCGCCACGCGCCGTGGAATGTTGGATTGCAAGACTCTCAAAGCTTTTCCCCAGGGGCCTTAGTCGCGTCGACCTCGAATGACACGAACAAGAATCACCACGACTGCGATGACCAAGAGAGCATGAATGAATCCTCCCATCGTGTTCGAGGTAATAATACCCAGAAGCCAGAGGACAACCATGACGATTGCAATGGTCTGGAGCATGCTGCTTCTCCTTTTGCCATACCGTAGCCCGTCGTTAGTATAGCGGCCCACTGCCGCTAATAAATCTGCTGCGGTCTACCCGTACAGCATAGCAAGGCAGGCCCAGCACTCTGTTGGGGGCCAGTCTACTGCAAAGTTGTAGATGTATCCATCACTCTGGAGACGATGTGGGAATCTTGTGTGAGGTGAGGGCAATTCAGAGACGGTCTATTTGGTACACGGGTCTGTCTTGTCTCTCTCGTTCGTCGAACCAAACAAACGACACAGACCGAAGAAACCAGATAGACCAGCTCCCCGCCACACGCCGCGAAATGTTCCTGACAGCTTTTCTTCTGCCCACCTAAGTCACGAGGCCTCGAAAGCCATCGGTTTACTGTCTACGAAGTAAGTGAAGTGGGGCTGTATTTCACTACGGAGCGCGTTTCCAACTCGGGTCGGGATCGAACTCGGTCATTTCCGCAACGAGCGCCGCTGTATTTTGACCGAGATCTTTCTGGTAGACCACTCCGTCCTGGTTGACCATGAAGCTCACCACACCGGACATGCCGTAGCGAGCCGGAAACGCGATGACTGCAAACCCCCCGAGCAGTTTGCCGTTGGCCCGATAGTCGTATGCTCCCCCCGGCGCATTCTTACCTTGCTTAGTGAGCATTCGATACAGATAGCCATGAAAGGGCGTCAAAACGGTCGAGTCGGATACGACGGGCCCTTCGTTTCCTGCGGCTGCGAGCAAGGGCCCGACCGGACTCAAGGGCTCATCTTCGCGGGTCTCCCAATACAGGCCATCCCGCTTGCCGGGCGAGCTGACAAATTTCGAGGCGAATCCCGGAACACCGTCGCCATCCGCATCTTGCGTCGCATACTCACGCTCGGCATCGACGATTGCGAGACACACCTGGATGGCGGCGAGCTCATTGCGGCCGATGTACCGGTTCAGGATCTCTTCTGCGGCATGGTGCGTATCGAAACGCCATCCTTTCTCCGATTTTACCAACGGGATCGGCATCGGCCACTCGTTGCGGCCGACGGTTAAGATCGCGCGCGTGTTGTTCTCTTTGAGCACCACTTTGTTGGCGTCCGCATATGCTTTGAGGAACTGTTTGCGCCATTGTGCATCTGCCGCCGCATCGCCCGAGTCGAATAACTCCAGACCGTCGGCGCCTAAGAGCGTTTGCAATACAAGTGGGTCGTTCAACGTGATGGTGTCCACGAAAGCCTGCATCCCCTCCTCAGCGGAGGAAAACGTCGTCTGCACGAAGAATTCATTTGAGGCCTCGGACGGCATCGCCAGCAACAGGACAGTCAGAATCGCGAATGGAAATCTTTTGAAATGAACGGAAAGTCGCATATCACCTGCCGTGATGGCCTCCCCCGCCGCCGTGATGGAATCCTCCGCCTCCGCCACCACCGCCCCCGCCACGGTGAAAACTGGCATTGCCGCGTGCCTCGAAGTTGGACGCAGATGCTCCGTGGCCGACGCCTTCGAAGGCATGCGGTCGCAGTTCGCCGCCGCGAAACCCGGAGGAGGCGGACATCGGCGGACGGCCGCCTGCAACGCTGTTGCGGGCGTTAGCACGATTTCCAAAACTCTCGCGACTTCCGGGAAAAGCAGGGGAGGGATAGTGTCCGCGGAAATCCTGTCGGACCAGCGACGAGGCGGGCGCGCGCCCATACTGCTGACCCAACGCGGCCTCCCGGTAGGGGACGCCTCGGCGGTGGAGAGGGTCGTGTGTCCAGGCTCTGGTGGCAGTATTGTGATAATAGAAGTTGTTGACGGTCACCACATTGACCTGTCGATGCGGCCAGTCGAAGGCCCCAAAGAAGAAACCGGTTCCCACCCTGACGCCGGGGCCCCACACATACCCGATGCCCAGCCGGGGACCTACGAAGTAGCCGGGCCAAGGTCGCCAGAACACCGGCGGATAGGCCGGCCACCACCAGGGGCCATAGATGACCGTGGGATCGTAGTAGGGAACGTACACCACTTGCGGGTCCGGCGATGTGATCGAAATGTTCTTCCCCTCCTGGTCGATACGAACCTGGTCTGTCGACTGGAGGGTGCTGTTGGCTGACGCGCGCTGACGCAAGTTCTGAACGGTGTCCATGACTTCGGACTCTTGCGATAGGAATGCATCGCCGAGCCGTTCCGTCCAGTCCAGTTTCTCATCCATCATCGCCAGAACGTTCTGGAATGCCACGAGCGACTTCACGCTGGGCTCCCAATTGTATTGGTCGATCGCTTTCACCGCCTGGTCGCCCTGAAGCGTCGGGTGCGCCTTCACCCAGCGGGCTGCCTCGACAATTTCCAGGGGATAGGTTGAGGCCATCAAAATCTGTGAGAGCAGCGAGTCGGGATACAAGGCAATCGACGCCAGCATCTGATCGAGTTCTTGCTGCGTGAACAGCACCTTGTCTTTGGTCCCTCGCTCCGGCGTGGTGAATTCCATTGATGTGCGTTGCTTGGCCATCGGCGGCGCCGCATCGGGGTTATAGATGCTGTCATACTCAGTGCAATCGTCGGACTCCTTCGGTGCGGTGGTCCAGAAGTCTCCATGGGGACTATGACAACGCCAGACGTAGGCTGAGACGGGACTGGTCCAAAGAAACAGCAGATGAACGGCAAGCACAACGGCAGCTAGATGAGACACGCTGCTCTTCTCCTGCTCTTCACTTATGCAGCATGCTGTATCCATGTCTTTAATAGTATACGACACGACGTGCGTTCGTCATAGTTTTGCCTTAGAGCGCCTATCCCACTATGCAACTATTAATCTTCTCAAAGAGAGAAACACCGACCCGTCACGCGCAGAGAAATGGTTCCTGACACCGTTTTCTTGCCTGAATATCTTGAAGTGTTCGACATCCGATCTTGAAATGTCCCTAGGCGGAATGGTATGGCAAATCTCATTCAGCAACCGACCGTCAACAGGAGGTGGACATGTACGATTTGAAGAATCTTAGCAAGATGAAGATTCTAGAGGCGAATGCGCCCGAGGCGATGAAAGCGTTTGCGGCCTTCGACAAGGCAGCCTTGGCTGAGGGAGCTATTCCAGGAAAGTATAAGGAGTTGATGGCGCTCGCCGTCGCATTTACCACACAGTGCCCCTATTGCATCGAGATCCACTCGAACAAAGCGAGAGAGAGAGGGGCTTCAGATCCGGAGATCGCCGAAGCCGTTCTTATCGCTGCGGCGTTGCGCGCGGGTGGGGCGATCACCCACGGCACACACGCCATGAAGGGAACCTGAACGACATTTTCGACTGACCCTGAGAAACCAGGACCTTCTACTTTTTCAGATCGGCCTGGTCCAACGCTGTGTAAGGTTGAGTAGAGGTGGGAGAGGAAGGCGCCGGACCGCCACGCGCCGTGAAATGGGTTCCGGCATCTTTGTTTCCCAAGTTCGATGGTTGCCGCAGATCATGTGGCTAAAACAACTAGTCAGAGGACATTCTTCGTAAGCCACTCGGCCCCTTGGATGAGCTCTTCCACTTGCTCTTTGGTTGGCTCGACATCCTTCTTGTGCGAACACAGGTTGCGCAGGTCTGCGAGGAAAGAAATCTTCCGCCACGAGGCCGTGTCGATAACACCAGCGGATTTGAGAGGTTCATTCAAGTCCACAATGGTCGGATTCTTCTTGGCAACCGTGACGCGATGCATTGAAGCTACTTTCTGTAGATGGCCCTCGATAACCACGCCCATGAGCGCCCCAGCGGCTCGAAGGTTCACCTTAGCCAACTGCCTGGCTATCGCGATCTCGTTGTCTTGCAACTCGGCATATAGCTCGCCTTCAATGTTTGCCACCACGGAATCCACTCGCTCAACGATCGACTGAAATATCGTGAGCTGATTGAAGAAGCACAGCAATGCTTGATGTCTGGTGTCGAAGTCTGGATAATGAAAATTCGATGGTTTGACGCCTTTAAGGTAGTCTTGAATGACGAACGTGCCGTACCCGAGAACTTTGCGCTTTGGATTGATCTCATAATAGCTTTTGAATTCTGCGTGTCGATCCGGCGCCAGTGTCGCAACGGCTTTCAGTGCCTTGCTGTACCAACGCTGATAGTCGTAGTGAAACGGTTTCTCCCCATTCTTCTGGAAGGCTTCTGCCAGTGTAACGGCTTCCTGGTAGAGGTCTGACATTTCTTTGCGGATTAGGTCTCGCTTGGACATGTTCCTCTAACTTTTGAATATACAGACCGGTATAGGACGGCGAGACGACCTGTAAATTTGTACATGATTATCGCGCACCAATCCCATTTCTCATTATCCATCATGTATTGGGTGGCAGCCTCCGTCCGATCGCCAGTACTCCATGGACAATCTCCTTTGCCTTGGCCCGAGTGACATTCTCCTGCGAATGCACCACCATATTGCGGACGCGCAGCCAGTCGCGGATCCGTTGGTATTCTGCCGAGGTTAACAATTCGCGCCTTGCCGCAAGTTCTGCTAAGGGGCCAAGAGAGTAGGCTCGCCCCGGCAGCTTTTCCTCCTTCTCTAGAGCTGTACGAAGCAGCGACTCAAAATGTGTAATGGCCGAGATGACTGCCGCGCGGTACTCCCGAACGCCGAACAGCCGTAGCGGCTCCTCCGCGAGTCGTGGCTCGATGTCAGCGGCTACTCGTCGGAACCACTCCTCAAAAGTGCGGAGAAGTGCCGGCTGATCGGCGATGGGACCCTTTGCGCGCCGCGCAACAATTTGATTTGCTAGATTAGGTGGAAGGACTGCGCCCTCCTCCACAACGACCAACGTCTGAAGGGGCCTGCTCATTCCCATGAGCATCCCTAGCTCCAAAATTGTATTATGCGTAGTCACATCCACTACTGCTGCCACTGATCGCCGCATGATCGCATCAATCTTGGCGGTATAGTTCTCTCCGGGCGCAATCACATCTGCCGCTGTGACTGGCACCAAACCAGCGCGTTCTGCCAGAGGAAACACTTGGTCACGATACTGAGGGTGCAAGCCCAGTGGAACTGCAAAGTAGCACAGCCTAGTCATTGCCTCTTGGGGAAGCGAGAACTCAGTGAGAGGTTCTTCCTCGGTTACGTGGCTTGCACCGATGAGCTGTGTCTGCATGTGCTCACGCAGTTCATTGAACGCTGAAGCCAGCACTTGGGAGTACTTTGCGCGATTGCCTGGAAGACTAATGACCTTGACACCACGCCGGGCAAATCGGGCGATCTCCGTTCCCTTCGCATCAACCATGAGAGCGTAGGCCAGCCTACGGGCCTTTCCCAGGCGCTCCCCAACGACCTGCCAAACTTGTCGAAAGTCTGGATCGTCGAGACTGTAGCCAACCAACACGGCCGTTCTTGTGATCAGAAGATTGGCGAGGTAAGTCGCCAGCAAGGGGTACTTGTCGAGGAACGTATCGTAGTCTTCCTCGGTGAGGACAAGACGAGCAGGGTGGTGCACGTCCCCGTGGAGTTTCAGCAGCGCCGTCGTATTGCTTCTGTCGTTCAGTGCGAGATGATCTTCATCAACAATCGGACGGCAATGTCTCGTCGTAACTTCGTATTGCCGTTCTATCAGGAAGTCGACGTTTGTCGTGCATACGATGTCAAAGAGAATCGAGCAGAACGCTCGGTGCGCGTCACCTGGCCGCGCCTCGTTGATTAGGAGAGCCTCAGCGACCCGCTCAACCATCCTTGGTCGACCATATTCATGGGCATACGCCGAAACTGCGTCGAGCGCCCCCGCATATGGGTAGTCCTGGAGTTCTGCAGCCAATTTGCGCCCGAGTTCATCCCACAGAGGAACCTTCCGCCCCAAGGTCACTACGGCATTTCTTGACATACCCGCGCCGATCACTGGAAGCCAGCGCCCTGCCACAAGATCATCCAGTAGAGGCTTTGGGAAATACTTTAAGTACTGGCTCAAGGGGATCCCATTATTCAGCTAAAGACCTTGCGCCGATCCGCGATGTGAGTTGGGGGAATACCGGGCATTCTACTTTTCCGAGGCCTGCCTGGTCTATGGTTTTCCACGCGTCTATCGAGCCTCCTTCTACCTCTTTCCCCCAGCATTTTTAGGGGCGGCCTGACGGTTTCCCAACGTGGGCGCGTCCAACGAGGGCCTTCATAGGCCGCGTGTTGCGCGAGCACAGGGAATCGCCAGGCTTCCCTTCCTTTCTTTTCCCTCCACTCTTCTCCCTAGAATTGAAGGGGGTGGCCAAGGCTGCCCTCGACTGCGCGCATCGGACGAGCACCGTTTCATCGTGCGCGTTCTGCGAGCAAGGAGGGCACCTGGCCGCTCCTTTTTCTTCTTTCTCTCCCCCATCCATATTAAGGGGACAGACTGGCTACTTGAGCGGGCATCAGGGCTTTGTTGAAGCCGCCGTTGCCGAGCTGAAGCGGCCTGCCATAGCAGGTGGTGGCGCTGTTCGCCGTTCCATTCAAGCTCGCTTGGAATGGAACAAGTTGCGCTGCCAAGCGGCGTGAGGCTTACGGCGGCCAACAAGGCCCTGGCCTCAAGCGAAAGCAGCCGGTCTGTCCATTACCTCCCACTCTTGCATCTCCTTCTCCACCCCCCGTACAATACCTTTTCCCTAGGCTAACCCCTTGGCTTTCTGACTATTTCGGGTAGCTTCGCGGTCGAGCTAAAGAGGGCCCACATCTCTATGAGGATTGAGTATTCAAAGGGCGAACGGGCTTCCAAAGAACTGATCCTGCTCCATCGCCAAACCTCCGAGGCCACCAGCGGCCGGAAGATGAAGGTCATGCTGATCTT
>Ga0210404_10001345_pt1 | contig 10661 bp, 17 predicted proteins | sample IncBWH28MmetaG_FD_155455 | JGI IMG/M metagenome (GOLD analysis project Ga0210404, IMG submission 155455) | Forest soil microbial communities from Barre Woods Harvard Forest LTER site, Petersham, Massachusetts, United States - Inc-BW-H-28-M | ecosystem: Environmental > Terrestrial > Soil >... | reverse complement strand
CGGCGCAAGCAAGACAGATCATCATGAACAACACCGTCAGCTGCAACTTGCGGAGCTGGCAGCGTGAAGCTCGCGAATTCGATTGATCCTTTTTTTCGATTCTTATTTTCCTCATCGAGTTTGCCGCCTTCTCAATTGCGTTCCACCCCTTGTGAGCCTCTGGTTCTTTCTGCCTTCCTCTATCCAGCCGGTTCGGGTTGCGTTTGACGCTGAATTATAGGAGGAGCTATGCTGCGAGCAAGATCTCTGCCTTTGGGTCGGGGCGGTCTCGATGGCAATCACTTACCGGCCAATGCGGCCAAAGGATGTCCGCGAGTGCGTAGAAATCGTCGCCGCGGACCCCGTTATCGGACCACGCTACGGAAAAGCTATCGGCAATCTACGGGCTGTTTGGCTTGAGCTGCTGGGCAGCGAGGCGCTTCGGGCCATTGTACTGGAGCATTCGTCCAAAGCATCGGGCGTCGAAATCGTTGGGGTGGGTGCGAGCGCTTTTGTGTCTGAAGACTTTTTTCGCGAAGTGAAAACTCCGCCGTTTTTCTGGGCTGGTCCTGAGATCACAAAGCGGATCGTCTGCGGCGCTTCGCCGGTGCTTACCAACAACCAGGTTCGGCACGGAAATTCTAACGCAGGCCTGAACCTCATCGTATGGGAAGGCGTAGTTCGCGCAAGCTACTACACTGAGCCCGAGGCTCACCAAAGCATGCTCGCCGGCTTCGTCGAAATGCATCGTGGCTTTCACCTGAAAGAATTGCTGGGACACGGCACAAACGTAGTGGGCCTAGAAGCCACATTTCGGATGGGAAATCTGTTTCTCAGCAGTGTCGACGGCAAGTATATTGACCACATGGAGCAAACGCCGCAAGAGCTTCTCTCAGTTCCCCATTTCATCGGAATCAGTCGCGAACTGGCTCTTAGCCGCCTCGGCACATGGATTGGCTCCCTTTTCATCTATGAACCCCCGCATTTGGGATTTCGTCCTAGCGAGCAGCGGTTGTTGCTCACGGCGCTGCGAGGCGGAAGAGACGAAGACCTAGCGCACGAGCTCGGCCTCTCGCTTTCCGCAGTTAAAAAGAGATGGCTTTCGATTTACGAGCGTGTCGCCGCCTGCGATTCACGCATTATTCCAATCGCAGATCCCGGGCATGACGGCGCCTCAGAACGTGGCAAAGAGAAGAAGCAGCGCCTACTTGCTTACGTGCGAGAGCATCCTGAGGAGCTGCGTCCAGCATCGCCATGAACGTCGGCCGGCTGCGGTGGGCGCCACAACAAGGCTGGCTCCAGGCTTCCTCTGTGTCTAGCCAGTCCTTTTGCCGTCGAGATCCTTGGTATCCGCTGATTTGCTGGAACAAGGCCCATTGCGCTTTGATGTGTGCGAGGTCCTGCTTGCGCTGATATTTTTTCTTCCGTGGTTTCAGCAGACCATGTTCGCGCCAAATGCGTTGCATGGCCATGTGGCTCAGCGGAAGATCGAACTCACGCTTGAGGCGCGCCGCGCCGAAGGCGGGCAACTTCTGACGGAGAGCCAGGACCTGCTGCTCGACAGGGGTTTTCAGGGGCTGTTTTCCTTCTTGCCCGAGAGGCCATGCTGCTGATAGCGCCGCCACCACTTGCGGACCATCAGCGTGCTGGTGGCAAAAAGCCGCGCGGTGGGTTTGATGCCGCGCTCGCGGACCGATTCCACCAAGCGCAGGCGATGGTTGTAGGCGTTCTTCATTTCACGCACGGGATCGAATAACGGGCGGAAGTAGCCATGGCCTGACGGCCTCTAGGGGAAATCGAAAAGGAACCGGCATGGCCAGGGCCGTCCGCGCCATTACCTTGCTTCCTTGGGCTTTCCGAAGTGCCACACTATCGCCACTTTGAATTCAACCACGGAATAGCGGCGCCCCGTTTCCACCGTGAGGAGGTTGTGAACATCGCCTAGGCTGCCGGCGGCGTAATCCACAATCGGTGCGAACCCAAATCTCTCCGTTAATGGGATCTCGTAACCCACACCGGCTGTCCAGGACCACCCACTGCCGTTAAACCCCCCGGGACGGTTGTTTTGATACAGTGCTACTCCTGGCCCGGCTCGCAGGAATAAGGGTGTTTTCCGGATCGGAAACGCATCGACTACCACCAACGCGTTACTAACGCTTTCACCGACCGCAGGATTGCTGAGATTGAACGATTGCAGGAGCCAACCGTTCAACTCCAGCCCGATGCGGGCCCGATTCCCGAGGCTACGACCACCCGCAAACCCGAGCGCAAACGCCGAGTTGCGGGTTCTGTTGAACTGGTCAGAAGTGAGTTCGAGCTGCCCGTCTCCGAGTTCGAACCCGACCCACCATGGCCGAACAGCACGCTCTTCTCTTACTCGCGGCGGACTGAGGGAACTTTCGATCGGCACCATCAAACCCGGTAGGCGGCTGTGAGGAATTACGTCACGTTCTTTAGCGGCTACTTCCTCCCCAGGCTCGGGAGTCAGGGTCAGCTTCACCCATTTCCCCTGGGCATAAGCGACCGGTGACGCCACGATCAGGCCGACAATCAATGTGACGAGGTACCCGAGAGCCGACCCGCTTGGCCTAGGCATTGTTCCCCGTTCAGCGTGAATTTCACTGCTCATTGACTCTCCTGCCGATCGATCTGCCAATGCGTCAATGCGGCGTGTTCGATTTCGCTGGCTCTGCTCGATAAATTGTGGGATGAGTGGGTATCGCGGCGCCGAGGCCGGCGCCTCCCGCCAACCCAACCACCGCGCCGATACCGACCTCGGCGCCGCGTCCTATACCACATAAGTTGAACGAAGTATTCGAATTGGAACATCTCGATGCGGCTGCGCCGATTCCGGCGCCCACTCCGGCGCCGATGGTGCCAAAGATGAGAGAGTTTCGGAGCCGATAGCTCTTCTCGAGCAGTGTCACGCGCGCGACGCTTTCTCTGCGAATGCCGATGTCGTTTGGTCCTTCGCGCAACTGAATCGCTTCGTCGGTGACAGTAGAGAAAGTTCCGACATGCTTCTTCATGCCAGTCTCAACCAGCTCGATCTTTTCACCAGGGCGAAGACCGTATAACGCCTTCCAATCGCCCTTTTTGTCCTGGGCACGTAGCGAGCACGGAATCAGAATTAGAAAACACACCAACGCTGCTTTGCGCATATTCAAGCGACTCTCCTTTTTACACACACAGAGTTAGCCGAGATTTCCGTTCTGACATCGAAAACGGGAAAGATTGTACGTGCAGACAAAACCGCTCTTCAGTTCTGATTTTCATAGGTTTCAGTATTGATGCTCACATCCGAGTTCAGTTCGGAACTCTTCACCCATCGAGAACCCGGAGAAAATGCCAATCGGCACGCGACAGGCAACGCGAATGGGATGAATGACAGGATTGGCACGCTTCCCACCGCTTGAGAACTGGCCACGAAATGTTGCCTCGGCTTGTCCCAACGCAAGGAAAGCAAGATTTCCTGACCCTCAGCGACAGTTCCCAGAGAGGTTTTCCCGATGAATTGCCCATGCGCTTGAAGAAGAACCGATACAAGGAACTCCTTCGAGCCAGCTATTCTCTCGAGAATCAGTAAGGCCTGCACTTCCAGGCGTTGACGTGCGCGGCTATCTCTCAAGGAGAACTCCTCTCAAGATCACTAGAATCGAGATCCGCATCATAGTGAGCCTCCGTACGTTTTGTGTGTTCACCTGAACCCTGCGTGAAGCCTACGAAGCATTCTCCGGCAGGGCAAACGACAAGGAGCGACAATCGCCTACGCTGGGGAATTGTCGTGCTTTGACGCCGCCTGTGAAGCTAGCAAAGCTTTGCAACCGGGCATGCGACGGGTGAAATTCTAGGCGGAAGAGTGCTATTAACAAGTGACCTAAAAGATCACTCGCTTGGTTACCCCGCACCTATTTTGAGGAGGACATGTGGCCCTGAAGCGCAACGAATAGTTATGCACCAATCGAATAGCCTTGCGCGCGAATGGCTTGCACCGCTTCACCCCGGCTCCCGACCTCCACCTGCTTCATGATCCGGTGAATGTGGTTCCGGATCGTATACTCCGAGAGATTCAGCTGCGAAGCGATCTCCTTATTCGTCAAGCCCTTTGCGACAAGGGCTATAAGCTGCTGTTGACGTATGGTCAGAACGGCCCTGGGTCTCTCCCAATTTTGAACAGGTGATTCCAGCGGAATTCTGGCCATGCATTGAAACAGCGCAAAGCATAGTCGGGGAGGGCAGACAGCCTCTCCACGCGTCGCAGCGCGAACCGCTGCCACTACATCGTCTGCGGAAGCGTCTTTCAGCAAATAGGCCGAAATCCCAGAGCGGACCGCGGTGAAGAATTGTTCTTCATTTTCTTCCATGCTGATCAGCACGATCCGCGGACGCGCGGCAGCTTGCTCCCCATTATCAGAGAGGACGTCGAGCAGCGACGCCATCCGCAGATGATCCAACACAAGGACGTCACACTGTAAATTTCGGACGTCGATTGTGCCTGTATCTGCGGCGGAGCATCGCCCTACCAAGCAGAAATCAGACCGTTTGTGAAAAAGACGAACAAGTGTCTCGCCAAGGAGGCGGTTCTCGATACGCAGAAACACTCGGACAGAATCATCCAAGGCGTTGTTGGACACCGCCATAAGTCTTACCGTTAACTTCCGACCTAGAAGGGAACCCGACGCTTGTGCGGGTCCCATTCTAGGTGTGATACTGGTATAAACAAGTGACCTAAAAGAGTACCCGTCTGGTGTCCCGTGTCCGTTTCGAGGAGGGGACATGGCGCTGCGCTTCCGCCCCATGAGGCCGAAGGACGTTCGAGAATGCGTCGAAGTCGTGGGGGCGCACCCCCTGCTCGCTCCGCAATATGGCAGCGCCATTAGGAATTTGCCATCCGTTTGGCTGGGGCTTCTGGGGCGAGAGGCCTTTCGCGCCGTTGTATTTGAGGATGTCAAGGACTCCCAAGTTCGAATAGCGGGAGTTGGTGTCAGCGTTTTTGTTTCGGACGATTTTCTCACCGAGCTGAAAAAACCGCCGTTTTTCTGGATTGGACCCGAACTGACCAAACGCCTCTTGCGCGGCGATTCCCCGCTACTTTCCGACAAGCAGGTGCGCCACGCCAACGCTAATGGTGGCCTGAATCTATTGACCTGGGTCGGTGCCTTAGCCGCGGCTTACTTGAAGTCTGTGGAGGGCATCGCGACGATGTTTACTGCGTTCGTCGAGGCGCACCGGGGCTTTCTGCTAAAGGAAATCACCGCCCATTCTATGACCTTGGAGGATCTGGAGGGTGCAATTCGCAGCGGAGGATTGTTTTTCAGTCCTGATGAAGGCCGCTATGTTGAATCAGTGAATAAGCCGTTGCACGAAGTTTTCGCTGCGCCTCATCTCATTGGCCTGACGCGGGAACTAGCGATGGCCCGGGTTGGTACGTGGATCGGCTCGCTTTTTGTTTACCAGCCGCCACACCTTGGTTTCCGACCGAGTGAACAGCGCCTGCTGCTTGCCGCGCTGCCAGGTGGAACAGACGAGGATATTGCCACTGCCCTGGGGATCTCACTCTCTGCCGTAAAGAAGACCTGGCGCTCGATCTACGACCGCGTGATGGATCGTAGGCCGGGCCTGATTCCCGATCAGGTTCCCGAGGAATTGACCTCGGAGCGCGGCAAAGAGAAGAAGCAGAGGCTGCTCGCCTACCTGCGCGAGCATCCGGAAGAACTTCGTCCGGCGAGACTTTAGCAGATTGTCGGAAAACTTAAGAACACGTCCTTTCAGTGCGCCGCAAGCGTGAGAAATCACCGCGTTCAACGGAGTCTCATCGAAAAGAGATTCTCCGCATTCCCCGTGGGGGCCGGGTGCGGGCTGCTCGCAGGAGCGGGCCGTGTTCGGGATTTCGATTGAGCCACCGCGCGGTAATTCCCGTATGGTCCCGGACGCTCCAGAAAACAAACGCGTAAGTCGTTCTTTTCTGGCACCGCTTTACAGCGCCCCGCTGTCCCCTGCTCGGAAGTAATCCACATGATCGCAGAACAATGTCGGCTCCTTTCTCCCGAGCCTGTGGCCGTTAAGCAACCAAAGTTTACTCGGGTCGAGGAGTCGACATTGTTATGGAATCACTAGATCTCCCCATTGATAAGAAATTCCACAGGAACGCCCCAAACGCGACGACTGCCGCACGGCTTACGATTGCGCTGCCAAGCCGTCAACACGAAGGGAACCATCTGGGCTCTATGGAGGAGTCATGAAAAATCCCTCGACGTTTACCTTAGCCTTGCTGGCGCTGATTATTTTTACAGCCGGGCTCAGTGCACAGGTAAGGGAAATCGCAGAGACAAACGTACGCCCTACTCCGGAAATCAAAAGATTGTTCGAAGCCTTTGCAGGCGACTGGGATACAAGTGAGAAAAGGGAGCAAACTCAATTTTTCCCGAAAGGAGGCGAGCGCAAGGGCAGATCGCATGTGCGACTGGCGGCCGGTGGCGCCATGTTGGTGATGGAGGGCCATTCGGACGGGTCGGCTGGACCGTTGAGTTACATCATCGTGGTGTGGTGGGACAAAGATGCCAGTCTCTATCGCTACTTCACCTGCTTCAAAGACACAGACAGCGGCTGCGAAGTGCGCGGCACGGCGCATTGGAATGGGGAAAACTTCGTGAACGATTACGACGAGGTTGTGGACGGCAAAAAGATGAAGTTCCGCGACACGTTCCAAGACATCACGACAAACTCCCACACGCTGGTTTTTGCTTGGGTCAAAGATGACGGCTCGACACAACGCGTGATTATCAGCAAGGCGGTGCGGCGCGCTGCTCGCACCGCCACCGAGTCCCGTTAGCCTCCTCGCGGTTCACTTGGCTGTGTAGTCGCACGATCGGTCCCTGAGTCAAGTTTCCGGTAAGCGCTGCGTTAATCAGCCATGTGGATTAATTCCGAGTTCCTACTCGGCAAGATTCAAGACGGCTTACTTCCTCTGCAGCTTGCTCTCCGCCAGCTTCTCTGCTGTCTTCAGCGCATCCGCTGCTTTAACCTTCACATCCGGCTTCACACCCGTTACTGCCCAGTCGGGTTCTGAGTAGGGATTGATCGCTCTGGTCTCACGAATACCGATTCCGAAGTGATCGTCAATCCGATGAAAAATCCCCACATCTGTAGCACCGCCTGTCGTCTCACCCACCAGAATGGCGCGTTTCAGCATCTTCAAGTCGTAGCTGAAGTGCTCTGCACCGGACAAAGTCCTGGCCGAGGTCAACACGTATACTGGTGCGTCCGCCAGTCTGTTTCCTGGAACGGGCGATCGCGTCCACGACCGCTCCGTCGTATTTTCCTCCCTGGGGTTGTACATGTACTCCGGATGGTCAAAGAAGTAGGCTGCAATCAACATGACCATGCTCGGGTATTCGAGAGACGATTTGCTTAGACACAGCATCGAATGTCCCTACCGGAGTGTTCTCGCCAAAAGTCTGCCGAACGATCTGAGTCATGGAACCGATAATATTGTGCTGCTGCGTATGGCAAAAGCTAACTACTTCTCCCTTAACATCCTGAAACGCCGCTTCATCAAACGGAAGGCCGGACTTTTCATAAGCTTTTACGAGGCCATCTAATTTGGCTTGGGCCAATGTATCAACTCGCGCGAGTAGCAGATTATAGTGATCGTGAATATAGTTTCCCGACAGGATGCTGCCTTTGCTGGCATGCTGGTTGCGAAGCAGGTTGATTTGTTGGTCTTCGCTGCCAGAAATTTCGTGGACACGACGCTGGTAAATGCTCTCGGCGTATCTGCGGCCTGTTTCATCAAGTGGCATGGCGCACGTATTCTACCAAGGTGAAGGCAAAAACTACGTCCCTGCCAACCAGAGATGCTGAGTTCATCGAGCCTATGGAAAGCACTCCGGTTCCTAAACTTCCAGACGGACCCGCGTGGACCTTCGAGGTTAAATTTGACGGATATAGAACCATTGGCGTAAGAGGACGCGAAAGCATCCTGTACTCGCGCAACACAAGAACTTCAACAGACGATTCCCACAGATCGCTCAGCATCCTTCGTGAAACGATTTACGACGCGGCCCTGGTTCAGGTAAGCCGTCTTTGACCACGATCTTATTTCCGGTGCTTTGGTTGAAGATCATGTACTCGCCGGGGGAAGTAGTCGCCAATCGTTGAACGGTTGACTTCGCAAGCTCAAAACTGTCCGCTGCCGCCTTCCACACGTAAGTGCCGTCTTCCATTTTGATGAAAATATCCAAGGGTTTGAGCATAGGCTGGGTGCTTTTCCGGGGACTCGCACGTTATAGCACGAAAGACTGGTGCCAGACCTATTGATGTGCGGCGGCGTACGCACAGATTTGTTTGCTGTAACCCTGCCCAGGCGAACCTCGGAACGGGAGGAACGAGAGAAGTGGGCACACCAGTGCTGACGATTGCACGACTAGGGGAACTCCACATGCGAAATGCGGGAATTCACCGGATTGAATATATTTTTGTTCCCTTTACCTTTAAGAGCGAATCCTCAAGGTGAGTTTAACTTGCAGCAGAAACCTGCGTATCCTCGGAGGTTTTTCTCGCGGGTCGAGACACGGGTGGATGTTTGGGTCTATTGGGATCTTAAAGGACGTGAGGAGACATCACGAGTTCGGGATTTGAGCATGGGTGGCCTGTTTGTCGAGACAACAAAGTCAACAGCGGTGGGTGCTTCGGTCAAACTTGATTTTCTTGTCCAGGAGGGACGGATAGGGGCTGAGGCCGTCGTGCGGCATGTAAAATCTGGTGGACTAGGACTGAAATTATCGGCGATGGGCAACGAAGACCAGAAACGTCTGAAAGCGTTGATAGCAAGGCTTCGCAAGTAACATATTGACCGCCAGCTACCTAACAGTTGATGGGAGTCTCAAAAGTTGCGACCACTTGCAGGGTGTGTTCGTTGAAGATCACAAATTCGGCGTCACTATGTCGTGATAGCTCACTGACGCGCTTCTTCGCCGATTGGATGTCGTGAGCAGCTTCCACCCACACGAAGTCATTGTCTTTTTTCTTCACAATATCGTAAGCGGGCAAAGTTATTATCGCCACAAGCCAACTCCCAAGAATCCAACTCTCGTAAGCACTCTCCAAACCTTACCGGAGCGGCGGGCTGTCGCGTCGATAACCTCCCGTTGAAATGCTAAACGGACAGCCCGCGCTTGTCCCGCACGCAGCGTATGCGATGGGCGAACACTGGCAATCAGGTGAAAACCTTCATTTGGGTTCGGGATAATTCCCGAAAAGTTGAAGCCCTGGTTAATCCCGGCAAAACCCGGCTACACATAATGTTTCTAAGTACCAGAATCGGAAAGTAAAAACTGCGAAGCCCTGGAAGAATTTGCGGCCTCCAGCGTAGGTCTGGAATTGTCCGGTACGCCTTAAACGCCGATTCCTGCGGGACATGCAGGCATGGTACAAGGAATGCAAATCTTTACGCCGGAATTCCGAATGAGATTTTTCACCCGATCTACGAAACTTTCTGTCTCTTTTTAAGCTCAAACTGGGGGTGGATTACAATGGAGACGTTCGGCTACGACATACTAAAGAAGGACTCTGTGGGCGCTCCGATCTGGCTTGAGGCCGTGCGTGACCTGGATACAGCAAAGAAACGAGTGGCAGAACTAGCCGAGGATTCTCCGGGTGAATATGTCATTTTCTGCGAGCAAACTTCACAAATTGTCGATAGCTTCGTCTTAGCCACCCCCTCCTAGTTGGCTGTCCCAAATGGGAGCGTTGGTTGCATCCGCCCTTTCGCATTTTCAAATTGCAGAGCGATGGAGACCTTCATTTCGTCGAGGCAACGCAAACCTTCGACGATGCAAAAGGACGTGTAACTGAACTTGGCGAGGTATGGCCGGGCGAGTACGTCATTGACAACGAGGAAACGGGAGAACGAGCGTTCGTCAGCACAAGAAACGAATGGAAGAACTAACTACTTCACTCAAGACATGTCGCGTACACGCATACTCAGCGGTTGACGCTCTCACATAAAGCCTAGGATGTAGCCTGCGGTCTGGAGGGACAGGGTGCCTGGGTCGGAGGAAGGAAGGCAGGCACCCGTCCTTCAGCGAAGTGGTCTCGTTTCGCTAAAAACGATAGTTGTCGCCTTGACTGTATAAGACAAACGGTATCGTACAATACTGTACTCACTGTATGACTTCGGGCTATTCACTGCAACCGACGCACAAGATTGCACCCAATGGCTCACCGCCAAAAAGCCAAGTACCCCGTCCCCGCACATTTCATACACGAAACCTGTCCGCAATCTAGAGGCGAGTCTACCTACGAGAATGCAGGCATTCCAGTAGCGAGGGCTGTGGATAACCGTCTATTTGTGAATGAAGAACCGCTGAGTGGTCATCTAAATTAGCTGATGACGATTCCCTAGACCTTGGTAGGAATTGGTTCATCGTATTGATGCGCTTCTTGCAGGCCGGACAACCAGGGACCACGACACCCTTACCGCCGTGCACCATTGATGGCGGTTCATCTACAAAATAGGAAAAGTCATGTCGCAGAATTTCTTGCTGCACGAGTCTAAGTAACACTGATTTCTGCACTGGCGGCTCCTGGGGGTTCGAGTGCAGAGGAACGGGAGTAGTAGTCTACAGCTCAGTACGACCGCGCATGCAGGGACCACTGTAGGTTGCCTCACGCAGCTACAA
>Ga0210404_10001343_pt1 | contig 10682 bp, 8 predicted proteins | sample IncBWH28MmetaG_FD_155455 | JGI IMG/M metagenome (GOLD analysis project Ga0210404, IMG submission 155455) | Forest soil microbial communities from Barre Woods Harvard Forest LTER site, Petersham, Massachusetts, United States - Inc-BW-H-28-M | ecosystem: Environmental > Terrestrial > Soil >... | reverse complement strand
TCAGTAAACAGATCCATGGCTTGGCGGCCACTCTTCGCTAAGAGAACGGTGTAGTGCTCTTGCGAGAGCGACTGCTCGACCAGTTTGCGGTATACCGCAGAGTCATCCGCTACCAAGATCTTCACATCGTGGAGAGAGGAGTCCATCGTTTAGCCTCGACGTTGCTTCTGTTCTTGAACAAGCGTCTTAACTATAGTGAAGTTTTTCATACTATAGTGAACCTTATCCTGAGAAACCGAGCTCGGCTGGCTCGGCTGGGACACCGCAAACTGGCTCGCCCACGGCCCCGCTTGGCAAAGCATAGATCGAGAACGGGGCTTCCGGGGCCTTCACACATAGGGTTTCGAGATACGCCCCCCGCGCATACGCTGAGTCCAACTCGTGTTATGAAATCCGAATAAGACCGGGGAAATGACTTCAGTAATTAGTAGTTACTCATCTTATGTGGCACGCTGGCGCTAACTTCTATCGTAGTTAGTAGGTATTCGATGTTTAGTAAATCGCCGCAACCTGTCACGGGCACGATCTTAGTCGCGGACGACCAAGCTTCCAACCGCGAGCTGTTAGAGGAATTGCTCACCGCGGAAGGATTCAAGGTAGCGAGCGTTTCGAACGGCACAGCCGCCTTGGAACAGTTGTCCATCGTCCCAATCGATCTGGTGCTGCTCGACGTGATGATGCCCCATCTCAACGGCTTTCAGACTTGCGAGAAAATCAAAGCCAATCCGGAAACTTATTTGATACCTGTAATTCTGATTACAGCACTCTCCGATAAACAGGATCGCATAGAAGGTATCAAGGTCGGGGCAGATGACTTCCTGACCCGTCCCGTGGACCGCACGGAGTTGCTCGCCCGTGTACGCTCGCTGCTCAAACTTAAGCAGCGCACCGACGAGCTTGAGCGGGCAGAAGCAGTCCTGTTCACACTTGCCCGGAGCATTGAAGGGAAGGATCCGTACACCCACGGTCATTGCGAGCGTTTGGCCGAATATTCAGCCTCCTTGGGGGAACATCTCAAACTTTCGGAAGACCAGATTACTGCTCTGCGGCGTGCCGGCGTGGTTCACGACATCGGAAAGATCGCAATCCCCGATGCCATTATCTTGAAGCCGACCAGTCTTTCCCCAGACGAATGGAAACTCATGCGGGAACATCCTGTGGTCGGGGAGCGCATCTGTGCCCCGTTGAAGTCCTTTCGCTCAGTCCTGCCAATCATTCGCCACCACCACGAAAAGTTTGACGGCTCGGGATACCCAGATGGACTTGCGGGAGAAGCCATACCCATCACAGCTCGAGTGTTGCAGATCGTGGATGTGTACGACGCGCTTACGACGGTACGGCCGTATAAGCCCGCCTTCTCCATCACTGACGCTTTGCAGACTATGAAGATGGAAGTAGCCAAGGGATGGTGGGACCCGCACATCTTCAATCTGTTTGAGCAGTTTGTCAGGAGCGGCACAGCTGATTTCCTATCCCGCGGCGCTGCAGCAGGTGCAAAGAACTAGAAGCCGGACATTCCAGGATAAGACGATATGCGGATACGCCCACTTACATACGCGAGGAAAAACACTGCCGGTGCTGCGGCCGAAGCAGGTGCTCGGTGCGTTAGGACAATTGCCTGGCGCGCTGCTCCCACCATTTTGCTCGTGGTCGCGGGGCTGATTAATCAGGGTTTCGCCGCTCCGCAAGGAGATCAACGGAATGGCGAGCCACTCAAACAATTGAGCCTGGGGGACCTCGGCAACGTCGAAGTGACGACAACATCGAAAGAGCCGGAGGAAGTGTGGAAGACGCCTGCGGCGGTTTTCGTCATCACACAGGACGATATCCGCCGGTCTGTCGCCACGAGTATTCCGGAGGTTTTACGGTTGGCGCCGGGGGTTGAGGTCGCCCAAGTCGACGCCGATCACTGGTCGGTGGCTATTCGCGGATTTGGAGCGGTGCTAGCCAGTAAGCTGCTTGTACTGATCGACGGGCGAAGCGTTTACACACCGCTGTTCGCCGGCGTCTACTGGCAGGCGCAGGCTACTCCACTCGAGGATATTGACCGCATCGAGGTGATCCGCGGGCCCGGAGGCACTATCTGGGGAGCGAACGCCGTTGACGGCGTCATCAATATCATCACCAAGAACTCCAAGGATACACACGGGTCGATGGCGACCCTGGGCGGCGGGAATGTTGACCAAGGTACCAGTGGTGTCCGTTACGGGAGCGGAAACGGTCGGGGCTTCAACTATCGTGTGTACGGCCTGGGCTTCGTCCGAGGGGCAGGCTTTCACCCGAACGGCCCGCACTTCGACGAGTGGCGAATGGGCCAGGCCGGGTTCCGCACAGATTGGGACCGGAATACTCGCGATACCTTCACGCTTCAGGGTGACATCTACCGTGAGGGCGTAGGAGAAGCAACCACGTACTCGCTGTATTCGCCTCCCTCCCAAGTCAACGTTTTCGGCACGGCGAACTTGACCGGAGGTAATCTGCTGGGCCGCTGGAAGCGCGTGGTGAACGAAGGATCGGACTTCCAGCTTCAGGCTTACTTTGACCGCACGAACCATTTCGAGCCCGAATTCGGAGAGACTCGGGACACCTTCGACGTCGACTTCCTTGACCATTTGACCCTGCCGGGGCAGCAAAACTTCCTCTGGGGACTAGGGGCACGGGTGAGCCCAGGGAATGTCATGCAACTCGTCCCGACAATCGATTTCCTGCCGCAACACCAGACGGACTTGATCTACAGCGGTTTTGTGCAAGATGAAATTGCTTTCTTCAATCACCGATTCTCAGTAACCGTGGGAACGAAACTGGAACATAACAACTACACCGGTTTCGAGGTGCAGCCGAGCGGCCGGCTGCTGTGGAACCGCACTCCGCGAGAGTCTTTGTGGGGCTCCGTTACCCGCGCGGTCCGAACTCCGTCACGTCTCGACACCGATGTTGAACTCACGGACTTCGCAACGGTGACGCCCCTTCCCATCTATTTGCGCGTCAACGGCAACCCCCACTTCCAGTCGGAGGAATTGGTTGCCTATGAAACCGGCTATCGAAGGCTGGTGACGCCCCACTGTTATGTAGACGTCGCGTTGTTTTACAACCAATACAACGATCTTTATAGCTTCCAGGTAGGTACGTTTTTTCTTGAGACCTCGCCCCCGCCGCTGCACGCGGTACTCCCGCTACTTACCAGTAATGGGATCCACGGCACGACGAAAGGATTCGAACTGTCGCCGGATTGGAAGCCGGTGAACGGGTGGGAACTCAGAGCCTCCTATTCCTACTTGGACATAGGTTTGCAAAACAGGGCAAGTAGCAACGATCCCACCAGCGTAGCTGGGTATGAGGGATCGAGTCCGCGTCACCAGGTGGTGATTCAGTCTTTTGTGAATCTGCCGAAAAAGCTGGAGTTTGACCAGACCTATCGTTACGTCAGCGCCTTGCCCGCCCAGACGGTTGGAAGCTACCAAACCATGGATGCGAGATTTGGCTGGCACCTTACCCCGGAACTGGAGTTGTCGGTCGGCGGTCACAATCTGTTGCAACCGCATTTCGCTCAGTACGGAGGCGATCCCGGCGGGTTGGTTGACGTTAAGAGGAGCGCGTACGTGAAGCTCGTCTGGCGATTCGGTGAGAAGTGACGCCCGCAAGAGAGTCTTCCGGATCCAAATGGCACTACAGCAGAAGCGAAGAGCAAATAACACGTGATACGACAAGTTTGAGTTTCGTTGGTCACGCAATAGATCTTCCAGTCTCAGCAAGCGGAAATGCGGGCGAGGTAGCGAAGCAACACCCATGAAGCGCGAAAATCACAACGCTGCTCCCTCCGATGAGCATGGCGTGTTCTCGCATGATCGCGGCATCTTGCTGCAGCGCACAACTGTGGTTGTTATGTCGCTGCTCTTTGCCGGGTCAAGCGCCCTGGGGCAACAAAAGCCGAGTGAATATCAGGTCGAGGCTGCCTACCTCTATAACTTTGGCCGTTTCGTCGAGTGGCCTGCAAAAAGCACGACCGCCCAGACCGGCTCCTTTAACATCTGCGTCCTCGGCGAGGATCCATTTGGACAAGCTCTGGATGCGACGCTTGCGGGCGAAACGATAGGAAACCAGAAGGTAGCCGCGCGGCGAATCTCGAGTCCGCAGATGTCGGCCGACTGCCAGATCCTGTTTATAAGCTCATCGGAGGCTAACCGCCTCAACAAAATTATTGAAGCCTTGGACAAAAGCGCTGTCCTAACCGTCAGTGACATTCCGCAGTTCTCGCAGCGTCGTGGCATGATCCAGTTTGTTTTGGAAGGGAATCGAATCCGTTTCGAGGTCAACCTGGCCGCAACCCAGCGCGCGGGCCTGACGCTCAGCTCGGAGCTGCTCAAGGTGGCGACTGCCGTCAGAAAGAATCCTCACGCTGGAGATTGACATAATTATGCGCAAAAACCAGCAAAATTCGATCTCCAAGAAACTCACCCTGATGAACGTCCTGGTGAGCGCCGTGGCCCTGCTTCTAGCTAGTGGCGGCTTTTGCGCCTATGACCTGTACAGCTTTCGCATGGCCCTCGTCCGTAATGTCTCCATCCAAGCCGAGATCATTGGTGACAATACCGTCTCTGCGCTGCTGTTCAACGATCCTCAATCTGCGGAGAAGACTTTATCAGCATTGCGTGCCAATCCCAACCTTATGTACGCGCAGATTTACAGCGGCGACGGCCAGCCTTTCGCGGGATACTGGCGTGATGGCACGGCCGAGACCAGGGCCCTGCCCATTATTCCAGCCGGCCAAACCCAGAGCTATTGGTTCCAAGACGGAAATCTAGGCATGGCGCGCGCGATCTTCTTCCAGGGCAAACCAACCGGAACCGTGTACATCCGCTCCGATCTAGGAGCGATGAACGACCGGTTGAAGAGCTACGCTCTCATCGTCGTGGCCGTGTGGTTCGTCTCCCTGCTCGTGGCCCTGGTTGTCGGCCTGGTGATCAACGGTTTCATGGGCTCACTCTATTCCAAACTGGAAACCGGCAATCGTTTCATGGATCTGTCAGTCGACATGTTCTGTATTGCTGGGTTCGATGGATTCTTCAAGACCTTGAACCCTTCTTTCGAAAAAACACTGGGCTTCACCACGAAAGAACTTATGGCGAAGCCATACCTGGAATTCATACATCCGGATGATCGCCGGGCGACAATCGTAGAAAAAGACCGACTGGAAGCGGGGGAAGTCACTTTTGCATTTGAAAACCGTTATTTGTGCAAGGACGGCTCTTACAAGTGGCTGCTGTGGAACGCTGTTTCCGTATCCGAGCAAGAGGCTATTTATGCCGTGGCGCGCGACATTACCGAGCGCAAGCGGGCCGAAGAGTTGCTCCGGGAAAGCGAGGACCGGCACCGAAAGTTGTTCGACAACAATCCCCATCCGACCTGGGTCTTTGACCATGAGACACTGCGCTTTCTTGCTGTAAATGCCGCCGCAGTGCACAAATACGGCTATTCGAGGGAGGAATTCCTGGCCATGACCCTCAAAGACATTCGCCCCCCCGAGGATATTCCCGCCCTGCTCGAGACTGTGAAAGCCCTCGGAGACGGAAAGGAGAGCAGCGGAGCCTGGCGGCATCGACTAAAGGACGGAACCGTCATCGACACAGAGAACACCTCTTACGCCATGACCTTCCTGGGCCGGCTCGCGCGCGTTGTGGTTGCGGTCGACGTTACACAGAGAAAGCGGGACGAAGCAGAAAAGCGCGAAATCATGGATAGTTTGGCTGCTACCAATCAAGAACTCGGGCTTCGCAACCGCGAGGTCGAGCGCGCTACCCAGATGAAGAGCGCGTTTCTCGCCAGCATGAGCCATGAACTGCGCACCCCGCTGAATGCGATCGTGGGTTTCTCGGACCTTCTGGCAGAAGAAACCGCGGGCGCGCTGAACCCCAAGCAGAAGCGATTCGTGGGTCATATCAAACAAGGCTCAACCCACCTGCTGCAGTTGATCAATGACATTCTCGACCTCTCCAAGGTCGAGGCGGGACAACTTGAGATGCACAGCGAGGAGTTTCTCGTGCAGGATGCCTTGCCGGAAGTGCTTTCTACCATTGCTCCTCTCGCAATGGCCAAGAACATCCGGATTGAACAGCAACTGGAGAGCAAATCTCTGGTTAAGGCAGATCGCGTGCGTTTTAAGCAGATTCTGTACAACCTTCTCAGCAACGCGGTCAAATTCACGCCCAACGACGGCCGGGTCAGCATCCAGAGCGTCGACGACTGGGACTTCGTCCGGCTGTCGGTAACCGATACGGGAATAGGTATCCGGCCCGAGGATCAGGAGGTCGTCTTCGATGAGTTCCGGCAAGTCGAAGGAAATGATGGAGCCAATCAGGGTACCGGATTGGGGCTCGCCATCACAAAACGGCTGGTCGAGCAACAAGGAGGCAGGATTTCGGTGGAGAGCGAATTAGGGAAAGGTACCCGGTTCACCTTTTTTCTTATGGCCGCGGAGCCGACATCCGGAGTCCACTTGTTGGCAGAGCCGGCGAGAGCCTCCGTCACGCAGGCTTCCGGCCGGCTCACCCCACTGGTGCTGGTCGTGGATGACGAAATGCCAGCGCGTGAACTCCTGGCCAGCTACCTCGAACCAGGGTACCGGGTGGCAATGGCCGAGTCAGGAGCCAAGGCTCTTAAAGAAGCTCAACGCCTCCGTCCTGACGTCATCACCCTCGACGTGATGATGCCAGGCAGCAGTGGCTTCGAAACCCTGGCAGCGCTCCGTAAGAATCCCGAGACGGTTAATATTCCGGTTATCATCCTCTCCATCGTGGATCAGAAGCAGGTAGGTTTCGCCTTGGGTGCAACAGACTATCTCATCAAGCCGGTTCGCAAGCCCGCGTTGCTGGCCATGATTCGCAGGCATGTCCCGTCGCCTGCCGACGACGATTCGTCCATCCTGCTGGTGGACGATGACCCCAAAGCTTTGGAACTCATGCAGGAGGCCTTGCGCTCTGCCGGCTACGAGACTCAGGCCGTCTGTAGCGGGGCGCGAGCCTTGGAGGTGCTCGCGAACAAAGTTGTGGGTGCAATCCTGCTTGACCTCCTGATGCCAGGTATGGACGGCTTTCAGGTCATTCGCCATGTCCGGGAGGAGCCAGCCTTAAAGGAACTACCCATTCTCGTCATGACCGCCAAGAACCTCAGCGGGGAAGAGATTGCTCTTCTCAACCGGGAAACACAGGGGCTCCTACAAAAGGCCGGATCCTGGAAACAAGAGCTCATCGCCGAGGTTGACAGAGTAATTCGAGGCCGCAAGCTGGCCAAGTCTGCGGGGCAGTCATGATCAACGTCCTGATTGCCGAAGACAACGCTGTTAACCGCGAACTGCTCCGCGAGTTGCTGGAGGGGCGCGGATACACGGTCCTTGAGGCGTGCGACGGTCAAGAGGCGCTCCAGATGATTGAAGAAGCCCAACCAGAACTGCTGCTGCTGGATATCGGCATGCCGGTACTGGACGGATTTGCGGTCATACGCAGAATTCGCGAGAATCCTCGCCTGGCGCTACTGCCAGTAGTGGCGGTCACGGCGTATGCCATGCGAGGTGATCGGGAAAAAATCCTCAAGTCCGGGTTTGATGGCTACTTGTCGAAACCGCTCAACCCATCCTCCCTCACCGCGGAGCTTGATCGCCTCCTGATCAAAAGCAGGCATCCCGCAGACCCAGATCAGATCAATGAGGATCGACCCAGGAGCAAAACCCGCTCTGCAGGGGCAACTGGAGGCGGCACTTAGATCAGCATCGTCGGGCTGAACCCTAGCATTCCATGTTTTCCACTTCGGCCATAAATTGGCGAATTGACCGCTGACTTTGCGCACCTACACTTGTGAATTGGATTCCTTGCCGCTTCTCATTCGCCCACACGACGGCGCCGACCGCGTCAATGACCACACCAGAAACAGGTAATTGAAATGACAATCGGACGGCGTCTTTGGGCTTCAGGCCGCCCACTTCCACCTGCATTCCCCCTTGGCTGAGGTTCCAACTCATCCCGCGCACTGTTCGAGAGCCCACGGTGCAGGCGATATCGGCCTGGATTGGAACGCGCGTATATTTGCGCCGGTTTTCCAGCATCCCGCCACTCACCGTTCGGAACAGGACGCTGAGCTTTTGCCTGTCCACAGGCTTCTGGAGAAAGAAGGTGGCTCCGATCGCAAACGCATCCTGCATAGTTTGTCTCTCTTCCCGTCCGGTCACGATTATGATGGGAGTCGACTTGTTCCATGACGACTTACGGATGAGGCGCGCAAGGTCAAAACCGTTCAGGTTTGGCATTTCCAAGTCCAGGAAAATTCCATCAAACTTCTCCTGATTGACCATTGCGACCGCTTTTTGGCTGTCGCTGACGGGACGAACTTCAGCCTTTAGAGACATGAAGACCTCAGTCATTAGTTCCAAGCTCGGGATGTTATCCTCTACGATGAGCACTTTCAGTGTTTGCATGCAGCCTTCCTCATCTTTCGCGACCAATCCCTATACTATAGTTCGCTGATCGCTTCTGTTCTAGGTCTAACGAACCGCTCTGGTGCTCCAACAAAATTATGGTCAGCGGGCGTTTGGCTTGAAGTGCTCGTAATGTCTGCCAATGATGTCCGGCGGTACGGGGACGAGCGCACAGAGGATAAAGGATTACGCACGTCCTTAAAGGCCTGAGAAGGCAGATTAGGAGCGGGTACGAAATAAATAGGTGGCTACTCGGATTGTTTCTCGCCTGGTAACGGGAACATTACCTCGAGTAAGTCCCGTGCGTCGTGGTCGCCATTCCAGGCATGCCAGACCAGAGACAACGAGGCTTGTTCAAAGTTGAGGCTTCTCCATTGTGGAGGTGAGTACGGTCTCTTAGGGACTTCCAGTCCTGCGGGCACTCTGCCTCTCCGTCCTGGGCGCGACCTGTGGAGCCAGCATACCGAGTGCTTGCGATCATCTGGACACTACTTTCCTTTTGTTACGAAATCCGAACTAGAGTTCGGCGAGCGGCTAGGCCGGATCAACGTTTTCACATCGTTCCAGACGGGTGCACCCGTACTCGCGAGACACTCGTCGTTCCCGCCGATCGACTGGATCTCGCTCGACGCGCGAGCCAATTGGCTTGGGAGCATCGACCTTTCGCGCGGCTCGCAGTTGAAACTGGCGGGCGTTTCCCGGCGTTTCCCTCGGGTTTCCGTGCCATCATCGCGGCTCTTAGGTGTCGCGATGCCGGACGCGGCGGCAACGAACCCAGATTAACCTGCGCGATGCCATTTGCTGTGAGTACAAAAAGCAACCCATCTTTGTCGTCAATGGCTAATGCGTCGTAGACACTTGGAAGTTGGATCGGCAGAGCCACTCGATATTGCAAAAGTCCCGTCAGGCCATCAAGCACGTCGATACCGTTTGTCAACGGTTGGAATGCAAGGCTGCCGTTTGAATTTAGCTTCTGGCCGTAGACGGCCACCGACAGCCAGACATCGCGATCCACGTAAGCGAGGTCACCCGAGACATTCAAATTTGAATCGGTTAACAGGCTGGAGGTAAGCACGACGGAACCGTCAGCGGAGATCGCTGCATCCTCATTTCCAGTCTCCGAAAGAGTGGCTTGGAGTGCCTCCACGAGAGAGTCATCGCTTGTATTCAGTATCCAGATACCAGATCCGTCGTTGGCGAAGACCCGAGCGCCATTGGGACTCAGGAGCACCCTCATAAACGAGTCTCCGAATTTTAGGGGAACAATCAAGCCGGTGGCTCTCATCATCTTTTCATGTCCAGAGGGCAGGAGGGCGGGCATGTTGAAGTTGGCCGATTCGTTCATCCTGTCCCAGAAGATCCAGATCGTTTTTGAGACAGCATCCGAATTACCCTTAGAACCGGATTCGAGCAACGCCTTGAGTTTCCATAGGCCCCCTCGTCCGGGGCTTACGCTTTGCAATTCCCTTGGTCCGGGTTACGGCATCCCACGGGCAGTCTAATTCTCAGATTAAGGGCCTGCCCAGAATCCCGCGAGACATAGCGCTTGCAAGCCCATGAATCTGGGAAGCGGCGGATCAGCCAGTTACGCCGCCCACAAACAGGTGTTTTTGGGCAAGGTGGCCGACACAACCATCCCCGCTATAGTCATCCCGAGACCCAATTTAATGAAAGCACCTCTGCCTGTTCGAGAACTGTTGCGGTTGCTTTCTCCTGTTTGTCGGGTGGGTAGCCATATTTCCGCAGGATGCGCTTTACCAGCACCCGGAGGTGGGCACGAACATTCTCACGAACAGTCCAGTCAATCGTTGTATTTCGGCGAACCGTGTCCACAAGCTCGCGGGCGATGGTCTTGAGCGTTTCGTCGCCTAGCACTTTGACGGCACTGTCGTTGACCTCTAGCGCGTCGTAGAAAGCGACTTCGTCCTCGCTGAGACCCAGCGCCTCGCCCTTGGCGGTTTCCTCCCGCATCTGCTTCGCAAGGCCGATTAGTTCTTCGATCACTTGAGCTGCCTGGACAGCTCGATTCTGGTACTTCCTTATCGACCCCTCCAGCAGTTCCGAGAACAGGCGTGACTTGACCACGTTCCGCCTTGAGCGCGTTTTGATTTCGTTTGTCAGCAGCTTGCGGAGCATCTCGACCGCGAGATTCTTCTGCGGGAGCTGTCTCACTTCGGCCAGAAACTCATCCGACAGGATTGAGATGTCCGGTTTCTTC
>Ga0210404_10001342_pt1 | contig 10683 bp, 5 predicted proteins | sample IncBWH28MmetaG_FD_155455 | JGI IMG/M metagenome (GOLD analysis project Ga0210404, IMG submission 155455) | Forest soil microbial communities from Barre Woods Harvard Forest LTER site, Petersham, Massachusetts, United States - Inc-BW-H-28-M | ecosystem: Environmental > Terrestrial > Soil >... | reverse complement strand
GCACGACGAGAACGGGCCGCCGAAGGATTTGTTCGTGTTCGATGATCAGACCCACATCGTTCGGTCCATGAGTAACGGCCCGAACGGGTTAAGAGCGCTTGCGCAGGGACCAGGCCCCGTGTCCACAGCGGGGAAAATCACGGCCAACCCCTTCAACGGCAGGGGTGGAAACCCGGCGGGCGTCGACGAGCTGGGTAGTCCTTGGACGGACTGGAATCCCGCGCAGCTCGGCCCCGACTCGCCTCCGAACTCGGGGCCGCCGACAACGCTGCTCGGCGAATTCCACCTCGGTTCGTACATCAAGCGGATGTACCTCGAGGCGCAGACGAGCGTCTCGATCATCAGCAACGCGAACGGCGCTCTTGTCACACCCCCCGGCGGAGGGGTGCCGGGACCGGCGACCAACATCCACGACAACCTGGTCAACGAGATTCTGACCGGGTGGCAGACGGGGCAGTGCCGGGATTTCATCAATCGAATGGCGGGGTCGACGCGGGCGCTGGCCCACGGGCAGGTCTACCCGGGACCTGGAAACGTCCGCGACCCGCTGTTTGGCGACTACACGCAGTGGCAGATCGATAACATGCAGCCGGATTCGTGGAAGGGCTACAACATTGCCCAGGCGGCCAGCGCCGCGGTCGGGATGCCCTTTGCGCGCTGGCGGCTCGACGACGAGGTGATTGCCTACCCCACCTACGAAATCATCGCCAGGAACAAGCACATGCTGAAGGCCCACCCCGGGTTCTTCAACATCTGCATCCACAAAGGCCTGTCGGCCACGATGACAGGACCCGGCCAAGTCAACAACACCCCTGATTGGGGAAATCCCGATGACATGGTGAACGTGGCCTCGGATTGGCCGCAGTTCAACTGGATCATCTACCACTCGTGCATCCGGCCGAGCTTCTGGGTGTTGCAATCGCTGCTGGATATCGAGAATCTGGCTGGAGCGATGGACCCGGTCACGCTGACTGACAGCGATGGGCACACCGTTCCTAACATCCGCTGGTCTACCCAGTTGGCCCAGATCGCGGGCGGCAAATACGTGGCCGGGGCGGAACCGTCGTCGACGTCTCCGTCGAGCACCCGGCGCCTCCCCAACATCTACGCCGAGCTGGGCACGACGATGGCTTCGATGATCGTGACCTTCCCGACGGTATGGGCGCATCTGATCGGCCAACTGCTGTACTACATGGGCGAAGACAACATCGTGTTCGGTTCGGATTCGATGTGGTACGGCGGACCTCAATGGCAGATCGAGGCGTTGTGGCGCTTCCAGATACCCGACAGCATCGCCGACAAGTGGAACTACCCGCAGCTGACCCACGCGGCGAAGCGGAAGATCCTCGGTCTGAACTCGGCTCGGATCTATGGGCTTCCGGCAGCGACGTTCCGTTACAAACAAGGCGACCTCGCAAACTATCTCACGGCGCCGGAGCTCCAAGCCGGTGGTGCGCTGGACAGCGTGCTGACAGGCCCCGGCTACCCGACGCCGGTGGTTCCCGCCCTGTCTCTGCCGGAAGACAGATTCTCAAGGCTGAGGAGGCTGGTGGACAAGATGGCCTATGGACGGAGCAACACGCGCCACGGCTGGATTCGTACGAGCGTGTAGCCTCAAGCGACGAGGCGCTGACGCCACCGACCGCGGGCGTTGAGGGTGAGGGCCTTCCCGGAGAAATCGGGAAGGCCCTTTTTTCTCAGAGAGGGGGGTCAGTTTTCAGTGTCGTCAGGGGGATTCGGTACAGACCAATGATGTCGGCTGTCCTGGTGTCGGCATTTCGGCCATGATCGCGCGCCGATACGGGAATACAATCGTCGCCGTTTTGAAGTCAAAAAGAAAATCTTCATTCTGATGACTGGACACGTGAGGCAATCATGAGCTTGAAGCGCCCGTTGGCTGTCCTGATCGTCGCAATCGTCGGAGTCAGTTTGGGCGGCGTTGTCCCCTGCACCGCCCAGCAGCTCGGTACTTACTCGGTTCCCGACAACAAAATCTTTGTGGCCGGCATTTCCTCGGGCGGATACATGGCAGTGCAGATGCACGTCGCATTCTCGGGCACGTTCAAGGGCGCCGCGGTCTACGCCGGTGGTCCGTACTACTGCGCGCAGGACAGTCTCGAAATCGCCCTCACGACCTGTCTGGATGATGTTCCGCCGGTGCCTCTGTCGACGCTGCTGAGCACGACCGTCGCCTGGTCAAAGGAAGGTCTGATCGATCCCGTCAGCAACCTGAGGGGACAGCCGGTTTATCTTTGGTCCGGGGCGTTGGATACTACGGTCGTTCAGGCGGTCATGAACACGCTTCACGCCTATTACCGATATTTCGGGGCCAACGTCTTCCAGTACGACAACCACTTCAATGCCGAGCACGGGTGGGAATCTCCTAACGGACCGCTGACCTGCCAGGAGAACGCGTCTCCTTTCATCATCAAATGCGTCAACGCCGACCGGAATCCTCCGCTCGCTGGTGTTCCTCTGACCGCCGTGTACGATTCGGAACAAGTGTGGCTCACACGCTGGTTTGGGCCTCTCAAGCCCAAGAACCAAGGGACGCTCACTGGCACTGTCATTGCCTTCGATCAGAACGAATTTGCCACGGGAGGCAATGCCGCCGCGCTGAGCATGGACAACACCGGGTATGCATTCGTACCCGCAGCCTGCGCCAGCGGCATGTCATGCGGGCTGATTCTCGCGCTGCACGGCTGTCTGCAATATCACGGGCAGATTGGCCCGGCCTTCGTGGATGACTCCGGGATCAATCAGTGGGCGGATACCAACAGGATTATCGTGCTCTACCCCCAAACCATTGCGACTGCCGTAACCAATGGCGAGGGATGTTGGGATTGGTGGGGTTATCTCAACGACCCGAAGTACGCGCACAAAGGCGGCCCGCAGATGCAAGCGCTCTATTCGATGGTGGCGCGAGCCGCCGGACTGAATAAGTGATGCCGTTTCGCTGTCGGGTCACCCCCAACCCGATGTTATCTGGGCCTGCGGGTTTCCCCTGAATTCGCGGCGGCTAATTCGTCACGTCGCGACGATCAGTTTTCTGGTCGGCCTCGGGGCAGACGCCGCGCCGTCCTCTGGTGCCCCACCGCAATCCACGGTCGAAATCGGCGAGAAAGCTTCGGTGGCGCAGCTGCGTTACGACGCGGCGTCGTGGCCGGACTCGGACATGGTCGAGCAATGGGTGCGGCGCTCGATGAGAATCGTCGGCGGCTACTACGGCCGCTTTCCGGTGCCGCACCTGGTCATCGATATCAAGCCGGTCGCGGGCACCGGCGTTCGCCATGGACGGGCCATACCCACCGACCCGCCGACGATCCGAGTGACGCTGGGCCGTGACGTGACCGCGGCCGAACTGCTGCGGGACTGGATCCTACCGCACGAAATGATCCATCTCGCCCTTCCGGAGGTCGGCGACGAGCACCTCTGGCTTGCCGAGGGGCTTGCGACTTACGTGGAGGGCGTTGCGCGCGTGCAAGCCGGCAATCTGGATGCGGTCGAGTTCTGGGGAGAACTCGTACACCAGATGCCGAAAGGCATGCCGCGTCCCGGGGACCGGGGGTTGGACCAGACCCACACTTGGGGTCGAACCTACTGGGGCGGTGCGCTGTTCTGCCTTGAGGCCGACGTCGAAATCCACGAGCGCACCGGCAACCGGTTCGGGCTGCAGGACGCGCTGCGCGCAATCGCGCGTGCAAGCGGCGGCTACCAGCGCCAATGGTCGATCGACCGCGTCTTGCAAACTGGCGACGAGGCAACAGGTGTCCACGTGCTGACGGATTTGTACGTAAAGATGCGCGACCAGCCAGCGGCCCCCGACCTAGCCGCGCTGTGGCGGCGGGTTGGTATCGACACCTCGGACGATCGGGAACGACTGGACGAAAGCGGTCCGGGCGCCGCGCTGCGCGCTGCCATCACGAAAGCTCGACTCGACTCCGTGGACCGCGAGTAGATCCAGCCTCGACCGAACTGCAGTAGAGCGCCAGCAGCCGAGAGCGCAGATCTTGCAGTCTCGAGTTCGAATCCGCCCACGTCGAAAAAAGTGAACGGCGTAATCTCAGACGAGGTCCGCACACAAAGGCTCCGGGGAGAGGATCCGCCGGAGCCTTTGAAACGTGCAATCGTTGCCGGCCCTGTCCGCTAGTTTTGCTCTCCTGGCGGCGTGCTGCTTTCCGGAAATGGCCAGACGCCGTTCGTAAACTTCAGGGACAACAAGCCGTTGTCCTGGCATGTCGTCCAAAGCGTTCCTCGCGCGCTATCCAAGTGCACTTGAGCCGAACACCAGTCCGGACCGCCGGGATGGAAGTTGCCCCCGAGGCTGTGGTTCGATCCCGGACTTGGCGTCGTCGCTCCGGCCGGATTGAAGTACGCGATCTCCTTCGGTTGCACCGGATCGCGAATGTCGAACACCCTGATGCCGGAGTTGAACATACCGCACGCCAAAGTCGTGGCGCTACGGCGATTATCGACGCTGCAGTAGTGCGTCCCATAGGTAAAGACCGACAGCCCCACCAGGTCTGGCAACACCTGAGGACAGTTCGCCGGGTTGTGGACCTCCAGCATCAGCCGCGAGACGATGCTCGGATTGGTCTCGTCGCTGATGTCGATAATGCGCGCCATCGGGAAAGGCGGGAAACCAGCCGTGCAAGCTGCCGCCTCCTGCGTCGGGGTGCTGAGACCACCGGATCCGCCTTCATCGACGAAGATGATGTAGGGCTTGCCGCCGATCTCGACGTTGATGGTGTGCTGCGCAGTCGAGCCGTCCTTCCAGAACAGCTTGCTGATCAGATGTACCTGAGGGTTCGGCACGCGCGCCTGAATCTCGCTCAGGTCGTAAATTAGCAGCCCGTTCGTCGCTGGCACGTTCGGGTTGGTCAGGTCCGTGGGACTGCTGGTCGTGCCTCCGGGCGACACGAAGTATCCTCGAGTGCCGTCGTCGCTGATCGACAATCCGTGCACGCCGGCAAAACCAGGAGCCCAGGTAGTGATCAACTTTGGCGCAGTCGGATCGGTCATATCCACTGCGTAGTACTGCTGGTGCTTTAGGTCACCGCCGTAGTACGTCAGCCCGTCCGGCGCCCACGAACCTTCGTGTCCTGTGATCGGCGCGGTCACGCCGCCACCATCTGTACCCGTGCCGACGGGACGACTCGCCAATAGTTGCGGATTGGTACAGCCCACCGACAGGTCATAGACGTCTACTTCCGGACCGCCACCGACGATGCCACCGTTCTGTCCGTTGTCGGCGCCAAGCAATTGGCGGCGCTCGTTGACCTTCAGCGATTCCCAGGGGTCGAGCATCGAAGTGGTCTGCAAATAGCCGGTCGGTGTCGGATTCGTTGGGTCTGTCATATCGATCACCGGCACGCCGAGATGAGTCCGCCCAGGCAGGCTTAGCGTCGGCGATGCTGTGCCGTGATACGCGCATACGCGCCCCTGTGGCGCCTCTCGCTCGCGGAACTCGGTGCTCTGCCAGTTTGCGCCATCACCCTTGCTCTGACCGATCAATTCGAGGTTACAGCTGAATCCCTTGAAGCCCGTCGCACGCAACGCCGCGGGTACCTGACCTTGCAGGCCCGTCTCGGGATGATCGTTGGGACCGCAGGTCGCTTTGGGAACGGTGAGCGGAACGGATCCAGCTGAGGGGGAAGCTGCTGTCACTAGCCCCCAGATTGAAAGACAAACAACAACTGTGATGGTGCAGGCGATACGCTCAACGGTTCGAGCCTTCGGTGAACCCGTCTTCATGGAGGATCCTCCCAGACCAGCGTCCTAGGACTAATTGTTGTGGAGTGTGCGGTAAATCTACGAAGCACCACGTGCTTGTGTCAATGCGACAAAGGTCGAGTTAAAGCCCTGGCGAGTTACCGACGATGGCACGCTAGAGGTCGCCGCCACCACCAATGGATGGCCCGAGCGCGGCATACAACTCCGGTGTTTACCGCTGTGAGGTTGAGGTGTTTACCTTAACCAATTCTGAGGTGATTAGGTGAATGGTATGAGGCGATCAGCTGAATGGAATACAAGTGCCGGGGAGGTGTTCCATGGATCTGTTTTCATCTCGCCTTGAGTCACGATCAGCGAACTGCCCAAATTCGAGGGCTGGAAAGCGGGGATTGTCCGGCATTGCATTGCTCATGCTGGTAATCGCGACGGTGCCAGGCATTGGGCACGCCCAGACCAACGCGAAGCATTTTTTCTGGGCGCCGGGGCAGCCCAACACACCCAATCCCTCGTCGCTGGCAAACGACCTGATCTACCACGGCGGCAATGCGGGGCCCGGCGCGATCGGCGTCGAGAACAGACCGGCGACCTACCTGATTTTCTGGGGCCCAGATTGGGCCAATGGGTTCACCACCGCCGACGCGCACGGGCAGGTGTTCAGCAGCCAGCAACTACAGGCCTATGTGACTTCATTTCTGACCAATCTGGGCGGAACATCGTGGGACGCGATCCCGACCGAGTACTGCAACGATATTGCGGCGGGGAACACAGGCTGCGCCAACATCACAGGGGCGAACTACGTGACTGATCCGCGCAAGCAGTTGAAGGGAGTCTGGACAGATCCGACACCCGTGCCGAGCGACATCGTTGCACTGGGTCTAGCAGAGAACCTGGCGGACGATCCCATCGCTCAAGAGGCAGTGCGCGCCTCCGCACACTTCGATTACGACCCACAGGCCACCTATATCGTTCTCACGCCGCCAACCACCATCGCCACCGGACAGCCGGTGTATTGCGGCTATCACACCCAGACGAGCAGCGTTGACGGCGTCGGCAATCCCTACCGGTTGCAGTACGCCTTCATTCCGTTTCTGAACGCCAGCTGGCCAGTCCTGGGGGCCGGCGGCTGCGGGATGAACTCAGTGAACGTGGTCAGCGACTCTTTTGGACACGGGGTGTTCGACGGCTACAGCATTGTTGTTGGACACGAGTACGCGGAGGCGATCACCGATCCGGACAACTTCTCCTCGGTTCAAGACGGCTGGAACGACGACCAGACCAGCGAAATCGGCGACAAGTGCGCCTGGACCGGCTTGGCCAATGTTTCCATGAACAGCAACACGAAATTTGCGGTGCAGCCGCTGTGGAGCAACCGATCGTTTGATGCGAGCGGGCAGGGATGCGTGCGGTCAGCGCCGACGCACCCTCATGCGATGCCGCCGACTGGGATCGAACCGCCCACCGTCGATATCTGCATGACGACTGGCATTTGCCCGCCCGGTGTGGCTGCGGGTCAACCGATGCCGGTAAATATGGCCTACTTCGGCGGCACGGTGCAGGTGACGCCCAAGATCTATCTCGTTCTGTGGGGATGGGGAGAGACGGGAGCATTTAACCACACGACGGCGAGTCGACCCGCGAACGATCCGGATGGAGTAGCGGCGCTCATGACGAACTTCATCGCGGCCATCGGCGGGACATCGTGGGACGGCATTGCGACCCAGTACTACCAGTCGAATTACAACGGCACGTTTTCGAACGTAAGCAACCCCAAGCAGGAGCTCGTCGGTGTGTGGCATGACGACACAACACCGATCCACGACAACCTGAGCCCGTTGGAACTCGCACAAGAGGCGGGGCGAGCGGCGCAGCACTTCGGGGTGAGCAACCCGGCTAACGCAAACTTCATAGTGGCGACGCCGCAGATGTACAACGACGCGGGATTCAACCAGGGCTCCTACTGCGCCTGGCACGATTACGTCACCCCGATTTCGTATCCCGGTGTGACGACGGGAATAGCGTTCACGAACATGCCTTACGTGCTGAACGCGGCGGGAAGTTGCGGCCAGGACTTCGTGAACCCCGCGCCTGCCGGCAACAACGATGGCGTCACCATCGTGCTGGGACACGAGATCGCCGAGACCCTGACTGACCCGGGCGCTGAGCAGGCCGCCGGGCAGGTGCAGTACGGCGCCTGGTTCGACTATCAGGGGTGGGAGATTGGAGATAAGTGCGCGTGGGTCGGGGACGGACTGCAGGTCCCAGGCTCGCCATTCAACATGGTCGGCAATGACGGACGCACGTATCCGGTGCAGGCATTGTGGAGCAACCAGGCGCTCAACGGCGCCGGATATTGTGCGCAAAATTGATGCTCGTGGATCCCGGCGACCTCTTTTTCAACGCCACATTGCACGCATCTGCGCAGCCAGGTCGACTTGCGCGACGGGCGGTTCTGACGGCGCATGCCCGTTCGACGCCGGCGCTGGCCAGGACGATTGCTCGAAGTACCCGAGGATAGCGGCCGGTAGGAAACGGGAGCGGCTCGCGTACACGTGTCGCTCCCCGGCTCCGTTCGGGTGTCCGACGTAAAAGCGGTGCGGCACGATGATGTCGAGCTCGTCGCGAGCGCGCGTCATCGCCACGTACAGCAAGCGCCGCTCCTCCTCGAGCTCGGTCTCGGTCCCGGTGCTAAGGTCCGACGGGATGCAGCCGTCGACCGCGTTCAGCAGCGTCACCGACGTCCATTCGCGCCCCTTTGCGGAATGGATGGTCGACAGAATCAGGTAGTCCTCGTCGAGCAGCGGTACCCCAGCCTCGTCGCTGGTCGCTACCGGCGGTTCCAGCGTCAGCTCCGTGAGGAACCGCTCCAGGCTCGGGTAGGTCGCGGCAATGCGGGCCAACTGCTGGATGTCGGCGAGGCGCACGCGTGCATCCTCGAAGAAGCGCTCGAGCTGCGCCTCGTACCAGCGGCAGGCTTGTTCAAGCGGAGCTGGCCAGGCGGCCCGCGACGACGCCAGCGCCTCGCGCAACGTGACGAATTCAAGCCACGAGTCTTCGGTACCCGGCGGGACAGGCTGCTCGGCGAGCAGCGCGCAGCCAGGCGGCGCGGACATCACATGATCGAGCACGCGAGCGGCGGTTTTCGGGCCGATGCCGGCAACCAACTGAATCGCACGGAACCCGGATACCCGGTCGCGCGGATTGCGCGCCCAGCGCAGTAGCGCCAGCACATCTTTTACATGGGCCGCTTCCAGGAACCTCAAACCGCCGAACTTGACGAATGGAATGCTGCGCCGCACGAGCTCCAACTCCAGCCGCGCGCTGTGATGCGCGGCGCGGAACAGAACGGCTTGCGCCCGCAATTTGATGCCCTTTTCGCGGCACGCCAAGAGTCGCTCGATGACGTAGCCAGCCTGGTCGGCGTCATCGCGCACCGACACGATGCGCGGCTTGCCGCCTGACCTGCGCTCGGTCCACAGGTTCTTCGTGTAGCGCTCCCGGGCCAGCGCCATCGCGGCGTTGGCCGCGGCCAGGATCGCCGCGCTCGAACGATAGTTGCGCTCGAGCGTCACTTGGCGCGCCGGCGGGTCGAACTGACGCGGAAAATCGAGGATGTTGCGCACGGCTGCCCCGCGGAACGCGTAGATCGACTGCGCGTCGTCGCCGACGACCGTCAGCCCATGGCCATCGGGCTTCATTCCCAGCAGGATGCCCGCCTGTAGGCGGTTGGTGTCCTGGTACTCGTCGACCAGGATGTGGCTGAAGCGCCCGCCGATCTCGCGCGCAAGTTGGGGCTCGGCCACCATTCGCGCCCAGTAGAGCAGAAGATCGTCGTAGTCGAGGACGTGCTGCGCTTGCTTGGCTTGCACGTATCCGAGGAACAGGCGCTTGAGGTCCTGTTCCCACTCGGCGCACCACGGGTACGTCGATTGCAGCGCGTCGGGGAGCGCCGCGCAGGTATTCACGATGGTCGAATAAATCGCCAAGCACGTTCCCTTCAGCGGAAAGCGCTTGTGCTTGGACGAAAAGCCGAGTTCGTGCCGCACGAGGTTCATCAGATCAGCGGAATCTTCACGGTCGTGAATCGTGAAAGCAGGCTCAAGACCGATCCGGACGGCGTATTCGCGCACAAGGCGCGCACCGGTGCTGTGAAACGTCCCCGACCACGGAATTGATACTCCCGCCGCAGCGCCAGTTGGCTGCCTGGCGTCCGCCAGCCGAGCCAGGATGCTAGCGACCCGGCGACACATCTCCTCGGCAGCCCGGGTCGTGAAGGTGAGTAACAGAATCCGGTACGGATCGGCACCGCACGCAACCAAATGCGCCACCCGATGCGCGAGCGTGCTTGTCTTGCCGGAGCCCGCGCCGGCGATCACCAGCAGCGGCGAGTCAACCGGCCCGCCGTCCCCGCGGGCGCCACACAGCACAGCCTCCCGCTGGGCCTCGTTCAGCGAGTCAAGGTAGGCCGGAAGTTCAGGGCGCCGGCCTTTGTTGGCCGCGTCCGTCACCAGACCTCCGGAGCAAGGGCACCGAGGGGCCCCGAAGGCTCCGCCAAACGCCACCGTATGAGCACGGCTTCATCGCATTCGGGACAGATTCGGTACTCGGCGGTGGCGCTGAACGCGGGGTCCGAGCCCTGCCAATCGACGAGCGCATGACAATGCGGGCACGCCCGCCGGCTGACAGATTCGATGGGCTGGTTTCCGCTGGTCCGTTGCATTTCGAAGCACACTACTGTAAATATATACAGTATAGCGGGCAGGGGCGGCGAATCGCAAGCGGCCCCAAGGCCGCCGCTCGGAGAGAATGATGCCGAAACGATCCGTCGAGTAAAGGATCCCGGCGAGGAGTCGGTCATGACAATCACCAGACGCGAAGCTGTCCTTGGACCGCTCGCGGCGTTCATTTTGCTTTCGGCGACCGGCTGTACCAAGATGAACATGCCGACAGGGA
>Ga0210404_10001341_pt1 | contig 10687 bp, 3 predicted proteins | sample IncBWH28MmetaG_FD_155455 | JGI IMG/M metagenome (GOLD analysis project Ga0210404, IMG submission 155455) | Forest soil microbial communities from Barre Woods Harvard Forest LTER site, Petersham, Massachusetts, United States - Inc-BW-H-28-M | ecosystem: Environmental > Terrestrial > Soil >... | reverse complement strand
TCTTGAACCGTGGCATAGCGGTCTGAGCCTGCATCCATCGCGCCCGTGGATCCCATCCCTCGATACGACTTGAATGTGCGGCCCTGATAGAGAATCGTTTCACCCGGAGCTTCTTCCGTCCCGGCAAACAGGCTGCCGATCATCACGCAGGACGCGCCCGCCGCCATCGCTTTGGTGATGTCCCCGGAATACTTGATGCCGCCATCGGCGATCACGGGGACCCCGGTGCCCTCCGCCGCGCGCGATGCTTCCAGGATCGCCGTCAATTGCGGTACGCCCGCGCCCGTAACCACGCGCGTCGTGCAAATGGACCCGGGTCCAATCCCCACTTTCAACCCGTCGATCCCCAGCGAAATCAAATCCTTCGCCCCTTCATAAGTAGCCACGTTGCCCGCAACCACCTGCATTTCCGGCAAGCGGTGCCGGATCGCCTTGATCGCTTCCATCACCCGCTCCGAATGTCCATGCGCCGTGTCGATCGCCAGCACGTCCGCCTTGGCCTTGGACATTTCCACGGCGCGTTCCAGAAAATCTCCGGTGGCGCCGACCGCCGCGCCGACGCGCAGGCGGCCCTGCTCGTCTTTCGCCGCCCGTGGATATTCCAGTTTTTTCTGAATGTCTTTGACGGTAATGAGCCCCTTGAGGTTGAAATCCTTGTCCACCACCAGGAGTTTTTCGATGCGGTGCTTCTGCAGGATGCGCTCGGCTTCTTCCAGAGTCGTGCCCACAGGAACGGTCACCAGGTTTTCCTTCGTCATCACCGAGCTGACCAGCTGCGCGTGATTCTTTTCGAACCGCAAATCCCGGTTCGTCAGGATGCCCGTCAACCGCGAGCCCCGCGTCACCGGCAGCCCCGAGATGCGGTACTTGGTCATAATCTCCAGCGCCTGCCGCAACGTGATGTCTGGCGAAATCGTCACCGGATCCACGATCATGCCGCTTTCCGAGCGTTTTACCCGGTCCACCTCTTCGCCTTGCCGGTCGATAGGCATGTTGCGGTGCACGATCCCGATCCCGCCCTGCCGCGAGATGGCGATAGCCAGACGCGACTCCGTCACCGTGTCCATAGCCGAGGAAGCCAGCGGAATGTTCAGCGGCAGTTTGCGCGTGAAGTGCGTGCGCGTATCGACCTCGGTCGGTAGCACTGACGACCTGCCCGGTAGCAGCAGCACGTCGTCAAAAGTAAGACCCTCGGAAATCGCACCTGCATTCATTCCAGCCTCACGTCAGAAGGATAGGCGGCCCAAATGAGCGCCATAAAACAGCGCAGCCCGGCAGGTTCCCGCCGGGCTGGAAGAATAATTCATCAAATCGAAAAAATACGTCACGGTGAATCTTCAATTGTAGGGGTACCGCCACTCCCGGTCAAGTTGGCCTGGGGAAGAATCAGGCGGCGCCAAATGGCCGAGAACTTCACGGCGAAAAAAAGCACCGGGGCTGACTCGTGTGAGTCAGCCCCGGTGTTAGTTGTTAGGTTTGAGCGGCGCGTCCGTTAGAACGTAAAGCGCGCGCCAAACTCACCGATGAACGCACGCGGAATGAACGTGCTGTTCGGGTTGATAAAGCCGGCGCGGGTCAGGAAACCTCCTGCGCCTGCCGTATTGTGAATGTTGCTTCCGGTGTTGGACTTGTTCGTCAAGTTGAACGCCTGGAAGATGAGCTGAAGATTCATGCCCTCTCTCACGCGAATATTCTTGGCGACGCGCAGGTCCGTCTGGAAGAAGTAGTTCCCCCGCATGGTGTCATAGCCTACTTGGTGGCAGGTTCCCGCCGCCAGGCAGTTGAATGCGGTGACAGCATCACCGATAGCCGTGAAGTTCGTTGGATCGGAGTTGGGCACAATCACCGGACGGGAATAGCCGCTGCCACGGTCCAGGATGTCGGTCGCCGATCTTAGGTCAAACGGGCGAGCCGAACCGTACGTCAGGATCGGCGCAACCTGGAAGCCGAACGGTAGCTGTGCGACGCCACTAAGGCTGATGTGATGGCGTTCATCATTGGGAGTCGGACCAAAGTCCCGCGGATCCCAAATGTTGAGTGGGTCATGCGGGTAGTTGCGGAAACCGGATCCGGCGTCCGCCCCTCCTGATTCGACGCCCCATCCCATCGCGCGCGAAAGGGTGTAGTTGGCGTTCAGGCTGAAGTGCTTTGTCATGTGTTGGCGATAGCTGAGGTTCAATCCATCGTAGCGCGAGCGGTTGACTGACTGCTCATCCATAACTCGCCCGAGAACCGGAACTCCCGCAGCCGCGAACGCAGCCGAAAGCGGACGTGCAGCGATCAAGGATTTAACGCCCGTGTTGGGATCAGTTGCAACTCCGGTTGCTATGATAGGATTAATATTGACGGTCTTGTTTTCATGCAATCCGAGCTCGTGAACGTATTCGACTTCGATCACTGAGTAGTTTGTTACCGCCCACTGGTATCCAACGTTAAATTGCTGAGATACCGGGTTGCGGTAGTTAGGGTCCATCAGGCGCCCTGTCGCTCCACCCACAAGGCTGCTCAGGGGTGGCGGAAGCGTCGGGAACGGATCTACCCCATACCGCCAGCTCGATAGGGGGATGGTTGTCCCCGGCACGGTGCAATCAGCCGGATTGCAGCTCGTCCCTATCCCATCTGCCGTGAGGGAAAACAGGCCCTGGTAAATGGTTGGGTTTGCCTGCTGAATCATGAATAGCGGTATGTTCTGGAAGATGTTGCCGTAGTAGAGACCATATCCGCCGCGCAGAATCTGCTTGCCCTTACCAGTAAGGTCGTAAGCAAACCCGACACGCGGGCTAAAGTCCTTGTTATCGTCGTGTGAGAGCTTCGCGTAGGGGCTGCCGATTGCCGTGAGTTCCTCAAACGTACGGCTTCCCGCAATCGCGGTTGCTCCAACCAGGTTAAAGTCCTTGTCCCAACGGATCCCCAGATTCAAGCTCAGGCGCCTCGTCACTTTCCAATCGTCCTGGAAGTAAAGGCCCAATTGCTTGGTCCCGCCGGGCATATCGAAGTAGGGGTTTCCCGCACTGCCGGACATGCCAATCACAGCCCCCGGCGTAGCGAAATGCTGCGGATAAAACGAAGGGCCGCACTTTTTCTTATTGTCGTCGACCGTTGCAAGAATACAACTCGGGTCCGCGCCGAAGTCGACCTCCACCGTGGAATTGGATTCGAAGAACCCACCCAGTTTTGGATTGTAGATAAAGTCGACTCCCCCTCCAAATGTGTGGCGTCCGTAAGTTTTCGTAATGTCGTCACGGAATTGCCACTTTCGCTGATAAGACTGTTGCGGAACGTTTACGTTGGTCCCGAACGAGGAGCCGCCCAGGAACGTGACATAGGGCACCTTGGCAGTGCTGTCAATGATGTTGTTCCAGTATTGGTACCCAACCAAAAAGCTGTTTACCAGCGAGTTGGAAAGCACCGAATTCAGTGTGAAGTTGGCGGCTTGCAAGTGGTTCTTCGTGAAGTTGCCTTCCGTCAAGTCACCCGTGCTGCCGGCTTGATCATTCAGGCTGTTGTTGGCCTGCGAAGTGTAACTGATGTAGGCAGTTTCGCGGTCATTGAACTTATAGTCCAGACGGCCGTTGTAGCGATTTTCATAAAATGGCGTCGGGATGATGGGAGACGGATCTGCGGCCAAGCCGGCGCCTTTCGCGAGCTGTAATTCGGCGAGGGCGTCTGGACTCTCTGTCTTGCTGGTCTGTTCACGCTGCCGCTCAAACGCGAAGAACCCGAAGAGTTTATCCTTCAGGATGGGACCACCAACGGAACCACCAAAGAACTGGCGGCTATAGGGACCCTTTACGCCTGAAGTCTGTTCGTCGACGTTTGCCGCGTTGAACTGTTGTTCGCGGAAGAAACCAAAAGCAGAGCCATGATATTTATTGGTTCCCGACTTCGTGATCATGTTAATGGCCGCGCCTTCGGAACGCCCATTGGCCGCCGAGAAGCGCTGCGTGCTGATCACGAACTCTTGAACCGCTTCCAGAGGCAGCTGCATTACCGGGCCGCCCACGGTGTTGTCCTTGTTATCCACGCCGTTAATTGTCGTGTTGACGTTCCGCCCGCCCTGCCCGTTCACCGAGAGGATGGCGTAGCGGTTCTTCGTCGGATCATACGAATCCGACGCTCTCACACCTGGCGCGAGATACGCCAAGTTTGCAACGTCGCGGCCCAGCAAAGGTAGATCTTCGATTTGGGAGGTCGTAATGTTCTGGCTTACGCTCGTCTTAAACTGGTCGACGAGCGGGGCCTCACTCGTTACCTCGACGACTTCGCTCGCCGTTCCCGGCCTCAATTCCGCGTTCACCGTGGCCATCTGGCCGACCAGGATCTCGATCGTTTCTGCCACGGTCGCGAATCCCGCCTTGCTAATGGTTACGGTGTAGGTTCCCACCGGGAGCAATTCGAATCGGTAGTAACCTGTGTCATTGGTAGTTGTCGTCCGTGTGGTATCCGTGGACTTGCTCTTTGCCACGATCTGCGCCCCGGAAACCACCGCCGTCGACTTGTCCGTCACGGTGCCCTGAATGTTGCCGCTCGCCGTTGCTTGTCCGAAAGCGTTGCCGCTTCCCAGACTGAGCAGGACGATTCCTGCTAAGAGTAAATACGTCAGTCTTTTCATTTCTATTCTTTTCTCCTGATGCAGCTTGGCTGCACTCTCTCTAAAGCTTTTTGGGACACACCACTTCCCCTTGTTCTTGCTCGGGCCCAACTTCCTTGGGAGGCCACTCGCAGAAAAGAAGCCGCCGGGTAACATTCCCCCTGCTCCAGCGCCTCTCGAAGGGTTCCACTCGCAGTGGTCGTTGATTTTGCTTGTCTTAGCTGTCCTGCCTCAACGACCTGGGTCTCGAACCTAATTTCCCTGGAACTAAGTCCGATTCCTTATGATTTCTTAACTACTGGCAATTCTCCTGCCAATATGGAATTGATGTAAATCATTGAAAACACTTGGATTTATATTGAATTTAGGTGTAAATTCGATGGAATTCAGAAGTCGTGTACACTAGCAATACAGAAAACCATATGTAAACTGTCTCCTATGTCCCTTCCCAATGATTTGTGGCAGGGGGCATCCCTCTGGCCTCATCTTTCCACTTCAAAGTCTGCTTTCTGGCACATCGGAACCTTTTGAAGACGGTTCTGGCGGTTTCGTCGCCCAGCGCCTTGCGCCGCCGCATCGGGCTTGTTTCCCCCTGCCATCGTGCAATACAGTCGTGCTGTGAAAGACAATTTCCCTCCTTTTGACCCGCATCCCCTCCTGAAGAACCGCCACGCCATGACCATTGCCAGTGCGTTCGTACCCCGGAAGTTTGCTCTTCCGCCTGCCGAGCCCCGCCTCTTCCAGGTCGATCCAGACTCGCGCTTGCTCGGCCACTGTCACTGGCAGCCCGGAAAGTCAAAGGCCGTCCCGGTCGTCGTCATCGTTCACGGGTTGGAAGGTTCCAGCGATTCGAATTACGTCCTGGGGATTGCCGATAAGGCCTCTCAGCGAGGCTTCCACGCCGTGCGACTGAATCAGCGAAATTGTGGCGGAACGGAAGCCTTGTCGCCAACCTTGTACAACTCCGGCATGAGCGCGGACTACCGAGCGGTCTTTGAAGAGCTTTCGAATGGCGACGGCTTCGAACAGATTTTCTTCGCCGGTTATTCCATGGGCGGAAATCTAGTAACAAAAATGGCCGGCGAATTTGGTTCAGCCGTGCCCCGGGCCTTGCGCGGCGCCGGTGTTGTTTGTCCAGCGATCGATCTCGGCGCCTGCGCCGATGCGCTCAATCGCGCGGAAAACTATCTTTACCAGAAACACTTTGTTTCCGGCCTGATGTCGCGCTACGCCAGAAAACAGAAACTATTTCCCGATCGCTACCCCCAAAATGGTTTGCGGCCGGTTCGAACGGTCCGCGAATTCGATGATGTCATCACCGCGCCGCAATTCGGTTATCGCGACGCACAGGATTATTACGACCACGTCGGCGCAAAACGCGTCGCCGCAAATGTGCGTCTGCCACTGTTAATGATTACCGCCCAGGACGATCCCTTCGTAACCTACGCATCTTTCCTGGCCGCGAGGATCAGCGACAATCCTGCAATCCAATTTGTCGCCACCACCCACGGCGGCCATTGCGCATTTATCTCAAAATACAGCGGGCCCGAGCGCTTCTGGGCCGAGCAGCGCCTCGTCGAATTCTTCGAAGCCCACCGCGGCTGATGCCTGTTCTCTGATCTCCGTTCGCTGTTCGCTGATCTCTGTTCTCTATCCTCAACCCAGCGGCTTCTCCAGCGAAACCGCAAATCCCGGCGTCAGAAGCTGCGCTGCTCCATCCGCGGCAATCACTATGTCGTCCTCGCACCGCAGCCCAAACTCACCCGGAATGTAAATCCCTGGCTCATTCGAAAACGTCATCCCTGGCTCCAGAACCGTCTTGCTTCCGCGCACCAGATACGGATGCTCGTGCCCGTCGAGCCCGATGCCGTGACCCAGCCGGTGCGTGAAGAATTTGTAATCCGGGCCGTAACCCGCATCCGTGATGACTTTGCGCGCCGCATCATCCACCGTGCCGGAAAGTTTCCCGGCGCGAGCCGCATCCAGCGCCGCATCCTGAGCCTTGCGAACAATTTCATAAACGCGCGCCACTTTTTCGGACGGCTTTCCGTAAACTCCCGTACGCGTCACGTCCGATTCGTAACCGTCCACCATGCAGCCGCCATCAATCAGCACCACATCGCCTTCCTTCAACTTTTGCGGCTGAATCGTTCCGTGTGGCAGAGCAGCCGACGCGCCCAGCAACACCAGCGCGCCTCCGCGCAGTCCCATCTTCGAAAACCCGCCTTCCACCAGCTTGCCGATGTCTTCTTGCGACATCCCTTCCTTCACCGAAACGTGCACGGCGCGAAAAACATCGCAAGTCGCCTCGCACGCTAGTCTCATTAATTCTAGTTCGTGCGCCGACTTTTTCCCCCGGCACCCGATGGTCACGGCATCCGCGGAAACGCATTCGAATCCCGGCCCCGCCGCCCGCAAATGATCGAAAAATGTGAACGCCGCCGTTTCTTCAACGCCCATTCGCCCCGTTCGAATCCCCCGCTCCGCCAATGCCGCCACCGCAATCTTTGTCGGACTCTGGTCCTCCTGCCAAACGCGCACGTCCGCCGCGAAATGCAATTTCTCCCGCAACCGGCCCTCTTCGAACCCCGGCACGACCACGATGGGATCGCCGCTGCGGGGCACCACCAATCCCAGCAGTCGTTCGCTCACTCCCCAACGAATTCCCGTGAAGTAGTAGAGCGAAGTCCCCGGCGCAAGGAAAAGCGCATCGTATTTCGGAGTCAGTTCCGACATCAGCTTTTGCGCATGCATCAGCCGCTCGTGAAATTCATTTACCTGAATCGGATGAACGCGCGAGCCCAGCGGCTTGAGCCTGGCAAACGCTGCTGGCAGCTCATCAATGGCATTCTCCGGGACGGCGCCGGCTCGCGGCGCAAAGGCTAACGCCGATGCCGCCGCAGTTTTCCTCAAGAATTCTCGCCGCGACGGTTGAAAAACTGGTTCCAAAGTTGGTTTGTGCATGGCAGGGAAGAGGTTTATCTAGGCGCCCCGCACTTTGTCAAGAAACATAATCATTCCTGAAAACAAAAAACGGGGGAGCTCGAAAGCTCCCCCCGCCTGTTTAAGGTAGATTGTGGGTTGAACTAGAACGTCAATCGCATGGCGAACTGCCCAAACCGGCGCTCGTCGCTCGGATTGCCGGTCACGATGGAGGACCCTGCCAGGCTCCCCAGTCCACCCTTCTTGCCGACGACTGTAAATGAGCTCGCGAACCCGGTTGCATCGTTCACGTAGCCGTTCACGTACATATTGTGGTGGTTGAAGATGTTGAACATTTCCGCGCGGAACTCCAGCGAGATGCGTTCCGTCACTGGAAATGTCTTGCCCAGCGCAAAGTCCGCATTCCACGCGCCTGGTCCTCGGAAGGCGTTCCTGGCCGTCATGTTTGCTGGGAACGGGCCGAAGGTCTCGACACATCCGCCAGTTAAGGTGTCCTGCACCATCCACGCTGGATTGCACGTCGAGTCAGCTCCGGGAAGCTTCAGCAGGTTGAACTCGTTCGGATTCCCAGAAGGAGTCGAGCCACTGGCGCTCATGCTTGTGATCGTGCCATTCGGTGTGTACCGCGGAATTCCGGAAGGCACGCCACTGTTACCGCCCAGGGCGTTCGAGCTGTCCATGATGGAGAAGGGTAGTCCCGTTCGGGCAGTGAACACCGGTATGAGGCTCCAGCCGCCAAGCACCTGTCGCTCCCACCCGCGTCCGCTCTTGAAGAACGGTTCCTGCCAGATGGCGCTGAAAACCAGACGGTGGCGGATGTCGAAGTCTGAATTCCCGTAGTCCAGCTTCGGATTTCGAGGGTCCAGATAGCCCAGGTTTCCGACGCCATTCGAGGCCGCGGAACTCTCGGAGAACGTGGAGCTCAGGTCGTCCAATGAGTGTGCATACGTGTAGTTGGCCACCAACATGAGCCCGGTGTGTTTGAAGTTCTGGCTCATGAGCCTCACGTTCATGGAGTTGTAGTGCGACATGCCATTGCTGCTGCGCGTGTTGATGGAGCTCCACTGCTGATTTGCACGCGTGAAACAGCCAAATGTGTTGTCGTGCGGAGGATTCGGATTCGTACAAGTGTATGCGAGAGAATCACCTAGGTATACCTGACCACCCCCCAGCATGTTGTTGTTCGAGATGTCATACAGATGGACGCCATGCGCCCCGTTGTAGTCCACGGAGAGTATTGTGTTCCTTGTCAATTCGCGTTCCGCTGAAAGGCTCCACATCTGTGTTTGCGCCGTCTTGATGTTCTGATCGACGTGCCGTGGGCTGCTGGGCGGCAGGGGCACCTGCAGCCCCGCTGCTCCAACGAAGGGGCCGAGGTTGTCCACCGTGACCTTGCCCGCGTTCGCTCCCGTCAACTGTACGCTGGCGTAGTTCGGCGGATTCTGGATCATGTTGAACGTGACGTTGCCGAAATTGCGTTCGTAGCTGATCCCGTATCCGCCGCGAATGCTCGTCTTGCCATCCCCCGTCAGCCCATATGCAAACCCCACGCGCGGACCGACATCTCCGTACCGCGGGTTCCACAGTTTGCCGATCGGGCTGTTGGGCGCAAGCAGCATCTGCGCAGATCGGAGTCTCTCGAACAGGTTTGTCCCGCTGCCGTAGTAGAGGTTGGAATCGAGTTTCGGATCGCCGTTGTGCTGTACGCCGTAGTATTCATACCGCAGGCCGTAGTTCAAGCTGAGCCTCGGCGTGATCTTCCAGCTGTCTTGCGCGTAGATCGCAAAATCCCGGTACCGGTAGTTGCGCGCAAACGATGGTGAATTGACCGGCAGTGTCAGCGTGCATTCCGGAGTCTGAATGATCGCTCCGGAAGCGTCTCGCGAACACGGAAAGTGGCCCTGCGGATTGATGGCTGCCTGGAACAGAACCAGGTTGCCGTTGATGAAATTATCCAACCCGTCGGCGGACCCATTGCCCATTTTCTCTACTGCTTGTGCAAAGGCCCCGTAGCCCCGGTTCATTTGCTGATAATTCATCTGGCCGCCAAAGCGCATCGTGTGCCGGCCCCGGACCCAGCTCAGGTCCTCATTGCCCTGAATTGCATTCTCCGGTCCGCCATAGGGAAGGCCCCCGGTGCCGGTCTGGTTGTCATAGAAACCAGGCAGCTGCACGGCATGCCCGGCGAGCGTTGCGCTGTTGAAAAGGAATAGCGTCGGCGTGTTCTGCAGAGCGGTGTTGAAGGAGTTGCTGTTCTCCACTCGGTTGAAGCTCAGCTTCGTGCTGCTGAGCACGGTAGACGTGAATGTGTGTGAAATGTTCAACAGAAACGCCTTTCCATACTCCTCGGAACCTACGTTGTATTGCGGATAAGGACCACCAAACTGGGAGCCGGCGAAATCGACCTCGTCCGTCCAATTCACGCGAAAATACATCTGCGTCTTATCGTTAAGTAGGTAGTCAAGCCGCCCAAAGATATTGTGCGTGTTTTGTGGCGAACCGCCGCCGGCGTCTTGTGGAACGTTGAAGTTCACCAGCCCGAAAATCGGCGTGTTGGTCCCGACCGCCGTATCGAACGGGCCGCCTACATTAAATCTACCAGCGATATCCGACTTCGTTATCGTGGACACAAATGGCGCCGTCGCCCCGCCGTACTTGCTAAAATAGGCTTGAACGTTCGGTGCCGTCTGTGCAAGAAGTTCCGGCGTCGGCACCAGCGAGAGGCTGCTCGCGCTGCTGCGCACCCGCGTAAACTCCGTGCTCTGGAAGAAGAACAGTTTGTCCTTGAGGATTGGGCCTCCTACACCGTACCCGAATTGGTTACGGACATACGTGCCTTTGGGGACGCTGTTCGAATCGTTGTCAAAGGTGTTCGCGGTATAGGCCGAAGTTCGGTTGAATTCCCACGCGGATCCGTGGAAGACGGACGTTCCGCTCTTCGTGAGCACGTTGACCACACCACCGGAAGCGCGCCCATATTGCGCTTCGAAGTTGTTCGTCACGATGCGGTATTCCTGAACCACGTCGGGCGATATGGCCTGTCCCACCGTCGCCGTAAATAAGTCAACGTTTTCCGCGCCGTCCAGCAAAATCTCCGATCCGGAACTGCGCTGCCCGTTGATTACGTACCCCACGCCGCGCGTGCCTGTATTT
>Ga0210404_10001340_pt1 | contig 10687 bp, 11 predicted proteins | sample IncBWH28MmetaG_FD_155455 | JGI IMG/M metagenome (GOLD analysis project Ga0210404, IMG submission 155455) | Forest soil microbial communities from Barre Woods Harvard Forest LTER site, Petersham, Massachusetts, United States - Inc-BW-H-28-M | ecosystem: Environmental > Terrestrial > Soil >... | reverse complement strand
GTCTCCGAAAAGGCCTTGACACACTCGTAAGTAGCGATGATTGAGGATTGCATTCCCTGGCGCCAGTACGAATCGCGAACACCTTGCGAAACCTTTGCATCCGGTTTGTTATAACCGTAAAAGGGAAGGGATATATCCTTATAAAACTGTGAACGATCTGCAACAAGCCCCGCGCGAATTCCATCGAACACTGACATGGGTAGGCCACCAGGATTCTTGTCGCTCTTCAACATGACTGGCGGAATACCTCCGATAATCACAGCTTTCTTGACGCGCTTATTGCCGTGACGGCCGATATAGCGAGCGACTTCACCGCCGCCCATGGAATGGCCGACCAGTGTGACTTCCTTCAGGTCGAGCTTTTCCAGCAGCTCCGCAAAATCGTCTGCGAAGGTGTCGTATTCATTGCCGGTCCAGGTTTGCTCAGAACGGCCGTGCCCACGCCTGTCGTGTGCAACCACGCGATAACCATTCTGGCCGAAGAAAAACATCTGCGCATCCCACGCGTCAGCGCTCAGCGGCCAGCCGTGCGAAAAAACGATTGTCGGTCCCATGCCCCAATCCTTATAGAAAATTGAGGTCCCATCCTTCGTCGTGATCCTGTTCATGTGAGTTTCTCCTCGAAATTGTTTTTGCGGCGCAGGAGCGCCTGCAGGTTTGGGCTGACCGGCAGCAGCTAGAACGGGCAACCCGCGACTGCCACCGCGGCGGCACCGCCAATAAGAATCTCTCGGCGTGTGATCGGTGTCTTCGTTTTGCTCATTTGTTATTGCTCCTCTTTCAAATCGTCGTCACATCATTGCGAGCTGTTGGTTCCTCCTCTACTTCATCGTTCTTGTGTCAAAGTTTGTTGGCGATGGGCACTTCAGCTGTTACTAGCAATGCCAGCCTCAGAAATCTCCCGCACCAACGTGTCAAGTAGTGCGCGCATTGGTACAGCGCGATAGGCTGAAGCCCAAGCCTACTGGGCGAGGAAATCTGTAGCCAACTTGATGGTGGCCTGTGGATTCTCCTCCATGATCCAGTGCCCGGAGTCGGGCACGATGCCGCCCTTGACGTTGCTGGCGACGAACTGCATATGATCGGCCATGTTCTTGCCGAAAAACTTCCCGGCACCGATGGCAAACACCGGCATGGTGATCTTGCCGCCCTTGGCGAGCAACGCCTTGTTGTCGGCGGCGTCCTGGCGGAGTGTCCCAAACTGCTCGAAGGCATCGTGCATCGCATGAGGCCGTGCGTACAGGGCAGCAAAGTGCTGCCGCGTATCTTCATCGATCCTCTTGGGGTCTCCGGACAACTCGTTCCAGAAGCGATCGAGGTAGATGCGCTCCCGGCCCTGCACCAGACGCTCCTCGTCAGGACCCCGGAAGTCGAAGTGCCACAGCATCGGGCTACGAACGATGTTGTCCCAATCGCCGATTCCGGGCAGCGGTGCATCGATCACCACCCAGCGCGTGACCCGGTCCGGATATTGAGCAGCCAACGCATAGCCGACCATGTTGCCGATGTCATGTGTGACCAGATCCGCCTTCTGGACCTTCAGTGCATCCATGACGCCGGCAATGTCGACCGCCTGGTTCTTCTTCGTGTAGCCGGTATCCGGGTGATCGGACATACCCATGCCCCGAAGGTCGGGGACGATCACGGTATGGTCCTTGGCCAGAACAATTGCCAGGGGAGCCCACATATCACCCGTAAAGCCGAAGCCATGCAACAGCACCACGGCTGGACCCTTGCCGCCGACTCGGACGTAGAGGTTGGTGCCATTCGTCGGAACCATTTGCGTGTGAAAGCTGGCCGGAAACGGCGTGATTTCCGCCACGAGGGGCGCTGACAGCGAGATCCCGAAAAGGATGGCGGCAACATATCTGAACATATGAACTCCTCGCTTTCTTAGTGATTGATTTCGAACTTCACCTCAGACATGACCGGCAGGCCCCCCTTGTGGCTTACCATTTGCCGTTGTGCGCGCCGCCGTCCACATGCAGCACCTCCCCAGTGATCTGGCGTGATTCGGTGAGATAGACCACCGCGCTTGCAACTTCCGCCGCAGTGGAGATCGTGCCCATCGGCGAAAGGGTCTTCAGAAAATCCTTGGGGTTGTTTTTGTGAAGAGGAGTGTCAACAACTCCAGGCGCGACTGCGTTGAAGCGGATGTGTTCCTTCGAATACTCCGAGGCCAGGCTACGTGTGACGGCCTCGACACCGCCCTTCGTGATCATCGGGATAGACACCGTCAAACCACCAATGGGATTTTCAACCATCGATGATGTGATGGCCACGACGCTGCCACCCGACTTCTGAGCGAGCATCTGCCTGACCACAAGCTGGGTTATGTGCATGTAGCCTTCGAGATTCGTCGAAACAAGTGCACGGAAATCGTCAACGGTGTAGTCAGTGAAGGGCTTCGCCATGAAGATGCCGGCGTTGTTGACAAGGGTACTAATCGAGCCAAACTTCTGAACAGCAGTGTCGACCACCTTCTGTGCGGTAGCAGCATGGCTGATGTCTCCATCTACGAGCGTGAGGTTTGGAGATGGACTTAAACCAGCTTGGGTAATCTTTCGTGAAGTTGCGACCCCGGAATATCCGCGATCCAAAAAGGTTTGAACGATCGCAGCTCCGATACCTCGTGAGCCGCCCGTTACGATAACTGTTCCTTTGCTTGCCATAATTGCTCCTTTTAAAATCGATGTTGCGGCGCCGACATCACCTATCTAAATTCCGTCGTAGCGCGAATATCCCCGTTCGGCCCAATAGTCGCTTGGCTCTTCCGCGGCATACGTAATTCTTGTAATGGTCTTTACATTCTTCAGGCCAAGCTTCATGGGTGCTAAGAGGCGGAGCGGTGCGCCATGACCCACGGTAAGGGGCTGGCCGTTGAAGTGTGTGGCGAGCAGCGTTTGCGGATGGCCGGCCGTCGACAGGTCGAGCGACATGAAGTAAGGGTCGGGATTCCCGGAGGCATCGAGATTGACCGAAGACTCCACACGCGCCCATTTCGCTTGCGACATCGGTTGATAGGCGCGAATCAGATCACCGAATCGCAGGCCGGCCCACCACGCGACCGCACTCCAGCCTTCGACGCAAACCAGCCTCGTAATCTGCTCATGCAGCGGGAAGCGAGTCAGGAGACTCTTAATATCGAGAGAGATGCTCAGGCCAGAAGCGAGCCCTTCCAGATTCAATTTCCATCCCGAAACATAGCCGGGATCAGGAGTGGCTCCGTTGTAGTTGTTCTTGAGCGGGGTAATCTGCGACTTGGTGTAGGTGGGTACTCTCCGAGTTTCAGAGTAAAGTGCCTCTGCAACATCGTCATCGATACGCAGAGCTTTGTTTAGAAACCACTCCTTTCCGGGCGAGTCCATATTTCGACGCACGCCTAAGCGGTTGAGCGTATCCTGCGGCAGAAGAAATGCACCTCCTGCTAGCACTGCCAGCGCGCCAGTCCCAAACAGCACAAAGTCGCGCCGGCTCCGGTAACGCAGAACACGCGGAGCCGTCCCAATGGCCGGAAGAGAGCGCTCTGCGAGAAAGCTTTGCGGCTTTTTCGCGGAGACAGATTTCGAAGCAACAGATGGAGCCGCTTGGGCTGTTCGAGGTTCATGATCTACTGCCGGCGAGGCCGATCCATCCGCATCCTCATGTTGTTTTGTCGCTTCAGCGGTATCCGGCTTCTCATTATTAGTAGCCATTGGGGCTGGAGAATTCGCAACGTCATGACGCTCTTCTGACACGTCCGCCATCTCTCGTTTCGGCGCAATATTCGCCGAAGGATCCACTTTCGCCGGCAACGAGTCCTCGCAATTTTGCCTATCGTTCATTTGCGATGACCTCGGACCTCTTTACTTTCATCGACCAACCTACGATCATGCTGCGCAATGTGTCCCAGCTGTCGGCGAAAACGAGAATCACATGCGGGATGACGAATTGGATGTAGATCCACATCAGCCAGAAATGCCACACACGCGCTGCGTTGTACCCTCCAAACAACGCTGCCAGCCAATGGAGTTGCATGGGCTTGTGAATCGCCCATCCCGTAGCGGCCGAGAGAAACCCGGCGACTGGCACAGAGAAGTAGGCTGCGCGCTGGAGCGCGTTGTACTTTGTGTAGAAGACGGGATGCGGCCATTGACGGCGCGCCAGTTTCGCGAAGGGAAAACTGACGTAGTATCGGAACATCCTGAGCGCGTCCAGCAGATCAATCCGACGGGGGAGCAGCGAGCGCCAGCCTCCTCCCCTGACCAGCCCCGCAACGTACACCATGCCATTCAGCATGAACAGGTACGCGCACAGCCAATGCAGGCGCAGAGCCGGCGCCAACATGCCCGGCCCAAGACTCACGTGGTTGTAAATCCAGTCTGGCGGACTGTTGTAGTGATGCAGTCCAGGCACATGGGTGCATATCCAGATTCCAATGTCCGCTGCCACATCAGTGTTTCCCGTATTCGGGTCTGGCTTGTGCTGATAGATCGGTGAAGCCCAGTAGATCGAGATGCCACTCAGAATGAGGCCAAGAAGAAGCGGCACGTTCAGCCAGTGACTGCAGCGCACCAGGAAATGGTGTTTCCTGACGACGAGCACGCCCGGCTGTTCCGGCAACGTGCTCGTCGCTCTCGGCTCATGGGGGAGGACCAAAGGGTTCATTTCCGACACCTCAACTGCATGGTCTAGTGGGACGCGGGAATGAATTGAAATATCTTGTCCGTTACCAGTGTTCCATCCGCGAGCTTCTCGGTTGCCGCGTAGACGACATCGCCCGGGCTAAAAGTGACCTTTTGAGGTGCAACCTCTGTGACCGGGACATTGGGCGGTACCGAGATCGTTTGGGAGCCGCCCTGGTAATTAAGCACGAGCGTGGTACCGCTCTTCTGGACTGTTCCGTTCGTCAGGCGTGAGTGCGAAGCGGGTTGAGAGACGGAGCCATTGGTCATTCTGCTGTGAGTAGTTGCGCCTGGGGGGTCCGTCAGAACACTGCCTTCCACTGCTCCACTGAGTTCCGGTGGAAATATGAAGACCTGTTTCGCGACTTGCTTCCCGTTCTGCTCGGTCGATGCGGCGCCGACGTAAGACGAAGCGGTGATATGACTCAAATCGGAGGGTATCTGTTTATAGGTTGTAAGGGGCTCCTTAACCGCAACGTGAACCACACCCGAAGGTGTCTGAACCTCAAGCGCCTTACCATCAAATGACTGTAGCTTTCCGATGACACCTTCAATCGGAGGGGCCGCTTGCTGGGCCTCGGCCACACCGATGACGAGCGTGCACGCGAGAAGGGTTAAGCCGAGACCGCGCATCAGCCCTCGGAGTGCTGACTTGGGCTCCTGGGGCGCGGAATCAGCTCGGTACGTTTTTGGGATTTTCATTTCTTTCTCCTTAATCATTATTTTTCTCCCTGATTGCTGTTTCCTTCTGGAACCCCGGACTCAGCCTTTCAAAGGGGTGCTTACAAGGATGTCCACTTTTTCCACCTGCGGAGAGATCGCAAATAATTCGCTGGCTCGCGCTCCCAGTGCCTTCGCGATCTCGCCAGTCAAGTGGGCACTGCGGCCCGCTTCATTGGCAAAGGTGTCGAAGATGCCGAACTTCCGCTGTCCGAGCCTGAACGCATACCATTTCAGGGTCCCTTTTTCATCCACCGCCAGTGACTGCGCTGACTTCAGAAATGCCTCGGCAGCGGCCTCCTTGCCTGCGCGTGCTTCGAGCGTGACTAACAATCCAATTGCTTCCATTGATTCGTCCTCCTGTGTTGAACGAGTTTCGGGCGAATGATCGACCTCTGCTCACAAGTGTGAGTAAACTTCATATCGGAAACGGACTTGTGCGGATTTCTGCTGGGATGGTCGGAATCCTGCTAAATTCATGCGCAGCCGAGATAAGGAGAAGAAAGAGAGGGAAAACTCCAACGACTTACACCTGCGTCTGGGATTGGCTTCAGGATTCGACGACCAGAGTTCGAGTGAGCCACGGCGTGGGCCGAGTCAGAATTGGGGAGCACAGGACGGCAGGACTATTCAATTACAAGCGAGTGATTATTGTGCGTAGAAGAAATCGGTGAAGGCTGTTCATTTTCCACACGGTCGTAGGCGATGCACTTCTGGCCGCAGTGTGGGCGATAGCGAAGTCGATGAAGTTAAAGGTTGACATCAACGACCACGCGGCCCCGAATCTTGGCTTCGAGGATGCGTCTGGCAAAATCCGGCACCTCAGCTAGCCCGATCACCTGCGTCGTCTGAGCGAGTTTCTTGAGATCTAGGTCGCGAGCCAGACGCGACCAGGCTTCGACTCGGACCCCTTGCGGCGCGTTCACGGAATCGATGCCGGCGAGCGTCACGTTGCGCAAGATGAAAGGAAGCACTGTTGCCGGAAGATCGGAGCCCTGAGCGAGGCCGCACGCCGCTACGACGCCGCGATATTTGGTCTGGGCCAGCACGTTCGCGAGCGTGTGGCTGCCGACAGAGTCAACTGCCCCGGCCCATCGCTCACTCGCGAGAGGCTTTCCGGGTTCAGAGATCGTGCGCCGATCAATGACCTCGGCTGCGCCAAGCTTGCGCAGATAATCGGACTCTTCGAGACGGCCCGTCGAAGCCACCACACGGTAGCCGAGTTCGGACAGTAGCGCGATCGCTATCGATCCGACGCCGCCACTGGCGCCTGTCACAAGGATATCCCCCCGCTCGGGGGTAATGCCGCCATGTTCGAGAGCCAGCACCGACAGCATTGCCGTGTAGCCTGCCGTTCCAATGGCCATAGCATCCCTGCTCGAGAGCGGCTTCGGAATCTTGACGAGCCAGTCGCCACTCAGCCGAGCTTTCTGCGCGTAGCCGCCGTTATGTGTCTGGCTGAGACCCCGGCCATTGGCAACGACCCCATCCCCCACTTCGATACCCGAGTAAGAGGAGGCTTGGACCGTGCCGGAAAGATCGATGCCTGGGATCAGTGGAAATGTCCGGATGATCGGCGAGCGACCTGTAAGCGCCATTCCATCCTTGTAGTTCACGGTTGAGTAATCGACGGCGACCGTGACGCTACCTGACATGAGGTCTTTTTCTTCCAATTCGACTAGGTCGGTCGAGATCTTCTCGCCATCTTTGGTCGCGAGGAGCGCTTTGAAGGTCATTGATCTATCCTCGTAGGGTTTGAGTCTGATTCGCACTCCGTCCAGCCCAAACCGGAAGGCGTTCCGTCTTCGTAGCCTTCTCAGCACGGGTGGAGAGATTTATCACCAGAGTTTTTCTCTGTGCGCACGCTAAAAAGGAAGTCAACGCAACCTGGGGACTGACGTTCTGACCATTAAGCAGAAATCACCAGGAGTGGCGTATCCTCGGAATGGGCTTCCGACGCGCCGGTCGCTTCGGAGCCGACCAGTTCTTGGCGATACTCTGTCGGGCTGACTCCCCAGACGCCACGAAAGACCTGCGCAAAGTGCTGCTGGGTCTTGAAGCCACAGGCAAGGGCCACGTCCAATACTCGCGCATCGGGAGCACGCAACATCCCTTTAGCACGCTCAAGCCTTTGGCGCAGAACAAATTGATGCGGGGTCCGGCCCGTTGACTTGCGAAACATCCGCGCAAAATGAGCTGTGCTCAATCCGACCGATTGCGCCATCTCCTCGAGACCCAAGTCGCCTTCCATCTTCGCATCGACCAATTCTTTAATCCTTCGCAAACGCGCAGAGTTGAGTCCGCCTCGGGAAAATTGCAACGGACGGTGCCTTACTGCATGACCATTTACCAGCGTTACGGCCATCGCCTGTTCGAGAGAATCCAGGAACAGTCGACCGCTCGGAAAGCCAGTAACCATCTCCGCATGAGCGGCCGCAACCATCGCACTCAGACGCGGGTCCGCAAACTTACGGGAAGCGTGCAGTTCTACCTCGCCGTAAGCTCCGTCCGAGCCGGCCATCAGTGCCGCATCGGAAATACCGAGTTGCAGATGCGTTACGTTCACAAGTCCAACCCACTCACCCACATGACGATCGCACAGTGCTAAATCGCCCGGGGTGTAATCGAACGTTTCGAGTGCGGAACGCTTCGAACCCCACTCAATTGAGCCGGGCCGCAACATCATTGCGAAAGCCTGATCATGCCGTACCCAATGACGCGGCTCTGTTTCAGGGTTGGGTGGAAATAGTTCGACTTTCATTTCTCTTACCCCATGCCTCGTTCTGTGAATAACAGCTGCGGTCTGCGGTCCTTTTCCTTGGCCCATCCGGTCGCTTAACACGGATAGATTTGGGGAAGTGACATTCCGATGCATCGTATGTTCCAATCAGACTGATAGGGAGTGCCTGTCAGATGGAACTACGACATCTGCGCTATTTTACAGCGGTAGTAGAGTGCAAGGGCTACAGGGAGGCATCACGCCGGCTGCACATTGCTCAGCCCTCGATCAGCGAAGCCGTGTCCGATCTGGAGGAGGAACTAGGACTAAAACTCTTTTCACGAGCCCATCGCAACGCGCGTGTGACGCCGGAAGGCGAGATATTTTATGAGGACGCCGTTCGTATCCTTCAACAAGCGGAGACTGCCATTCTCACTGCCAAAAGGGCTGCCGAAGGCAAAGTTGGGAGGCTTTCCATCGGGTTTATCGGTTCAGCAACTCTGTCTTTCCTGCCCGACCTCATTCGCCGATACAAACTGGAATATCCGAACGTAAAGCTCGCACTTCATGATCTGTATCCTGCCGAACTGGACAAGGCATGCGACCGAGGCGAAATCGATATCGCCATCACGCGGACCCTCTCGCTTGAGCGAAGCAAGAATCGACAATCGAGAGTGTTGCTGCGCGACCCCCTGATTGCGGTCCTCCCTCGATCACGAAAGTTAAAATTAAAGAGCAAAAAGATTCGGCTTGCTGACCTTGCCAAGGAACGGTTCATACTTTTTCATCGGCAGGGAGCCCCTGGTGTTTTCGACACAATTGTGGGAGCATGCCGCGCTCAAGGTTTTTCTCCGCAGGTCGAGAATGAGCCGAATTCGATGCAGACGATCCTCTCATTGGTTGAGGCAGAAGAAGGCGTAGCCATCGTCCCCGCCTCCATCAGTAATCTGCGGTCCAATGGTGTGCAGTTCGTCCGGCTTGTGCCGGATCTGCATCTCGACCTGATTGTGGCGTGGTCACGAGGCGAGACCTCAGTCATATTGCGCACATTTCTCGACTTTCTAAATGCCAATACAGATGCAATTCGCGCAAAGGCCGAACTTGCGCTGTCCTCTATCGCGTCCAGCATTCGTAGCTGATCGCTCCTCGCAACCGCCTCGGCCCCTGTCCATCCGTCAACAATTTTGGCTGGCCACGCCATACCTAATTCCAATTCGTCTTCAACCTTCAAGACAAGCCTCCATACCCAGGTGTCGGCCGTCAGAGTCCTCGCACTCGGGCGGCGTATGAATTTAGCAAGATTCCGACCATTCCAGCATGAAACCGAACAACTCCGTTTCGTATGTGCGGTTTACTCAGAATTGCGCGCAGGGCAGAGGCGTCAAGGAGCCGGCTCGGGACAGCTGATCTGCTAGCAGCTGTTTTGGTCATTCACTGCATCTTGCCGGTTTTGACCGACGCACAGAGAAAACAGGATGACCATTTATCAAGGAACCCACGCAGTAGCTGGTTCAACCGAGAAAGTGATGAAGGTGCTGTACACCGCCAAGACCCATACTTCGGGCGGTCGGCGCGGCGGCGGCGCGCGCAGTGATGATGGCCGCTTAGATGTAGAGTTCTCGGCGCCCGGAGTCCCAGGAACCGGTACCAATCCGGAGCAGTTGTTTGCCGCTGGTTGGTCAGCCTGTTTGATTAGCGCCATGGGGCTTGTGGCCAGCAAGATGAAGGTCAAACTTCCGGCTGACGCCGCTGTCGATGCCGAAATAGACCTGTGCAATTCCGGCGACGTTTACTTCCTCCGAGCACGGCTTGACGTCAGCCTGCCGGGCTTGGAGCGCGAGGTGGCCCAGGCCATTGTCGACGCCACGCACGACGCGACATGTGCATATTCAAACGCTACACGGGGCAACATCGACGTTACGGTCAAAGTGGTGTGAGCCGGACTTATGGCAGACCGTTTTGCAAGAACTCCGTCGGCGCCGGCAGGCTGTGATTGCGGCCGGAACGTGACGGAACTATGACTTCAATCTTGATGCAACGAAGGAGAACCATGACCGCAGTGAAATTAGAAGATGCCCGCCGCGTAATTAGCGCGGCCGAGAAAAAAGCCATGGAAATCGGCCAGCCCATGAACATCGCAGTGGCTGACGAAGGCGGAAATATCGTAGCCCACATTCGCATGGACACGGCTGGATTGGCAGCATTGATATCGCTCTGAAGAAGGCTTACACGTCGCGTGCATTCGACATCGAAACGAAAGACTTAGCAAAGCATGCTCAGTCAGGAGGCCAATTCTTCGGTGTTCATGCATCAAACGACGGCAAGATCATGATCTTCGCTGGCGGCATCCCGCTGAAACGCGATGGCAAGGTGGTAGGGGCGATTGGAGTCAGCGGTGGTTCCGGCGATCAGGATCATGCTGTCGCCGTTGCCGGTGCTGCCGCGTTCTAAATCTCCCCAGACAGAACAGAATCGCAAGAGAAGGACTAATCAATGTCGCACCATTATTCCGGCCCTGACTTCAGCTTTCCTCATGGGGACGCTCGACTGGATTTCACGGATCTGTATGCCTTTCCCAAACCGG
>Ga0210404_10001339_pt1 | contig 10691 bp, 6 predicted proteins | sample IncBWH28MmetaG_FD_155455 | JGI IMG/M metagenome (GOLD analysis project Ga0210404, IMG submission 155455) | Forest soil microbial communities from Barre Woods Harvard Forest LTER site, Petersham, Massachusetts, United States - Inc-BW-H-28-M | ecosystem: Environmental > Terrestrial > Soil >... | reverse complement strand
AACGAAGCCCGATGCGCGGATCAAGCTGCTCGATGATTTCGTATCCAAATTTCCGAACTCGACCCTGATGCAATACGTCTATGCGCTCTACTACCCCGCTTACACGCAGTTGAAGAATTATCCCAAGGCCCTGGAGTTCACTGACAAGGTCGTCGCCCTGGGTGACAAGGCGGATCCATTGGCACGACTCCAGGCAATTCAAGCCCGCGTTCAGTTGTTCCCCTTTGTCTATGATCCCAAGAAGCCCGACGCGCATGACCAGCTCATCAAAGAACGAGACGGAGCTCTACTCGGGATCAAGCTCCTCCAGGACCTGAAGAAGCCGAAGGATTCCAATTTGACGGATGCGCAGTATGCGGACCAGAAGAAACCTGGGATCGCACTATTTTACGGTGCCGCCGGGTTTGCCGACCTCCAATTGAAGGACTATCCCGCTGCTGTGGAAGCTTTCAAGGCTGCGCTTGCAATTAAAGCGGATGATGCCGTTAGTTGGTATCGTCTTGGCCTCGCTTACCTGGAGATGAAACCCGCCCATTACATGGATGGATTCTGGGCCGTGGCCAAGGCCATCAATCTGAAAATCCCAGGCGACGCGCAAATAAAGGACTATCTCCGCAGGCAAATCCTGGCCTACGAACAGCCCGGATGCGACAGCCTCGCGGACGCCCAGTTGAATGAATTGCTCCAGCTTGCAGCCGGGGCGACGGACCGTCCGGCGACCTACACCATCCCAAGCGCGGATGATCTCAACAAGATTCGGGCAGCCAGTAATATCTTGACACTGATCACGGATCTGAAAGCCGGCGGCGACAAGGCGAAGCTCACATGGTTGGCATTGTGCGGCGCCGAGTTTCCTGAAGTTGTAGGAAAAATTATCGAAGTAAAGCCCGGCGCTGATTCCGTCGAACTGCACCTCTTCACTGGGGCAACGCCCGAAGAGATTGAAGCGGCCACCTCCGCGAATCTGGATGTAAAGGTGGTGGGGCAGTCAGATGCTGCTCGTTTGCAAAAGGGCGACGGGCTTCGCTTCAGCGGCACGCTCGTCAGTTACGATCCCGACCCTGCGTTTATGCTGCACTGGGAAAAGGCCAAGGTGAACCCGGAAGACATTCCGGCGGAAAAGGCTGCGCCTGGCAGGCGCACGCCGCACAAAGTCCCGCCGAAGAAGCCGGCGGGGAAACAGTAATCGCTCGCGGGATTCCAAGAAAAATGGCCGGTCCGGTAACGGGCCGGCCATTTTTTTGGCGGTCATCCTTCATGATGATCCTGGGAAATCTCATGGCCGAGAATCCAGAAATTATTGAGCCCACGGAACGCCAGTGCTACGAGTGACGTCTGGCGCGGTCAAGCTTGTATTCGTCCACCTTGCGGCTCAAAGTGTTGCGATGAATGCCAAGGACCTTGGCGGCGCGAGATTGGTTTCCGTTCTGGTGTTCCAGCACGCGTTTAATGAATTTCTTCTCGAATTCGTCCACTGCTTCTTCGAGAGGGATGCCGCGCTCCACCATCATTCCCACGAGCGATTCCAATTGGTCTTTCACGATTGCACGCTCCGGATTGACACTTCATGGGACTGGGACTTGGCTCAGCTTGTGTAAGCAGCAGCACGATCTGGGGCGGAGCGCCCCATCAGATTCGGGACCCTGTCAGTCGAGTACGTGGCCGGTGATACGCTGATACGCTTCCCGATATTTCTCGCGCGTTCCGGCGACAACGTCCGCCGGAAGAATTGGCGCCGGAGGCTGCTTGTTCCATCCAATGCGCTCTAGATAATCACGGACGAACTGCTTGTCGAAGGAAGGCTGAGCTTTGCCGCTCGCGTACTGGTCACCGGGCCAGAAGCGCGAGGAGTCGGGCGTGAGAGCCTCGTCAATCCAAATGAGCCGCTCGCCGATGAGGCCGAACTCAAATTTGGTGTCGGCGATGATGATGCCACGTGCAGCCGCATACTCGGAGGCGCGGCGGTAGATGGCGAGGCTCGTATCGCGCAGACGCTCGGCCAGAGGGCGGCCGACACGAGTGACGGTCTCCGCAAAGGAAATGTTTTCGTCGTGGCCCGTGGTGGCTTTTGTCGAAGGCGTGAAAATCGGCTCGGGTAACCGGTCGGATTCGCGCAGGCCGGCGGGCAGAGAAATCCCGCACACCGTGCCGGTCTTTTGGTAATCCTTCCAGCCGGATCCGGAAAGATATCCGCGCACGACGCATTCGATGGGAATGGGCTCCGTGCGGCGCACCAGCATCGCGCGGCCATCGAGAGAATCGCGGTAGGGCGCAAGCTCCCCCGTAAATTCCTTCGCCGAAATCACGTGGTGTGGAACGATATCAGCCAGCTTTTCGAACCAGAATATCGAAAGCTGTGTCAGCACGCGGCCTTTGTCCGGAATCGGCGTCGGCAGGACCACGTCAAACGCCGAGAGGCGATCCGTCGCGACAATCAGCAAGCGATCGCCGAGTTCATAGATGTCGCGCACCTTTCCGCGGCCTCGTAGCTTGAGGCCGGGGAAATCAGTCTGCAAAACAACTGGACTCATTTTGGGAGACGCCACGGATAATCTTTCCTCGCAGAGAGGCGGTCATTCTAGCGCAGCGAGCCGGGTTGTCAATCGCTAAGAAAGTGATGAGCAGCGAGGAGCAGGTGCAGCGGGGGAGGCTGGGAGATTGGTTCCAGTGTTAGGTGCGCGAAAGCTAGGCCGCGTTGCTGGCGGCTTTCGGTGCCGCAACCTCGACAGCTTCTTCCCATTTGACGGACACGAGCTTGGAGACGCCAGGTTCCTGCATGGTCACACCATAAAGCACAGAACCCATCTCCATGGTCTTGCGATTGTGCGTGACGACAATGAATTGCGTCTGGCCGCACATGTCCGCCAGCATTTTGTTGAAGCGCCCAACGTTCGCTTCGTCGAGCGGCGCATCCACTTCGTCGAGAATGCAGAAGGGGCTTGGCTGGTAACGGAACACGGCAATCAGGAGCGCAAGCGCCGTGAGCGCCTTTTCACCGCCTGAGAGTAAGAGAATATTTTGGAGACGTTTGCCGGGCGGCTGCGCGACGATGTCAATGCCGGCCTCACCGGAACTGTCGGGCTCGCTCAGCCTCATCTCGCCGTGCCCGCCCCCAAATAGCGACTGGAAGGCAACAGCGAAATGCGCATTGATAAAGTTGAAGGCCTCCTCGAATTTCTGGCGCGAAACTTGGTCGAGTTCATTGATGGTGAGCTGAGTGTTCTCGATTGATTGCACCAGATCGTCCCGTTCGCGGCGGAGGAACCCTTCGCGCTCTTCACACTCTTTGTATTCCTCGAGCGCCATCATGTTCACAGGACCCATGGCCTCGACGCGCGCCTTCAATTCGTTGTAGCTGGTTTCAGCAGCGGCCAGTTCTTCACCGACAAGCAGTTGCGTTTCCTGCGCCATCAGCTCTTCTGGCTGGGCGTTCAATTCGGCGAGGCAGGTCTGGCGGAGATAGTCGCGGTCGGCATCGTTGCGCGCTTTTTCGATCTGGAGCTGGCTATGCTGAGCACGCAACTCATCGAGCGACGTTCGCCTGCCGCGCAATGATTCGTCAAGCTGCCCTGCGCGAGAACGTGCTTCGTCCCATTCCTTTTCGAGTGCCGCTTTTTGGTCTTCCAGGCGCGCCTTTTCTTCTCTCAGATCCTCCGCCTGCAGCGCCAGTTGCTCGCAGGAGGACTCCAGCTCGGCCTTTTCCTGCGACAGCGCGCCATGCTGTTGTCGCAGCGAGTTCACCCGCTCGCTGGCCTGAGAGATTTCTTCCGAGAGGCGCTGTTCGATGGATTGGGCGCTCACGAGGCGTTCCGACATCGTAGCGAGCTCTTCGCGGCGCGCGACCACGCGGTCCTGAAGCACCTGGAAATCTTCGCGTAACCGCGCCAGTGTCTCGGTGGCTTCAGCCGCCTCGGCTTCCGCGGCGGCGCGCGACCGAAGTGCTTCCGCGTGCTCACGGCGCGTCTGTTCCACTCGAACGCGCGCGGCCTCGGCTTCCGCATGCAGCCAGGCGATTTCCTGCTGCTCGGCGGCGAGCTGTTGTTCCACGCGGCGGTGTTCCGCACTTGCCTGGTCACGAGTGTGGGTGGCGGCCACGAATGATTTTTCGGATTCCAGGTGCTCGCTCACGGCCGTCGCCACTTCGACCTCGCCCGCGGTAATCTCCATCTCCAGCCGAGTGAGTTCTTTCTGCTGCTCGCGCGCGACAACTTCAAGCCGCGCGGCTTCCGATTCATGCTGGCGGAGCTCACGCTTGAGCGCGAGCGGCCCGGCGTCGCCCTGACGGCCTCCGGTGACCATCCGGCCGTGGTAGCAAGTACCCTCGGGTGTCAGATAGTAGCTGTGTGGATTTTCGCGCGCCATGCCCTCGGCAATCGCTTGTGACTCGACGACGTAGGCTGTCCGCAATTTTGTGAGGAAATGCTTGGCTGCAGGGCCGAGCGGATCGCGGAATTCGACCAGGCGGTCAAGCCGCGCGAGCACGCCGGCAGGCAAGGGCAGGGAAGCATCGGCTTCCGGCGACTGAAGATTCAAATTGCGCAACGAGTCAACGAAGAAAGTTGCGCGGCCGCCCATTTCATCGCGGAGCATGGTGATTCCGGCGCGCGCTTGGTCAAACGATTCGACCACCACATATTCGAGCTCTTCGCGGAGGAACTGCTCAACGGCGCCTTCGTATTGTTCCTGCACCTCGGCGTAGTCGGCCAGCAGGCCTACGGCCCGGAAGCCGCGCGCCTCGCCTTCGCCATTGGCGTTGAAAAGCTTCTGGACAGCGTCAGCAGTGTAGGCGCGCTCGCTGAGAATCTGCTCGATAGATACGTGACGCGCGCGCTCTGCGGATAGCGCTTCGCGCGTCTGTTTCAGCTCCTGGGCAGTCACCTGTTGCGCGTTGCGGCAGTCCGCGAGCCGGGTTTGTGATGCCCGGAGAGCAGCGCCCAATTCCTGCGCGCGCTGCTCTGCTTGCTTGTAAGACTCTTCCTCGGTCTTTACCCGGAGTCCCAGTGCAGCCCACTCGATTCCGATTGAGCGCGCGGCTGCCGAGCGTTGCTCTTCAGCTGCGGTGTGGCGTGCCGCGGCTTCTTCGGCCTGCAGTGATTCCGCCTGCACGCGGGCGGTTTCTTCCACCAATCGTCCGGCCAAATGCCGCAGCTCCTCCATGCGAACTTCGAGCTTTTCCCGCTCGGCGACGCTCGAAGAGGAGCTTTCGGTGGTCTCACGCAGAGCGGCTTCCACACCCGCGGTTTGTTCGTGCAGCGCGGCGACAGATTCGCGCTGGGCGGTCATGCGCGCCGCGAGATCGGCGGCCATGCTCTCGGCTTGCTCGATCTCAAGCGTGAGGCGCGCAGCACGGGAATCGAGTTGGACCGCCTGCTCGCGATTGAACGTGATGCGGTTTTCGGCGCGATCCAGGTCAAGCGCGGTCTGGCCGAGGAGGTTCTGTGATTGGCGCAGCTCGGCGTCGAGCTCATAGGTGCGGGCGCTCAGGCGTCCCTGCTCGGCCTCAAGCTCGTGCACGGAGCGGGCTTCGCGCTCTTCCGCAGTGTCCACGTCACGGAGTAATCTTTCCAGGCGCGCGGCTTCGATATCAAGATGCTCGGCCTTGCCGGCCAGCATGCTGCGGAGCAGGCCGCGCATCTGCTCGCGCACTTCGGCATACCGGCGCGCTTTCGATGCCTGGCGCTTCAGCGAAGCGAGCTGCTTTTCCACTTCCACCAGTATGTCGTTGACGCGCGAGAGATTTATCTTGGAGGCTTCCAGCTTGGCTTCCGCCAGGCGCCGCTTGGTCTTGTACATGGTGATGCCGGCCGCTTCCTCGATGATGGCGCGACGGTCCATCGGCTTGGAGTTCAGTATCTGGCCGATGCGGCCCTGCTCGATGATGGCGTAGCTGTCCGGCCCGAGGCCCATGCCCATGAAAATTTCCTGGACGTCACGCAGGCGGGCGACGCGCCCATTGATCAGGTATTCGCTTTGGCCAGAGCGGTAGAGGCGGCGTCCGACGACAACTTCTCCGGGTTTTAGTGTGACGGTGGGTTTTTCTGCGGCCCGTTTGCGCCAGGGCTTCTTCTCGCCTCCCGCCTCATCGGCAGCCGGCTCTTCTGCAGCGGCCTCGCCAGAATTTTCTCCGGTGGCTGCGGTTGCCCCCTGCGGATCATCATTTGGGACGGCCAGCAGAGGTTCGCCCGCTTGCTCCTCCGGGGCGTCGAGAACCTTCGCGACGGCGTCAGCAAGCTCCGGGTCTACGAGCGTGAGCATAACTTGGGCGAGACCCATGGGCGGACGCTTGGCTGTGCCATTGAAGATACAGTCCGACATCCGCTCAGCGCGCAGCATTTTGTGGCTCTGCTCGCCGAGCACCCAGGAAATGGCGTCCACGACGTTCGACTTGCCGCAGCCATTGGGCCCGACAATGCAGGTGATCCCGCTGCCGCTGAACGTGATGGGCGTCTTCTCGAAGAACGACTTGAAGCCAAGCAACTCGACCTTACGGAGTTTTAGCACCCAGACCCTCGCAGAGTTCGTTCCCCCGCCTCCTCGGCAGAAGAATCTTCAATTTAAACTTTCGCAGGAGGATTTTCGAGACAAAAACGCGTGGAGGGTCAATGGCTAGTGGCCCTGCCGCCTGGCGCTAGCGGATCGGCGGTTGCAGGAAGAAAAGTTAGCATGGCCCAAGAGGCGTGTAAAGGATGATTCGCGGAATGTGCAAATGTTTCGAATAACCAAACCGGTTGCTCCCCCTATCCCATCGGTTTCTGGACAGCGGCAAAATGAAGCAAAACGCGCTTTCTGAAGCCGAGGCGCTCGTATAGAGCGATGGCTCGAGTGTTGTCTTCGCGCACGTGCAAGAATGGCACTTCGCCCCGCCCATGGATGCGCTCCATGAGCGTGGTCATGAGTGCCGCGGCGTGCCCTTGGCCCAGATGGTCAGGGTGCGTGCAGACGGCGCTGATTTCTGTAAAGCCGGGAGCGCGCAACCTTTCACCGGCCATCGCAGCTAATCGGCCCTCGTGCCGGATACCTAGGTATGTGCCCAGTTCGCGCGTACGCAAGCCAAACGGTCCGGGCTTGGTGAGCTGTGCGAGGGCCAGCATTTCCGGCGCGTCCGCAGGAATCAATTCCAGAATTTCCCGTGAGATGGATTGTGACGCGGAAGCGGCCGCCATCTCTCCATTCTCGTGGATCATCTGCAGAAGCGGGGCGCCAGCAATGATCGTCCAGCCCGCGGGGGGATGCTGAGGGGAGCCGAAAACCAGGCCCGTTGCGCTCACGTCGTCCAAAATGGCAGCGAGCGAGTCGTAAGCTTCGCGCACGGGCTCAGCGAAACCTCCCAGCGGTGTAACGTCGTTGGGAAATCTCCGCGCCAGCTTGCCTGTCTTGGCAAGGTGCGCTTGGCTGGTGGTGAGAGCTTGCCAGATCGGATTGTCCAGAGGATGCACAGCTTATGAGACGCTCCAAGTCTTCCCGCGGCTCCAGAAATAGCAGCAGTTTAATTTACTGGTGTCCCTCTGCAGAAGCTATCCGAATCTTGCGGGCAACATTTCTGGAAGTTCCGCGAGCAGTTTCTGGGCCCGTCTACCGCCAGCATTTCAAACCAATGCCGATTGACTTGAGGCGAGGCAGAGCCTAGCATGGCGCGCACGGGAGGGAAGTTTGGCTCGGGAAAGTGCGCGGGGTGTACGTCAAATCTTCCTTGCCGTGGCTGTTCTGGCTGCGGTTCTGCTGCTTACGCTGTGGAGCTTGCGGCCGCCAGCACCCAAGCCCGTCAACGCGCCCGCTACGGAATTTTCTGCCCGCCGCGCACAAGCAATTCTCAACCGACTGGTGGGTGACGGCGTTCCTCATCCCATTGGCAGCGCGGCCAACGATACCGTGCGGGCTCGCGTGCTTGCCGAACTCGAGCAACTTGGCTACAAGCCGGAAGTGCAGACCGGCTTCGCATGCGATGAGTACGGGTCCTGCGGCACAGCAAAAAACGTAGTCGCGCGACTCGCGGGGAAGGAATCAGGTGCCGCTGTTCTATTGGCCGCGCACTACGATTCCGTTCCGGCCGGGCCAGGCGCTTCCGATGACGGCGCGGGAACCGCCACCGTGCTCGAAATTGCCCGGGCGCTGAAATCCCTCCCGCAGCCCCGCCATTCCGTAATTTTTTTAATCGACGACGGCGAAGAGGCTGGTCTACTCGGTGCGCGCGTCTTCGTGGACCAGCATCGCTGGGCCAAGGAAGTGAGGGCGGCGGTGAATCTGGACGCGCGCGGCACATCCGGGCCGAGCCTGCTGTTCGAGACTGGCAGCGCCAACGAGTGGATCGTGCGTCTCTACGCGAAAGGCGCGACGCATCCAGCAACCAGCTCTCTTTTCTATGCAGTCTATAAACAAATTCCGAATGATACCGACTTCACCGTCTTCAAAGCCGCAGGCTATCAAGGAGCGAATTTCGCCTACATCGGCGACGTCGTTCAATACCACACGCCACTCGACAATTTGGAGAACGCCAGTCCTGCAAGCCTGCAGCACGGTGGTGAAAATGCCCTGCCGTTGATATTGGCGCTGGCGAATACCGAACTCTCGAATCCCCTGCATAAGGAGGCGGTTTTCTTTGATGTATTCAACCACTGGACAATCTGGTGGCCGTCATCGTGGACAGTGACGATGGCAATCTCCGCCGCAGTCGTGCTGCTTCTTGAAGTCGGATGGCTCATGCACAAGAAGCGTCTGAGCCCAACCGCTTATTTATGGGGACTGCTGGGCTGGCTCGCAATTGTGATTGTGACCGGCGCACTTGGATGGCTGCTTCACATGGTAGTGCGAAAGGCAGGCGCGACGCCTGTTGAATGGATTGCGCACCCGCTGCCGCTCCAAATCACCTTCTGGTCGCTGGGCCTCGCTGTGGTTTCGTTTCTTGGACTCACGTTTGGTCGGTGGGCCGCCCCGGCAGGCATGTGGGCGGGCGTGTGGACTTGGTGGGCGCTGTTCGGCATCGTGATTGCGTGGCACACGCCGGCCATCAGCTATGTGTTTCTGGTTCCCGGAGGCGTAGCAGCAATCGCGGGATTTCCATTTGCTGTCCGGAGGAGCGAGGCAGGCGATTGTGCAGCCTGGGCAGCAATTGTCCCGATGGCAGGTGCCGCGATTTTGGGAATTGCGCCTCTCCTGATGCTTTATGACGCTCTCGGCGCCCACGCCCTCGCGAGCATCGCTCTCCTCGCTGGCTTAGTTCTCACTCCGCTTGCCCCTATCTGCGCGGAAACACAAAGCGTGCGCGGCTTGGCACGAATCGCATTGCCCGGGGCCGCAATTTTGGCGACGGTCCTTGCAGCTTTCACCGCCATTGTGGTCCCAGCATATTCCGCCAAAGCGCCCGAGCGAGTAAATCTGGAATACTGGCAGGACGGCGACTCGGGGAAGTCGCAGTGGTTGGTCCGGCCAGCTTCCGGGCGATTGCAAGAGCCGATACGAGTCGTGGCAACTAATTTTCGTCACCTGGACAAGGGACCATTTCCATGGAGTGGGACTCCCGTGTTCCTTACGGACGCACCGAGCTTGGAGGGTCTAGCCGCGCCGACGTTTACGATTCTGGATTCGGCAGTTGTTGGTGACAAGCGTTCGTATCGCGCCCTGTTGCGTTCGGAGCGCGGCGCGCCGGATGCTTCCATCCTGTTTCCACCGGACTCGGGAATCGAATCCGTGCGCATGGAGGGCGAGCCGGTCCCACCTGAGACGGAGCGAGTGCGCAAATACCTGAATGGGTGGTCCTACTATGATTGCCCGACAATGCCCGCGAAGGGGATCGAGATCAGATTTACGCTGCCAACGGGAAAGCCCGTTGAAGTCTATGCGGTCGATGAGACATATGGCCTGCCGTTCGAGGGATTGTTCCTTCTGAAATCTCGCCCGCTCACCGCCACACCCTCGCAGGATGGCGACGTCACGGTAATCAGCCGCCGCGTTCAACTTCTTCCCTGACGCCTCGCGCTCGCAGTCGCCTGCCTTGCGCCGGGCTAGTTTGGTTGCGAGCTGGTGATCATCCTACCATTTTGATCCTGCTCGACAGTCAGGATGGCCGACTGTCTGGCGTTCCTTTTCTGCTCGCGAACCAATCGCGCAATCTCGCCCAGCCTGGGTGGCTTCGTGTTCGCTGCAAGCTGGCCGACTTCGATGGCCTGGTCGTAGCTCGCGAATGTGGAGGGCAAAAACTGGCCATCATTCTTCGCGCTGGTAACCTGACTCGATCTTGGATCGATTGCGGCATCGCACCGCATGCTTGCGATCCTGTAGGACGTAATTCCGGTGACACTGTTCAAGCCGCCCCCCGAGCTGATGGATCCTTGGGCGTGCGCATTTCCCGCCGCCAAGAGGATTCCTGTCAGCAGTAAAGTCTTCTTCATAATAAGCATCCTTCCGGGCTCCCGTTGCCGATTTCATCCGGCGAAAAGCCCCGAAATCTGCCTATAGACTAACTGAACACATCAATTGAAAAATGGTACAGGAGTACCCTGGGTACTATGGGGAGTTCTATGGAGCGGGAAGTCAATCCAGCGGAGTGACCTCGGGCCACTCCACTGAAAAGAAGGGGGGTTGCTGCGTGTCCAAGATTAGGGAGTATCAAGAAATTGCCACTGGCCGCCCGTGGATTTTACCTGCAGAACTCGCCCATCCTCGGAGTGCAAGAAGTAAGTTCCGTCCGGAATCAT
>Ga0210404_10001337_pt1 | contig 10704 bp, 11 predicted proteins | sample IncBWH28MmetaG_FD_155455 | JGI IMG/M metagenome (GOLD analysis project Ga0210404, IMG submission 155455) | Forest soil microbial communities from Barre Woods Harvard Forest LTER site, Petersham, Massachusetts, United States - Inc-BW-H-28-M | ecosystem: Environmental > Terrestrial > Soil >... | reverse complement strand
TCTAGGCCAGAAAGCCGCTTCCCAGATCACGAGCCCCGCGCCGAATCCCGCTTCCGATTAGGCCCGCTGCGGCGCACAGGAGGTGGGCCCTCACGCTGCGCTGCTTCGCGCGCGCACTTGTTCCGACGTGAGCCCATATAGTGGTGGAGTGGGTACGCCGAGCATCGCAAGATAAAGATAAATCTGTCCGCGATGATGGATCTCGTGCTCAACCATCAGCCGCAGCCATTTCCATTTCGTGATGTCCGCGCCGTCAGGCGTCTTGCATTTGCGCTGCAGATCTTCATCGCTCAGCTTCGCAAAGATCTCCAATGATTCTGCGTGCAGCCGCTCCATGAACGCGATCACGTTCTCGTAGCCGTCCGCCAGCTCTTTGCCGTGCGTGGTGTAGCGGCTCGTGCGGCCCTGCAAGTTCTCCGCCCACATAAAACGCTCCGCCACGGCGATGTGCCGCAACAAATCGCCCAGCGTGAATTTTCCCGGTGCGTACGACCAATCCAGTTTCTCCGGTGGAATGCAGCGCGCCACGCGCATGGTACGCTCGCGCACGTTTCCAAAGTATTGAAGGAAAGGCTGAATGGTTCGAATTTCCATGGCGGCCTCGCGCGGGAAAACATTCCGTCATATGGAGCTTATCGCAAGAGTTGCTTCGCGCGAATCGCGGAAACCGTGGCTCCGGTGTAGAGCACCGCCAGTAGCGCGTACGCTGCCACCAGTCCCGCGCCCTGCGCCACCCAGCCCAGCGCGAAGCTCATGAAAAGTTGGACCACCGTGGTGAGGATGGCCATCGCCGATTGCGTCCGCCCCATAAAATGCCTAGGCACGATGGACATCAATGAGGACTGGGCTACGACTCCGCCGAGCGCGCGGCAGAAACCGAACACAACCTGCATCGTCACCGCGCCGACGAGAAAGGCGACGAAAGGCGTAGCCATGTGGCCCACCGCCAGTAGCGCGCAAGCGGCGACGTACAGCGGCATGCGCAGCGAAGCTCGCAGCTGGCTGGCGATGAGTCCGCCGGCAATCGCACCGGTCGCCCAGCCCGCTTCCAGAAAGCCCAGCCCGCGTGCGCCGGCGTGCAGGATGTCGTTTGTCAGCGCCACCAGAACGACGTTCGCGCTCACCACTCCCGCCATCATGATGGAATGCGTGATGCCCAGCGCCAGCACCAGCGGCTGCTCCCGCAGATACGCGAAGCCTTCCTTCATATCCGCGTAAACGGCCAGCGAGAGTCCGGCTTCGGCGACTTCGGGATTTTCTCCCGTCTCCAGCGCCTCGGCGGTTAATTCCGTCGCTTCGTTAAACTCCCGCGGATATTTCTGGCTCTCCCGCGGCGAAACGTACCCTCGGCGCACGCGATAGAGGCAGTAAGCCGAAACGAAATAGGTTGCGCCGTCGATGGCCAGGATTCCTGCGATGCCTGCCGTGTTGTAGAGGAAGCCGACGAACGCGCCGGCGATGAGCATGCCGCTCTGGACGCCAACGAGCACCGCGGCATTCGCGCCGGTGAACTGGCTCGGCGGAATCACTTCCTGCACCAGCGCGTTCACGGTGGCCCAGTACATCGCGGAGCCCGTGCCCGTGATCAGCGTCATGGCGTAGAGATGCCAGAGCTGCAGATGACCGCGCCACGCGATGTAGGCTGTGGCGAGGACGAAAACACCGCGCGTGAGATCGAGCAGCACACCGAGGTAGCGCCGGTCGAGGCGATCGATCAGCACGCCGCCGAGGAACGGCACAAAAAGCCCCGGCAAGGTCATGACGATCACCTGCCCGCTGACCTTCACCGTCGAGTGCGTGGCCGCCAGGATGTACCAGCTGACGCCCGCGAAGTTCATCCCGCTGCCGAAGAGCGAAACGAACATCGCGAAAAAGAAGTAGCGGAAGCCGCGCTGCGCCCAGATCAGCTTCCAATCCACCGTATTTGCTGTTGCGGCTGCCATAGCACGAGAAACCAATTATTTTAGCGGCTTCGCAGGCGCATTACGAAAGATCGGTGGCGGGCGTTTCCTGGGCACCAGGCCAAATCGGCTGGAGGAGCCGGGTCCCATGCGTGTCCAAGAATCTCTTTTGTGGCACTATACTTTGATTGGACAAATCAAACTATTTATCGTAGGCTGGCGCCGAGATGGCCGAGAATGCCGTGCGACAGGTGATGGAGCTTTATCCGCGAATCTACTTCGCCTGCCACACGCGGCACGTCCGGGATCCGCAAACGCGCCGGCTCTTGAGCGCGCACCAGGCCAGCATTCTGGATCACCTGGACGAGCACGAGCCGCTGGCGCTGCTCGATCTCGCGCACCACATGGGCGTGACGGCATCGACGATGTCACTGAACATCGAGCGGCTGGTCCGGCGCGGATACGTTTCGCGGGAGCGCTCGGCCCAAGATGGCCGGCGGCTCAAGCTGCGTATCACCCCGGGGGGCGTGCGCCTTCGCGAAGCTAAGTCGGTTCTCGACCCCGCGCGGGTGCGGGCTTTGCTGGCCCGGCTTTCGCCGGCTCAGCGCGAGGCGGGTATCCACGGATTGGCGCTCCTGGCTCGCGCCGGGAGTGAACAAATGGAAGCGCAGAGTAAAAGAAAAAAGAAGGGACGTGGGCGGTTGCCTTCTTAGCGGAACAAATGCGATCTCATTTCCTCGAGGTGCTGCATGAAATGGATTCTTTGGATTTTTACGGTACTTGCTGGAATCTTGATTCTAATCACCTTGATTGGATACTTGCTTCCGAAAGAGCACACTGTCACGCGCGAAGCCCGTTTTCACCAGCCTCCCGAGGCCATCTGGAAAGCCATCACCGATATCGACGCCATGCCAGGCTGGCGACAGGGTTTGAAAAGCGTCAAACGCCTCCCTGATAAAAACGGACTGCCCGCCTGGATCGAAACCCTCGATTCCGGAACCATCCCTCTCGAAACGGAAACTTCACTGCCGCCCTCGAAGCTTGTCGTGCGGATTGCCGATCCAAAACTCCCGTTCGGCGGCACCTGGACGTACGAAATCACTCCGGCACCCGAAGGCTGCAGCCTGCGCATCCGCGAAGATGGAGAAGTCTACAACCCGATCTTTCGCTTCGTCTCACGCTTTGTGCTTGGCTACACCGTGACGATGGATGCGTACTTGAAGGCCCTGGGCAGGAAATTCAGCGAGCAAACAAAAGTGGAGAACTGAGCGATGGGCAGTGAAGCGGATTGCAAGGTGCGGTTCGGCAAGCAGGAGTCGGAAGGGAAGGCGTTGCTTGAAACAAGCGAAATTCTCTTCCGCGGCGAATTCCGGCTGAAGATTCCTTTTGCCACGATCAAATCCGTGAAGGCCGCCAGCGGGGAATTGCGTGTGCAGACGGCCAAGGGCCTCGCCGTTTTTCATCTCGGGGCGGCCGCTGAAAAATGGCGCGACAAAATCCTCCATCCGAAATCACGCATCGAAAAGCTCGGCGTAAAACTGGGAGCGAAAGTGTCTTTGCTCGGCCAGTTCGACCCCGAATTTCTTCGCGAATTGGCCAGTCTCACCAAGTCGGTAAGCAAAGGCAATCCTTCGCCGGATTCCGACTGGATTTTTTTCGCAGCGGATGCGAAGGCCGACCTCGCTCGCCTCTCCAAAATTTCAAAATCCATGAAAGGCGCGGCCGCTCTCTGGAGCGTCTATCCCAAGGGCCAGAAGCAAATCACCGAAAACGACGTCCTCGCCGCCGGCCGCAAAGCCGGTTTGAAGGACGTCAAAGTCGTCGGTTTTTCTGCAACACACACCGCTCTCAAGTTTGTGATTCCTCTGGCGGAACGTTAATCAGCTTTGAGCTCGCAGACCGTAGTGCAAATCGAGACATTCTGCTCCGGATCCTCTGCCTTATAAGGAATCCACCCCCCTTTATCTTCGCTCTCCTTCGTACGGATAACGGACAACCGAAAACTGATAACTTTTTCCCCGGTTGCGCTAGAATCCCCCCACTGAAATTTTCCGGAATGCCCATGCGTAGTGCTGTCTAGAACGAAGCATTTCGCAAACTTGTGGTGGAGGAGTCCTCGATGGCTACAACCCCTGTCGCAACGCCTGCGCCCGACGCGCAGCCGTCCCTCAGCCCGGCCGCCCGGATCTTCGGCGTGCTTTTCTCGCCGGGGAAAACGTTCGAAGACATCGTTCGCAAGCCCAGCTGGATTGCGCCGATTCTTCTTTCCACGTTGTTAAGCATCATTGCTGTCGTGGTCCTGAACCAGCGGATGAATTGGCGTGAATACATCGTCCAACAAATCGAAAAAAGCCCGCGCGCGGCCCAGCTGTCTTCCGATCAAAAGCAGCAGCAAGCGGAAATGGGCGCGAAGTTTACAGTGCCATTCGTTTATGCTGTGGGCGTGGCTGCGCCGGTCTGCTTCGCGCTGTTGGTTGGCCTGGTGATGATGGGCGCATACAATCTGATGGCCGGCGCGGGTGCGAGGTTCGCCGCCTCTTTTGCCATCGTTGCGCACGCCGGCATGGTCGGCATCGTCAGCACTCCGCTGTTTTTGCTGGTTCTGTTCCTGAAACCGTACGGAACGGTCGACCCTGAAAATCCCCTGGCCACCAATCTGGCTGCCCTGCTTCCAGAGGAATCCGCAAAATGGCTTGTGACCTTATGCAAGTCGCTCGACATTTTCACGATTTGGATCCTTATTCTCATTGCTATTGGCTTCGCAGCCGTGAATCCTAGAAAGTTGAAGGGCGCGAAGCCCTTTACCATCGCGTTCTCCGTCTGGGCGGTCTTCGTTCTGATCCGTGTCGCCTGGGCCTTCATCTTCTCCTGATACACTGAGCAGGGCAGGCATTCATGTCCGTCTTGCTCTCCGGTATCTGGCGAAAGATGAGTTTTTCATTTGAAGTAGCAAAGACTGATTCGCTCGGCGCGCGCCGCGGCCGTCTGACGACGCCTCACGGCACAATCGAAACTCCGTTCTTTCTGCCCGTGGGCACGCAGGCTTCCGTCAAAGCTCTCACCCAGGAAGCTCTCGAGGAACTCGGCGCGGAAATTATTCTCGCGAATACGTACCATCTCTATCTGCGTCCCGGCCATGAACTGGTGCGCAAGCTTGGCGGCTTGCACCAATTCATGTCCTGGCCGCGCGCCATCCTCACCGATTCCGGCGGCTACCAGGTCTTCAGCCTTTCCGCGCTGCGAAAAATCACCGACGAAGGTGTGCGCTTCCGTTCCCATCTCGACGGCTCGGAGCATCTCCTCACTCCGGAAAAAGCCGCGGAGATTCAGCTCGCGCTCGGCTCGGATATCGCCATGGTCCTCGATGAATGCATCGAGACGCCCGCGCCGCGCGACAAAGCCGAAACTGCCGCCGCACGAACCACCGCTTGGGCCAAGCGCGCCCGCAATTATTTTCAGGAATGCGCGCGGCGTAACGGCGATCTTCCCCAATGGCAATTCGGCATCGTGCAAGGCGCGACCTTCCCTGACCTCCGCCGCGAAAGCGCCCGCCAGCTCCTCGAACTCGATTTTCCCGGCTACGCCGTGGGCGGACTCGCCGTCGGCGAACCGCACGAAATGACTTGTGAAATGACCGCCGCAGTCGCGGCGCTGCTTCCCAAAGACCGTCCGCGCTACCTCATGGGCGTGGGCCGCCCGGAACAAATCGCCGACTACGTCGCGCTCGGCATCGACATGATGGATTGCGTGCTTCCCACACGCGCTGCGCGCCACGCCTGCCTGTACACCAGCGAAGGCCGCGTGCTCATTAAGAACGCGCGTTACGCAGAAGACCAGCGCCCCATCGATCCGAAGTGTACGTGCAGCGTCTGCCGCCGATACACCCGCGCTTATCTTCGTCATCTCTTCGCTGCGGGAGAAATCACCGCCGCCATCCTTGCCACCCACCACAATGTCCACTTTTACCTTGACATAATGCGCCAAATCCGCGAGGCTATCGAGTTTGGGAACCTAGCGAATTTCTCATCTGAGATGCACGTGCGCTATGCTGAAGGTCCGGCCTGAGACGTTTTGAATCGGGCGGCGCGCGAGCCATCCGCGGGGCACCAAGTCGCATCGAAGAGCAGCGGAGAAGTGGGAGAGCGGATACCACACTCGCGTCCCGGTGTAGCCATCTTTCCTAAGCTTCGAAGTGGAAATGGTTTTTCGTCGCTGTTGGCTATGGAGATTTTGAATCAAGAACTAACGACTAATAACTGAGGACTGAGCTACGAGATGATGGCGGCAATTCTATTACAAGCGTCTGGCGGTGGCTTCGGCGGTTTCTTGATCCCGCTTGGTCTCATGTTCGCCATCATGTATTTCATGGTGATCATGCCCCAGCAGCGCCAGCGCAAGAAAATGCAGGAAATGCTCGGCGCGTTGAAGGCCGGCGACAAGATCGTCACCAGCGGCGGCATCTACGGCACCATCAACGGAATCGACGGCGATTCGGTCATTTTGAAAATCTCCGCCGAACCGCAAGTAAAAATCCGCGTCGCGCGTGCGGCGATTGCTCAGGTGGAGGCATCGGAAGATGCAAAATAAGCCCACCTCTCGTCCAATCACGTGTCTTACTTTCTGACCATGAACCCTAATCTGAAGTGGAAAGCGCTGTTCATCCTCGGTGTCATTCTCTTCTGCATTTATTTCCTCATCGGCGTGCCGACGTTTCCCACTTCGGTCGCGCAGATAAAGGACAATTTCGGCCGCCAGATCAAGCTCGGCCTGGACCTCCAGGGCGGCACGCACTTGATTCTCCAGGTGCAAGTGCAGGAAGCGATTGCCCAGGAGACGGACCAGACCGTTGACCGCCTGACCACCGAACTGCGCAACAAGAACATTCACTACGACGAAGTCCGCCGCGCTGACGATACCCACATCCTGGTGCGCAACATCGATCCCGCTCAATTCTCGCAATTCCAGGACATCGTCAAGATTCAGTACGGCAATGTCTGGGACATGAACCCCACTGCCGGCGATCCCTCCGGCTACACGTTGACTCTGCGTTCCAGCGCCATCGCCCAGCTTCAGGAATCCACGATGACGCAATCGCTCGAAACCATCGAGCGCCGGATCAATGCTCTGGGCCTTACGGAGCCGACTATCCAGCGCCGCGGCGGCAGAAACGAAAACGAGATTCTCGTGCAGTTGCCCGGCGAGGGCGATCCCACACGCGCCAAAGCGGTCATCCAGGCCGGCGGCCAGTTGGAATTGCGCTTGGTGGAAGATCGGGAATCCTATCCATCACAATCCGCAGCGCTGGCCTCTCATGGAGGGATTCTGCCTCCAGGTACCGAACTCGTTCCCGGCCGCTCGGAAACCAGAACACCCACCGGCGCGCCAGACGCCAGCGAAGCCTGGTACGTGCTCAGCCGAGCTCCCGTGGTCACCGGACGCGACTTGCGCAGCGCCATCGAAAATCGCAACACCAACAATCCCGGCCAATTTCAAGTTGATTTCACTCTCTCGCCGGAAGCTGCCCAGCGCTTCGGTCCGTTTACCGAAAAAAATCTTCATCGCCAGATGGCCATCGTGCTCGAGCACCGCGTCTATTCCGCGCCCGTCATCAATGGCCGCATCGATGATCGCGGGATGATCGAAGGCAATTTCAGCCAGGATTCCGCCCACGACCTCGCCCTGGTTCTGCGAGCGGGCGCCCTTCCTGCATCCATCAAATACCTTGAGGAGCGCACCGTCGGCCCATCGCTCGGCGCGGACTCCATTCGCCACGGCGTGCAAGCCTCGGTACTCAGCCTCGTGGTCGTGATGCTCTTCATGCTCGTCTATTACCGCATCTCCGGCGGCAACGCCGTGCTCGCTTTGATCCTGAACCTGGTCATCCTTCTTGCCGTGCTGGCGCTCTTCGGCGCAGTCTTGACCTTGCCCGGCATCGCCGGCGTCATCCTGACCATCGGCATGGGCGTGGACTCCAACGTTCTGGTATTCGAACGCATCCGCGAGGAGCTGCGCAACGGCAAGTCACCCGGCTCCGCGGTGGAAGCCGGTTTCAGCAAGGCCTTTCTGACGATTATCGACACGCACGTAACCACCGTCGTTTCGGCGGTCTTCCTGTTCCTCTTCGGGACCGGCCCGATCCGCGGCTTCGCCATTTCCTTGACCATCGGTCTGATCGCCAACGTGTTCACGGCGATCTATGTGTCCAAAACGATTTTCCAGTATCACCTGGCCAAGATGGATCGCCAGGCGGAACTAAGCATCTAAGGTTGTACTAGAACTCTTGGGACATGCGTTCCACTCGAATCCAAACGAGTGGGGAGTGGGTTCAATCGGCAATCTCCTCTACCCTAGGGAGACGAATTGGCGCCGGGAACTTTCCGCAACCCCCTGGAGTCTAAGGAAGGGCAGCATATCGGCATGATCGAGCTCTTTAAACAGCCCAACATCGACTGGATGGGCAAAGCCAAGTATTTCTATGCCTTAAGCGGCATTCTGCTCCTCGCCGGGTGGACATCGATTTACTTCAATCACGGTCTTCGCTACGGGATCGATTTCAAAGGCGGCACCAACGTGGACGTGCGGTTCTCCCAGCCTCCCAATCTTGACCACCTTCGCGCCGGGCTCACCGCGCAAGGCCTAGGCAATACGGAGATGCAGACAGTCAGCGACATCGCCACTCCCAATTCGAACGAAGTCTTGATTTTCGTCGAAGGGAAGAATCAGGACGATCAGGATTTGGACGCCAGCAGAATCAAAGTCGAGAACGCCTTGAATGCCACTTACGGCGTAGCGACTTCCAACAAGGCCGATTTCAATTCGGCAACGCCTACCACGCTCGCCAAGGTCCTCACTCAAAAAGATCCCCTGCTCCTCAACGTCAACGCTGGCGACCGCTACCAGCAGCTGGCAAAAAAGCTTCTCGACTATCGTGACAAGAGTTCGAACGGCGTGCTCACGAATTTCGATGATCTTTCCAAGGTTGACGGCGTCACTGCTCCGGTTCTTGCCTCTATCAAAGACAGTTACGCACTTGGGCCCTTCGCCATCCGTAACGTCGAGATCGTCGGCCCCAAGGTCGGCGGCGAGCTTCGCAGCCAGGCCATTCTCGTTACCCTCTATGCTTTAGGCGGCATGCTGGTATATATTGCCTTCCGATTCGAGTGGGTCTACGGGGCAGCTGCCGTTCTGGCCGTGTTTCACGACGTGCTAATCACGTTGGGGTTTTTCTCGTTGTTGCGTTTTGAAATTTCGCTGACGGTCATCGCGGCCCTGCTCACTTTGGTCGGTTATTCCATGAACGATACAATCGTTATCTTCGACCGCATCCGCGAGAACAATCGCTTGCTGCGCAAGGAATCGTTCGCCGACGTCGTCAACAAGTCCATCAATCAGACTCTTTCGCGAACCATTCTCACCAGCGGCCTGACTTTCCTCGCCGTGCTCGTCCTTTTCCTCATGGGCGGCCAGGTGCTTCGTGCTTTCTCCTTTGCTCTGGTGGTGGGGATTGTGGTAGGAACGTACTCCAGCTTTGGTATCGCTGCTCCGCTTGTCGTCGCGTGGAATCATTGGCGCGGCGGCGGCGTTGTGGCAGTCACCGGACCCGCAGCCGGCAACAAGACCCGCGGTAGCGAAAACGTCTCCGGACGTCTGGCTCCCGCCGGGAGGAGGTAGGACCCATGTTTGAAGAAATGGTGATCTCCAGTCCGAATCCCAAGAAGACGAACAAGCCTTGGACAGTCGTGGTCTCCATGCTGTTCCAGGTCGGCTTCCTGGCAATCTTGATCCTGATTCCGCTGATTTACACCGAGGCGCTGCCCAAGACCATGATGGCGACGATGCTCACTGCTCCACCGCCACCTCCACCGCCTCCTCCGCCTCCCGCTGCGACTCAGGTTGTCCACGTCAAGCCGCAGGCGCATTTGATGGATGCGGGCAAACTCGTGGCTCCGAAGATCATCCCCAAAGATGTGAAAATCATTAAGGAAGACGCCGAACCCGATATGGGCGCGGTGGGCATGACCGGTGGAGTTCCCGGCGGGGTAGCCGGTGGCTCCATGGGCGGCGTGCTCGGCGGCGTAATCGGCGGTATGGGCGGAGCGCCGCCACCTCCGAAGCCAAGACCGACCGGCCCGATCCGCGTTGGCGGCAACGTTCAGGCAGCTCGCATCTTGAATCGCGTTCAGCCCGTCTATCCGCCGCTCGCGCGCCAGACCCGCATTTCGGGCACGGTCCGCCTGCACGCCATCATTTCCAAGGACGGCTCGATTCAGCAGTTGGAGGTCATCTCCGGCCACCCGCTGCTGCAGCAGGCCGCTCTGGATGCCGTGCGTCAGTGGCGTTATCAGCCGACGCTTCTCAATGGTGAACCCGTCGAAGTGGACACCACCATTGACGTGATTTTCTCTCTCAACCAGTAGTACGGTCTGGCGTGCCCGTCGTGGGACAGACGCGCCGGTCCGGGTAGCAATATCTGCAGACACTCTTGTTGATTCCCCGATGAACTCGGGGCGTCACTTGAAACTTAAGGAGCAAACGAATGGTAGCCACTCTGTTTGTAAATGCCGCACTGTTGCTGCAGGAAGCGACCACCAGCTGGGACCTGCGCAGCATGTTGCACTCGATGAGCACTCTCGCGCTCGTCGTGGTCTTCATCCTGTTCGTACTTTCCATTTATTCCTTCGGCGTCATGATTGACCGCGCTCTCATGTATAGCGCGGCTCGCAAGCAGTCGCGTGTCTTCGTCCAGCAGGTTGCCGGCGCCCTCAAGGACGGCAAGCTCGACGAAGCCATCGCCATTGCCGAG
>Ga0210404_10001336_pt1:5000-10704 | contig 10704 bp, 5 predicted proteins | sample IncBWH28MmetaG_FD_155455 | JGI IMG/M metagenome (GOLD analysis project Ga0210404, IMG submission 155455) | Forest soil microbial communities from Barre Woods Harvard Forest LTER site, Petersham, Massachusetts, United States - Inc-BW-H-28-M | ecosystem: Environmental > Terrestrial >... | reverse complement strand
ACTGTATTGATGTTTGACTAACTGTCAAACGTCAAAGTTTTTCATATTTTGCTAAATCGCTTAATTATGAAAAACATATAATTATTTTCAATTATATACATATAATAAAGCATTTAATGATAATATTGATATGTATTTTCATTCAAAATGCTTTATTTCATTATAGTCGGCGCCGGCCATCGGAAGTGCGGAATAGAGCTTAAAGTCATCGGGAGCTCACCGTTATGACTCAATTGATGTTTGACTAACTGTCAAACGTCAAAGTTTTTCATATTTTGCTAAATAGCTTAATTATAAAAAACATATACTTATTATCACTTATATTAATATTATAAAGCATTTAATGATAATATTGATAAATATTTGTCATTAAAATGCTTTATTTTTCCAAACTCGGCGCCGATGATCGTAAGTGCGTAATAGAGCTCAAAGTCATCGGGAGCTCACCGTTATGACTCACTTGATGTTTGACTAACTGTCAAACGTCAAAGTTTTTCATATTTTGCTAAATAGCTTAATAATGAAAAACTTATATGTATTTTCACTAATATACATAAATTAAAGCATTTTATGATATTATTGATAAATATATGCCATTTAAATGCTTTATTTTTCCAAACTCGGCGCCGGCGATCGGAAGTGCGGAATAGAGTTAAAAGTAATCGGGAGCTCACCGTTATGACTCAATTGATGTTTGAATATCTGTCAAACGTCAAAGTTTTTCACTTTTTGCCAAATCGGCTAATTGTGAAAAACTTATTATTATTTTGACTTATATTAGTATAATAAAGCATTTAATGATACAATTGATGTATATATGCTATTTAAATGCTTTATTTTTCCAAACTCGGCGCTGGCGATCGGAAGTGCGGAATAGAGCTAATAGTAATCGGGAGCTCACCGTTATGAGTCAATTGATGTTTGACTTTCTGTCAAACGTCAAAGTTTTTCATATTTAGCCAAATCGGTTAATAATGAAAAACATATACTTATTATAACTTATATACATATAATAAAGCATATAATGATAATATTGATATATATTTGTCATTAAAATGCTTTATTTTATAAAACTCGGCGCCGGCGATCGGAAGTGCGGAATAGGGCTCAAACTCATCGGGAGCTCACCGTTATGACTCAATTGATGTTTGACTAACTGTCAAACGTCAAAGTTTTTCATATTTTGCAAAATCGCTTAATAATGAAAAACTTATACTAATTTTCACTAATATTAATATAATAAAGCATTTAATGATTATATTGATATATTTATCCTATTTAAATGCTTTATTTTTTCAAACTCGGCGCCGGTGATCGGAAGTGCGGAACAGAGCTCAAAGTCAACGGGAGCTCACCGTTATGGCTTAACTGATGTTTGACTAACTGTCAAACGTCAAAGTTTTTCATATTTTGCAAAATCGCTTAATAATGAAAAACTTATACTAATTTTCACTAATATTAATATAATAAAGCATTTAATGATAATATTGATATATTTATGCTATTTAAATGCTTTATTTTTTCAAACTCGGCGCCGGTGATCGGAAGTGCGGAACAGAGCTCAAAGTCAACGGGAGCTCACCGTTATGGCTTAACTGATGTTTGACTAACTGTCAAACGTCAAAGTTTTCATATTTTGTAAAATCGCTTTATAATGAAAAACATATACATATTTTCACTTAAATACATATAATAAAGCATTTAATGATAATATTGATATATTTATGCTATTTAAATGCTTTATTTTTTCAAACTAGGCGCCGATTATCGGAAGTGCGGAACAGAGCTCAAAGTCATCGGGAGCTCACCGCTATGACTCAATTGATGTTTGACTAACTGTCAAACGTCAAAGTTTTTCATATTTTGTAAAATCGCTTAATTATCAAAAACTTATACTTATTTTCATTTATATTAATATAATAAAGCATTTAATGATAATTATGATATATATTTTCATTTTAAATACATTCAATCAAAAACTTTTTAAATTGAAATTTTCAAAATTTTAAGCCAAAATATCAAAGTTAGTACTATGTGACTATATGAGCATATTATGAGCTAATATTTTCAATTTTCACTATTTCGCACATTTTACTTAAAAATTGCTCAAAAATTTCACAAAACGACTTAAACTAAGTCTAAAATTGAAATATATATTTAAAATAATTTTATCGATTATCGATTCAAATTTATCGATATTTAACATATTGTCTATGGAAAAACTAATGTTAAATTTGATAATCGATAAAATATACTTAAAATTTTTTTATGAACTTGAAAATTGGCCAACACTAGCGTCTTATAAAGCCATTTAATTAAAAAAATTTTCAAAAAAAAATTCATCGATTTTCGGTATATTTTGGCCAAAAAATCGGTTCATAATGCTATTTCAATGGGAGATTTTGGGAGACTTTGGGAATTTTTAAAAAATACTTCCCGAAGACTTAGGGATCTAAAATTTTGCACAAATGTGCCCCTCCCGACCCTTTATAAGATATATTTTTTTCAAGTTTTAATTTTGAATTTTTGATGGATTTCGGGCCAAAAAACCGATTTCCCGAAAATTTCAAAAATTCATATCTAATTACCCGAAAGGGGTGGGGGGGCGAAAATTGGTCAAAATATAGATAATTAATTATATTTTAATAAAAAAATATTAAAAAAAATTAATTATCAATATTACTATTTTTTATGAATTTTTTTCAATTTTTCGGGTAGAAAAATTGAAATTTCCCCCCCACCCCCCACTCCCGCCCCCCCGAAAAGGGGAAAAAACAACTTCTATTTCATTTTGGAACAGGGCTGGGTGGTCATTTCCCCCCTAACTATAGCCCCCTGACCCCCACTCATGTGAGCGAAAACGAGGCAAAAATTTTCTAAGTACTGAAAATCTTTGCATAGAATCGTCAAAAAAGTATACTTATAGGGAAGTGTAGTCTTGAAAGTGATATAATAGAAATGCATTGTAATGCTATTTCTATGGCATAATGCTATTTCTATGGCATATATATGACTTTTGGAGAGAAAGCGAACGCATTCCTCATTGGAAACTGACCGTCCAAGTGATACTATAGTGTCCGTCCGTTAGTTCGGCGGTCACGGAAAACACGTTACGGCGGCTGTAAAGCGTACGCAACATTGTGCAGAGCCAACGGCGTTATGCCGTTGATACTGAAACTCAGTGTTGGGCTGACTATTCTATACGCATAGAGGCTATGTTGTAGAAATGTTGATCGGTGTCTGACCGCTATAGCGGTACTGTGCGGTCTAGTCTACGACTGACCGACAGTGAGTGATGTGCTATACGCTGTGCGATAGCATGAAAAATTGGACAGACGTGCATTAAGCGAGCTGCTACGCAATATATTTAGCAGCGGGAGAGCGAGCATAAGCCGACTATCCTAGTCGGTGCTCGCTCTCGGTAGCGAAAGCGGTACTCATTACGGTACACGAACAGCTACCTGGTTGATCCTGCCAGTAGTCATATGCTTGTCTCAAAGATTAAGCCATGCATGTCTAAGTACATGCCGTATTAAGGCGAAACCGCGAATGGCTCATTAAATCAGTTACGGTTCCTTAGATGTTGACTATCTACATGGATAACTGTGGTAATTCTAGAGCTAATACATGCACAAAAGCTTCGACCTTTACGGAAGAAGCGCATTTATTAGACCAAGACCAATGGGGTTCTTTACGGGACTCCTAAATGTGGTGACTCTGGATAACTGTTGCTAATCGCATGGCCTATGTGCCGGCGATGAATCTTTCAAGTGTCTGCCTTATCAACTGTCGATGGTAGGTTATGCGCCTACCATGGTTGTAACGGGTAACGGGGAATCAGGGTTCGATTCCGGAGAGGGAGCCTGAGAAACGGCTACCACATCCAAGGAAGGCAGCAGGCACGCAAATTACCCAATCCCAGAACGGGGAGGTAGTGACGAAAAATAACAATACGGGACTCTTATGAGGCCCCGTAATTGGAATGAGAACAATCTAAATCCTTTAACGAGGATCTATTGGAGGGCAAGTCTGGTGCCAGCAGCCGCGGTAATTCCAGCTCCAATAGCGTATATTAAAGTTGTTGTGGTTAAAAAGCTCGTAGTTGGATCTCAGTTCGAGTCAGGCGGTCCACTTGCCAGTGGTTACTGCTTGACTGAACACTTTATCGAGTTGTCCTATAGTGCTCTTCACCGAGTGTTATAGGCGATCGGTACGTTTACTTTGAAAAAATTAGAGTGCTCAAAGCAGGCGTAACGCCCGAATAATGTTGCATGGAATAATGGAATAGGACCTCGGTTCTATTTTGTTGGTCTTCGGAATCTGAGGTAATGATTAAGAGGGACAGACGGGGGCATTCGTATTGCGGCGCTAGAGGTGAAATTCTTGGACCGTCGCAAGACGAACTAAAGCGAAAGCATTTGCCAAGAATGTTTTCATTAATCAAGAACGAAAGTTAGAGGTTCGAAGGCGATCAGATACCGCCCTAGTTCTAACCATAAACGATGCCAACCAGTAATCCGTCTGAGTTCCTTAAATGACTCGACGGGCGACTTCCGGGAAACCAAAGTTTTTCGGTTCCAGGGGAAGTATGGTTGCAAAGCTGAAACTTAAAGGAATTGACGGAAGGGCACCACCAGGAGTGGAGCCTGCGGCTTAATTTGACTCAACACGGGAAAACTCACCCGGCCCGGACACTGGAAGGATTGACAGATTGAGAGCTCTTTCTTGATTCAGTGGGTGGTGGTGCATGGCCGTTCTTAGTTGGTGGAGCGATTTGTCTGGTTAATTCCGATAACGAACGAGACTCTAGCCTACTAAATAGATCGTCGGCTTACAAACGCCGATGAGACTTCTTAGAGGGACAGGCGGCGATTCAGCCGCACGAAACAGAGCAATAACAGGTCTGTGATGCCCTTAGATGTCCGGGGCCGCACGCGCGCTACACTGAAGTGATCAGCGTGCATTTTCAGCCTACTCTGCCAAGAGTGGGAAACCCAATGAACCTTCTTCGTGATTGGGATAGGGGATTGTAATTATTCCCCTTGAACGAGGAATTCCCAGTAAGCGCGAGTCATAAGCTCGCGTTGATTACGTCCCTGCCCTTTGTACACACCGCCCGTCGCTACTACCGATTGAATGTTTTAGTGAGGTCTTCAGACTGGCCGGCGCAGCTGCTCTCGTAGTGGCAGCGCTGTGTTTGGGAAGATGCCCAAACTTGAACATTTAGAGGAAGTAAAAGTCGTAACAAGGTTTCCGTAGGTGAACCTGCGGAAGGATCATTACCGATTGTGTTGTGCGAGAAATCACACACACACAAAAGGCATAAACTGTTGAACGAAAGTCGCTCGATATATATCATATATCGAAGCACATCACAACTTAACGGAGTTAACAGATAGAGGAGTTCGATCTATACGGCAGTATCTATACTGCGTGAGCGACCGATCATAACTCTCAACTCTTTCGCCTAACTCTGTGTGATTGTGCTCAGCCTTCTATGGTGGGTGTCTAGTCTACAGGCCTATTAGCACTTGAATCCGCTTTAAGTAGCGCTCAAGTCAGGCAGTGGAGTGACAAGCCGTTTACACGGCTTGCCGCCAGACTCAAAGACTATTCACTTTGCGAATAGTGCCTACCATAGTCGGTCATTGTGCCCATAAACTGTGCATTTGTGCTATATTTGAATGAAAAATTGAAATAAAAG
>Ga0210404_10001335_pt1 | contig 10713 bp, 11 predicted proteins | sample IncBWH28MmetaG_FD_155455 | JGI IMG/M metagenome (GOLD analysis project Ga0210404, IMG submission 155455) | Forest soil microbial communities from Barre Woods Harvard Forest LTER site, Petersham, Massachusetts, United States - Inc-BW-H-28-M | ecosystem: Environmental > Terrestrial > Soil >... | reverse complement strand
TGTCACACGGGCCCATTGCGTCGATCCAGTGGGGCCCGATGACAATGGCCTTCAAACTGCCGCCGCAGGGCCTGCCGCCCGGAATTTCGGTCGGCGAGCGCGTGGATTTCGAGTTCACGATGGGAGCCGACGGCCTGCCTCGACTCACCAGTATCCGCTCGGTGGCGCAGGCTCCCATGACGGCGCAAGAGGCATCGGCAACCGGGAGCCAGCGATGATCGCGCGGGTGATCCACTGGTCGATCGCCAACCGCTTCCTCGTGCTGCTGGCGACGGCCATGCTGGGCGCCTGGGGCATTTACGCGGTTATGCGGATTCCACTGGACGCGCTGCCGGACCTGTCCGACGTGCAAGTGATCATCCGCACGACCTGGCCCGGGCAGGCGCCGCGCATCGTCGAGAACCAGGTCACGTACCCGCTGGCGACCACGATGATGTCGGTGCCGGGCGCCAAGACCGTGCGCGGCTATTCGATGTTCGGCGATTCGTTCGTGTACATCCTGTTCGACGACGGCACCGATCCGTACTGGGCGCGCTCGCGGGTGCTGGAGTACCTGAACCAGGTGCAGTCACGACTGCCTCCTCAGGCGAAAACCGCGCTCGGCCCGGACGCCACCGGCGTCGGCTGGGTCTACGAATACGCACTGGTCGATCGCAGCGGCCGCCACGATCTGGGAGAGCTGCGCGCGCTGCAAGACTGGTTCCTGAAGTACGAGCTGAAGACCGTACCCGATGTGTCGGAGGTCGCGAGCATCGGGGGCATGGTGCGCCAGTACCAGATCGTGGTCGACCCCAATCGGCTGCGCGCCTACGGCATTGCGCTGGGAAAGGTGATCGACGCGGTGCAGAAGGCCAACCAGGAAAGCGGGGGGTCGGTGCTGGAACTCGCCGAGGCCGAATACATGGTGCGCGTCTCTGGCTACCTGCACGGCCTCGACGACTTCCGCAGGATCCCGCTGACGACAACTGACACGGGCGTCCCGGTGCGCCTGGGCGATGTGGCGAGGATCCAGGTCGGCCCGGAGATGCGGCGCGGTATCGCGGAGTTTGACGGCGAAGGCGAGGTGGCCGGGGGCGTGGTCATCATGCGCGCCGGAAAGAATGCGCTGAAGACGATCGGGGCCGTCAAGGCGAAGCTCGAGGCGCTGAAGCCGAGCCTACCAGCGGGCGTGGAGATCGTACCGACCTACGACCGATCGAGCCTGATCCTGCGGGCGGTCGACAACCTGCGGCACAAGCTGATCGAGGAATTCGTCGTCGTGGCGCTCGTATGCGCCGCGTTCCTGTTGCACCTGCGCTCGGCCTTTGTGGCGATCGTTTCGCTGCCGCTGGGCGTGCTGATGGCCTTCATCGTGATGCGCTACCAGGGGGTCAACGCCAACATCATGTCGCTCGGCGGCATCGCCATCGCCATCGGCGCGATGCTCGATGCGGCGGTCGTGATGATCGAAAACGCCCACAAGCATATCGAGGCATGGCAGCACGCACATCCCGGGCAGCGCCTCGAGGGCGACGAGCAGTGGCGGGTGATCGGGGAAGCGGCGGCGCAGGTGGGGCCGGCCCTGTTCTTCTCGCTGCTGATCATCACGCTGTCCTTCGTTCCGGTCTTCACGCTCGAAGCGCAGGAAGGGCGCCTGTTTGCGCCGCTGGCCTACACCAAGACCTACGCGATGGCGGTGGCCGCGGGGCTCGCCGTGACGCTGGTGCCCGTGCTGATGGGGTATCTGATTCGCGGCCGCATTCCGCCAGAGCAGAAAAATCCCTTGAACCGCCTGCTGATCGCGTGGTACCGGCCGCTCCTCGAGCGCGTGCTGCGCGCCCCGGTGCCGACGCTCGTGGCCGCCTTCGCGATCGCCGCGGCGACGCTGTGGCCCGTGAGCCGGATCGGCGGCGAATTCATGCCACCGCTCGATGAGGGCGACCTGCTGTATATGCCTTCGGCACTGCCCGGAATTTCCGCCGGCAAGGTCTCGCAGCTTATCCAACAGACGGATCGGATGATCAAGACCTTTCCGGAGGTGGAAAGCGTCTTCGCCAAGGCTGGCCGCGCCGAGACCGCGACCGATCCGGCGCCGCTGGAGATGTTCGAGACGACGATCCAGTTCAAACCACGCGAGCAGTGGCGCCCTGGGATGACGCCCGACAAGCTCGTGCAGGAAATGGACAACGCGGTCAAGGTGCCGGGCCTGACCAACATCTGGGTGCCGCCGATCCGCAACCGGATCGACATGCTGGCCACCGGCATCAAGAGCCCCGTCGGTGTGAAGGTGGCGGGGATGGATTTGCAGGAGATCGACCGCATCGCGGCGCAGATCGAGCGCGTGGTCAAGCAAGTGCCGGGCGTGACGTCGGCCTTTGCCGAGCGGCTGACCGGCGGCCGCTACGTCGACGTGCAGATCGATCGCGACGCAGCGGCGCGCTTTGGCCTGAACATCGCGGACGTGCAGGCTGTCGTGTCGGCCGCAATCGGCGGGGACGACATCGGTGAAACCGTCGAGGGATTGCAGCGGTTCCCGATCAACGTGCGCTATCCGCGCGAAGTCCGGGATACCGTGCAGAAGCTGCGCGAGCTTCCTGTGGTTACCGACCGCGGCGCGCAGATCCTGCTGGGCGACATCGCCTCGATCCGTATCGACGACGGTCCCCCGATGCTCAAGAGCGAGAACGCCCGTTTGTCGGGCTGGGTCTACGTCGACCTGCACGGCCGCGACTTGAGCTCGGCGGTGCGCGACATGCAGCGCGCCGTCGCGCAGCAGGTTCAGCTTCCGGCCGGCTATTCGATCTCGTGGTCCGGCCAATTCGAGTACCTGCAGCGGGCCGCCGAAAGGCTCAAGGTCGTGGTGCCGGCGACCTTGGTGATCATCTTCGTGCTGCTGTACCTGACATTTCGCCGCGTTTCCGATGCACTGCTGATCATGGCCACGCTGCCGCTCGCGCTGGTGGGGGGCTTCTGGCTGATGTATCTGCTCGGCTACAACCTGTCGATCGCCTCGGCGGTGGGCTTCATCGCGCTCGGCGGGGTCGCCTCGGAAATCGGCGTCGTGATGCTGGTGTACGTGAACCAGGCGGTCGCCGCCAGGGCGGGCGCGGGGCGCTTGAACGATAGGGACGAGTTGGTGCAGGCAATCGTCGAAGGGGCGGCGCTGCGCGTCCGCCCGGTTGCGATGACGGTGGCCGTGATCATTGCGGGCCTGCTGCCGATCATGTGGGGATCCGGGACCGGCTCCGAGGTGATGCAGCGCATCGCCGCACCGATGGTGGGCGGCATGATCACCGCCCCGCTGCTGTCGATGTTCGTGGTTCCCGCCGCCTACCTGCTGATGCGTCGCCCGCGTCAACAGGCGGCGCCCCGATGGGCGTTCTGGAGGAGGCGCCATGAGGCAGCTTGAGCTTCTTCATCGGCGGCGCGCGCTCTGCAGCTTCGCGCTGCTCCTGTGGCTTACGTTGTCTAACACAGGAGCCACAGCGTCGAGTTCCGTGAGGCAGGAGGCCGGGCCGGTGGCGGCCGCTGCCATGGCCTCGGGGTCGATGCCGATGACCACGGGCTGCATGCCCTGTGCGATCTGCTGCATCGCCCCGGCGCCACAGACGCGGGGATTCACCGGCCAGGGCCACGGGCCTGATGCGCCCAGCTGGCGGGTTCATTTTCCGCATAAGCCTCGACCCGCAGGGTCATTCGCGAGGGGAGGCTTGCGCGCTTGTTTGCCGCTGCGCATCGCTTATTGCCGGTGGCTCGATTGATCGGTGGCCTCGGGTAACTATCTCCTCGTGTCTTTTGTACTGATCAATTCCCGGAGGCAATCATGAAGACGTTGCTCATTAGTGTTATAGGTGCGCTGATGCTGGGTGCGACTTGGCCGACCTTCGCCAAGCCCGACTGGCAGGCCGTCGAACGTGCCCGCAAGGCTCAGCAGGCGGCCCAGGGCGAGTTCCAGGGTGCTTCGTACCAGGTCCCGCCACAGCCTGCGGCCGAGCCGCTGAAATGCCCGCCAGATGAGCTGGAACTGGCGATCGACCGTGGGCCGCGGGCGCACATGCCTTCTCCTCAGAACCGGCTTCGCAAGGACCGCTATGAGGCGCAGGTGAAGGCGTGCAAGCAAGCCGCCAGGTGATCTTGCATGGGCCGTGTCGCACGGCGTGATCGATTCCCCCGCGGCCGGTGTTAAAGGCTGCCAGCCGCGGGGGCTCAACCATCACGCGGTCGATACAGAATGCGGGCGACTGCGCTCACATCCACTTCATCACCCTCGGGTCGGTATCTCCGATTGGCCGGGTCATTTACCTGCGCAAGCCACTTTCACAAGGAGACTTCGATGCGCAAAACCGCAATCGCCACGTTCGTCCTTGGCGCCAACGCTGGCGGGAATTGCTTCGTTTACGTAGCAGAAGATGGACGACATGAAGGACATGCGCATGAAATCCGTCGATATGAAAGGCATGGACATGCGCAAGGCGATGACGCCGACCGGGAAAACGCATAAGGCGGTCGACGTCAAGGCCGCAACGGTGACCGTTGCCCACGGGCCGGTGCCGAGCCTGAACTGGGATGCCATGACCATGACCTTCGAGCAGGGCGAGGACGATCTCGTGACCGCGGTCAAGTGACGTGACGTCGACGCCGAGCGCCCCTTGCGACGTCGTATTCGGCGAGGAGCGCAGTACGAAGGAGAAGCGAGAATGTGGACACGACGGAAGGTACTGAAGGCGCTAGGCGCGGTCGCAGCAATTGCGCCCCTGCCGCTTCGCCGCTCCCTGGCGGCGCCGACGCCCGATTTGGTGCTGCGGCTCACTGCCGCCCCCGAGCACCTGCGCCTTTGGCCGGGCGCCGAAACCGGGGTGCTGCGCTACACGGGCGAGGTGCTGAGTGGGAGAACAGATGCGCTGCGGCCCATGACCAGCTACCTGGGCCCTACGCTCGAACTGCGACGAGGCGAGCGGGTACGGATCGAGTTTCGCAACCGCTTAGCCGAGCCCAGCATCATTCATTGGCACGGCATGCTGGTGCCTGAGGCGGCCGACGGCCATCCGCGCTTTGCCATCGGGCCGGGCGGCGAGTACGTCTACGAATTCACCGTGCGCAATTCCGCCGGCACCTATCTCTACCACCCCCATCCCCACGGTCGCACGGGCAGTCAGGTCTATCGGGGCTTGGCCGGACTCCTGATCGTGCGCGAGGCGCAGGAGCAGACCTGGGGCCTGCCGAAGCACGAGTTGAGTCTTGTCATCCAGGATCGCCGCGTCGGCGAACAAAACGAGTTCGTTTTCAAACGCATGATGATGGACGACATGACCGGCGTACTGGGCGACAAGATCTTGGTGAACGGCGCGCCCGATGCAGCGTTCCGCGTCGCCCCGCGCCGCTACCGGCTGCGGCTGGCCAACGTGTCGAACGCTCGCATCTACAAGCTCGCCTGGTCGGACGATCGCCCGATGCAGGTGATCGCCACCGACAACGGGGTGCTCTCAGCCGCCGAAGGCATCCAAACGCACCCCTACGTGGTGCTCGCTCCCTTTGAGCGCATCGAGCTTCTGGAGGACTTCGGTGCGCGCCGCGAGGCAGCCGAGATCGCCCTCGTGAGCCGCGCCTTCGCAGGCATGGAAATGATGGACATGATGGGCGGGGGCATGCGCGGAATGATGGGCGGCATGATGACGGAGCCCGGCCAAGGCGCGGAACTGACCCTCGCCCACTTCACCGTGGCCCCCGGCGCGCGGGTCTCGGAGGAAACGCTGCGGCTCCCGCCCATTGAACCCGGTGCACCGGAGGGCAGTGTCGTGCTCTACACCCGGCTCAGCTTCCGCCACATGCAGGGATTCCTCAACGACCGGCGGTTCGAAATGACGGCGGTGGCCGACGACGAGCGTCTGCCGCTGGGCGAAGCCAGCGTGTGGACCTTTGCCAACGACGGTGAAGGCATGGCCATGCCGCACCCGATGCACATCCACGGCGTGCGCTTCCGAATCCTGGACCGCACCGGGAACGGCGCGCCGCCGGACCTGCGCGATGGGCTGGTGAACGTCGGCTTCAAGGACACCGTCCTCGTATTTCCGGGCGAACGTGTCCGCCTGCTGGTAGCCCCCACCGAGCCCGGGCTCTTCATGTACCACTGCCACAATCTGGAGCACGAGGACGGCGGGATGATGCGCAACTGCCTGTTCGGCGAGCGGCCACGCGGCTAGTGTGTTCCAACTTAATATGCCCAAATCTTGGTGTCATGCTGTTCTCCGGAAAGATCTTCTTCGTGGACGTTGTCGACGTCATCGATGTCGATGTGCCATGTAGTCAAGAGGAGAACTCATGGACTTACCGCCTCCAGCATCGCGAGACCGAGGAACGACGGCTGCGAGCACTTCGGCCGCTCCCAGAAGGCGCGTTGTTCACCCGAAGCGGCAACGATCTGTACGAACTGTGACGACACGGCCGCGCCCGACAGCGTCCAGTCAGCGGGCAGCGCAAAATGCAACTTCGCGCCGGAACGCGCCTTGAACGCAAGCAGGCCGACAAGCGCACCTTCGTCGTCGAACAGGCCGCCGCCGCTCGCGCCTGCCTCGAAGGTCGCCGAGGTACGAATCACGTTTCCGCCGTCGTAGAGATAGAGTCCTTCCACTTGTCCTTCCTGGATCACGAGGTTGCCCCCGGCCGGGAAGCCGGCGGCGGTGACGTGCTCACCCAGTCGCAAGCGCCCCGAACCGCGGATAGCTACCGGGGGCAAATCGAGATGGGGCACTCGCACGAGGCACAGATCGTGCATCGGGCTGCCCGATGTGTCCGAGGCAATCCAGCGCTGGTCTGCCTGCTCGATCTCGATCGTCTGGGCCGTGCGCGTGACATGGCAAGCGGTCGCCAGCAGCCCGGCCGCGATGACGACACCCGAACCTAGACTTTGGGAGCCATCGCTGGCCACGGCCCGGATTCTGACCAGGCTGTCCTTGAAGTCCCGCGCCTGCAGCGGGGCCGAGGCGAGGCTTGCCGCTGCGAGCAGCCACGGCAGCAAGCACAAGGACCTCCGCAGGTATCGAACGCAAGCCACGGCTACGCGGGCAGCAAGGATCGCGCCTGGAACCGTCCTTTACCATTGGTCGGCCGACGGTCTCATCGCCGTGAGCAAAATAGATTCCGCGCAGGTATGCGGCCTTGGCATCTGGTCAGAGCATCCGCGCCGTAGCGTGCACTTGCGCGGGCTCCGGCCGCACCATTTGGGGGCGCCGCCTGTCGGGCGCACCATAGAGGAGCAGCACCTGCCATCACCCAGACACGCGCGATCTCGCGAATTCCCAGAAGAGGCTGGCAATTACCCGAGGATGGGCGCAGCGCCGGTCCCACGGCTGAATTTCCGCAGAGGCTTGAGCAGCTCCGAGTTGTACGGCACGACCTACCGAGCGCGCGAGTATCGTTTCCGTTCGTGGACGCATCACTCTGGAAGCGTGTTCGGTGAGCAGTTAATTCTGGTTAGCGAGAGGATGGGCTTGTAGCTCGTGCACTTGCAAGAACATTTTCCTTTGCAGGGGAGAGCACCGTGATGATGCCGCTATCCATGGGACATGGCTTCGTTTTCATCGCCTTCTTGGTCATCGCGGGCATACCCTTCTGGAGGATCGTGAAGCGAACCGGAATGCATCCCGCGCTTTCGTTGCTGTGGTTCGTGCCGCTCGTCAACATCATCTTTCTTTGGGTTTTCGCGTTCGCGGAGTGGCCAGCGCTGAAGCAGCCCACAAGCGCCAGCTAGATCAGCAAAACTCTCTCGAACTCAACATTGCACTTCGAGTCGTTCGCGGCCGCGGATCTTCGCCTTCCAACCGCGACTCACCGCTCGTTGTCGCCGCAAGGGCTGCCAACACGCGCGCCAGCACGGGGTTTGCGAAGTTCTCGATCCGAATTGACCGGCTATCGGCCACGGGCAGGGGTACGCGTTTGGCCGGCTCACCAGATCGGGCATGGCCCCAACACGGCGCCGTGCCACATCGTCCGCGTGTCTGCCGAACGCCAGCGTCTACTCTGGGGGCTTCCGGACGCGCCCGCGGCGAGGCGCCAGTGGAGCGAGGGTTGGAGCGTTAGGGCGCCGCTCGCCCGCTAGCCATCGGGGAGCTGTGCATGCTCTTCCGGGTTCGCAACGCTACCCGGATCGGGTTCGACGGCGCCGGCATACGCTTTGTCGATCCTCTTCGCCGAACACGCGCCCTACCGCTTTGCCTTCTCATCCGTTGCGAATTTTACGCACTGAACGGTCCGAAAGGGTCCCTTGTCGGCCGCCGAGCCGCATCAGATCATGGTGCGGTGGAGCGCCCGTGAATCCTGCGACCTGGCCGCCCAAAAGCAAACGGCGCACCTTGCAGGGCGTCCTGCGAGAACGATTGCCGCAAATCGAGGCAGCGTTAAGAGCGGGCTACACGATGCGAACCATCGTCGAGCAGCTTGCCCAGGAGGGATTTCACACAACCCTCGGCGCCTTCCGTGATGGCCTCTACCGAGCAAGGCTATGGCGGAAGACTTACGGGGCGCTCGATCTTCCAGCTGGCGACCTACCCCCGGTCACCTCGGCGTTGCACGCCAAAGGCCCGCCGCCGGTAGCGATGTCAAGGCCCGGGGTGGCGACCCAGGTCGTGACGCCGGAAGATTTGAAAAAGCGGGCCGGCTTTCAGTACGAAGGAACGGCCAACCTGAAGAAGGACGATCTCGTTTGAAGGCTGACAACATGGCACTGAGCAGCTCGACCGCGCCCTGCGCGGCGCATTTCACGCTTCAAGGTAAGGGCGGCGTTGGCAAGTCGCTCGTCGCGGCGATCATCGCGCAATATTTCAAAAGTATCGGCCCAGCGCCGACCTGCATCGACACGGATCCCGTAAACCAGACGCTCGTCAACTACAAGGCTCTGAACGCCGCGCATCTGCCGCTGATGGCGGAGAACTCCTCGCGCGTCGATGAGCGCAAATTCGACGACCTCATGGAGCAGCTTCTGTCGAAGGATGGGGTGTTCGTGGTCGACAACGGTTCTGCGAGCTTCATACCGCTCTCGAATTATTTGCTGGAGAACGATGCGTTGCGTGTGCTGAGAGACGCTGGCTGCGATGTGTTCATCCATGTGGTCATCACCGGGGGTCAGGCTCTTCTCGAGACCCTGGAAGGCTTCCGTGCACTGGCCGCTGCTAGTTCGTCCCAAAACATCATCGTCTGGCTCAATGAGTACTTCGGTCCGATCGAGCTCGATGGCAAGACTTTCGTGGAGATGAAGGTCTACAAGGAGCAGGCTTCCAAGGTGCGCGGCACCATTCGAATACAGGAGCGCAACGCCGACACCTTCGGCAAGGACATCCAGCTGCTCGCCAAGAACAAGCTCACGTTCGAAGAAGCGCTTGCCAGCTCGGATTGGCAGATCATGGCGCGCCAGCGCATTCGTACGGTCCAGCGTGACCTGTTCGAGCAATTGGAAGCGGTCGGGTTCTAAGGGGGAACCAGACATGGATCGGGCCGAGATGTGCGGCGAGATCCTTCGCCGCATGGGCCTAAAAGTCGGCGAGGACGATCCGGCGTTCCTTCTGGTCGAATTGAACCGGCTCGCGCTTGAAGAGGCCGTTTCCATTGTCGTAGAGCGTCTTGCACCCCTGCCAGGCACTATCGAGCAGGCTGGAGTAGCGCTGGCTAAGGGAGTTGCGAACGCAGCGGCGCGCGTGATCGACGAGGAATTCGCGGCGGCACGCGATAAGATCGCGAAGGAAGCGGACACGGCTCGCGCCGCCGCGGCACGCGCGATCAGCGAGCTTGCTCAAGCACAGCGCCGGGCTCACACGGACAAATGGCGCGCGTTGGGATTTCTATTCGGTTCTGTGCTCCTAGTATGTGGCCTTGCAGCGGGCTACGCGTTCGCACTTGCTATCAACACATCGGCGAAGCCGACAACCTCTGACGTGCGGCCCAGAGCCGCAGGTCTGCGAACTGGGCCTGGCGGCGATATCGCCGCGCCGGTGCCGGCGAACCTCGGCGGACAGAATCAACACCGTTGACATTCCTGGTGCCGAATCTTCGCTGGCAGCGAACCCTCGTTATGGTCCCCTTTCTAATTTCCGACACGCGCCGTCCGCTCGAGGCCGTCGAAGCTCGAGCTCGCGCGGATGAGCGCGCGCGGATATTGCCCAAACGCCTCTTTCTGTCCGAAACCGAACTCGTCGAGTTGACGGGATACCAGCGAAGCAAGAATCAAATCCGGTGGCTGCCCGAGCACTGTTGGCCATTCGAGCTTGCCTCGGGCGGAGGTCCGCGGGTGCTCCGGGATGCTGTCATGCAGGCAGGTGGAGGCACGGAATGAGGAACAACTTTCGCAAGGACCGCGAACAGGGCGCCGGAGCAGTACCTGAACTGCAGCGTGTAGGCTGGGCGGTCAAGCGGTTCTGCGACGAAGCCGACATCAGCCTCGCGATGTTCTACAAACTCGGACCGCATCAGCGCCCGGCCAGCGTCAAGGTCGGCAGCAAACGGGTCGTAATCGAGAGTCCAGCGGCTTGGCTGAGCCGGATGGGCGCGGAAGCGGCTGCCGAGGACCACCGATGACCGCGGCGACGTTACTTTCACGCCCGGAGAAGGTCCGGCAGCCCGGCGCCGATCGTTGGTCAGGGTCCTGCCCTTCGCATCAGATCCGCGCGGCCATCGCCTCGCTTTGGAGCGACCTGGGTCAACTTCCCGACCCGTTTTGTTGGGATTTTGTTGGGATCCAGCGCGCAG
>Ga0210404_10001334_pt1 | contig 10735 bp, 6 predicted proteins | sample IncBWH28MmetaG_FD_155455 | JGI IMG/M metagenome (GOLD analysis project Ga0210404, IMG submission 155455) | Forest soil microbial communities from Barre Woods Harvard Forest LTER site, Petersham, Massachusetts, United States - Inc-BW-H-28-M | ecosystem: Environmental > Terrestrial > Soil >... | reverse complement strand
CGGTCACAACGGAGATGGCGTTGAAGCCGCGCTCGCCTTCGCTGATGGCTTTGAAAATGGCGATGCGTTCGGCGCAAACAGTGAGGCCGTAGGTCGCATTCTCGACGTTGCAGCCGCCGAAAATTCTGCCGGAAGTGGCGCGTAGCGCGGCGCCCACTCGAAAGTTGGAATAGGGGGCATGCGCGTTTTCGCGCGCTTGCCGGGCTGCGGAAATCAGAAGTTCGTACTCGCTCACGATCTCGTCCTCTTTCAAAGCGTGAAACAATTCTACGCGATGGCAGCTACCAATCTGGGAATCACGGCCTTTAGCACGCCGATAAACTGCCCTTTCACGCGCTCAGCGGTTTCTAGAACTTCCAGGTGGTTCAGCGGCTGGTCTAGAATTCCGGCGGCGGCATTCGTCACGCAGGAAATCCCAAGGACGCGAATGCCGCTATGGCGCGCGGTGATCACTTCCGGCACCGTGGACATGCCGACGAGGTCGGCGCCAATGGAGCGCAAATAGCGAATCTCCGCGGGCGTCTCATAGCTCGGGCCGGCGACCGCTGCGTACACGCCTTCGTACATACCAATTCCGAGGCGGTTCCCTTCGCCGACAGCGATTTCACGGAAGCGGCGGTCGTAGGCAACGGTCATGTCCGGAAAGCGCGGGCCGAAGCGCTCGTCGTTGGGGCCGGAGAGCGGATTGACTCCCTGCAAGTTGATATGGTCCTTGATGACCACCAGGCGGCCCTGCGTGAATTCATGCTTGATGCCGCCAGCCGCGTTGGTAAGGATGACGGCTTTCACGCCCATGCGCGCGAAGACGCGAATGGGAAACGAAACGTCTTTCACGGAATAGCCTTCGTAGAGATGAACGCGGCCTTGCATTCCGGCGACGGGAATTGAATCCACGTTGCCGATGACGAGATTGCCGGCGTGGCCAACGGCGGTAGATCGCGGAAAGTGAGGAATTTCGGCGTAAGGAATCTTGACGGCGTGGGAGAATTCGTCAGCGAAGGCGCCGAGGCCGGAGCCGAGAACGAGAGCAATCGACGGCCGGAGAGATGTTTTCGAAAAAATAAAATCAGCAGCAAGCTCGGCGCGCTCGAATTCGCCGTTGACCGCCTCCGCCGCCTTCTTGGCCGTTTTTCTGCGACTCATGTAAGGATTCCGACGATGGAAGCGGACATCAGATTAGCCATGGTGCCGGCCAGCATGGCGCGAATTCCGAATTTCGCGAGCTGGCCGCGCTGGTCCGGGGCGAGCGCGCCGATGCCACCGATCTGAATGCCGATGGAACTGAAATTGGCGAAGCCGCAGAGCGCAAATGTCGCAATGGTGAAGGAGCGCGGATCCAGCGTGCCCTTCATGGGACCGAGCTGAGAAAACGCATAGAGTTCATTCACCACCATGCGCGATCCCAACAGATTTCCGATTGTGGGTGCATCGTGCCAGGAAATTCCGATGAGCCACGCCACGGGGGCGAAAACCCAGCCGAAGACTTGCTGCAGGCTGGAAGGAAACCACTGGATACCGTGGTTAGCCAGTGAGTTGTGCACTCCCGTAAAAAGATAGTTCACCAGCGCGACGAGCGCCACAAACGAAATGAGCATCGCCCCCACGTTTATCGCGAGCTGTAAACCATCGGACGTGCCGCGCGAAATGGCACCGAGGAAGTTGGCCTCTTTTTCCATTTCCGGCATTTGGACGTGGCCAGCGGTGAGGGGCTCCCCAGTTTCCGGCACCAGCATTTTTGCCATCAACAAAGTGCCCGGGGCAGTCATGATCACGGCGGTGAGCAAATGTTTGGCCTCGACGCCGTAGGCGATGTAGGCGGCCATGATGCCCCCGGAAACGTGGGCCATGCCGCAGGTCATGACGCACATGAGCTCCGATTTGGTCAAACGGTTGAGAAACGGGCGGATGGTGAGCGGCGCTTCCGTCTGGCCCATGAAGATGCTGGCGGCGATGTTGAGGGACTCCGCGCCGCTCGCGCCCATTACTTTCGTCATGACCCAGGCGAAAACCCGAATGATCAGCTGCATGACGCCGATGTGATACAGAAAGGCAAAAACAGCGGCGATGAAGATGATGGTGGGAAGAACCTGAAAGGCAAAGATGAAGCCGAGGGACGATTTCGCTTTGCCGAGGTCGCCGAATACAAACTCGGAGCCGAAGAAGGCAAAACTCAAGAGCTTGTTCGCACCTCTTCCGGCGTATTCGAAGAGCGCGCGGCCAATCGCGAAGCGCAGAACGAAGAAGGCAAAGGCGAGCTGAAGGCCAAGGCCCCACAAGACCGTTTTCAGGCGGATGGCTTTGCGATCCGTTGAAAACAGGTACGCGAGAGTGAGCATCGTAAGCAAGCCCAGCAGACCCGTCAATCGTCCCATGCGCTCTCCTTTTCTGACCCCATTAGCTGCGGGCGTCCTACACTTCAAACGAAACAGCTGCGCACGCGGCGCATTTGCATTTCACTTCAGATGATCGACGAGCCATTCCGACCAGCGGCGATAGACATCCATCTGGCGAACGGGATCATTGGGAAAATGGCCGCTCACGGGATACGCAAAGAAGCGCACGGGAACGCCGTTGTCCTTGAGCGCGTGAAATAATTCGTACGATTGCGTGATGGTCACGCGGAAGTCGCCGGTATCGGAGAGAATCAGCGTGGGCGTCTTCATCTGCGAGGCATAGGTGATGGGCGATTGTTCGCGGTAGCCTTTGATGTTGTCACCGACGTACGGCGAGCCGTTGAAGATGTAGCGCTCGGTGACGTTGAAATCGGCGAGGTTGTATTGGTCGTACATGTTGGTGACGGCGGCGCCGGCGACGGCGACTTTCCAAATCTGGTAGTGGCCCATGAGCCAGGTGGTCATGTATCCGCCGTAGGACCAGCCGGAGACGGCGATTTTGCTTTCATCCACGAAGCCCAGTTTCTTGAGGGCTTCGATTCCCGCCATGACGTCGCGGCCGGGGCCGTCGCCCGCGTCGTTCCAGATAGCCCGCGTGTAGGCATTTCCGAGGTTCTCGCTGCCGCGATAGTTTGGCTGAAAAACGACGCAATCATGTGCGGCGACGAATTGCGGGAGAAAACTAAACTGCGTGGTCGTGGCGGCGCGCGGGCCGCCGTGGATGATCAAGACGAGCGGATACTTTTTGTCTTTCTGAAAACCGGGCGGGTAGATGATTACGCCGTCTTCATGGAACTTGTCGGGGCCCTGCCATTCGAATCGTTCCGTGCGGCCTAGCGCGAGCGCGGCGATTTCCTGATTGTTGTTTGTCAGGCGCTTGGGTGGGTCGTTGGGCGTGGCCATGTAATACAGTTCGGATGGCTGATTGGGAGTGCTGCCCGCGAAGGCGATCTCGCCATTGCGGCCCACCGTGGCATCCACCCAGAACGACCAGGAGGGACCGACGTCGCCGAGTGGAAGTTTTTTTGCGGCGCCGCCTAACGGCTGAAGCCACAGCGAAACTTGTGCGCCGTCGTGGCCTCCGACCAACAGCGACTTTCCGTCTGGCATCCAAATCGCGCGAAGAACATTGCGGTCGATCGTGCGGGTGGCGTTCTGCCCATCGCCTCCGGCGGCAGAAGTCACGAAGATTTCATTCTGGTTGGCGCGGTCACCGTCCCGCGGATACCAGTAGGCGAGCTGGGAGCCATCCGGGGAGAACAAGCCGAAGCCTTCGAACTTTTCATGCTTCGTCAATTTGCGGATTTCGCCGGTGTCCACGTTGAGGATCTGCACGGTGCGGCCATCGCTGTCGCCGGAGTGCGGGTCTTCCTGTTTTGTGAAGGTGAGGAATTTTCCGTCGGGCGAGAAGGAAATGGGAGATGACGGCGAACTGGGAGGCAACACTTTCGGAAGCGTCCACGAGCCGGAAGTGAGGCGGCGCGGCTTTCCGCCATCGGCTGCAATAAGCCAAATATGCGACGGCGTAGGGGCTTTCGTTTCGAGATAGCCGTTGTCGCCGATTTCGAAGGCGTCGAGATGCTTTTCGATGTCTTTTTTGTTTTCCGCCTCGTCGGCTGTAACGTAGGCGATATCGCCGCTGATCGGCCGCCAGGCAAATTGCTCGACGCCATTGGGAGCGTCGGTAATTTTCAGGGCATCGCCGCCGCTCATCGAAAGGACGAAAATCTGTGCCTTCTCTTCTTTCGGGGGGCCAACGGCGGCGAGGAACGCGATGCGATCTCCCGTGGGCGACCAGCGCGGGGAGCCGGCGTCTTTGCGGTCGTGCGTCAAGGCGCGCCGAGCGCCGCTGGCGATCTCCTGCAGAACCAGATCGCGATCGTTGCGGTCTTGCTCCATGTTCATGCGCGAGACGACGTAGACGATGGACTTTCCGTCCGGTGAGATTTGCGGATCGGAAACGGAAACGGCCTTGCCAAAATCAGCGAGCTCGATGGGCCGTGCCTGGGCTTTTGCTCCCTTTGGGCAAAAAACACACAAAGCTGCAAGGATGAACGGAAAGAATATTCTGCAGAAAAACGCGGCTAGCGCATTTTGCACTCGGCTGTCCTTGCCTTGCTTTCTTTTCCACTCACGTGCGGTCATTCCTCTTCCCTCCTGCGGATACTTCGAATGTACGAACAGGCCCGGTCAAGCGCCAAGAATGCGGCGGATGAGAGGGCGCTTCTCGCGTGGGGCACTCTCTCCCACATGGTAGCTGGCGGAAATCAGGCTGCTGGCTTCGGCCAGTTTGGCGTCGCTATTGTAATGAATTGCGGCCAGCGATTCGCCTTTTTCCACGCGGTCGCCGATGCGCTTGTGGAATTCCAGGCCGACAGCGTAGTCGATTTTGTCTTCCTTTTTTTCGCGGCCGCCGCCGAGCATGGCCAGAGCGATGCCGAATTGTTCGCAGTCGGTGCTGGTGATGAAGCCGGCCGCGGGGCTGGGGACATCGGCGTGATTGCGGGCTTGCGGCAGTCGCTGCGGCTCGTCAATGACGCGCGGATCGCCGCCTTGCAGACGAATTCCCTGGCGAAATTTTTCCTTGGCCTGGCCGTTGGCGATCATGGATTCGGCAAGGGTGAGGCCTTCGTCAACGCTTTTCGTTTTTTCACCTAGATAAAACATCCAAGCCGAGAGTTCGAGGCTGAGTTCGCGGAGATCAGCAGGGCCACCGCCATTGAGAACATCAATACACTCGACGACTTCGTTCGAATGGCCGGCCATGCGGCCGAGCGGCTGGTCCATGTCGGTGATGAGCGCGACCACTTTTTTGCCCATGCGTTTGCCGGTTTCGACCATCACTTCGGCGAGGCGCACCGAGTCTTCTTCCTTTTTCATGAACGCACCGGAACCGGTTTTGACGTCGAGTACCAGCGCGTCAATGCCCTCGGCCAGTTTTTTGCTCATAATGGAGGCGCAGATGAGGCCGATATTTTCGACGGTAGAAGTTGCGTCGCGAAGCGCGTAGATTTTCTTGTCTGCGGGAGCAATCTCCGCGGTCTGCCCGATGAGTCCCATGCCGCATTCGCGAAGGACATGGCGAAATTCTTCGAGCGAAAGATTCACGTTGAAGCCGGGAATGGCTTCGAGCTTATCCAGTGTGCCGCCGGTGTGGCCGAGGCCGCGGCCGCTGATCATCGGAACGGTGAGGCCGCCGGCGGCAACGATGGGCGCCAGAATGAGAGACGTTTTGTCGCCAATTCCGCCCGTGGAGTGCTTATCCACCTTTTTGCCGGGGATTTCCGAGTGATTGAGCACCTCGCCCGAATACAGCATCACTTCCGTAAGCGCTGCCAGTTCGGCGCGATTCAGTCCACGAATCCATACGGCCATCAGCCACGCCGCCATCTGATAGTCAGGAATTTCCCCGCGCGTGTAGCCGGAAACGAGGAAACTGATTTCCTCGCGGGAGAGTTCCGCGGAATCGCGTTTCTTGCGGATCAGGTCGACGGCGCGCATGCGTGTGGAAAGCGAGGGGCGAGCGTAACATCCGACCCGCGAAGCGTCAACGCAACGCCGCTCGACGAAGCTGCCCAAGGAGAAATTCAAGGCAACCTGGACGAGAATCAACGACTCATAATGCGAAAGGGGTCCTTCCGTTGACTCGCCATGCCCTCGTCATTTTCGTTGTGTCCAGCGCGCTGGGTCTTTGCGCTCTGGCCCAGACCAAGCCCGACCCGCCGCTGGTTGACGCGGAGCTGGTCGTGCGAGGGCCCGAGACTCAGCTCCTCGACAACAAGAAGGTCGTAATTACAATCGTCGAGCAGACCAATCCGCCACGTCCGGAGTTGATCGCTACCACGGATGCGCACGGCGTTGCGCGATTCCAGATTCCTGCGGGGTTCTTTCGTCTGGGCGTCAAGGTTCCGGGCGTCGGTTACGGAAACGCAGGCGCGACGGAGTTCATCCCAGGAGTTGTTGCCCATCCCGTGCTGCCTCCGCTCGCCGGTTACGGCAGCATTGATGGCGTAGTCCCGCGCGAAGTTTGCACTGGCCAAGTGACCATCGGAATTTCTTCTCCGTACATCGGACAACTCAAGACTGACGCCGACCCTTCCGGGCACTTTCATTTTGAGGATGTGCCCGGAGGGGAGTGGTTTGTTGCCGCGTCCAGGGGCAAAGACATGAGTTGTTTGTGTGCGCTGGGACCCTATGTATCCGTTAACGTCGGCCACTCTCTCCAGGACGTGAAAGTGGTTGCTCTGAAGTCCAACCCTTGCTGGATAACTCCCTCCACTACCTCCACCGCCAATCCTGCTCCAACCTCTGAACCCAAAACGAACGCACCGGTTAAGTTCGGCCATGCGATCAAGACCGATCCGCCGATTGTTTGGGCTCACGGAATTGTAAAGGATGAGTTGGGACGCCCCGTTGAGAATGCCACGGTGTACGCGCTCGGAACCTACTACGGCGGAATTCGCATGATGGAGACGGTAGGCAAATCCACGACGGATGCGAAAGGTTACTACGAACTGAAAGGTGCGAGCGGCCTCAATAATTTCAGCGCGACTCTGCTGGCCACTGCTCCGGGCCATCCGCCGGCGTGGGCTTGGCCGGCCTTTCCGCAGATTTCCTGGTTTGACGCGGATCCGCCCGTGCCGGAGGCGGTCTTGCAGGACTTGGTTCTGCCGGCGAAATCAGGCCAGCTAACCGTAACCGCTCTCTACCAGGGAAAAGCCGCTGCGGGCGTGCACGTAGCGGTCTACCTGGAAAATGCAAACCTGCGCGATATCTGGGCGTTAGGCGGCCGAGGAGGAGTTCGTGACGAGATTGAAAACGCCGCTTACCCCGCCGCTACAACGGACGCAAACGGCAACGTGCGATTCGACAACCTGCTTCCCGGTCTTTACAGAATCTACGCGATCAAGTCCGACACGATGGAGCGCGTGCGCGGCCTCGAAGCAACGAAAGAGGTGCCAAGCGCGGCGGCCTCAGGGATTCCGGTGCGCCTCGGTGAAACAACCCTCCACACCTTCGAACTCTATGGACAATCCGCGGATGTCTCGTTCCGCATATTACGTCCGGACGGCAGCGCCTTAGAGGGAAACACTCCGATTCAGGGTGGGCCCGGGAGTCAGATTCAGTGGAGCAGTGCGATCTCACTGGATTCGACCGGGTTGGGGCACCGCGACATGGGAAGCGGAGGTTTGTGGCAGATTCATTTTATTCGTAAGGCCGGTACCTCTACGGGCGGTTTCCGAAGCCCTGACGATTTTCGCGAGCCGTACGATATGGCCAGCGCACTTCTGGCAGTCTCGCCAAGCCTGTCGCTTGATTCCATCCCAGTTTTCCGCGCGCGCCCGGTCGAACCGCCTTCGGCGCACATCGTCGTGCAAGACGCAAAAGGCGCTCCTGCGCGCGCCAGCGTGACGCTCATCCAGCTGCCGATGGAGTCGGTTTTTGGCGTCGGTGGCACTGATAAAAACGGAGAGATTGTATTCGCTGGACTCCTCACGGGTCAGGAGTATGTGGTCCATGTGTCCGGGACAGAGCTGGCAAACATTAGGCCCGTGAACTGGGGCGATACTGATGAACCGCTTCCTTCGCAAAGCGAGCTCTCTACGCAATATACGTTCACCGACCAAAACTTTGTGGCGGCTCCCGAGTCGTCTAACAAGATGGTCCTTCGGCCTCAGCCGCTTTGCTATGTCTATGGTGTGTTGCACTCGAGCCAGAGCAAAGACCTCTTGCTCACGCGAGCCGGCAGACAGCAGCATGGGCTCCAAGCTGGAGTTCAGCTACGCGCAACGACGGGCGAGTTTGCAGCTGGCCCGTTCCTGCCGGGTCCGGTACAGATTTACTTCAAGTTCGGCAACCAAGGGCGAGAGTTTCCCGTTCCTATCGAAGTGCATTCAGGGAGCAACGAGCCGAATCGCTTCGATATTGACGTGGACAGGTATGCCCCGGATGGGGATAGCTGGACCCAAATCACTGGCGCGCCCAACTCCTTCCTAGGAATGGGTGGTATCAGCACGCAAACCACGGGCGCCGAGCACCTGGTTGGCAAGGTGTTTCTTTCTGACGGGGTCACACCAGCAGTTGGTGCGCAAGTGATGTACTTCGAGGCCGGAGGAGGCTATCCAGCGATTTTTGCCATGACGGATGCGCTTGGCGAATTGCGCCCGCGCGGACTTTGGAACGGTCCGGCCGTCGCGTCCGGCAGTGTGGCGCACGTAGAATCAGCCGTGGTCGTGGCCCTTTTGCCGGGCGAACGTGGCGCGATGATTTACTCTGGGCCGGTGCGCCCCAACAAGGAATTGCGGCTGGTCCTTCCGCCTGCAATCTCGGTCGGCGGCACGGTCACCGTGGGTGGCAGAAATCCGTCTCAGCGGCCCGGCGTCATTCACCTCCTGGCCGCGTATCAAGACCGGGGAGTTCTGAACTCCGCGCTAAGCCTTGAGACAACCGCCGACGCACAGGGCTACTTCCAGCTTGCCGGACTCACTCCCGGCACCTATCTTGTCCAGGCAGTCCTCGATGATATTTGGCTTTCTTCCGTCGTCACCGTGCATGTATCAGAAGAAAAACTTACGCCAGTCCACGTAGACATTCCCGCTCCCGGGACGCCGGTGCGACTGGAGCTTCGCGATCCGTCCGGCAAGCCCCTGGCTGGTCAAGCCATTACTCTGGACCGAACCGGGCCGTTGGCGTATCTTTGGCCAAACCGATTGATTTCCGACGACCTGGGATCGATTTACATTCCGACATTAGAAGCGGGTCGTCACACGATTCACGTAAGTGGAGTATCGAAGGCTCTGACCTTTGATGTTCCTACCCTTCCCGGTCCGCCGATTGTGGTGCGATTGAAGACGGCACTCTAAGAAGTCATGACCTGCCTGAAATACGGAACTGCTTTCCTACAGGAACCTAAAATTAAGAATGGCAAATGACTACAGCGGCTGCTGGACGTCTGGAGGAAGGTTGGTGGTCTGGCCGGCGATGACGTGCCAGCCACGCGGCGTGTTGATGTAAACATGCATGGCGCGAATCTGGATGTTGACGCGCTGGCCCTTGATGATGCTGCGCACAGACCAGAGACAAGTGGCCACGGCAGATACCTTGAAAATCCGCACCTTAATATCGGAAGCGTTGAAAGACTCATACTTTACGTCTGGCGATTGAATCGTCTCAATCCACTGTCGTCGGTCTACCTGTTGACCGTGTGAAAGTGTACCGGCGAAATCATCGCTGTAGACACGGCGAAAGTAGGCGGGATCGTTCAACTGAATCGCACGTGCAGCCTCTTTCTCGAGGTTGACGATCTCCTCGCGCTGCATCTCGGGGTTGAGGGTCGCGTCGTCGGGCTCCTGCCCGAGGCCAAGCGAGGCCATGGTTAGTCCCAAAACAAGCAAAGCTGCGGATTTACGCATGGGGTGAAATCTCCTGAAATTCTTTTCCGGCTTCGGCCGGCGTTTGTCGGGATAAAGAGCGCAATATCCACTCTAAATCTTACGAAAGGAGATTCAGCCACGGCAATCCGGGCTGTGAGCAAAGGTTAACCCAGTGACATCTGGAGCGAGAAGAAGAGACACCGCGAGAAATTGTTCCCGACTTGGCGTGAGAAGGTTCTTGCTAGAATAACCTTTCACTTAAACCGGTCATACAACTGTCGTCACCGAAATGGAGGAATCATGAAGGAAGTTCAGGCAGGAAACCACGAAGCACTCTTGTCGAGTGCCTTTTCACGCCGGAGCTTTATTGCCAGCGCGTCAAGTTTCGGAGCGTTTTACGCGGCGGCGCAACTGATTCCGTTCCCGGCGCTGGCGGCAGAATTCGCGGGCGATTCGCGGGGCGCGCAGACACCCATCGTGGACAAAGGGTTTGCTTCGGTGAGAAAAATCGGCGACGGGCTGTACGCGACGATTTCCGATCCGTCGAAGGGCCTGCAAACCATGTGCAACGGGGGATTTCTCGCTGGAAAAGATGGTGCGCTGTTGCTGGAAGGCTTTGTCAGCCCGGCGGGAGCGGCGTTTCAGATGGACGCGCTGCGGCTAGTGAGTCAGGCGCCTGTGAAGGGCGCGTTAGACACGCATTATCATTTCGATCATTCGATGGGAAATTCGTATTACGGCGCGAATGGGATTCCTGTGTGGGCGCACGCGGGAGTGGCAAACCGGATGGTGACGGAATACGGAACGCTGCAGGGCAAGGAGAAGTCAGAGGTGCTGGCGCCGTTCGAAAAGCGCGTGAGCGAAGCAAAAACGGAGCTTGCAAAAAAGCACGCGCAAGAACGGTTGGGAATCGCAGGGAACGTCTACCAGATGTCCGGCGCGAACTTGCTGGCTTTGCCGAATCACCCG
>Ga0210404_10001333_pt1 | contig 10738 bp, 11 predicted proteins | sample IncBWH28MmetaG_FD_155455 | JGI IMG/M metagenome (GOLD analysis project Ga0210404, IMG submission 155455) | Forest soil microbial communities from Barre Woods Harvard Forest LTER site, Petersham, Massachusetts, United States - Inc-BW-H-28-M | ecosystem: Environmental > Terrestrial > Soil >... | reverse complement strand
CAATGCTCAGTTTCCGTTTCTCTTCATCCTTCCCTTTATACAAAAGATAATTTCCCATTGGATATTTATCCTACCTCTATCTGAAGAGAAAATGCAACTTCTCGAATTCAACTGAATAGTTACGCCATTTTAGTTTGCAATGATTCTTTTCTTTTAGTAAAATATATGCCTAATGAGTGCGGAAAAACCTTATCTATTATCTGGAATTGAACGAGGTGGTGAAAAATCTGCTTCAGGTTTAGTAGAAAGACTTCCATCTAAAGCGGAGATATTACTTCTTGTTGCAGAGCCTAAAAAAAATTTGGGAAAATTTGCTCACACTGTACCAGATCCTGAAGGATCGATTTACGCTCAATGGACTGGGCAATCACATGGAGTGGATCCTAAGCGTATTCATACGCATCACTTGGTTAAAAATATGCCACTTCCTGATTTGTCTTCTTTTGCAGTTGTCATGGCTGGAGGGGCAACCTCCTCTGTAAATGATGAATCAGAGTGGATGAATACTTATCTTGCAGGTTTGAAAACAATTGTAGCATCTGGAATTCCTACCTTGGTAAATTGTCATGGTCTGCAGGCATTGATTAAAAGTTTTGGTGGAGAAGTTGGAAACAATGCAGTTAGAGCTAGAAAATTTGGTGTAGGACAGTATAGGTTAACGAAAGCAGGAAGGGAGCATTGGGCTTTTGATGGAATGCCAACGGAATTCCCCGCTTTTAGAAGTCATAAACAAGAGACACTTAGGATGCCACCAGATTGGGATGTATTAGCTCGTGACCAGGAAGACGGGATAGCTGCAGTTGGAATTAAAAATAGTAAAGTTGTGGGGCTCCAATGGCATACAGATTTAACTCATGCTATAATGGTAGCCCTGTCTCGGGGAAGGATACCAGAGATTGAAGATATTGGTACGCCTGACCGTATGTCTTACGAAGAATTTCTTAAAAAATTACAACAAGTAGAGCCAGAAGTAATGGGCTATAATAGGATTATAAGTAGAAACCTTTTTCAGCAAGCAGATAACATGTAGAGGAAAAAGAGTTTCGGTCTTTAGCGCGGAGATTTTATTTTATTACCTCCCCAGTAGTGATAGAGACATCGTATGTCGATGCTGAAGCTGTAGCTTGCGAGTTGACTTGAGTGAATAAGCTTTGCAATGCAGTAACTATTTCTTCTTTTAGCTTATTGTTTACATTATTAGAAAATATAACGATTGTATCTTTTGAATTAATATTTTGTTCGTTACTAATTTGAATGTTGACATAACCAAGTGAAACCAAATGTTGTTTTAGCAAGGTAGCTTGCCCATTAATGCCTGAGCCGTTAACAAGATAGAGTGTTATATTTTTTTTAGCTAATATTTGTTTATCTACAGTAGGAGGAGGAGAAGTGATTTGTATAGTTGGTTTATTACTTTTATTTAAATTTTTCACAGGTATACTATTGGTCTTTTGTTGTTGAAAAGGAAGCAAATTTAAATTTATTGCACCTACTGTAAGTGCGCCAAGTAAAAAGAGTACACTTCCAAAAAGCATAAGATATTGTTTTAAAGTAATAGAATTCGTTGTTATTTTTTCTTGTTTCTCAGAATTTTCTAACTTTTCTTCGTTGAGAAAATTTGCCAAGTTTAGAAATTCTTTATGTTGGATTGCCAGAGAAAGGGTTTTGTAAGAGATTCCTTGTCCTTGTAAATAAGGTATAAATATTGTTATTGGTAATACTTTTTTTATTTCCCATAGACGTTGTTTTGCAACAAGGACAATTGTTTGATATAAATCGCTATTTGTTGCAAAGAGAAAAGTATTTTGTGATGTTTGTATCGTTTTTTTGGCGACTAAATTTTTTGAAAATGGAATAGTTTCATAAAATAATTGCAAATTTTCTAGAGAAACCGTTTGAGGTAATTGTTTTTGGAAAACAATATCTTCAGTAAGAAGAAGCACGCCATCAAACTTTTTAAATTGCGTAAAAAAGTCAGTAAGTAGTTTTTCAAAAAGCCGTTTATCAACAATTTCTTGATGCTTCACAGCCTCAGGTGGAAATATAAGTTGTTGAGGCTCTTGTGATTTTGTCAGGAGCTGCAACCCATTTTTACTTAAGAGCAAAAATGCTTTATTGGATTCAAAAAGAGACATATACTCTTACTATAGCAAATTTACATAGAAATAAATGTCAAGAAAGTGTTTTAGTGGTTTGTAAAAAGAGATTACTGTGAATGAGTCTCATTTGATGTAATTTAAAGAGCAATAAATAATAAAATGTATCAAGAAGAAATTTCGTTCCTTTCAGAAATTGAATGGAAGAGGCTCTTTCGTGATAACGAGTTGGAATTGCTATTTCCCCTATTTCAAAGCCATAACTAATTGCTGCAATTTCCATTTGTTGATCAAATACAAAATCATTTGAGAATCGGAGAAAAGGAACATTGAGAAGTAATCGAGGAGAATATGCCCGAAGGCCTGAAAAATGTTCACTAAAAGTGACACCAAGAAGCTTATTTTCAATCCAACAGACGATTCGATTGATGTAAAATTTAATAGTTGGCATGCCACCCTTTCTCGCATCAGTTTTATTTTGCATGCGACTACCAAACATAAAGTCATACTTGCCGTTAAGGATTGGTTGGATTAAGTCAGGTATTTTGCTCCCGTCGTATTGATAATCTGGATGAAGCATAACTATAACATCTGGTTTATATTTAAGCGCTTCCCAGTAGCACGTTTTTTGACTCCCTCCATAACCAAGATTTTGAGGATGGATAAATGTTTGCATACCAAGTTTTTTGGCAATATTTACACTATTATCTGAGCTATTATTATCAACAAAAATGATATGTTTGCGAAATTGTAGAGGAATTTCACTATATGTATCTTTAATCGTTCTTGCGACATTAAAACCAGGCATTACAATAACTACTCGTGAAGTTCTTTTTTTCTTCATACTGTATTTTACTTATGATAGATAGTATTTATAAAGAATTCAAGAAGTATAAATTATTTTTTAACGTGAAGAAGAAATATTGTTTGTTCCTTCTGTTCCGCAAGCTCGAATTGTAACAATTCCGTTTGAATCTTGTACAGCATCATACCCTGTTATTCCTGCTGTACCAGTTTTCGGATCAAGAGGAATTGATTTTAAATATTTTACTAATGGTGTTGTTAGATCAAGACAAGCAACCGCTGTTACTGTGCATCCTCCAGTTGCAATGGCACATCCTGTTGTTGCTGTACCTAGTTGTTGTTCAACGGTTGAAAGACCTGCCGGTGCTGTCCCCTTATTGTCAACTATGGATGCATGTATAGCAGTTAACATCGTATCAACATCTGCAGTTCTTCGAGCGTCACGGGCATTACTTAATCGGCCAGCTGGATTTAAAGCTACAAAGACGGTTATCGCAAGTGCTGCTATTATAGTAATAACAACTAAAAGTTCAATTAATGTAAATCCTTTTTCCTTTGAGGAGAGATATTGTTTGTGAGCAGTTTTCATTTTTTTGTTTCTCTATAATTAAGAGTAAAAGTTTCCTGTGTTGTTGTCAAGTACCAATAATATTACCCCAACGATAACTATTTTTGTTTCTGCACACATTCTTGCGCATAAGCAGACTGTGAAAGAGCAATTTGGTAGGAGAGAGACATTTGATCCATTTCAGTTTCCATATGAAGAACAGCGTAGATGGATACAAATGATAAGAGTAATGCAAGAACAAGAAGCAATTTTGTAAAAGAATGTGATTTGTGTGGAGCAATTTTTTTACTCATAGTATTAGAATATGCGTCAAGAATCCTTTTGTCAATAAGAAGATTTTGTTTGTTGAATTGCTTTTAGCAGTTTGGGATCATTATGGGAAAGTATTAGTGCTTTCTTAAATGCTCTTTCAGCTTCTATTCGGTTACCTGTTTGGTAAAGTTCTTTTGCATAGAGAACAGCAATTTTTAAATCTGAAGGATAAATTTTTGTAAGTTTTTGTGTGTATGGCAGTGCCTTTGTAGGTTCGTTTTTTTGCTCATATAAATTAATGAGTAAAGGATACGTGTATAAAAAATTTGGGTCTAAAGCAAGGCTTTTGAGATATTCTTGTTCTGCTAAATCTGTTCTGCCATAATGCAAATATACTGCTGCTAAATTATAGTGAGTTTGTGGATAACTGTCGGCTATTTTGACAGCTCGTTGTAAGTGATACAATGCCTTAGTATAGTTACCTACTCCAATATATGCATTCCCAAGATTTAGATGAAGACGTGCAGTATCTACAAATTGTAAGTTATGCTCGAAATAGGCAATTCTGTTACGCCAGTTATAGTTTTGTTGTATTGTCATTATGATAAATATGCTGCAAAGAAGTATAAGAATGAAAGAAAATATTTGACTATGTTTTTTAATAAAGTGTAAAAAAAATATTGAACTAGTGGTAAATATGATCATATAGAATCCAATCATAGGCATATATAACCAGTTTTCTCGAAGCAGTCCAGTTTGAGGAATGACGCCAGAAACTGAAAGAAGATTTGAAAAAATAAGAATCAGTGCAAAAAAAATCCAAACTGTTTTTTGTCGGCGAAGTTCAAGAAATCCTAGTGTGAGTGTTCCAAGGAGAATGATAAGACTGGTAATAACAATGGGATTTATGAGTGTTGTAACAATTGTTGTTGTTCGTTCAAGATACAAGGGATAAGGTATAAGCAGTAGTCTGATATATATGGGAATTGTTTTTAAAAAGGTTATAAGTCGAACCGCAAGGTGTGTACCATAGATACTTTGGTCTCCGCTGTAATTAAGACTATTAGTAAAATTAAGAACAGTTAGTCGTAGAATAAAATAAATTATTGTTATAAGAATCAAAAGTAAAAGTACAAGTATATGATTTTTATAGTATTCGTGTACTTTTTTTACTGAGAGCTTTTTTTGGATTGCAAATACAAGTAAAATACCGGCATACATAGGAACTGTTGTGAGTGCGCCTTCTTTAGAAAGAATACTTAGCGGAAAAAGAAGTAAAGAAATAACAAGTAGTACATTTTTTGAGATTGAATATTTTTTTTGAAAAATGGTTAAGGTTGTGTGTTTATTATAGAGTCCAAGCGTGAATAAATATAAAGATAGTAACAAAAAAAATGTATAGAAAACATCACCACGAGAGCTTAAATATGTGACAGCTTCTGTTTGAATCGGATGAATCAGAAAAAGCAAACTGATAAGAAAAGAAGCTATTTTATTATAACGAAGCTTTAGAAGTAAAAGAAATAAGAGGATACCATTTGCAATGTGAAAAAATGTATTTGTCAGATGTAATCCAAATGGTTGCCATCCCCAAATAGCATGATCCAGTGCAAAAGAAAATGTTGTTAGTGGTCTGTAATAGTTACTCTCAACGCCTGCACCAGCTGTTGTATTTGAAAGAAAAATATCTATACTATGAAAAAGGTTTTGTGTAAGGATATTTTGGTAAAAAAAATGATCATCATCCCAAACAAATTGATTGGTGAACGAGGATACATACGTTAGAAATCCAACTATCACTAGTATGAGAAAAAGTTTTTTTACTTTTGTACGTTTTATTAGTAAAAACATAGATATTCTATTATATTTCACTCCAGCTTGATATAGTATCTCCATAACCATCTTGTGTAATGACTACTTGAATTGTACGAACATAGACTGTCGCTGTTGTGCTAACTGTTAGTGTCCATATGCTTCCGGCTTTTGAGATTGTGACTGTACATGTTCCTTCAGGTCGGGTTATATTACCTCCAGCATAGGACGTATTGGCACGGGCTTTAAGGAGTGCATCTTCAGTACATCCCTCAACAAAGCTCAATGTTGATTCACCATTTGTTAATGTCAGAGCAGATTCTGCTTCTCCAACTGCAAGCAAAGCAACCGTTGTCGAAATAGCAATAACAAGCGCCACCAAGAGAATAACCATTGAGATAGCGATAAATCCATTTTGTTTTTGCATAGTATTAATTACTTCGAACCTCAGCACTTGATTGGATTATTATTGATGAACTAAAATCTCGTCGTGCGCCAGTATATGATTGTTGAGCTGTAAAAAGGAATGAGATATTTTTTGTTGCATTGTCTCCTGACGTATTATTGGTAAAAGTGAAGTTTGAAATATTGGTGTTATTGGAATTGAGTTGTATTGTTGCCCCAGTTCCTTGTTTGATTGTTACGTTTGGAGCTGTCCATGTAATAACAGTAGGGTTTAATGCATTTATTGTTTCAGAAAGAGAGATACTTGATGACGAAACGCTGTTTATCCCGCTTGCATTTCGTATCTGATATTTTATTTGTTCACTGATATAGCGAGCATTTGAACTTATCTCCTGCTCGATGGCACTTTGACTGCCTGTCTCAATAATATCCCATGTGAATGGGATAAGTGCTGTGAGAATAAGAGAAAGTATCGATACATAGAGAATAGCCTCGATAAACGTAAAGCCTTTTTCGGTTAGCTTTTTAGTATTTTGTTGTAATAAGTGATTCATGATCTCTCTTTTAAAATTTATCCCACGCAAAGTCGTACCAAAAATTTGCAGTTGCAACGCCATGTGTACCGTGAGCTGTATAGGCTTTAGCTGCAGGGGTTGTATACATTGCATTGCCGGATCCTTGCCAAAAAATACTGTAAAGACTTAGATTCGCATCAGCAAAGAGAATCAGCATATCATCTCCTTGATCTTGAGAGATAATATGTACGGTTTTAAACACACCAGGTGAACCTGTCGTAGTAATTGATGTTGCACTCGAATCCCATGTAGCAGAATTTGCCGTGAATTTTTTGAATTTTGGTATGGTTGTATTATCAGAATAAACATTGAGTAATATATCACCTGTTATATTTTTCCAGCTAATGTCAGAGCTTTTTTGCGTTCCAGTATCTGTAGCTGAAGCAACGGTTACTGGGGCAGCAATTGTTGGAACACTTCCGGAGAATATAATTTTGTAGCAAACAATTGTTGGGGTTGATGCACCGTCTTTATTACACGCATGAAATTCAGCGGCAGTTGGGCGAGCTTTAATACCCATTGCACCAAGGTTATTGGTTTGTGCTGTACCAGCATTGGTCGCAGTACCCCACGTGCCAGTTCCAGAGCCATCAGCTCCACTAGCGACAAACATCCTGACAGTCAAGTTTTTAGCCGTTGTACTGGTTGCATAGATAAGTGCACCGGTAGTTGTTGTATTAGGACTAAAGGCGAAATCAATAATACGCTTTGCAGTTGATGGAGTAAGTGTCGAATGGGTAGTGAAAACGCCCCAATTTGCTGCTGCATAAGTAGCATTTCCGTTATAATAATATGTTTGAGTATTACTACTCGCTGTGAGAAACGCAGCCATAACTTGATTAGTTCCTGGTCGTTGACCAAGGACAATCCAGTTTGGGACTCCTGTTAATGTACTTGAGCCAACGGAAAGTTGTGCACTCCATGCTGATCCATTCCATATTCTAAATTTTGGTGTTGTTGTATTATCAGAGTAGACGACCATAAAATCACCGTTATTTAAATAGGTACCATCGAAATTCAAAAAGTCATTTGCTGAGGTAGCTGACCATGTTGCAAGCGTTTGTTTCGTCCATGTTGACCCGTTCCAAACAGAAGCATATATATTTGTTTGTGTTGTCGAACTATTAGAGTGTCTTGATACAATAATTTTTTCATTGCGCATATTTGATGAATACATATGCATTATCTCTAGCGCATTACTACTTGAAGATGATCCATCGGGAAATAACGTTGACGTACTACTCCAGATATTCGTAGTGGCATTAAATGTTTTTGTAAGAATAGCATTTGCACCTGTAGTCGTATCTGCATAGGCCAACATACCTCCTTTTTTTAGTTTCCAGTTGGTCATATATTCGGATAACACTACTGAATTCTGTCTTGCGCTATTAAAATTCCATGTTGTAGTTGAGGTTACCTTTCTTGTATTAGGGTCACCAAAGGTTGCATAGATTGAAAATGTTACTGAAGCCGTCGTTCCATTACTTACTGTTATTGTTGTCTGCCATGTCCCAAATGATACTCCGGCTTGATAAAAACCTGACCCAACTGGATTATAATAAACATTATTATCAGATGTTGTGAGACCATTTGTGTTATAAAAGAACCAATAGGATGTATTTGGATCAAGGTATGCACTAATCGAGACTGTATTCCATCCATTTGCTGTTAATGTACCGGTAGTTGATTGTGCAATAAAATTACCCGGATTGCCACTATTATCAGTATAAATTGCAAGTTGAAATTGATTATTGGGTGAGCTTGCTACTGGTGGTCCGACATAGACACTCATTGATGTTATTGAGCCCGCAGTCGCGCCGGTTGTATACTTTGATCCGTTTATTGCATTTGCATCTCCATTATCGAGATTACTTCCTTTCGTATTTAAACCTACCGGACTAATACCTGTTGTAATATTTCCACTACTATCACGTTGTGCAGTTGTAATAGCAATTGTTCTCGTAAATCTATTATCAGAAGCAAGTGTGTTGCTTGTCCCATTAAAAGCCCATACTCCACTTCCATTGGTAATTCCGGTATTACCTGTATCTGTTTTACTAATTAGTGTTGTCCATGCTTGATTTTTTATTGATCTTACTGCGTCAAGACCTTCTGATGTATATTGATTTGCAATCGTTTGCTCAGCTCCTAATCGATTAGTATTAATTGCTGAGATAATGGCAACAACTGCACCGGATGCAAAAGTGACAAAAACAGCAGAAGCAATAATAACTTCAATGATAGAAAACCCTTTTTGTAACTCTTTCATCTTGTCGCGACTCCTTGGCTATTTACGGTAATTGTTTTTGTCTCACCGCTTCCACTAACTGAGATAGTGGGTGTAGCACTTGAAGTGCCGGTCATGCGAAAAAAATTTAAATCAGAAAAACCAGTAATGCTTACGCTTGAATTTACACTAAATTTTGTATCAAGCGCTGTCGATCGTGCTGCAAAAGAAGTTCCTTTATACAGTGTTATGGTATTTGATGCATAGTCGATACCCCAATTGCTGTTTTGTTTTCCCATCATAGCGTTCATTTGTGCTTGCCGAATATCGCCAATGAGTTCATCTGTTGTATTGGATACACCATTTTGGGTAAAAAAACGAGCCGCAAATGTTGTTGTCAGTGTACCAAGAAGCATCATAAGAGAAACAACTAAGATAAGTTCAATTAAAGTAAAACCATTACGTTTCATGTTATTGGTGTATACCATTTGTGAGTTGGTAAATTGGTGAAATTATGGCAAACGCAACAAATGCAACAGCAAGACCTACGAATATTAGAATTACCGGTTCTAAAATTGTGGCAAGATTTTTTGAATATTCGTCAATTTCTTCTTCAAAAAAATCGCCTAAATAAATAAGAGATTCGTCAAGGTTTCCCGTTTTTTCACCCACTCCAATCATTTTTATAAGAAGTGATGGAACATACGGGAAATTATTTTTTTGTAGTACATCACTAATAGTTTTTCCTTTTTCAACATCTTCAGCGATTTTTTTAATATATGCTTTAAAGACTACATTTGTAGTTGCTCGATGTTGAGCAAAAAGTGCTGTTGTGATAGTAAGACCACTTTTGAGCATAATACCCACATTACGGCTGAAATAGCCTAATTCAACATCTTGTAAAAAAACACCAAGAACGGGAAGAGATAAAAGAAGACGCGTCCATATGAGATTAATTTTGGGTGTCTTAATAGCTGCTCGTAAACCGATAAAAAGTCCTATAAATCCTGCAATTATGAAATAGCCATATTGTTTCATAACCGTTGCGATAAAAAGAAGAATTTGCGTACTTAAAGGCAGTTTGACGTTCAGTTGGCTAAAGAGGTCAATTAATTTTGGCAAAACAAAAACACTAATTGCTCCTCCTGCAATAAAGGTTATGAGAAGGACGATTTCAGGATATAATAAGGCTCCACGCACCTTTTTTTTAAATTCATAATTTTTTTTCAATTGTACCGCTAAATACTCTAAATTTTTTTCAAGATTACCTGACTCTTCACCAATGCGAATAAGGTTTATATAAAATGAATCGAAAGCTTTTGGATGTTTTTCTAACGCTTTTTCCAGCGATTGACCATTGGTAATATCAGCTGAGACTTGAGTAAGTATCTTTTGAAAAGTAAAATTTTTTGTTTGTTGTTTGATAATATCAATTGCCTCACCTATGGGAATGCCACTTTTAATCATTATTGCCAAGTGTTTGGTAAATAGTACTTTCTCCAAATAGCCAACGCTGCTAAAAAGAGTAATTTGTGTAGACAGATTCATATTATTTTGTAGCACGGAGTATTTCCTCAACAGTTGTTATTCCTTGCTGTACTTTTGATAGACCATCTTCAAACATCGTTGTCATTCCTTCTTCGATTGCTTTTTTCTTAATAGTATCGGAATTGGCTTTATTGGTAATAAGCTCTTTAACAGAATCACTTATTTCTAGAACTTCAAAAACGCCAATTCTACCGACATAACCTGTTTCATGACATACTTTGCATCCTTTTCCTTTATACATGCGAATTTCTTTGGTTTTCCCCATATATTTGTTGATCAATTGTTCCGGGATCTGTTTTAGCAGATCTTTTTTTTCTTGTGTGTATGATACGCGACAACTGTCACAGATTTTTCGAACGAGACGTTGTCCGACGATGACATTTGCGGTTGATGCGACTAAAAAAGGCTCTATTTGCATATCAAGGAGCCGAGGCATTGCTGTGGCAGCATC
>Ga0210404_10001331_pt1 | contig 10761 bp, 9 predicted proteins | sample IncBWH28MmetaG_FD_155455 | JGI IMG/M metagenome (GOLD analysis project Ga0210404, IMG submission 155455) | Forest soil microbial communities from Barre Woods Harvard Forest LTER site, Petersham, Massachusetts, United States - Inc-BW-H-28-M | ecosystem: Environmental > Terrestrial > Soil >... | reverse complement strand
GTTCCGCTCAACCCAGCTGCCATGCTTACGTCGTCTTTATTGTCAGCCCGTACGAAATGGAGCATCGCGCGGGATGCCGTTGGCACTAGCCGCGCTCTGCTAGAGGACGAGTCCGTCGCCGCGTTTGTTCGCAGAAAGTTCGGCGAGGAGTTGCTGGACCGCCTGGTGGCGCCTTTCGTTTCGGGGATTTACGCCGGCGATCCCGAGCGCCTCAGTTTGCGCAGCGCCTTCCCGCAGCTTCACGAGGCAGAAAAGTCCGCAGGCAGCGTGATTCGCGGGATGATGCGATCGGCAAAATCGCGCAAAGGACCGCGAGAAAAACCGACGCTGCTGAGCTTTCAAAATGGCAATGAGACGCTGGTGAGAGCGCTTGCGGCGAAAATCGGTTCGAGCCTTCGCTTGGGCGCGGAGGTGGTTGGAATTTGCGTTCGTCGCGAGGCCGCAGCTCCCAGGTTCGAGGTGCGGATTCGCCAAACGGGCAGCGAGGAAATCATTGTCGCGGAACGGTTGATATTGGCGACGCCTGCGGATGTAACGGGCGCTCTGCTCCGCGAGGTGAATCCTGCTTTTGAGCCTGTGTTGTCGGCAATCGAGTATGCGCCTGTGGCAGTTGTGTCGCTGGGCTACCGGCGAGAAGATATCGGGCATTCACTGCTGGGATTTGGATTCTTGGCGCCGCGATCCAGCGGGTTGCAGGTGCTGGGTTCGGTTTGGAACTCGTCGCTGTTCCCTGGGCGAGCACCGGAGGGAGATGTGCTGCTCACCAGCTTCCTTGGAGGAGCAACGAATCCCGGTGCGGTGTCACTGTCTGAAGAAGATTTGGTTGATCTGGTCCATCGGGAAATTGGCCCCGTGCTGCGCATTCACGCTAAGCCTGCGTTTTCGCATGTGCAGATCTATCCACGCGCGCTGCCGCAATACAATGTTGGCTATGGCGAACGGCTGAAGGCGCTGGAACGATTGAACAGGGAACTGCCGGGTCTGTTTTTCGTCGGGAATTACTTGCACGGACCGTCGATTGGCAGTTGCGTGGAGCTCGGCATCGCAACGGCCGGTGCGCTCATCAACCAGCGCGAATCCGGATGACAAGGCCGTGTCCGGCGCGTGTAGCGGCCGCGGACTTTTGCGGGCGCCTTTGGTGCTGTATCACGCACATCCGCTGGCATGAATTTCACGTATAGTTTGCGAGGAGACGAAGAAGCTTAGACGTGTTCCTGGCGGCTTTCTCACCTAAGGGCAGCGAACAAGTGTCGCCGGACGCGACGCTGATGCAGCAGCTTCTTCGCAAAGACGTGGGCGCTTTCGAAGAGCTTTACGAGCGGCACTCGCGCATCGTGTATTCCCTCGTGCTGCGCATATTGCGGCAGGGTTCCACGGCAGAAGAGGTGGTGCAGGACGTTTTCCTGCAATTGTGGCGGAACTCCAGCCAGTATGACGTGCGGCGCCCGCTTGTGCCGTGGCTGTTGACCCTGGCGCGCAACCGTGCGCTCGACCATTTGCGGCTGAAGAGTGAGCGGCAACGCCGGCGTGAAGAGCAATCCGAAGAGCTCCCGCAAATTGCAGCCGCGGCACCCGAATATGAGCGCGCGTTGGATGAGAAGCGCCGCGCGGAGCGTGTGCGCGTGTTGATTGGTTCGCTGCCCGCGGCTCAGAAGAAAGCCATCGAGCTTGCCTATTTTGAAGGCTTAAGCCATTCCGAGATCGCTGCTTCGTTGCATGAGCCATTGGGCACCGTTAAGAGCTGGATTCGCAATGGATTGCTGCGTTTGAAGGAAGGCTTGCGGGCATCATCGTGAACAGTCACGACCAATTCCGGGAACTAATCGAAGCGTACGCCATTGGCTCGCTTGACGCCGCCGACCGCGCTCAACTGGAAGCGCATCTGGCGAGTGGCTGTGCCGACTGCGCGAACGCTTTGGAGGAGGCGCGCTGGCTCGTGAGCCAATTGGCCTATCTCGCGCCGGATGCTGCACCATCCGACATGTTGAAAGGGCGGTTGCTGCAGACGGTCCGCGCCGAGATCCCTGGGGGCCCGGAGCGGCTGTCGCCGGTTCGCGCGGCAACGGTTCCCTGGTGGCTATGGGCCGGAGTCGCGGCATTGTTGGTGTTTTCGGTGTACTCCGCATGGAACGAACAGCGAATGCATAGCGAGGTCGCAAATTTGCAGCGGCAAGCCGAGACCCAGCGCGCAGAGCGTCAGAAGGTCGAGCAGGAGCTTGCCACCGCGAAGGTTCAAGCACATGAAGCAATGATTTGGGGCGACCCGAAGTCCGTGAAGATTATGCTACCGGCGAAAGATCCCAAAATGCCGCAGCTAGAGGCCATGTGGCATCCAGAGATGGGTATTTGCGTGCGCGGATGGAAAGTGCCTAGCCCCGGCGAAAGGCGTGTGCTGCAGTTGTGGCTCATACCCAAAAAGCCCGGCGGCAAGCCGATGCCTTTAGTGACCTTTTGGCCCGACGCAAGCGGAACGTTCTCGGCTATGGTAGAGAATCCACCGGGCGCAATGTCGGACACGCAAGCCCTGGCCGTCACGGAAGAACCGATCGGCGGAAGTCAGCAGCCGACTGGCACTCCTATGTGGATGGGGGGAGTCAGCTAGTCAGTCTGGTTTCCCGCTCCGTACCGTAACGCGAGCCGGGTTTTTCGCCGCTCGGCGGCTTCCTCGTAGCGCCGTTTCTCTTCCGATGTCTTCAAAATAAGGGGTCGCACAGCCTTAGGTTGATGGCTCTTTTCATCTATAGCCACAAACGTCACGTAAGCGGATGTGGTGTGCTTGCGTTCCCCAGTAAGCACATTCTCTGAATACACTTCCACGCCGACTTCCATCGACGTATGGAACACTCGATTCACCTGCGACTTCAGCATCACAATCTCGCCGAGGCTCACCGAATTCCGGAAATCGATGTAATCCACGGATGCGGTGACCACATAACTGTTCGAATGCCGGTGCGCGGCCATCGCTGCGGCAATATCGACCAGGTGCATGACGTGACCACCAAGCAGCTTCCCCAGTGGATTGGTCTGCGCCGGCAGAACCACTTCCGCCATTTCTGAGCGCGACGCGCTTACCGTCTTTCCAGCCATTGGATGATCCGAGTTCTTGCTTTTTCTGGCTTTCATATCCGTCCCGTTTGCCGGAATTTGGATGGGTCTGTAGCACCGGTATAATACGAGACGCGACCATGACCGACCAAAAGAAAACCCGCAGGCAGATGCTCGAAGAGTTTGTGGCCAGAAACCCGGACGACGCGTTTTCCCGTTATGGCTTGGCGATGGAGTGCATGAACAATGGCGATCCTGCCGCCGCGGATCAGCACTTTCGCTCTTTGCTTCAGAGCAACGCGGACTACGTGCCGGCGTACCTCATGTACGCGCAATTGTTAGTGCGGGAGTCCCGCGCCGAGGAAGCAAAGACCGTCTTGTCGTCGGGGATTGCCGCCGCAGAGAAGAAGGGCGACCAGCACGCCCGTTCCGAGATGGAAGGATTGCTCTCCGAGATTGCTTAAAATGGGCGCGGCTTGGCAGCGCGGTCATCGCGGTTACCCTGATACCCCAAACTTTCGAGGTAAGCGACCAATGCGGCGTGAAAATCATCGAATCACATTTCTGGCGCAATAGGCCAGCAACCTAACGCGCAGCAAGGTCTGGTATTATCAGCTATGGCATTCATGGGGCCTGATCGAATTCCGCTTTTCCCTTTGAACGTCGTCCTCCTTCCCGGCGCTACTCTTCCCCTGCATATTTTCGAGCCACGCTACCGCCAAATGGTGCGCCGTTGCATCGAGGACAAGTCTGAATTCGGAATGCTGCTTGGTTTGTCGAAGGGAATTGTCCGCGTCGGTTGCACGGCGGCAGTCACCGAGGTCGTTAAGCGCTACAACGACGGTCGCATGGACATCCTCACCGTCGGGCGCTCCCCGTTTCGCATAATTGAATTGGTGAACGCCGAAGCTTACCCGAACGACGAGCTCTTGGAAGGGGATGTCGACTTCCTTGATGACCGTGAGCACCGCACCGACGCACGCACCCAGATGGAACTCATGCGTCTATACGAGGTCTGCCATACCCTGATCTTTGAGGACTATCCCAGAAATATCGAAGGCGAAGCAGCGGAATACCCATCTTTTGTCGTCGCAGGCACGCTGCCGCTCGATCTCATGTGGAAGCAGCAAATTTTGGAGCTGCGTTCGGAAGCCGACCGCCAGGAACGCCTGGTAGGCTACCTTCGGGAGTGGGCGCCGCATCTACAAAAGCAAGAGGCAAAGCGCGCGCGAGCGGGCGGTAGCGGCATCAACTAGCTTTTATGCGCGGCAGATTTTTCCGCGCGGAACGGGGCCCTAATGACAGCAAGCACATCAATGTCCGGCAGAACCTTGCACAACAAGCCGCGCACCATCGGCGAGCTGCGCAGTATTCCCGACTATGACGCGCGTACCGCTTCTCTGTCCGTGAAGAACGAGATCCGGCGCAATCTGCTGCGTTCCATCGAAAAGGGCGAGGCTCTCTTCCCCGGCGTTCACGGCTACGAAGACACGGTTGTGCCGCAAATCGTGAATGCGCTCCTTTCGCGCCACAATTTCATTCTGCTCGGTTTGCGCGGACAAGCGAAAAGCCGCATTTTGCGCGGCCTAGTGCAATTGCTGGACGCCGAAGTCCCTGTGGTGGCCGGCTGCGAGATCAATGACGATCCGCTGGGGCCAATCTGCCGCGCCTGCCGCGAAAAGATCGCGGATCAAGGCGACAACACGCCGATTGCCTGGATGCCCCGGGACCAGCGCTTCGTCGAGAAGCTCGCCACTCCCGACGTCACCATCGCCGACATCATCGGCGATGTCGATCCCATTCGCGCCGCGCGCGGAGGCCGCGACCTCTCCGATGAGCTAACGATTCACTACGGTTTGCTGCCGCGCGCCAATCGCGGCATCTTTGCCATCAATGAGCTGCCGGACCTCGCCGGAAAAATTCAGGTCGGCCTCTTCAATATCATGCAGGAAGGCGACATTCAGATTAAAGGTTACCCGCTGCGTCTCCCGCTCGACGTCCTCCTCGTATTTACCGCCAATCCGGAGGACTACACCGCCCGCGGCAAAATCATCACTCCGTTAAAAGATCGCATCGGCGCGGAGATTCGCACGCACTATCCATCGACCCTCGACGAAGGCATGACCATCACCCAGCAGGAAGCCTGGGTCGCGCGCGACTCCGGACGCAAGATTGAGGTGCCCGCTTACTTGCGCGAGGTCGTCGAGGAAATTGCTTTCCAGGCGCGCGAAGACAAGCGCGTAGACCGCCGCTCCGGTGTGAGCCAACGCCTGCCGATTACCACGCTGGAAAGCGTCGTCAGCAACGCCGAGCAGCGCGCAACCCGCGTCGGCGAAAAAAATTCCTTCGCGCGTGTTGCGGACATTTACGCCGCTCTCCCGGCTATCACCGGCAAACTCGAACTCGAGTACGAAGGCGAGCTCAAAGGGGCGGACACCATCGCGCGGGAGCTCATTCGCACCGCCGTCGGCCGCGTCTTCAGCAAGCATTTCCCGGAAGTGAGTTTTCAGCCGGTCATACAGTGGTTCGAGTTAGGCGGTGAACTTAAGTTGCCAGAGTTGGCCACCACTGCGGAACGTTGCCAGCAGCTCTCAAAAATCCAAGGCTTGCTGGAGCACATCGCCCGCCTCGGCGTTACGGATCGCAAAGACGCAGGAGCGGTCGCCGGCGCCGCCGAGATGATTCTCGAGGGCCTGTGGGCGCACCGCCGCATTGGACGCAGCGAAGAACGCGGCTACTTTGCGGAGAAGCCGCGCCAGCCCGAGCCGCGCGAGACCGTAAACCGTCCGCCACGGCGCCAATACAACTGATCGGAACAACGGATTGAGATAGCGAAAGAAAATATGAAATTCATCAAATATGGAAAGTACGTTGGCGAGCCGGCCGACGCCGTCGACTTGGAAGAGCTGGTCAAGCGCCTCGGCGATTTTTTCCTGCAGAGCGGATTTGAGTCCCAATTCTACGGCATGAGCGAAATGGACCCCGAAAAGTCCATGGAAGCCCTGCGCCAAGCCATCTTGCGCGCCCTGCAAGAGGGCGACTTGCTCCCCGAAGGCGCAATGAGTGAGGAATTGCGCGAGATGTTGCAGAGCGGCGATGCCATGAACAACGAAGCCGTCCGCGAACTGCTCGACAAAATCACCGAGCGCATGGCCAACGAAGGGTTCATCAATCCGCAACAGCCTCCGCAAGTGACTCCTCCGCCGCAAACCAGCGCGCGTGGACGAGTCGGGCAACCTCAGGAGCGCGTGGAAGCCCGCTTCGAAATCACCGACAAGACCATAGATTTCCTCGGCTTCAAGACCCTGCAGGATTTGCTCGGCTCCCTCGGCCGCAGCAGCTTCGGCCGTCACGATACGCGCGATCTCGCCACCGGCGTGGAAGCCAGCGGCGTCTCGCGCCAGTACGAATTTGGAGACACGCTAAATCTCGACGTCAGCGAAACGCTCTTCAACGCCGTCCGACGTGATGGCTGCAAAGTTCCCATCGAGATCGCCTACCCGGACTTGATGGTCCACCAGTGTGAGTATCACAGCTCCTGCGCCACCGTCGTTCTGCTCGATTGCAGCCACAGCATGATCTTGTACGGCGAGGATCGCTTCACTCCCGCCAAGCGCGTAGCCATGGCGCTCTCCCACCTCATCCGCACGCAATATCCGGGTGACACACTTAATCTCGTCCTCTTCCACGACAGCGCCGAAGAGGTTCCCCTGGGCGAACTAGCGCGCGTGCAGGTGGGCCCGTTCTACACCAACACTCGCGAAGGTCTCCGCATGGCCCAGCGCATTTTGCTCCGCCAAAAAAAGGACATGCGCCAGATCGTAATGATCACCGACGGCAAACCCTCCGCGCTCACGCTGGAAGACGGCCGCATCTACAAAAATGCCTTCGGCCTCGATCCCTTCGTCGTTGGCCAGACCCTCGAAGAAGTCAACAAGTGCAAGCGCGCCGGAATCTTGATCAACACCTTCATGCTCGCCAGCGATTACAGCCTCGTGCACTTCGTCCAGAAAATTACCGAAATGTGCCGCGGAAAGGCTTACTTCACCACGCCCTACACGCTCGGCCAGTATCTGCTCATGGATTACATGTCTCGCAAAACGCGCCAGATCCACTAGCGCTCTTCTCACTATCAACGCGTCGCTTCGGTTACGAACCTTCTTATGCGCATTCCGCACCCGCCCCACCCCTGCGCTATACTCGTAACTTAAACTGCCGTGCCACACCTCTTCCTATCTCTGACCGTGCTCACCTACACCCTCAGCCTCGGTGCGTACACCCGTTATTTGTACACGGGCAGCAAACTCGCCGGTCGCCTCGGCACCCTTTTTCTGGGCCTCGGTCTCGTCGCCCACTATTTTGCCCTCCTGGAGCGCTCCCGGGGCCTCAACACCGTCCCCTATCACGACCTATACGGTTCCATGTCCCTTTTCGGGTGGCTGCTAGCGCTCACCTATCTCGCTCTCGAGTTCTACCACCGCCAGCGTTCCGTGGGCGCCTTCGTCGTCCCGTTCATCCTGGTCTTTTTCCTTGCCGCCCATCTCGCCCCAGCCGACCGCCTCTCCGCCACGCCCGCGCGCGGTCCGATTTTCGCTCTGCACGTGACGCTGAGCATTCTCGCCTACGCCGCGTTCGCGCTGTCTTTTGTGCTGAGCTTGATTTACCTCGCCGAGAACCGCCTCCTGCGCAACCGTAAACTCGGCGAAGTCGTCTGGCGCCTTCCTCCGCTAGAACTCCTCGATCGCATGAGTCGCTCGAGCGTACTCGTTGGCCTCATTTCCATCGCTATCGGAACCACTCTTGGTTTTATTTGGGTCGACCGCCTCACCGGCCAATATTGGTATTACGATCCCAAGTACGTGGTGACGCTCCTCGTGCTCTTGCTCTATGCCGCCTACTTGCAACTGTCCCGCACAACCACGTGGCGCGGCGCCAGAGCGTCCAGGCTCTGCATCTTCAATTTTGTGATCGTAATCTTGAGTTTTACGGTGGTGAACTTGTATCTTTCGCACGCGCATCGCTATTTCTGATGTCGTCGAGCTGTTGTAGGGGCGCGCTTTAGCGCGTCCCAGCCCTTGTAGCGGCCAGTCTTTAGACTGGCCAGCCGCGTCAGCGGCACGGAATTTGGGGGTCGGAGCTTCAGCTCCGACATTTTAGCTCGGTAGAAACGGGCTTCAGCCCATGAGAAAAAATCTTAGCCTTTTGTAGCGAACACTTACGGCAGAGCAACACAAATGGAAATCGTCATCGTCGGCCTAAATCACCGCACCGCCTCGGTCGAGCTCCGCGAGCGTGTCGCCTTCACTGCCGAACAAGCCCGCCGCGCCGCCGACGAACTCCGTTCGCGCGGTCTCCTCGAAGAATCCCTCGTTCTCTCCACCTGCAACCGCAGCGAGGTCTACGGCGTCCCGCCCGAAGCCTGCCACGAATGCGCCCCCGGCCTGTCCTCGTTCCTCAGCGAATTCCATTCCATTCGCCCCGATGTTCTCAATGGCGTCCTCTACCAGCACTACGATCGCGCCGCCGTCCGCCATCTCTTCCGTGTTTCCGCCGGCTTGGACTCTCTCCTCCTCGGCGAAGCCGAAATCCTCGGCCAGGTTCGTGAAGCGTATCGTTTTGCCCACGAATCCGGCGCTACCGGCCCGGTGCTCAATCGCCTTTTCCAGGGCGCGCTGGAAACGGGCAAACGCGTAAGATCCGAAACTCAACTAGGCACTCGCCCGATGTCTGTCGCCGCCGCCGGCGTGAAGCTTGCTGAGCGCATCTTCGGCAAACTCGCCGACCGCAGCGCGTTAGTCCTCGGCGCCGGTACGATCAGCGAGCAAGTTGTCACCACGCTCCGCGACCGCGGCATCGCTCATCTGCACGTCATGAATCGCTCCCGCGATCGCGCGCAAGCTCTCGCTACCCAATTCGGCGGCCGCGTGGTCGAATGGGGCAACTGGGAGTCCGCTCTTTCTCTTCCGGACGTCGTGGTCTCTTCCGTCTCTTCCGAGGAGCCTGTCCTGACACGCAAGATTCTCGAAGATGCCATGGCCGCGCGTTCCAATCGCGCGCTCTTCCTGATGGATCTCGGCGTCCCGCGCAATATCGATTCCGCCGCCGCGGATCTCTACAACCTCTACGTTTACAACATTGATGACCTGACCGAAATCGTCGAGCAAAATCGCAACGCGCGCGAAAGTGAAGTCCCTCGCGCCGAAGTCATCGTGGAAGAGCACGTTGGCAAATTTCTCTCTTGGCAGGCCAGCGTCGAGCTCGTCGGTCTGGTCGATGCGCTGCGTTCGCGCATCCGCGAAGAACGTGCCGCCTTCATCCGCGCCCGCCTCGAAGGCATGAGTCATCTCGCGCCCCGCGACCGCGAGCACGTGGAAACCCTGATGGACGAACTCCTCGAAAAACTTCTAGTTGAGCCCGCCGTGCGCTTGCGCGGCGAAAAAGAATTGCGCCGCAAGATTCAAAACGTGGAAGCGCTGCGCGACCTATTCTTGCCCGGAAAGGACAAGCCGTGAGGCACCTCCGCATTGGCACTCGCGGCAGCCTTCTTGCCAAATGGCAAGCCGAATACGTTCGCAAGCGTCTTTTTTCCGCCGCTGGCGTCGAAGCCGAAATCGTCATCATCAAAACGTCTGGCGACAAATTCGCCAACGCCCCTCTTACCCAAATCGGCGGCAAAGGCATTTTTGTGAAGGAGCTTGAAGACGCGCTGATGGAAGAATCGATCGACATCGCTGTTCACAGCGTCAAGGACATTCCCACCGAAATCCACCCGCGCCTGTCCTTTCCCGCTGTCTTCCGCCGCGAAGACGTCCGCGACTGCCTGATCTCCGCCAGTGGCGCCACGCTTGCCAATCTCCGCCAGGGCGCGCGCATCGGCACCGGCAGCCTTCGCCGCCAGTCGCAGCTTCGCCACATCCGTCCGGATCTCGATGTTCGTGATCTTCGCGGCAACGTCGACACCCGCCTTCGCAAAGCGCAAAGCGGCGAATACGACGCCATTCTTCTCGCCAAGGCTGGGCTCGACCGCCTCGGCTGGAGCGATCGCATCACCGAAACATTTGCGCCGGAGGTTTTTCTCCCCGCCGTGGGTCAAGGCGCTATCGCCGCGGAATGCCGCTTGTCCGACTCCGAGGCCTCGGAGGTTCTTGCCACTCTCGATGACGCCGAGAGCCGTACCGCGATCATCGCCGAGCGCTCACTGCTCTCCGCCTTACAGGGTGGCTGCCAGGTTCCCCTCGGCGCCTGGGCGCGCACCGAGCGCGGCGAATTCATCCTCGAAGCCTGCGTCTGTTCCGTCGATGGCTCGCAATATGTCCGGCAACGCGCCACTGCGCCGCCTGAGCAAGCCGCCGCTCTCGGTGAACACGTTGCTCGCCTCCTCCTCGAGTCCGGCGCGCAATCCATCCTGGAAGCCGTGAGAAGCCAAAGTGGTTGAAGCGCTTCCATCCCCGCTCGCCGGCAGAAGTATTCTCGTCACCAGAGCATCCGATCAGACAGAGTCGTTGGTCCGTGAGCTGGAAGCGCGCGGCGCGAAACCCGTGCTCCAGCCAATGATCGCTTTTCATCCCCCAAGCGATTTTGCTCCTCTCGACCAGGCGCTTCGCAACCTCCGCACCTTCGACTGGCTCCTGCTCACCAGCGCAAACGCCGTTCGCGCATTGGTGGAGCGCGCCCAGGCTCTTGAGCTCGACGTGATGAATTCATTTGCCGCTGTGC
>Ga0210404_10001330_pt1 | contig 10767 bp, 6 predicted proteins | sample IncBWH28MmetaG_FD_155455 | JGI IMG/M metagenome (GOLD analysis project Ga0210404, IMG submission 155455) | Forest soil microbial communities from Barre Woods Harvard Forest LTER site, Petersham, Massachusetts, United States - Inc-BW-H-28-M | ecosystem: Environmental > Terrestrial > Soil >... | reverse complement strand
CAGAAGGAAAAGTGGAACTTGGAACCGGCTGCTCCCGGGGAGCCAACGACGCCCGAGCAGGGAGGCGCGCCCGAGGGTATCGATCCCCCGGCCTTGGCCGATGATCTGGCGAAGCTCGTTGCGGAAAAGCAGGAGCTGATGAACACCCTGGTGCGCCGCCAGGCGGATTTCGAGAATTACCGCAAGCGCGTCGAGAAGGAACGTCAGCAGGAGCGGCATCGCGGCGTGGAATCGACCGTCGAGCACTTGCTGCCCGTGCTCGACGCATTCGACCGCGCGCTTTCCAGTTCGAGCGACCCGGCCTTTGCGGACTATCACAAGGGCTTCGAGTTGATCCGGCGTCAATTGTGGGAGGAGCTGGCGAAGCAGGGGTTGGTTCGCATCGACGCGGTGGGCCAGGAATTCAACCCGCACTTTCATCATGCCATCGAAAAAGTGGAAACCACCGAGCACGCCGACGGTATCGTGATCGGGGAATTGCAGCCGGGTTACATGTTTCACGAGCGCGTGCTACGCCCGGCGATGGTGCGCGTGGCCAGCGCGCCCGAAGCGCATTCGGCGCACGCGTCGAAACGCGAAAACTGAGCATCTAATTCGCACCGGCGCATCATGCCGCGCAAAGATATTCCGAATGTCCGGGCAGGAGAACAGCAGTCTCGATGGCAAATCAGACCCAGCGCGATTATTACGAGGTGCTTGGCGTCGAGCGCGATGCCAGCGCGGACCAGATCAAATCGGCCTACCGGAAGGCGGCGCTGAAGTGGCATCCGGACCGCAATCCCGAGCATAAGGAAGAGGCCGAGCGGAATTTCCGCCTGGCTTCGGAAGCCTACAGCGTACTTTCGGATCCGCAGAAGCGGCCTGTCTACGATCGCTACGGGCACGCCGGCCTGAGCGGACGGGGATTCGGATTCGATGGCGGCGGGTTCAACGCCACGATCTTCGAAGAATTCCACGACATCCTCGGCGATCTTTTCGGATTCGAGCAGGCCGGAGGCGGACGGCGCGGACGGGGAGCGCGCGGGCAGCGTGGCGCCGACTTGCGCTACGACATGACGCTGAGCTTCGAGGAAGCGGCCACCGGCGTAAATACCAAGATTCGCGTGGTGCGGCGCGAGAATTGCGACGCCTGCAAGGGCACAGGTGCGAAGCCGGGCAGCGGCATGGCTGCCTGCAAGACCTGCGGCGGGCGCGGGCAAATGTCGTACCAGCAGGGATTTTTCTCGATCACCCGGACCTGCCCGGCCTGCCAAGGCGCGGGGCAGGTGATTCGCGAGGGGTGCGAAAGCTGCCGCGGACAGGGGCGCATCGAGCGCGAACGCGTTCAGGAAGTCGGCGTGCCGGCGGGAGTCGATTCGGGGACGCGGCTGCGCATGTCCGGGCAGGGCGAGCCGGGAACGAACGGCGGCCCGGCCGGCGATCTCTACATTTTTCTGGAAGTGAAGGAGCATCCGTTTTTCGAGCGGCGCGGCGCTGACTTGTACTGCACGGTCCCGGTGAGCTTTCCGCAGGCGGCGCTGGGCACGACGATCAAAATTCCGACGCTGCAGAGCGAAATCGACCTGGAGATTCCCGAGGGCACGCAATCGGGGCAGATTTTCCGGCAAAAGGGGAAGGGGCTGGCGAATCCGCACGGCGGCAAGGGCGACCTCTACGTAAACATCCGCGTGGTGATTCCGTCGAAGCTCTCGCGCGAACAGCGGCGGACGCTGGAACAGCTGCAGCAGACGATGAAAGTGGAAAACAAGCCGGCCGATCGGTCGTCGAGCTTCTTTGACAAGGTGAAAGACATCTTCGGCTAGCCGGTTTCTTGCAAGACCGGGGCCGAAAAGCCTCACCCCCCCCAAAAAAGCGGAGGTGAGCTGCATCGAACCGACGGCAACACCGTCCTTTGTTGAGGTTCTCGATGGCCGCTCAGGCTACAATCCTTCGCCATGCGCCGGCGCTTTTTTGTCGACCTATTCGAATCCAATTCAGCGCAACTGACCGGAGACGCCGCCGAGCATCTGGGCCGCGTGCTGCGCGCCGAGCCGGGTCAGCTTTATGAACTGAGCGATGGGCAGGACGTATGGCTGGGACGAATCGAGCGCGTGGCGCTATCGAAGCAGGGTCGCAGCCGTATCGAGTTTGCTCTGGTCGAATCGCTCCCGGCGCGCCAGCCTGGTTTGAAGATTGAGCTTCTGCTGTCGCTGGTGAAATTCGACCGGTTCGAATGGTGCCTGGAAAAGGCGACCGAACTGGGGGCAAGCTCGATCGTCCCGCTGGCCGCGGCGCGGACCGACAAGCCGCTGGCCCGAGCTGCGTCGAAGCGTCATGCACGCTGGGAAAAAATCGTGCTCGAATCGGCGCAGCAATCGCGGCGGCTGCGCCCGCCGGATGTCGCCACTGCGAGCGCGCCGCAGAAAGCGTTCGTCGCCTCTAGCGCCAATCTGAAAATTCTGCTGTCTGAAACGCAGGGAGTGCCTTCGCTGCGCGACTTCTTGCGCAAAGAGTCGCCGCAGCATGCCGGATCGAGCGTCAACGCTGCTGCACTGGCGATCGGCCCTGAGGGCGGATGGACGGATGAGGAGTCTTCCGCGGCTCGCGCGGCCGGATTCGTCCAGGCGTCGCTGGGCGAGAACATTTTGCGCACGGAAACCGCCGTGCTCGCCGCCATGGCAGTGCTGAATTTCGCGCTCGGCCAGGAATAGCGCCTCACGGCGTCGAATGCGGCATCAGGGATTTTAGGGGGGGCCGTTCGTGGCTGTTTCTGCTTCCGGGGTATCTGGTAACGATTCCCCTATAGAAGCACCTCCCGCCTGGATCTGGCGTCGTTCCTGTTGCCGAGCGATCGCGGCGAACACGCTTCTTTTGACAGCTCGGTTGCACCTGATCGCCGGTTCCCGGAAACGAAACGAACCCGCGGCTCGGCCTGCTTTGCCTCCGCTTTGTCGCCATGATATAAATAGACTTGTCCAGCTATGCAGGAAGATCCTCAAGTCGGCGCGCCGGCCCCGTCTGATAAAGCCGCCATTCCTCCCTTGCGGCGGGAACTGCGCAGTTGGACCCGCGACCTCGCCGTGGCCCTAGGCCTGGCGATCGTGATCATGATTTTTCTTTACCAGCCAGTAAAGGTTGAGGGCACCAGCATGAATCCGCTACTTTCCGATCAAGAGCGGATCTTCATCAACAAGTTTATCTACCGTTTTGAACCGATCGAGCGCGGCGATGTGGTTGTCTTCTGGTATCCTCTGGACCGCACGAAATCTTTTATCAAGCGCGTGGTGGGATTGCCAGGCGAGACGGTGGAAATCCGATCCGGGAATGTGTACGTGAACGGGAAAGAGTTGCCCGATCAGTATGTTCCGTCCGGATACTTGGACGGATCGAATTATCCGACGCGGCGCATTCCGCAGGGCGAGTATTTCGTGATGGGGGATCATCGCGATAGCTCGAATGACTCGCGCGTGTTCGGTTCCGTTCCGCGTTCCTACATTTATGGAAAGGCTGTTTTCGCGTACTGGCCTGTGGACCACTTTGGATCGCTCACACCTTCTTCAACTGTGAGCGCGGCGTCGAAATGACATTCGTTGGAGGACACACTGAACGAGGCCCTCTCAGGACGCGCGACTCTCGCGCTCGAGGACGGAAGAGTATTTAACGGCCGTGCGGCGGGCGCGCGCACCCGCCGTGGCGGCGAAGTCGTTTTCAATACTAGCCTTACTGGATACCAGGAAGTTTTCACCGATCCGAGTTACTCCGGGCAGATCGTCTGCCTGACCTATCCGCACATCGGGAACGTCGGAACGAATCTGGACGATGAGGAGTCGGCCAAACCCTACATCGAAGCGCTGGTGGTGCGCGAGTTTTCACTGCTGGCGTCGAACTGGCGGTCGAGCCAGACAGCCCAACAGTATTTGGAGCGCTACGGCGTGCCGGTGATCAGCGAAATCGACACGCGGGCGCTGGTGCGCCATCTTCGGGAAGTGGGGGCGCTGCGCGGGATTGTTTCGACGGATGGTACGCCGGTGGAGCAGCTGATTGCGGAAGCCCGCGCGCTGCCTACCATGGCGGGGCAGGAACTCGCGGGGCGGGTGACCACGGCGAAGAAGTACGATTGGGTGCGGGGATCGAATGTGCTGGCGGCGCCTGTAATCAATGGTGGGAAGGCGAACGGGAAGGAAGCGGGCGCTCGCTATCGCGTGGTGGCTTACGACTACGGCATCAAGCAGAATATTCTGCGGCTTTTTGTGGATCACGGCTGCGACGTGACCGTGGTTCCGGCAAAGACCTCCGCCGAAGACGTGCTGTCGCTCAAGCCGCATGGCGTGTTTCTCTCGAATGGTCCGGGCGATCCGGAGCCTGTTACGTACGCCATTCAGAACATTCGCAAGCTGGTTGGGCGCGTGCCGCTTTTCGGGATCTGCCTTGGCCACCAGTTGTGCGGCTTGGCCCTCGGCGGCAAAACGTTTAAATTGAAATTCGGGCATCATGGCTCGAATCATCCCGTGAAAAATCTGCGCACGCAGAAAGTGGAAATTACGGCTCAGAACCACGGCTTCTGCGTCGATCCGCATTCGCTGCCGTCAAGCGACGTCGAGATCACGCATGTGAATTTGAACGATCATACGAACGAGGGCATGCGGCACCGGTCGATGCCGCTTTTCAGCGTGCAGTATCATCCCGAGGCTTCGCCCGGGCCGCACGACGCGCGGTACCTGTTTGACGATTTCATCGCCATGATGAAGGATTCCGCGCGGTAATCCCGCGTATCGGACCCATGCCCAAGCGCACTGACATTAAGAAAATTCTGATCATCGGCTCCGGGCCGATTGTCATCGGGCAGGCCTGCGAGTTTGATTATTCCGGCACGCAAGCGTGCAAGGCTCTGCGTTCGGAAGGTTACGAAGTGATTCTGGTGAACTCGAATCCCGCGACGATCATGACCGATCCTGAGATCGCGGATCGCACCTACGTCGAGCCGTTGGCAAAGGAATATCTAGAAGCCATCATCGCTGCCGAGCGGCCTGACGCGTTGCTGCCGACCGTTGGCGGGCAGACCGGATTGAATTTGGCGGTTGAGCTTGCCGAGGCCGGCATCCTCGAGAAATACGGCGCGCAGCTGATCGGCGCGCAGCTTCGCGCGATCAAGATTGCCGAGGATCGGCTGCTCTTCAAGGACGCATGCCGCCGCATCGGACTGGAAGTTCCTGCGTCCGCCGTCGTGAACGAGATCCCTGAGGCGATCAAGCTCGCCGACGAGCTGGGCTATCCCGTCGTCATCCGGCCGTCGTTCACGCTCGGTGGCACCGGCGGCTCGATCGCCTACAACCGCGAAGAATTCGCCGACGCGATCGCACGTGCTCTCGACGCCAGCCCGGTTCACCAGGCGCTGGTTGAAGAATCTGTGATCGGCTGGAAGGAATTCGAGTTGGAAGTGATGCGCGATCATCGCGACAACTTTGTCGTGATCTGCTCGATTGAAAATGTGGATCCGATGGGCATCCACACCGGCGATTCGATCACCGTCGCGCCCGCCCAGACGCTGACCGACAAGGAATACCAGCGCATGCGCGACGCTTCGGCGGCGATCATTCGCGAAGTGGGCGTCGAAACCGGCGGCTCGAATATTCAATTTGGCGTCGAGCCGGAGACCGGCCGCATGGTCGTCATCGAAATGAATCCTCGGGTTTCGCGGAGCTCGGCGCTGGCGAGCAAGGCAACCGGATTTCCGATCGCCAAAATCGCGGCGAAGCTGGCCGTGGGCATGACGCTGGACGAAATTCCCAACGACATTACGCGTAAGACTCCTTCCTGCTTCGAGCCTAGCATTGACTATGTGGTCGCCAAAATTCCGAAGTTCCAGTTCGAGAAGTTCCCCGGCACGGAAGCCACGCTTACCACCCAGATGAAGTCCGTCGGTGAAGTGATGGCCATCGGACGCACGTTCCAGGAAGCGCTCTGCAAGGCAATTCGGTCGCTTGAGCCGAGCACCGCCTGGCGGGCCCCGGCCGAAGTCAATACGGCGCTTTTGCGCGAGAAGCTCCACGTCCCCGGCCCGGACCGGATCCACTGGCTGTTTGAGGCGCTGGAGCGTGGCATGTCACGCGAGGAAGTGTGTTCGCTGACGAAGATTGATCCGTGGTTCATCCGGCAGATGGAGGACATGGTGGCGCTTGACCGGCGCGTGGCCGCCAGCTCGCTGCGCGGCGTATCGCGAGAGTTGCTGCTGGAATCCAAGCGCAGCGGCGCGAGCGACGAAGAGCTTGCCAAGTTGTGGAACGTAAAATCGGCGTCCGTGCGAGCCCGACGTCACGAACTCGGCGTCATCCCTGTTTTCAAGCGGGTGGATACGTGCGCGGCGGAATTCGAATCGTTCACGCCGTATCTCTATTCGACGTATGAGGAAGAAGACGAATCGGGCGCCCAGGATCGGCCGAAGATCGTCATTCTGGGTAGTGGCCCGAGCCGCATCGGGCAAGGAATCGAGTTCGATTATTGCTGCTGCCACGCGGCGCTCGCGCTCAAAGAAGACGGCTACGAAACCGTGATGGTGAATTGCAATCCGGAAACCGTTTCGACCGACTACGACACCTCCGACCGTCTCTATTTCGAGCCGCTTACTCTGGAAGACGTGCTCGCGGTGCTCGAGCGCGAGAATCCGCAGGGCGTGATCGTTCAATTCGGCGGCCAGACTCCCCTGAATCTGGCGCTCGAGCTCAAACGTAATCGCGCGAAGATCATCGGCACCGATCCCGAATCGATCGACCTGGCAGAAGACCGGCGCCGCTTTGGCGCCCTCCTCGCGGAGTTGAATATCCCGCAGCCACGTGGAGGCACGGCGCTCGCGCCGCAGGAAGCCGTCGCCACCGCTACGGAAATCGGCCTTCCGGTTCTGGTCCGGCCGAGTTACGTTTTGGGCGGCCGGGCCATGGTGATTGCCTACGATTTGAAGACCGTCGAGGAATACGTCACGCAGGCGGCGCAGATCGGCTCGGTGACCGACCCGAAACGACCGATCCTAATCGATCAGTTCCTGGAAGACGCGACGGAAGTCGACGTGGACGCGCTGGCCGACGGCGAAGACGTGGTGATCGGCGGCATCATGGAGCACATCGAAGAAGCCGGCATCCACTCCGGCGATTCCTCCTGCGTCTTGCCGTCTGTCACGCTGAAGCCGGAAGTGCTAGCGCAAATTCGGGATTACACCGTGCGTCTGGCGCGAGCCCTTCACGTGGTCGGTCTGATGAACGTGCAGTACGCCATCCAGCATGACAAGGTATACGTTCTCGAGGTCAACCCGCGCGCCTCGCGCACGATTCCGTACGTCAGCAAAGCCACCGGCGTTCCGCTCGCCAAGGTTGCTGCGCGCCTGATGACCGGCCGCAAACTCAACGACTTGCATCTTCCCATCATGGATATGAACGGCGTCAAAGAACTGGCCGTCCGCGATTTCTACGCGGTCAAGTCGCCGGTATTCCCGTTCAGCAAATTCCGCGGCGTGGACACGATCCTGGGCCCCGAAATGCGCTCGACCGGCGAAGTGATGGGCATTTCCTCGACGTTCGGACTTGCATTTGCCAAGGCGCAACTAGCCGCTGGCCAGCGCCTGCCCCTTTCCGGCGTCGTCTTCATCAGCGTGAACGATCACGACAAGCGCCACGTGGCCGCTGTGGCGAAAGAACTGGCCGCGGCGGGGTTGAGAATCACGGCGACGCGAGGCACCGCCGCCGCTTTGACGCGCGCGGGCATCGAGATTGACGCGGTCTATAAGGTGAACGAGGGCCGTCCCAATATCGTGGACCTGATCAAGACGGGCAAAGTAAACTTGGTCATCAATACCCCGCTCGGCCGCGAATCCTTCTACGACGAAAAATCCATCCGCCGGGCCGCGGTCCGCTACAACATCCCGTGCATTACCACGCTCTCAGCCGCCAGCGCGGCCGCCCGGGGCATACGCGCCATGGCCGGCCACGCAACCGAGGTTGTCGCTCTTCAGGACCTGCACCGCCGCAAGTCCGCGGCCTCGTCCGCTGCCAAGGACTAGCGCCGCTGCGGAAACCTCCCTGGTGTCCCAGCATCCAATGTCAACTGTGCTGAATCTTGGCTCCTGGTCGGCTGGTTCGCTCGGTTGCTGGTGTCTGGAGGCGCGTGTATCATGACCGCGCCAATGGAGTCGTCCTGTATCCCGTACCGCGAGATCCCGCACACCGCCAAGCTGTTCGCCACTTTCCTCGAGGATTTCTCGCGGGTCTCCACCTTCTACGCCTATCCCCCAAGCGCTGCCGGCGTTGACGCCGCGGCGCGCGCCGTGAATTACCACCCAGGCATGCGCCAGCACGTGGTGGAAATTCTGCGCGAGCAGAACCAGCACTTCACGCCGCAGGGAAAGCTCGATCCGGCGACCGCGCACAATCTCGAACGCCTCGCCGGCGGTGCCGTGGCCATCGTCACGGGCCAGCAAGTCGGCCTTTTCTCGGGGCCCGCGTACACCATCTACAAAGCACTCTCCGCCATCCGCTGCGCCGAGGAAACCACGCGCCGGGGCATCGAGGCCGTCCCCGTTTTCTGGCTGGCGAGCGAAGACCACGATCTCGCCGAGGTCAATCACACCTTCTGGAATACCCGCAACGGACTCGCCCGCTACGAACTCCCGGCCGAAGAATCTGGCCGCCGCGTCGGCGAAATCCTTCTCGGCGACGCAATCGAGCCGCTCGTATCCGACGCCGCGCAAACTCTGGAAGGCCCGTTCGCTGAGCGGGTAGCGATCGCGCTCCGCGAGACCTACACGCGCGGCGAAACCTATGCCTCGGCGTTCGGAAAGCTGATGGCGCGCTTGCTCGCCGGCCGCGGCATTATCTTCCTTGATCCACTCGACGCGCGCTTCCACCACCTGTCTATTCCGCATTTCAATACCGGCTCGCAACGCGCGGAACTTTGGAGAGATCCGCTCCTCGCGCGAACGAAAGAACTCGAGGCGGCAGGGTACCATGCACAGATTAAGGTAACGCACGAAACGACGCTTCTTTTCTGGAGCAAGTCGGGCCGTCGCGAACCGGTCCGCTCCAAGAACGGAACTTTCGTCGTCGGCGATTCTGAAATAACTCCGCGGCAACTCCTTGAGGCGATTGCGCGCCAGCCCGAGCAGTTCTCGCCCAGCGCACTCCTGCGCCCGGTAATCCAGGATTCATTGCTCCCCACTGCGGCCTATATCGGCGGTCCGGCCGAGGTGGCGTACATGGCCCAGGCCCAAGTTGTCTACCAAGCCTGCGGCGTGAAAATGCCGGCGGTTGTTTCGCGGGCCAGCTTCACGATCATCGATCAACCGATCGTGCGGTTTCTCGCCCACTACAGTCTCGACATTCGCGATCTATTCGCCGGCCCGCAGCATCTCCGCGCGAAAATGGAGCAGAAATCCCTCCCTGCCGGACTCTCGACGCAATTTGAGGAAACCGAGCTCTCGCTCCGCGCCATGATGAAGCCGTATGAGGAACCGCTGGCCCGCCTCGATTCGACGTTGATCGAAGCGCTGCGCGCCTCGGAGCGCAAAATGCTGCATCAGATCGAGCAGCTCAAAGGAAAAGTGGCCCGCGCCGAAAATTTCCGCTCAGGAGTTCTCGATCGCAAGGAACGCATTTTGATCGATTCGCTGTATCCAGACGGCGGCCTCCAGGAGCGCACGCACTGCGCGCTCCCGCTCCTTGCGTCGCTAGGCCCGGAATTCCTGGACGAACTTACAACCTTCGCGGCAACGCCCGGGGGGTCAGAAAGCGGTTCCTGCGCAGACCAGCATCAGGTGCTGACGCTCTAGCCTTCCTCATTTTTCTCTGCGCCCTTTGCGTCTCCGCGATGGGTTCGCCTTGTTTTTCTTAGCCCTCAACTTGCCCAATCCCGCGTGCTAAAATGGCGATTCCTCAGCTTCCAACTTGCCTAGGAGGGTCGCACACGATGAAACTCACGCCGGGAAAGCAGAAGGGCCTCAAAGCCGTATCGGATTCGCGCAACGTGATCGCCGCGGCGGCCATGGATCAGCGCGGATCGCTCAAGAGCGCCATCGCGAAGGAAAAAGGCGGCGACAAAAATGCCGTCACCTCCCAGATGCTCGAGGAATTCAAGACCGCCGTGGTCAAGGTTCTCACGCCGCACGCCAGCGCCATTCTTCTCGATCCTGAATACGGCCTGCCTGCGGCGCTCGCCCGCGCAAAAAACGCCGGCCTGCTGCTTGCCTACGAGAACAGCGGCTACGACAACACGCGCCCCGGCCGTCTGCCCGATCTTCTCGACATCTGGTCGGTGCGCCGGCTGGTGGCTGCGGGCGCCGATTGCATCAAGATCCTTCTCTATTACACGCCGTTTGATCCGCCGGCCATCAACGAGCACAAGCACGCCTGGGTGGAACGCATTGGCGCGGAATGCACCGCCTCGGACGTTCCTTTTTTCCTGGAACTGGTCGGCTACGAAGAGGGCGGCGATGAGAAGGGAATCGGCTTCGCGCGCAAGAAGCCGGACATTGTCGCGCAAAGCATGGCGGAGTTCTCCAAGCCACAATACGGCGTGGATATTCTCAAAGTCGAAGTTCCCGTTAACATGGCATTCGTCGCCGGGACGAAATCCTGCAAAGGGGAATCCGCCTACACCCGCGACCAGGCCAAGGAGTATTTCCTGAAAGCGGCGCAATCCGCGAAGCTTCCATTCATTTATCTTTCGGCGGGCGTGAGCAACGATGTTTTCACCGAGACGCTTGAGCTTGCCGCCGAATCCGGCGTGAAATTCTCGGGTGTTCTATGC
>Ga0210404_10001329_pt1 | contig 10767 bp, 10 predicted proteins | sample IncBWH28MmetaG_FD_155455 | JGI IMG/M metagenome (GOLD analysis project Ga0210404, IMG submission 155455) | Forest soil microbial communities from Barre Woods Harvard Forest LTER site, Petersham, Massachusetts, United States - Inc-BW-H-28-M | ecosystem: Environmental > Terrestrial > Soil >... | reverse complement strand
CGTCGCTGCTCTCGGTATTTGCATCGATCTGTCCGTCGCCATCGCCAAGGTGCACTTCCACAATGGGCTGATGGGCAACGGCGGATACGAATTCCCCCTGGCTCTGGCCGCCCTCGCTTTTGCCCTCATCTTCCTCGGCGGCGGCCCCATCGCCTTCGATCACATCCGCGCTCCCGGCGGCGGCGGGAAATCCAAGTAGCCCGCCGGCTCTTTTCACGCGCGCAACTTATTGCTGACTTCAGGGTTCAATTGGCCACGCGCTTCGTTATGTGCAAGGAGGTACCAGGGTAGCAGGCACAAGCCACGAAGGAGGAGCAGGCCTTCCAGTCCTGCGTCAATCAACCCACCCAACAATCGCCGGGCTTCAAGCCCCTGAGGTACGTGTCTCTACAGGCATCCTGCTTCACTTGAATCTGGCCGTTACCTGAAATTATGATGAGCCCTAGCCAACTGTGCTGCATCCTAACGAATTCGCGGGCGCATCTTACCGCGTACAACGAACTATTAGGAGGTTTCTCTTGAGAAAGTTAGCTCTCCTCGCTCCGGCTTTCGCCTTGTTGTTCCTCGCCCAGTTTGCCTCGGCCCAGCAGGCGGACATTATGTTTGGCGGCACTCTCTTGTCGTCCTCCTACAACACCAATTCCGTGAACCCCGGGCCGATCTCGGAAAAAGGCGGATTCTATCCCAGCATTAGTGGCGACGTCGTTGGCTTCAAGCGCCGCGTCGGTTTTAATTTTGAAGTTGCCTGGCGGGGCAGCCGGGGCGAGTACGGAGGACCCGGAGGCCAGCCCTACCGTCCCATCATTTATGACTTCAATGCCATGTTCCAGCCGCGCCTCGGCAAGAAGGTCGGTGCCGATCTTATGGCGGGAATCGGCGCCCAGAGCACTCGCTTCTACGGTTACACTCCAACCACTGGCTGCGTGTATTTCGGCGCTTGCTTCGTCAGTAGCAATCACTTCCTGGTGGACGTCGGAGGCGGTATCCGCTACTACGTTTGGAACCACGTCTTTGTCCGCCCCGAGGCTCACTTCTACCACATCGTGAATAACACCAACGACTTCAACTCCAACAACGTCGTCCGCGTCGGCGCTTCCATCGGATACACCATTGGTCCCGAATAACGTGCCCCAAATAACGTGCCCTGATTAACACGTCCCGATTAACCCGGCGTCACAAACCAGCGAGAACAAAAAAGGCAGCGTCCCCGGACGCTGCCTTCGCTTTTCATGATCCAAATCCTATCGTTCCGCCATGCAAATCTCAGCTTCGCGGATTGCTCGATCGAGGTGCTCGATCGCTTTTACGCGATGGCCGTGGAAATCATGTTCGGCGGTCTCCAGATGGTGCTTGGCCGCGCGCATCGATTCCAAAGCTTCATCAATGTGAGGATGCCGCTCTGGCATCGCTGCCGCTGCGGCCGGGGCCGGCGCTGCCGCCGCCGCAGCAACCGGTACTGCCGGTGTCTTTGGACCAGCCGCCGCCACCGGGAAGGCCAGGGCCAACAGGACCGCGGCCGTGAGCAACAGAGTCAAGAACCCGATCTTCTTCATGCGTTCCTCCTCGTCCGAGTTCCGGCGCGGACGCCGCCGCTAAAATCAAATCCCAAATTGCCACGGACCCCGCTGTGCCACGAGGACGCCGCGACACCCGCACAGTATATCCGCCGCTTCAGCGAATCTCTCTGTGCAGAGGTTGACTCCTGAGGTGCTGTCTCAAAGCCGGTTTCAAAATGATCCCCGGTACACCCGCCAGCGATCCTAACGCCCCCTCCGGTTTCGCCACCAGAGAACCGCCACAATCACCACAAATGCCGCAACCAGAACCAGGTCAAAGCGCTGCATGAAATGCACCAGCACATTCCACCGGCTGCCAAAGCTGTATCCCAGGCACGCGATCACCGTGACCCACACCGCTGCTCCCAGCAGGTTGAAGACGGCAAATCTCCTCCACGGCATGCGCAAGACTCCCGCCATCGGTCCTGCGATCACCCGCATTCCGAAGACGAAGCGGGCAAACAAAATGGTGACCGCGCCGTACCTGCCAAACAGCCCCTCGCCTCGCACCAGCGCCGCATCACTCACGCGGAAAATGCTCCGGTAGCGTTCCAGCAGGGGACGCCCCCCATAGTGCCCCAGCGCGTAGCCCAGGTTATCGCCCACAGTGGCTGCCAGCGTTCCGACCAGGATGATCCACGGGAGCTGAAGATCCCGCTCGGAGTAAGCCAGAAAGCTCGCCAGCAACAGAACCGTTTCCCCCGGCAGAGGCACTCCGGCATTTTCCAGCAACAACGCCGCTGCCACGGCCCAGTACCCGTAGTGCACCAGCGCGCCGCGCAGCATATCGAAAATGTGGTGGGTCATTGGGAGAAATGGCTCATTGGGAGAGGTGGGTCATCGGGAGGAATTCGCCCGGCCAGGTCCTACTTGTGTCGTTCGCCTTCCAGTTGAGGCATTTGCCCCAGGGTAGCCTTGAGCCGGTGCACCACGCTCTCCTGTGGGTTCATACCGGTCATGCGCTCCTTAATGATTCCGTCCCCGTCAATCACCAGGTACGTCGGGAACGAATGGATGCTAAACGCATTCAGTATTTTGTGATCCGCATCCCGGTACTGGGCCCAGTCCATGTTCTTCTTGGCCACAAATTCCCGCCACGCTCCATCGTCCTTGTCCGCACTTACACTGATCAGTATCAGCTTCTCGGTAGGATATTTCTTCGTCAGCTCCTTCAGTTCCGGCACCGAGGCCCGGCAGGGTGGACACCACGTCGCCCAGAAATCCATCACCACGACTCGCCCGGCAAGGTGCTTGAGCGAAACTCGCTGGCCCTGCAATGTGCTGATTTCAAATTCGGGAGCGAACTCTTCGCGGCCCCGCCGTGGATCGGCCAGTATCAGCCGCGCCTGGCGTGCCAACTCCTCATCGGCATTAAGCCCCAGGAATGTCTCCAATTCCTGTTTTGCGTCCTCATCTTTTGACTCCCGCAGCAACGCCTTGGCCAGGCTCAAATGAAAGACGGCGTTTTTCGGGTCCAGTTGAACCGCCGACCGAAACTCAGCCTCCGACGCTTTCATCTTCTTGCCGTCAGTTCCCGCCACTGCGAAAACCGCGTTCCCCTTCACGCTGTGCGCCCTGGCTCGCATAAGGTCATCGCTGGCCGTCGCTACCGCCTTGTCGCAGCTTTCTTCGCAATGGCTTAGCTCGCCCGATTTGTAATAAGCAACCGCCAGCAGCAAATAACATTCGCCGCATGAATTGCTCTGCAGCTTGTTGGCCTTCTTCAGCGCCTCGATAGCGTCCTTGTATTTGCCCTCCTTCAGGGCCTGCCCGCCGCGCTCGAACTGTTCCTTGAACGCCGGATCGGCGGCCTGCCCCGCCTGGGCCGGCAGAAATGCTGGCAAGCACGCCGCCAGCACAATGCTGCTGAAGGCAACACCCAACTGCCTCATGACGACGCCTCCTTTTCTCCGGCGCGATCTTAGCAGATTCTCCGGCATCCGGCCTACCCGGCCGCAGCGCCGTCCAACGCCAGAAATTCAATCAGCGCACGGTTGAAATCCTCCGGACACTCTTCGTACGGAAGGTGCCCAATGCCCGGAAAAATAATCGTCCTGGAATTAGGAAAGTACTTCGCCAGCGGCGCAGCCGACGAAGCGTACACCGCAAAGTCCTTGCTGCCCCACATAAGAAGCGTAGGAACTCTGGCCAACTTCGGCAGAGTTGCCTCCAGTTCACGCAGATCTTGAGTCCAGGTGCGCACGATGCTCAGCGCATGTTCGAATAATCCCGGCTTCGCCAGCGGCGCCATGTAGCCTTCGAGAGTTCCCGGTGGAATGCGTCTGCGGTCGCCATACATGCGCGCATGCCAATAGGGATACGAAAAGCGCATGTGCGCGCTCGTCAGCCGGAACAGTGCCGCGCCAAGCCGGCTGCCAACAAATGGCGCCAGCCGCCGCCCGTGCGCCGAATAAGGATTCACCGGAGCCACCAGCACCAACCGCCGCAAGTGCAGACCGGTATTCCCGCCCAGGCATTCCGCCGCCGCCATCATCGCGACCGCGCCGCCATGCGAAGTCCCCAGCAGATCAAACGAAGAAATTCCTGGTTCCGCCCCCAGCCCAGAAATGAACCGCAGAAGCCGCCGCGCCGTTCCGCGCATGGAATGGTCGAGCCCGGCCGGCCGATCCGAGAACCCCGCCCCCATCATGTCCGGCGCATAGACCGTAGCATAGGGTGCCAGAGCCGGCATCGTATATCGCCACGAAAAAGAATATCCCAGCAGCCCATGCACCAGAATCAGCGCCGGCCCCGAGCCCGCCCGAAGGTATCGCATGCGCGAGCCCTCGATATCCATCCAGCATTCTTCCACGCCCGCGCCCAGAGCCGGGGCGAGCACTGTGGAAACTTCCCAGTTAGATTCCACCACGGCCAAATCTTCGAACTCCGGACAACTCTTTGCCGACTGCGAGATTCTATTTAACTGAACATCGCCTCTGTTCGCTTCACTAGGGGAGCTTCGGCTCCCCGTTTTTACGTCAGTGGCCAGTGTCCAGTGATCAGTGGTCAGCAAGACGAAATCGCCTTACTGGCCACTGACCACTGATCACTGGCCACTGCTTTTTCTCTTCCGCAACAGCTTCTTCAGCACCCGAATCCCCTTATCCACATGCTTCTCCTCCAGCAAAAACGGAGGCAAAAACCTCACCACAGTATCCTGCGTCGAATTAAAAAGCACGCCCTCCTCCAAAGCCGCATCCACAATCGGCCGCGCCGGAATCTCCAGATTGATCCCCTGAATAAATCCCCGCCCGCGCACTTCCTTCGCCGCAGCACTCTTCTCGACAATCGTTTTCAACTCCTGCTGCAAATAAGCCCCAACCTTATTCACGTTGTCCAAAAGCTTTTCGTCTTCCACAATAGCCAGAAATTCCAAAGCAACCCGGCAAGCCAAAGGACCACCCCCAAAAGTGGTCCCATGCTGCCCCGGCGCAATCGCGTTAGCGAATTCCTCCTTAGCCAGAAACGCCCCCAGCGGCAGCCCCGCCGCAATCGGCTTCGCGATCGCCACAATATCCGGAGTCACTCCAAAACTCTGAAACGCAAACATCGACCCGGTGCGCCCCAGCCCGCACTGAATCTCGTCAAAGATCAGCGCCGCCCGGTGCCGGTCCGCCGCCGCCCGGCACTCCTGCAGAAACTCCACCGAACATTCATGGATTCCGCCCTCACCAAAAATCGGCTCCAGCACAATCGCACAAGTGTTGTCATCCACCGCCGCCCGTAAACCTTGCACGTCATTCTGCGTGACAAAAGTCACTTCTTCCAGCAGCGGCTCAAATCCCTTGCGATGCTTGTCCTGCCCAGTCAGCGACAGCGCCCCAAACGTCCGCCCATGATACGACCCTTGCAGCGCCACCAGTCGCGACTTCCCCTCGCCCCCGGCGCGATGTCCCGCCAGCCGCGCCAGCTTGATCGATCCCTCGATCGCCTCGGTCCCGCTGTTGGAAAAAAACGCGCGCGCATTTCCAAAAGTCCCGCCCAACAGCGTGCACAACTTCTCCGCCAGCGCCCCCTGATACTCGTGGTAATAAAGATTGGAGACGTGAATCAGCTTCCCCGCCTGCTCCCGAATCGTCTTCACGATCCGCGGATGCGCGTGCCCCAGCGCATTCACCCCCAGCCCCGAAACAAAGTCGAGATACCGCCGGTCCTCCAGGTCGTAAAGAAACACGCCCTTCCCCCGCGTCAACACAATGGGATACCGGTTGTAAGTCCCCAGCAAATACCGCCGCTCCAACTCCGCAATTTGTTCGAACGTTTTCATAGGAAGATTCGATTCTACCGGAAGGAAACTCTCTTTGGTTGGGCCACCGACCTAAACTCGTGCCGAAATTACAGCCTCCATCCGGGTAAAATACTGCCATGCATTTGTCAGGAGCAATCATGGGTCAAGATAGCTTTATTCCGGTGGCAACGAATGCGAGGTCGCGAAACGACCTCGTCGAGCGTGGGTTTAGTCGCCAGCCGCTCAGAGTTGACGCGGACGTAGCGCGCTCCCTGGAAGAGTTATCCCACGCAGCCTGGTCCATTCCCAAGGACAAGTACTATAAAGGGGGCGACCGGTATCGTTCCTTAAATCGTGTCCGAGCCGAGATTGTTGAGGGTGGTGTAAAGGTTTGGTTGAGCGAAGAGACCACGCCTTATGTGCAACTGAAAAAATACAACACGACAATCGGCGGCCAGCCGCGAGAGTATGCTCCGCTGCCTCCGGCAATAGCCGGTTCCATAGGCGTTCGCAAGATGATTGCTCACCACGTTCAATACCTGCCGCTCTCGGCGGTGGGTACCAGGTATCTGGTCAACGTCCACCTAATAAGATTCACAGCTACGCCGGGTCGGCCTTGCGACACAAGCCCGCCGGGTTTACATAAAGACGGGGAAAAGTATATCGCTACGCATCTACTGGGCCGCTGCGGCGCTCACGGTGGCGAAGTCGTCATAACCGACAATGACAAACACGAAATGGATCGCTTCACCATGCGCGAGGCGGGCGAGTGTTACGTCTTCGACGATGATCGCATCTGGCATATGTTGACGCCGGTGGCAGTACTGGAAGGCAATCAGTACGCCTACCGTGACACGCTGGCATTCGATATGCTGCCAGAGGGCTGGGAACCCGCAAAATGATTCGCGGCGGGTTTTCTCAAACAAAAAGGGCCGGTCGTCTTCCGACCGGCCCTCTATTTGTCTTAGCACCTGGCTCTCTAATTACACGTGATGCTCGGATTATCCTTCGCCAAATCCAGACATGCCTTGTGCTGCTTCTCCCGCTCTGCGGCCGCAGCGTCAGGCTGAACCGACGAAACGGACTGCAGCTTCGCTCCATCCGCCGTTGGCGCCGAAGCAGCCGGATCCGGAACTCTGCCGTGCTGACTCCAGTCAGCCGTGATCAACTGGCAAGCATCTTTGGAAGCGTTTCCCACTGTTCTGGTGGCATTGGTGCCGATTACATCGCCCGCCTTATTGGCCACCTGAACCTGGCTGTTGGTGCGCAGCAGTCCACGGTTTTTCTTCGACTCCCGGTTCAGCATGACCGTGTAGTCGGCATTCGACTGGTTAAGAGTGACAATCACACCGGAGCAGTCCTTCTGCAAGTCCTTTGTGACTTGCATGCCCTCATCGTGAGAATCCATCGTCGAACGCGAGCCCCATGTTCCCCAATGCTTACCGCCTCCGCCCGCGCCGGACGACTGGACATCCTCTGAGCCTTTTCCCTGCACGAACACCCGCGGCTTGTCCTGCGCCAGCGCTAAGCTACTCACTAAAATCAATGCCCCAATGAACCATCTCATAGTTTTTCTCCCCTTCCGGAGTAGTCTCCTATTGCGGGAAAAGCCAGCAAAGTAACGGAAGTACCTCACGGAAGTTGAATAAAGTCACCCGAAGCGTCCTCAATACAGCCCCTTCTCCAAATAATCGCAGTAAACTTCTGCGTGTGAAATTCGGGAACGGACGGGAGGTCCACCATATTTCTTACTTGAAAATAAGAACCCGGGGCGCGAATCCCTGATCGCGCCCCGGCACCATCAGCCAGGAGACCGGCTGCGGTGAAGTTTTGCCCTGTAATCGCCGCGTCGCATGCCGCGACGAACGGGATGGGCAAGTGCCCGCCTGTGTCGCGCTCCTCAGCGCCCGGACGGGGCTTTCTTAACATCCATCCGCAACTCTAGTTCACGGTGAATTTTGTCGGGCTGTTGGCCGCCCCTCCCGGTGTGGTGATGGAAATCGTCACCATTCCCGGCGTGAGTCCCGACGGCACATCCGCCGTTACCTCCGAGTCCGAAACCACAGTGAAGGTCGTCGCCGCCACCGTGCCAAATTTCACCGCAGTGGCCTGAATCAACCCTGTACCGTTGATCGTCACCAGCGTTCCGATGGAGCCGCTCGCCGGCGAAAAGCTCGTAATCTTCGGCTTCACTCTGAACGTCTGCGGACTGGTCAGTGTCGTCGAGCCCGTGGTCACTGTGACCGCTCCCGTGTGCGCTCCAACCGGAACCTTCGCCGTCAGATAGGTTGTGCCCGAGAGCGTCACCGAGATGGAAGCCACGCCGCCGAACTTCACCACCGAGGCGCTACTAAACCCCTGCCCAAACATGCCCACCTTGGCTCCCACAAGGCCTGTCCTCTGCGTGGGTTCCAGATTCACAAACGCCGCATCGCCCGTTGCTACGCTGAAGAAAACTCCCTGGCAAGGGTTGCAAGAAGTGGGGCCGCCCGAAGGAGTTGTTCCATACAGCGTCCCGTTTGTATTCTGAAGCAGCGTGGCCAGGGGCGAGCCCCCGTCAACCGGTGGGTTTGGGAACAGGAAGTCCGTGAACACGTTTGTCGATGTCAGTTTATAAATACTGCCTTCGCCGCTATTCCCGTTAATTCCATTAACCCCATAGAAGCTTCCGTCGGTCACTTGCGTCAGATTCACCGTCGTCCTGCCGATATTGTCGCCACAGGTCGCATCAGTTGAGTTGTTGAAATCGTGCAAATCGGTAAAGACTCCGGCGGTGGTCAGCTTGTAGATACTTCCGAAATTATTCGCCGCTCCGCTCTGTGTGGCTCCGTACAGATTCCCATTCTTGGCCTGAATCACACCCGTACATGGTTGTTCCCCGGTTGAGGACGAGAAGGCGAAAATTTCCTTGAAAACGCCTGCGGTGCTGATCTTGTACACGCACCCATTTCCGATCCCGCTGTTGAGTGCGCAGGCGTAAAGCGTGCCATAAAGATTGCCGTCGGTGGCCTGGAACAAACTGGACGCGGGGCCGCAGTCATTGCCAGAAAAAGTGTGCAGATTCGTGTACACTCCCGCGGAGGTCAGCTTGTAAACATTCCCGCAGCTAAACGGATAATCTCCAGTAACGCCATAGAAATTGCCATCCGTTGCCTGGATCGGCCCGTATACGGGCTCGGTGTCGCCGTTGGTTCCCGTGAAGTCGTGCTTGTCTGTAAACACTCCGGCTGGCGTCAACTGGAAAATGCTGCCGTTGCCGGTAGGAGTCGTAAAGCAGGTTCCGTAGAAATTTCCGTCGCTGCCAATCGTGAGCCCCGAGTAGCAGCTACTCCAAGTCGATGGAAAGTTGAAAACGACGCTTTCTGTTCCGGTCGTCGAAATCTTATACACAGCGCCGGAGGCGGTCCCACAGCTCACCCCAATCCCGTACATATTGCCGTCGCGGCCCTGTACGATGTTGTCTTCGGGCAAACAGGCGTCAAACGAACCCAGTGGGAAGGCGTGCAGCGTGGTGGGAGTTTGCGCCGGCGCGGGAACGGCCGTCCCGGCGAACATAACGACAGCCGCGAACATGATCAGCAGCATCGCCGTCATGCCCGAGTACCTACCTTGACGAGAATTCGACTTCATTTGTTTGTCTCCTGAGAGTGATTTGCGTTCGGGCGTTCTTTTTCGAGGGGATCCGCCTTCACGATTCCGCGACTGTCGCCTGTAAAGCGGTTTCGGTCAATGGTTTGGGGATAGTGGGTGGCTGGTGCTCGTCTGGCGAACTAAAGCCGCTGTTTATATATGCTTACGTGGACTTATTGCCTCGAATGAGCCGCTCCCGCGTGGCCCAAGCGGGCCATTTCTCGCCCTCCGGTCGAGTGCTAAACTTTCTTCCCAGCGACCGTCTTTATGAGTTCTTCACAGGCGCCTCCTGCTCTCTATCGCTTTGGTGTGTTCGAAGCCGACGTCCGCGCCGGCGAACTCCGGCGCAACGGCGTCAAAGTCCGCCTTCAAGATCTGCCCTTTCGAGCACTGACGCTTCTGCTGACCCGTCCCGGGGAAGTGATCACGCGCGAGGAGTTCCGTCAGGCACTCTGGCCCTCAGACATCTTTGTGGATTTTGAGCAAGGGATCAGTAGCGCCGTCATGCGCCTGCGCGACGCCTTAAGAGACTCAGCCGACAATCCAATCTTCATTGAGACCATCGAGCGCCGCGGCTACCGCTGGATCGGACCCATCCAACAACAGGAACCTCTCCCGGAGGAACTGCACGAAACAAAACCGCAGGAAGACCAGGCAACTCCGTCCGCTGCGAAGCCGCCGTCTAGCCCCTTGCGCTGGGGGTTGATCGTCTATGCCCTCCCGATGCTGGCGTTGCTTTTCGCGGCCTGGATTTTCCATCCCGGCCAGCGCGACGCTAAAGCGAACGCGAAATCCAGCCCAGCCGCCACCCGAACCCTTCATCAAGCCGCCAATCGCGAGGCGGAAGACTTCTATCTCAAAGGCCGCTTCTACTGGAACAAGCGCACTCCGGAGAGCCTGAACCAGGCTTTGGAGGCCTTCACCCAGGCCATTGCGCACGATCCCAACTATTCCGACGCCTACGTTGGGCTCGCCGACTGCTACAACCTGCTGCGGGAGTTCTCGGCAATGCCGGGGAATGAGGCCTACTTCAAAGCGTTTGCAGCTGCCAAGAAGGCGGTTGAGTTGGACCAGCAGTCTTCCGAGGCGCACGCCTCGCTGGCGTTTGTGACTTTTTTTGGAATGTGGGACGCGGCCGACGCCGACAAGGAATTCCGCCGCGCCATCGAACTCGATCCCAATAACGTCAAAGCCCACCACTGGTACGCCACATTTCTGCATGCTCTTGGCCGCCACGATGAGGCTCTCACCGAGATTGACCTGGCGCGCAAACTCGCCCCGGACTCCTCGTCAATCCTCGCCGACAAGGCACGATTGCTGTGGTCTGTGGGGGGACATCACGAACAAGCACTG
>Ga0210404_10001324_pt1 | contig 10791 bp, 7 predicted proteins | sample IncBWH28MmetaG_FD_155455 | JGI IMG/M metagenome (GOLD analysis project Ga0210404, IMG submission 155455) | Forest soil microbial communities from Barre Woods Harvard Forest LTER site, Petersham, Massachusetts, United States - Inc-BW-H-28-M | ecosystem: Environmental > Terrestrial > Soil >... | reverse complement strand
ATCGCGGTCGAGTCCTACTTCGAGACCGACACGGACTTCACCGGCGTGCTCACCAAGCTGCGCGCCCAGAAGCCGGAGCTGCTCTACATCCCGTCCTTCTACAACGAGGCCGCGCTCATCAACAAGCAGCGGGAGAGGCTCGGCTGGACCGACGTGACCATGATGGGCCCGGGCTCGCTTTACTCGCCCAAGCTGCTCGAGATCGGCGGGGACTCGGTGAACGGGCTCTACACCAGCGCCGCGTTCTTTCCCAAGGACCCCCGGCCCGAGGTCCAGAAGTTCGTGAAGGGGTTCGAGGCCAAGTACAAGGCCACCCCCAACATGTTCGCCGCGGTGGCCTACGACGCGGTCAACTTGCTCGCCTTCGTCATGGCAAAGAGCGGCACCGACCACAAGGCGATCCGCGACGAGCTGGCGAAGGTGCGCGACTATCCGGGGGTGACCGGCAAGATCACCTTCACCGAGCGGCGCGACGTGGTGAAGGAGTACCGCCAGCTCGTCATCCGGAACGGCGACTTCACGCTCTACGACAAGTAGCGCGATCCGCCGTGCTGCTGTCGCAGGTGGTGAACGGCCTCACCCAGGGCAGCCTCTACGCCCTGGTAGCCATCGGGTTCGTGATCATCTTCGGGACCATGAACCTGGTCACCTTCGCCCACGGCGAGGTCTACATGATCGGCGCCTTCGTGGGCTACCTGGCGCTCGGCGTCTATCACGTGCCTTGGCCGATGGCGCTGGCCTCCGGCATGGCGGCGGCGTGGATGCTGGGCTCGGTCATCGAGAAGACCGCCTTCCGGCCGCTGCGGGCCACCGGGCACATGCCGCCGCTGCTGATCACGATCGGGCTCTCGATCATCCTCAAGGACCTCGCAGTGGTGGTCTTCGGGGCGGAGAACCGCCCGGTGCCGTCGGTGTACGGGACGACCGTCCAGGTGGCGGGCGTCCCGGTCTCCGTGCTCCAGCTCGTGATCCTCGGCCTGGCCGGCGCGCTGGTGGTGGCCCTGCGCGTGCTGCTCCACTCCACGAAGATCGGCCGGGCCATGCGGGCCACCGCGCAGGACCACGAGGCGGCCTACGCGATGGGGGTCAACGTCAACCGCGTGTTCAACATCGCCTTCGCGCTCGCCTCCGCGCTGGGCGGCGCGGCCGGGGTGATGGTGGGCATCTACTACAACACGGTCTACCCGGCGATGGGCGGCACCGCAGGCCTCAAGGGCTTCGCGGCCTGCATCTTCGGCGGGCTCACCAGCATCCCCGGCGCGATCTTGGGCGGCCTCATCATCGGCGTCGTGGAGAACCTGACCGTGCAGTTCGTGGCCTCGGGCTATCGCGACGTGGTCGCCTTCGCGGTGATGGTGCTGATCCTCCTGCTGCGCCCGCAGGGCCTTCTCGGCAAGCGACTGCGCACGGTCTGAGCCAGTGGCGCTCTACGCCTTCGTACCGCGGCGGGAGAACCGCCTCCTCTGGGGCGGAGCCCTGGCCGCCGCTCTGCTCGTGCCCGCGGTGCTGCGCAGCGAGTACGTGCTCAACACCGCGGTGCTGGCCGGCATCTACGTAATCCTGGCCGCGAGCCTCAACATCACCAACGGCTACACCGGCCTGTTCTCGTTCGGCCACGCCGCGTTCTACGGTATCGGCGCCTACACCGCGGCGATCCTGGCCACGCGCCTTGGCTGGGGCTTCGCCCTCACCTTGCCCGCGGCGGGCGTGGTGGCCGCCCTCTTCGGCGCCGCGCTGGCCCTCATCACGCTCCGCCTCTCGGGCATCTTCCTGGCGCTCGTAACCATCGGCTTCCAGGAGATCACCTTCCTGGTCACCCTCAACTGGATCGCCCTCACCCGCGGGCCCATGGGCATCCCGGGCGTGCCCCCGCCCGCGCTGGGGGGCTACGAGTTTCGCGGCAACACCGGCTACTACTACTTGATCCTCGCCCTCGATGTGCTCACGCTCTTCGTGGTGGCGCGGGTGGTGACCTCGCGGGTAGGGCGCGCCTTCGTGGCCATCCGTGAGGACGAGCTGGCCGCCCAGGCCTCGGGGCTGCCGACCTTCAGGTTGAAGGTCCTGGCCTTCGTGATCGCCACCTTCTTTGCGGGGCTGGCCGGCGCCTTCTTCGCCCACCACGCCCGCTTCGTGAGCGCGGACTCCTTCCGCCTCGACGAGACCTTCATAATCCTGACCATGCTCATCGTGGGCGGGCTCGGCAGCTTCCTCGGTCCGATCGTCGGCGCAGTCGCGCTGGTGATCCTGCCCGAGGTCTCGCGCGTCCTGGCCGAGTATCGCGGCGTGGTCTACGGCCTGGTCCTCATCGCGGTGATCCTGTTTCGGCCCGAAGGCGTGGCGGGCGTGCCCGGCATCATCCAGCCGCGCGGGCTCCTGGCGCGGGCCCGGCCGGCGCGGGAGCCGGTGGCGTGAGCCTGCTCGAGGTGTCCGGGCTCAGCGTGACCTTCGGCGGGCTCGCCGCGCTGAAGAACGTGAGCTTCTCCCTGGAGGACCGCGAGATCGTCGGCCTCATCGGACCCAACGGCGCGGGCAAGACCACGCTGTTCAACTGCCTGAGCGGGTTCCAGGCCCCCGACGAAGGCACGATGCGCTTCCGAGGCACCGTCCTCGAGCGCCGGTCGCCCGACCGCATCGCGGCGCTCGGGCTGGCCCGCACCTTCCAGACGAGCCGGATCTTCCGGCGCATGAGCGTGCTCGACCACGTGCTGATCGGCCTGCACCGGCATCAGCGCGCGGGCTTCTGGGCGGCGGTGGCCCGGCCGGCCTGGGTGGCCGCGGAGGAAGCGGCGGCCCGGCGGCGAGCTCTCGAGCTGCTCGCCCTGTTCGAGGACCGGCTGCTGCCGCGCATGGACGACTTCGCGGACAGTCTCTCCTACGCGAATCGCCGGAGGCTCGAGATCGCGCGGGCGCTGGCCACCGGGCCCACCCTGCTGCTGCTGGACGAGCCAACCGCGGGCATGAATCCCCACGAGTCGGCCGGCATCGTGCGGCTGATCCAGGCCATCCGCGACCTCGGCGTCACCGTGTTCCTGATCGAGCACGACATGAAGGTCATGATGAACGCCTCCGATCGGATCGTCGTCCTCGATCACGGCGAGAAGATCGCGGAGGGGCGGCCCGACGAGATCCGGCGCGACGAGAACGTGGTCGCGGCCTACATGGGCCGGCGAGGCGCCCGTGCTTGAGCTGCGGGGCGTGTCGGCGGCCTACGGTCAGGTGCAGGTGCTGTGGGACGTATCGCTCACGGTGGGCGACGGCGAGCTCGTCTGCCTGCTGGGCGGCAACGCCTCCGGCAAGTCCACCACCATGAAGACCATCCTCGGCCTGCTTCGCCCGCGGGCCGGCGAGATCATCTGGGACAGCCGGCCCATCCAGGGGCTGACCCCCGCCGAGGTGGTACGCGGAGGCATTGCGCCGGTTCTCGAGAATCGGCGCATCTTCCCCGATCTGACCGTGCACGAAAATCTCCTGATGGGCGCCTACACCCGCGACGACGGGCCGGCCGTCCGGGCCGATCTCGAGCGCGTCCTCGCTCTCTTCCCGGTGCTCGGCGAGCGCCGGCGCCGGCCGGGAGGCTCGCTCTCGGGCGGCGAGCAGCAGATGCTGGCCATGGGCCGTGCGCTCCTGGCCCGGCCGCGGCTCCTAGTCATGGACGAGCCGTCCATGGGGCTCTCGCCGCTCTACGTGGACCGCATCTTCGAGATCATCCAGCGGCTGAACCGGGACGGGATCGGGGTCCTCCTGGTCGAGCAGAACGCCAGCATGGCCCTGTCCATCGCCGACCGGGGCTACGTCCTCCAGGCGGGCCGCGTGGTGCTGGCGGACCGGGCGGCGAGCCTCGTCAATCACCCGATGATGCGCGCGGCGTACCTCGAGCTCTGAACCCCAGCGAAGGCAAGCTCGGCCGATCATCCGCGGGTTTTTCCGCAAGGAACCGCAAGAGTCCGACCGAATATTGCATCCCCAGGGCCTGGGCGGTGCTCAGAACCACGTGAGCCCAATGATCGCGCAGCATGGCGGGAGGCGGTGGCACCCGTGATCACGGAATACGCGAGTTGGATCCTCTTCGCATGGATCCTGGTGAACCAGAGTGGCGTTCCCGTGCCGGTGGTGCCCGCCCTGCTCGCCGCAGGGGCGCTGGCCGGTGATGGGCGCCTGAGTGTCGCCGCGATCCTCACGGTATCCGTCGGAGCTACACTCTGTGCAGATCTCGCCTGGTACAGCCTGGGCCGCTGGCGTGGCGCGCGGGCCCTTGACGTGCTCAGCAGGATCTCCCCTCGAGCGGAGAAATATGTCCGGTACGCCCAGCACGTATTCCTCGGACACGCCAGGATATTCCAGTTCGGCGCCCGCTTTCTGCCTGAAATGAACCCGATCGCCGCGAGCCTTGCCGGAGCAGCCCGGCTGAGCCCCGCCAGGTTCGTCGGCTATGGCGCCATGAGCGCCCTGGTATGGGCCGGCGCCTGGGTGGCCATCGGATACCTCGTCAGCAGCACGCTGACCGAGATCTCGAAGTCGATTGAGATCCCCCTCGTTGGCGTCGGCGTCGTGGCACTTCTTCTCTACCTTCCGGTCCGGCGGGTTCGCCGGCACCACCTCCTGCGAGCGCTTCGAGCGGCGAGAATCAGCCCCGACGAGCTGAAGGCTCGGCTGGACCGGGGGGACACCGTCATCATCCTTGATGTCCGGGCCGCCGACGAGGTGGCCGCCGTTCCCTACTCGCTTCCCGGTGCCATCTGGGTCCTGCCGCATGAGCTACCTCGGCGATCGCGCTGTCTTCCACACGACGCGCTGGTCGTGCTCTACGGCGGTGGCTCCAAGCTCGCGAGACGGGCGCGGACGACCTTGTACATGAACGCCGCCCAGCACCTGTACCCCCACGGCCTCCGAAAGGTTCGGCCGCTCGCGGGAGGCCTGCATGCTTGGCACCTGCGCGGATACCCGGTCCAGCCGCTCGGCCCCCCGGCTGGTCGCCAGCACGGTGAAGTGGCGCTAGTCCGGCGACGGTGATGCGACGGCCGAGTGCACCCTTCTCGCGATCGGCCGCTCTGACCCGAAGATCGATCTGGCCCTTCTCATCCGGAATGCCGTCCGCCCTGATCCAAGGCAGTCCGTACGGCGTCGAGCAGGACCTGACCGTTGAACGGCTTGCTGAGGAACGCGACCGCGCCAGATTGCAGGGATCGCTGGCGTGCCTCGTCATCGCCGTGAGCCGTCAAAATGACCGCGGGAATGCGGGAGCCCGCGACCGACAGGTGTTTGAGGAGGTCCAAACCGTTCATCCCGGGCATCCGGAGATCGAGCACCAAGCAACCGGTCTGTCCTTGATGGGCGGACTCTAGGAAGGCTTCGGCTGATGCGAAGGTCTCGACGCGGAAGCCAACCGAAGCCAAGAGATTCCTCAGGGCCCGACGCAGCGATTCGTCGTCGTCCACGATGGAGACTATCTGGATGTCGGATTCGTTCATCGCGATTCCTAGACTAGTGGGCCGGGCGGCAAGCGTCCACCCTACTTTGGTCGGGTTCCGCCGCTGCCGTAGGGGGCAATCCCGAGGCGCCCGGCGCTCCGGACCAGCTCCGCCAGAGACCTCGCCTGCATCTTCATCATGACCTGCCCGCGCTGCTCCTTGACGGTGGCTTCGGTCGTCCCGAACTCGGCGGCAATTTGCTTGTTGGGCAGCCCGGCGACGACTCCGCTCATCACGTCCCGCTCGCGCGGGGTCAGGGTCTCGTACCGGCCACGAAGCCCGTCGAGCTCTTGCCGCTCCGCTCGAGTGGCGCGATCGCGATCGATCGCGTTTCGAATGGCGTCGAGCAGATCCTGCGCTCGAAACGGCTTGGTGAGAAACTCAACCGCACCGGCTTTCATGGCCCGAACCGACATCGGGATGTCACCGTGACCCGTGAGAAAGATGATAGGCAGCGTTGCGTTCGCATCGACGAGCTCTCGCTGAAGGTCGAGCCCGCTGAGCCCAGGGAGGCGCACGTCGAGGATGAGACAACCGGGAGCATCCCCCCGTGGAGTACTGAGAAACGCCTGCGCGGTCGGGAACACTTCGGCCGTCATTCCGACCGAGGTAATCAGTCTTCGGAGCGAGTCGCGGACGGATCGGTCGTCGTCGACAACAAAAACCGTGGGTGTCTCTGCGCTCATCGCATCCCTGGCAACGCGAGGTGGAACGTAACGCCATGGTCCGGGTTCGCCGTCGCCCAGAGCCGTCCCCGGTGGCTGTCAATGATCGACCGGCTGATCGAGAGTCCCATGCCGAGCCCGCCCGGTTTCGTCGTGTAGAAGGCCTCGAACAGTCGCGACGCCTCGGCGTTCTCGAAGCCGATCCCCGCGTCCTCGACCGCGACAATCGCCCAGCGGCCGTCGTCCCCCTCGTAGACTGTCGCGCGCACCGCCATCCGCCGCCGCGACGGCTGGACGTCCCGCATTGCCTCGGCCGCATTCAGCACCAGATTCAGCAACACCTGCTGGAGCTGAATCCGATCCCCCACGACCGCCGGCAGGTCCGGGGCCACCGATGTCCGCATGACGATGCCGTGTCGTCCGAGCTCGGGCTCGACGAGCGGTAGCACCTCGCCGATGACGCCGGCCAGGTCACAGGGCCCGTAGGCGACCGACGCGCGAGCCAGCAAGGTGCGAATCCGCGCGATCACCTCCCCTGCGCGGTAGCTGTCCTGCGCGATGGCGGTAAGCGCCCCCCGGACGCTGTCGAGATCGGGGCCGGCGGCCGCCAGCCAGTGCAGGCAGGCATTCGCGTCGGCGCCGATGGCCGCGAGCGGCTGATTGATCTCATGGGCGATGGAGGCAGCGAGCTCCCCCAGCGTCGTCACCCGTGTCACGTGTGCGAGCTCCACTCGCGCTCGGTTCAACGCTTCTTCGGCCTGGTCCGCGCGTACCGCCGCCGTGACGTCACTGCTGACCCCACGATACCCCAGGAAATGACCGTCCACGTCAAACACTGGCTTGCCGCTCGTGGCAATGTAGACTATCGATCCGTCGGCGCTCGCGGTCCTGTACCTGAAATCGCGAAAGGGCTGATGCGCCTCGAGTATCGCGCGATGCAGGCGCCACTTCTCTGGCTCCTCCTCGGTGTCGGTAGCGACGTCCCACCGTGTCATCCCGATCCGGCTGGCTGGATCGATACCGAGCGCGATCGGATCCGAGAGCCGGGCGAATCGATGATCCGGCCCGGTCTCCCACAACCAGTCCGACGCCGTTTCGGCATAGTCCCGGAACCGCTGCTCGCTTTCTCGTAGCGCCTCTTCGGCCCTCTGCCGATCCCGATTTTCGTGGATCAGTTCGGCATAGAGACGAGCATTTTCCAACGATATTGCGGCCTGCGACGACAACAGCCTAAGCACCGACATCCGCGCGGGCGTGAACACGCGCGATGCCAGGTTGTTCTCCAGATACAGTACGCCGACCAGCTTCGCCTGCTTCATCAGCGGCAGGCACAGGACCGACCGGGCGTGCCTCTGACGGATGTAGCTATCCGCCGAGAACGGGTCCTGGGTCGACGCGTCATCCAGGATCACGCTCTCGTGTGTCCGGAGCACAGTTTGGAGAACCGACCCAGGCAACTCCGTTGGTGCCACCGCCTTCTGCCGGAGCGTGACCTCGACCGTGTCCCGGTCGGTTCTCGCCTCCGCCTCGATCGTCGGCGTCTCACCTCGAAGGAGAATGAGCAGCCCGCGCGAGGCCCCGGCGTGCTCGACCGCGATGGTCATCAGGGTCTCGATGAGCCGGCCGAGAACGATCTCGCTGGACATTGCTTGCGACCCCGCGACCACCGCGCCTATGTCCAGCTGCGCGACCGCAGCGCCGAACATACCGACGGCAGGCCGGGTGCGGTCCTCGCGGAGCTGCGGGTGGAGCTGCTCGAGCTGCCGGACCTTGGCGTGAGCGCCCCAGCGCGCAAAGCAACCGCGCGCTTCGTCCAGATAGGCGCGACCGGCAACCGTCGACCCCCGGGCGAAATGAAACGCGGCCGCCCGCTCGTGCGCGACTCCTTCGTTCTGGACGAAACCGTGATCGCGCGCCGACTGAATGGCCTCTTCATACAGACGCATCGCGTCACCGTCTCGCCCTTCGAGGCGGGCGACCTCGGCCGACACCAGTGCCTCCTTGTCTCCGAAAGTCGGCGAATAGCTTTCGGCCCACTCCTTCAGTTGTTCCCGGTGCGCCCTCAAACGCTCACGCCACCCCTTTCGCTCGTCGGCAGAAGCATTCTCATATAGCGCGGCTACCGTCAACGCGGTGTAGTAGACGTAATCGAGCAGCTGGATCCGGGCGGCGGAGGCCGAAAGCAACGCCTCCGCCTTCCCGGCCGCCACGAGAGCCTCGGCGTAGTCGCCGGACAGAAACCGCGCCTTCAGTTTGAGGATCCAGTACCAGCACACCATCGTGCTCACCCGGTCCCCGGTCAGTCCCGCCTCAAAGGCCGCTTCGTCAAATTGTCCGTCGCTAAAGGTGGAGAAGGCCAAAGTCCGCCCCTGCATGGCCGCAATGAACCGTTGCTGGTTCACGATGTTGTCGGTGACATAGTCGAACCTGGCCTTCCTGGCGAAGTCCAGACCGATCTCCGACTCGCGCCACACCACGTCGAGCGGATCGTTCCGAACGAGAAGGCCCGTGACGACCTGGGTGAGGCTGTAGCACGCCGTGGACAGATCTCCCGTCTCGGTCGCGGCGCGAAACGCCGCCCGACTGAAATCGATCACGCTCCCGATCGGTTGCGTCCAAGCGGCGGTCAATCCCATCGACACGTGAACGTTTGCCTTGTCGGCCATGAAGCCGTGCTTCTCGACGAGATCGCACGCGAGCTTGACGAATCGATAGCCCTCGCGGTAACGGTGAAATACCGGCCCCAGTAGGTGCCCGAAGCCGGCGCAGCCGCGGGCGCCCGCACCGCTCATCCCGTGCTGCATGCTGACGGTCACCAAGCGACAGAGGAGCAAGGAAAACAGATGGAAGTCGGTGAAGAAAGCGGCGTCGTTGAGGACCGAGAATAGACGCATCGCCGCTCGCAGTTCCGGATCGGTCATCAGCGGCAGTTCGATCAGATCCTCGATCCGCCGCCCATTCAGATTTCTCCAGACCGCCTCGTATTCGGCCTGGACCTGGTCCCACGTCGGGTGTGCCTGAATGTTGATGCCGAACAGGTCCAGACACGTGAGCGCGCTGGCAACCGCCTGGGGGATCTCCGACTTCACGATGTGGAGTAGTACCTTTATGCGGTAGGCGGCTGCCTGGTCGACTTTCGACGCCCCGTGCTGCAACAATTCCCCTATCAGTTGCTCCGCCACGTCAAAATTACCGGTCAGAAACTCGCACTCCGCGCGTTCCAGCCGCAGGCCGAAGACCAGTTCATAGTGGCCGGCCCAGTCGGTTTCGTCGAGCAGCGCCATGCCGGCCGCAAGATGCACGCACGCTGACGCATACGCCGCCGACGCTTTGGCCCTTCGCCCGGCGCGCAGGCCGATCGACGCGACCTGCGCTTTTTCGTCCTGGTCCAGCAGCAGTGCGGAACCCCAATTCAAGTGGTTCGCGACATCGAACAGATGCTCGTCGAGATCGTCTGTCGTCATGCTCGCCAGCAACACGCGGCCGATGCGCAGATGGACTTCGGCACGGTGCGCTTCGGGAATCAGTGAATACGCCGCCTGCTGGATCCGATCGTGCAGGAATCCATACGAGCCATCCTGCTGGTAGATGAGCCCAGCGTGAACGGCCTCCCAGAGTGCCCCGTGCACCGTCTCCTCTGTTTCCCCGTCGACCATGGTCAGGGTGGAGATCTTGGCGACGTTGCCCAGACAAGCGAGCTGTTTGAGGGCTTCCTGGGTGGTGGCGGAGAGACGCTGCAGCTTCCCGGCCATGAGATCCACCACGTTGTCGGTATAGCTCTTGGCACGGATGCGATCGATGTCCCACCGCCAAGCTGGGCCCACCGGGTCGAATGTGAGCATGGCCTCTTCGGCCAACGCCGTGAAGAACTGGATCGCGAAGAACGGATTACCGCCGGTCCTCTCCTGGACCAGCTGCGCGAGGGGGTACGCGCGTCCCGGCTCACATTGCAGGGCGTCGCCGACGAGTTGGTAGACGTCGTCGAGCTCTAGGGGCGTCATCACGATCTCATGAATCGGCCCGTCTGCTTCGCGGATCGTCTCGATCGTCCGCATCAGCGGGTGTGCGGAGCCCACCTCATTATCTCGATAGGCCCAGACCAGCAGCAGGTGCCGCACCTCGGGGTGCGTCACCAAATGCTCGAGGAGGTCGAGTGTCGCGGTATCCAGCCATTGCAGATCGTCAAGAAACAGCGCGAGCGGGTGCTCCGGCCGGGCGAACACGCCAAGGAATCGCCGGAAAACCGTCTGGAAGCGGCTCTGCGCGTCTTGTGGCGGTAGCTCCGGGACCGGAAGCTGTTTTCCGATCACGAGCTCCAACTCGGGGACGAGGTTCACGATGAGCTGCCCGTTCAGGCCCAACGCTTCCCGGAGGGCGTTTCGCCACCGGTCGAGCTCCAGCTCGCTCTGGGCCAGCAATGGGCGGACAAGGCTCTTGAACGCTTGGGCAAGCGTGGCGTATGGGATGTCGCGCTTGTACTGGTCGAGCTTGCCGGACGCGAAGAGGCCACCCGCCGGGAGGAGCACCTTGTGCAGTTCGTTCACCACCGAGGACTTGCCGATGCCGGAATAGCCGGACACGAGCACGAGCTCGGTCGTGCCGTGGGCCACGACGCGGCCGAAGGCCGCGAGGAGGATGTCGATCTCGCGCTCCCGCCC
>Ga0210404_10001320_pt1 | contig 10805 bp, 4 predicted proteins | sample IncBWH28MmetaG_FD_155455 | JGI IMG/M metagenome (GOLD analysis project Ga0210404, IMG submission 155455) | Forest soil microbial communities from Barre Woods Harvard Forest LTER site, Petersham, Massachusetts, United States - Inc-BW-H-28-M | ecosystem: Environmental > Terrestrial > Soil >... | reverse complement strand
CCGAACTTGCGGTGCGCCACGCAAGCTAGCTAGAGCCGGGGCGCCGAGGCTTTGAGGCTATTCGCTGGTCGTCTGAGGCGTCTCTCTTCCGCCAACTTGGCCGTGCGCCAGCGCGGCAACCTGCGAGACGCCGCCCAAGAGTCCGGCGGCGAACCTTCGACCAAGCCAACGCGGCGGCCGAGGCGGTAGGGTTCGTCATCACCTCGCGCACAATGGCTTCGTAGACGACGTTTGCGCTGATCGCGATGCGCTTGCTTCTGTTAGCACGGGGAGATGGTTACGCTGTCGAGTCCAACACCATCCGCCTTTTCCTGTTTCGCTTTCATCGCACGCCGCTGAGCCTACAAGTGCGGTATAGTCAGGCCAATACAGGAGAGCACTGATTGCCATGGATTGAATCCGGCGGCATACAGGGAGGTGGCGCAAACAGGATGTCTGACGAGCTTCAGTTCGAGATTCCCAGTCAGATCGCCTCCATCGCTCCCGCGGTCGACAAAATCATTTCCGAGATCCGGAATTCGTCTTGTTTGCAAGGGAAGGAACAGGATGTGGAAGTCGCGCTGTTTGAGGCGCTGGCGAACGCCGTCATTCACGGCAATCGCGAGCAGGCAGCGAAAACGGTGAATATCTCCTGTCGCTGCGAGCGAAAGAAGTGCGTCTCGATTGTCATCCGCGATCAGGGTGGGGGCTTTGATCCCACCGCGATCCCGGACCCGACCCGTCCCGAGAACCTGGAAGCGGAGCACGGCCGCGGCATTCTGATGATGAAGACTTTCATGGATGAAGTGCGATTCGAAAAGGGCGGAACCGAAGTGCACCTGCTGAAAAAGTTGTGATCGTTTCGCGTTAACGTCTGCTCAGCCTGAGGTTCACGGCATGAAGCCAACGGCGGCTGAAAACCTGCGACTCCGGAATGCCCCCCCGGCTTAGAATGTTGGAACGCGCCCGTAGCTCAGCTGGATAGAGCATCTGGCTTCGAAGATTGGCCGCACAAAGAATCAACAACTTAGCTAAAGTTGGCGCAAACGAGCCGATGTGAGCGGAAGGCTTTGTTCATGCGGGTTTCGGCGACTCCGCCGCTTTTCTGGCCAACTGTGACTCGTTCAGGGGTGGTCACAAAACTGAGCACGATTTTGTGGGACGTTTTGTTGCATTTTCCACCCTTCTCGGTCGCCGACGGAGTTCCCCACAAAGCCTAAGAGGCCGGCGCAGCAAGGGCTGTTTGCGCGATGCCTGCAAGTCATAGAAAACTAGGCGCGGAATTCTCGAAGCTTTGACCGTATCGAACCATGTGTTTTGGTACACACTCGATGGTGGACTCCTGAGATCCGTCCAGCGGGTCTTTCAGTGGGGACGCGGCGCCTTGATGCGTAGAAGTCTTTGCTTTGTGTTTTTATTGTTTTGCGCGACGCCGGGTTGGGGGCAGGCCAACTTTGGAACTATCGTTGGCACGGTTCTGGACCCCAGCGGCGGTACTGTTGCGGGCGCCAAACTCACAGTCACGAATGAAGCAACGAATACAGTACGCACTGCTGAAACCGATACGGCGGGTCAGTACGAGGTGCCAGGCCTGATTCCGGGCACCTACACAATTCAGGTGTCCGCCAGCGGATTCGCCCCGAAGAGCGTTACCGGTGTTGTAATCGACGTCCAGTCTCGCCAATCTGCCGACTTCACTCTTGCGGTCGGTCCGGCGTCGGAGCAAGTGACGGCCACTGCGGCGCCCCCGCTTTTGGAGACACAGTCTGCCTTTGTCGGCGGAGTCATCAACTCGACACAAATCGTGGACCTGCCTCTGAATGGCCGACGCTACTCGGATCTCGCTTTGTTGCAGGCCGGCGTCTCCACCGAACCGCCGGGCGAGAAGGCGCCGCCCTTCGGGTTCTTAACTCCGGACCGTTTCAATGTCGACGGCAACCTGGATTTGGAAAATAACTTCCTGCTCGACGGGACGAATAACAACTCAGGCTCGTCGAACGTACTGTCACTTTCGGCCCAGGCGGTACAGCCGCCGCCTGACGCGTTGTCTGAATTTCGCATTCAGACCAGAACCTATTCCGCCGAGTTTGGAATGTCGGCCGGGGCCGTCATCAATGTTTCGATTAAGTCCGGGACGAACCAATTTCACGGCGATATTTGGGAATTTTTCCGTAACGCAGTTCTGGACGCCAATGCATTCTTCAATAACGCCAACAATATTCCGAGAGGAGGATTCCAGCAAAATCAGTTTGGCGGCACTCTGGGAGGGCCCATCCACCGCGACAAGAGCTTCTTCTTTGGCGACTTCCAGGGTTTGATCAGCGATACAGCCTTGACAGAGTTCTCAACCGTTCCAACACCCCTGATGAAGCAAGACAACTTCTCGGAATTGCCTGCCAGCGATCTGCCACTGGTACCGGTCGTTCCCTCGCAGACGAACTGCATTTCGGGCGGCGATATCGTTTTGGCCGGATGCATCGACCCCGAGGGGGCCAGGCTTTTCGACCTTTATCCGAATCCGAATGTTGCGGCTGCGGTTGCTGTGGAGGGGCAGCCGAACAGTTTTACCGTCAACAACTATCAATACGTTGCTTCTGTGCCAAACCATACGTATTCGACAGATGTGAGGTTCGATCAGGTGATCAACGCGGCGAACCAAGTCTTTGCCCGCTATAGCTTCAACACTCAGAAGTTCGTCTTGACCCCGCTCTGGACTCCGAACCCCGACGTTGGTAACGGGAACCTTGCCTTTCAACTTTTTACGCACGAGCAATCCGTTGCCATTGGTTGGACCTACGCAATCTCGCCGAGTGTCGTGAACCAGTTCCACCTAGGGTTCAACCGAGTGAGCGTGCATGCCAATCCGATCGGAGTAACGGTTGGCGTCTCCGACGCCCCCCAATACGGGTTGACGGGACTTCCGCCAAGCTCATTTGCTTTCGGTCTGCCGCCCATCTCGATTTACGGGTTCCAGGGGCTTGGAGGATCCTCCTACGACCCGCTATGGCAAGTTTCGCAGGCGTGGCAATTCACCGATTCGCTCTCCGTTCTTCGAGGCGCCCATGGCTTGCAATTTGGCTACGAATATGACCGCACTTCCAATGCATTCCTGGACGTCGCCTATCCTCAGGGAGGTCTCAGCGCCACCGGCGTCTTCACTTCATCAAACCCCGTCTACGGTGGAGCGGATTTTCTCCTGGGCGACATGGCCAGCGCTTCGTTTTCCACGCCGCTGGTCGCGTACAACTACTATCCAGGCAGCGGGTATTATGCCCAAGACGCTTGGCGCACCAGGAAAAATCTAACCATCACCTACGGGCTGCGGTATGAGTACTATTCGCCAATGCTGAGCCGCTCCAATGAACTCGCGAATTTCTACCCCATCAATGGGGGTGAGGTGGTGCCCGTAGCTCCGAACGCGAGCGGCGCTTTTGCCCGTTCAACCATCCATCCCGATTACAGGAACTTTGCGCCACGCCTCGGCTTCGCCTATCAGATGACGAAACGAGTGGTTTGGCGGGGCGGCTATGCGATTTTCTACCAGCACCGCGACCGCATCGGCTCCGAGAGTATGCTGGCCCTGAACCCACCCTTCCTATCTGATACGACCTTCTCGCAGCAGCTGGGCAGCACCACTCCGGTGTTTCAGTTGAAAAATGGCTTCCCGGGCAGCCTTTTCGGTAACACCGTTAATCTGACAACACAGCAGATTCGTGCGCAAGATCCCAATCAGCGTACTCCGTACGTCGAACAAGCCAGCTTGGAGACACAATTTCTTGTCACACCCAACACGGTATTTGACATCACAGGTGTTGGCAATTGGGCGCGCAGAATGGAGCGGCTCCGCAATGCCAACCAAGGCATGATTATCACGGTGAACGGTTCACCTACGGTCCAGTTTCCCTACGCCAACCTGAATAATAACGCCACAGGCCAACATGACTTCCTCGAACTCGCGACCAATGACGGCAATATGAATTATGCCGGCCTGCAATTGGAGCTCAAGCGTCAACCTAAGAATGGCCTAAGCTACGGGATCGATTACACCTGGAGCCACAGCCTGGCCGACTACGTCGACAGGGAGAACGGGACTCCTGAGCCGCAGAACGCCTACAACTACCGCGCCGAAATGAGTAACTCGGCTTTCAACATCGGTCAGCGTTTTGTGGCAAACGTAATCTGGGAAATCCCTGTTGGCATCAACCGCAGATTCCTGAGCCATGGCAACCGTCTCGTCGACACGCTCGTCGGCGGGTGGAATGCGAATAGCATCGTTACGGCTCAAACCGGATTGCCGTTCAGCGTATCGGCTCCGGACGAGAGCTTCACTGGACCTGATCATTCGAGCCGACCAAATTGCGTTGGCAACCCGTACGCGGGCGCCACAAGGAACACAGCCGAATTGACCTCAAACAGCACAACCGCCTTTTACATGAATCCCGCTTCCTTCGCCATTCCCGCTCCTTACACGTTCGGAAACTGCCCGCCGAGAAACTTGACCGCACCTGGGTTGCAGAACGTGGACTTCAGCCTTTTCAAAGTGATCCCGATTCGCGAGCAGCGCCGGGTAGAAATACGCGCTGAATTTTTCGATTTTTTTAATCACCCGAATTTCGGCTTCCCCGTCTCCACCCTCGGTTCGGCAAGTTTTGGACATATTACTTCAACCAGCACTTCGCCGAGGAACATTCAGTTAGCGGCGAAGATCTATTTCTAGAAACGAGTGAAGACGAGAAGGACCGGTCGGCTTCAGTCCGACCCAAACATCACTCCGACACGAACTTCGATCATGATTACCCGTTCTCACTCCCGTTGTGGGGAGCGGGATGCCCATTCAACGTGCTGATTCGTGAAGCGGGAAAGAAAATCTTGCCGATCAGCAGAGATTTAATAGGCGAGCCTCAAATCGGAAATCCGGGTTTTAGCGGCGGGAGTAACGAAGGGAAGATCAATCAGGGCCTATCCGGCGGTTGGACCCGAAGTGACCATAGCGGGATGCAAGTACTTAAGCATGCCGATAACGGATGCTCATTGGGACGGGAACCTGCTAACGGCCCCCGCTTGGCCTGCGCATCCGGTTTGGCTCGCGAAGTCTCTGCAAGTGCTGGATGTCAGCGTTGCTGAAAAAGCTGCGGGCGTATGACCGGGGGCAAGAACGAGAGTTTATTGGCCGACAGATGGCGGCACCGGGTTTCGATCCTGAGACTGACGTTGGTGCCAGTAAGGATAAGGGACAGCCGATTTGCTGGCCTCATCCAGTTTCGCCACTTGCTCCGGCGTCAACCGCCACCCCTCCGCTCCGATGTTCTGCATCAGTTGTTCTTCATTGCGCGCCCCAATGACGAGGGTTGAAACCGTAGGCTTGCGCAGCAGCCAGTTGAGTGCAATTTGCGCCACGGTCTTGCCCGTTTCCCGTGCGACGGCATCGATGGCGTCGATAACTCGGTGGAGATAATCGTCGGGAACCGGGGGCCCGCCATCCGCGGTTCTAGGCAGACGGCTTACCTGCGGCAACGGCTGCCCACGCCGGATTTTGCCGGTCAATCGTGCCCATCCCAACGGACTCCAGACCAATGCCCCCACGTTCTGGTCGAGCGCGAGCGGCATGAGCTCATACTCGTAGTCCCGGCCCACCAGAGAGTAGTAAACCTGATGCCCGACATATTTCGCCCAGCCATACTTCTCCGATATGGAAAGCGACTTCATTAAATGCCAGCCAGAGAAGTTCGAGCAGGCGATGTAGCGAACCTTGCCACTGTGCACCAAATCATTGAGGGTGTACAGCACCTCCTCGACAGGCGTCAGCGCATCGAAGCCGTGCATATGGTAAATGTCGATGTAGTCAGTGCCCAGTCGCTTCAGGCTACCCTCGCATGCCTGGATCAGGTGATAGCGGGACGACCCGACGTCATTCGGACCTTTGCCGAAGGGGAAGGTCGCCTTGGTCGAGATCAATAGTTCGTGGCGTCTTCCCTGAATGGCTTGTCCGAAGACCTCCTCCGACAAGCCGTTGGAGTAGACATCCGCGGTGTCGAAGACATTGATACCGGCGTCTAGACAAAGGCCAACAAGTCTTTTCCCCTCTTCGACGCCGGTCGAGCCCCACGCCCTAAAAAACTCAGTTCCTCCGCCGAACGTGCCGAGGCCAAAACATAGAGACGATACCTTCAGACCTGAACCTCCCAATGGTCTGTAATCCATTTGCTCTCCTAGAAAAGTCGGAAAACGGTAACTGTGATGTCAGCAGCCTGATACAAGGAACTCCTTTTTAGCATTCTGAACCAGGATTTCCAAATCCTAGCGGGTAGTGGAGCGTGGCCTACGGCCGCAACGAGGTTTGCGCCGGACGCAAAAAATCTTGCTAAAAAGTGGGTAGCGAGGTACGCGGTTTGCATTCCCCCCGCAGCATTTTCTCCACTGTGGTATAAAGCCGGCAGGGAATAAAGAACCATCGATCCGAGACTGCCAGGCGCAGAAGCCGCGACCTGCGGGCGATTATAATCTACGCGGCATTCTGGAAACTGATTCCGCGTCGTGGGAAGAGGTGTTTCATTTCGACTAATCGAACCTGCTGGAACAAGGCATGATTTCGGATTCGATCAACGGGGTTTTCGTTATTGCGGCCGGGGGTGTGGCAAACGGGTCATTTCCTGTCCCCTCCAAGCGTATCCAGATCTGGAAGTGGGAACATATTTGGCTCATCTACTCTGCCTTCGCGATGGCGATACTACCCATCGGCCTGGCTCTCGCTTTCGCCCCGCAAATCATCCGTCAAACCCTCATTCGCGATCCTCACCTCACGGCTCAGGTGGGTGGATGTGGACTGCTATTCGGCGCCGGTTCGGTACTTTTTGGGGTGAGCCTGGCCCGGTTGGGAATCGCCATTACCAACGCTCTGGTTTCAGGGATAGTGGTTTTCCTGGGTAGCTTCTGGCCTATTATGGTTGGAGGGGTACGAATGGACCGGAGGCATTTGCAGTGGCTGATCTTCGGCTTGACGCTGTTGATTCTCAGCCTGATCCTCTGCGCCGGAGCGTCGGTCAGCAGGGATCGATCTCAGCAGAACAAGTTGAATGAAGTGCGGCCTTCCACCGGCGCGTTCGTGGCGGTGCTCCTGGCTGTTTTGGCAGGTTGTTTGTCGTCCGTATTGAATGTAGGCTTTGCCTCGGGAGCTCCTCTCATTGCGAACGCCAGGATAGACGGTTCGCCGCCCCTGCTCGCTAGTTTAGCTGTCTGGATCCCGGCACTTTTCGGAGGGCTGATCTTTAATATGGGCTACCCGGCATATTTGATATCCCTTCGCGGTTCCTGGCCTGTGCTCTTTGAAGGACATCAGTGTGTAGGCAGATGGTGCCGCTCCGCCCTGATGGGGAGCATGTGGTTTGGCGCCATCCTGCTCTACGGATTTGGGGCGTCCCTCCTGGGAAGTGCGGGCTCTGTTTATGGCTGGGCGCTGGGGATTTCGGTTTCCATCCTGACCGCAAACGTTTGGGGCGTCGCCGGCGGAGAGTGGAACGGGGCGAGCTTCCAGCCGAAGCTTCTAATGTTATTGTCAACCGTGCTTTTGATCGCCTCGTTCGGTGTTCTCTGCCTCACGCGGCTACCCCGATGAGCCAATAGGAGCCGAACGATAAGCCAAGAAAGAACACCAGCATTAACACGCGCTCAGTCAATTTACTTGGGGCATCGTAGCGCGAGATGATCTTGTGGAGTGGGAGAGCCTTTGAGTTCCGATTTCGAGACCTTATGGAACGACGGGGAGTTCCGTCTGTCGAGGAGCGCCATAGCCGGTGCGTCCTGCCCAGTCCTGGTCTTGACCTCTGCAGCAGACCAGCCCGCGCCGAGCAGCAGCGCGCGGCTGGAACACGCGTATGACTTGCGGAGTGAGCTCGATCCAAGCTGGGCTGCACGGCCCCTGGAGCTCATTCATGACCACGGAAAACCGGCGCTGCTCATCGAAGATCACGGCGGGGCGGTGCTTGCGCGACTCCTCGGCAAACCGTGGGAATTGGACCTGTTTTTACGCGTTGCCATAGGCATAACCGCGGCGCTGGGGCGTCTGCATCAGCGCGGTCTGTTCCATAGAGACATCAAACCCGCAAACGTTTTTGTGAACACTTCGACCGGCGAAGCGTGGCTGTCAGGCTTTGGACTCGCTTCGCGCCTGCCGCGCGAGCGACAAACGCCCGAGCCGCCCGAAACAATCGCCGGCACGCTTGCCTATATGGCCCCCGAACAGACCGGGCGGACGAACCGCTCGATCGATTCCCGCAGCGACCTTTACTCTCTCGGCGTCACGCTGTACCAGTTACTTACCGGCTCGCTGCCGTTCACCGCTTCCGATCCGATGGTATGGGTTCACTGCCATATCGCCAGAAGACCGGTGCCGCCAAGCGAGCGATTGGACAATATCCCAATCGCTGTCTCCCAAATCATCATGAGGCTGCTCGCCAAAATGGCCGAGGAGCGTTACCAGACTGCGACCGGCCTGGAGAGTGATCTACGGCGTTGTCTTGCTGAGTGGGAAGCTCACCGGCAGGTCATTGAGCTCCCGCTCGGCCAACATGACACCCCCGATCGGCTGCTGATCCCCGAGAAGCTGTACGGCAGGGAACGCGAGGTCGACGCCTTGCTCGCGGCCTTCGACCGCGTGGTCAAGGGCGGCGCGCCGGAATTGGTGCTCGTCTCGGGATATTCCGGCATTGGAAAATCCTCTGTCGTCAATGAGCTGCACATGGTGGTTGCTCCACCGCGAGGACTCTTCGCCTCAGGCAAATTCGATCAGTACAAGCGCGACATTCCCTATTCGACCCTGGTGCAGGCGTTTCAAAGCCTTGTACGGCCTCTTCTCGGCAAGAGCGAAGCCGAACTGGCGATCTGGCGCGGCGCCTTTCTGGAGGCGCTCGAGCTGAATGCACGGCTCATGACCGACCTCATCCCCGAACTGAAGCTCATCATCGGAGACCAGGCGCCGGTCCCGGAGCTTGAGCCTCAGCAAGCGCAAAGCCGTTTCCAGCTCGTTTTCCGGCGCTTCATTGGCGTATTCGCCCGGCCGGAACATCCGCTAGCGCTGTTTCTTGACGATTTGCAGTGGCTCGACGCTGCGACCCTCGACCTGCTGGAGGATCTGCTGACCCGGTCGGATTTGCGACATCTGATGTTAATCGGCGCTTACCGCGACAATGAAGTTGATGCCGCTCATCCATTAACGCGCAAGCTCGAAGCGATCCGCCAAGCCGGAGCGCGGGTGCAGGAAGTTCGCCTAGCGCCGCTCGCCCGTAACGACCTTGGACAATTGATCGCCGATGCGCTTCGCTGCGATCCGGCCGACGCTGCGCCGCTGGTGCAACTAGTACATGAGAAGACCGCCGGCAATCCCTTCTTCGTGATTCAGTTTCTTTACTCGCTCGCGGAAGAGGGATTGCTCCGCTTCGATCAGGACGCGGCGCGCTGGTCCTGGGATCTCGGTCGCATTCACGACAAGGGTTATACCGACAATGTCGTAGACCTCATGCTGGGCAAGGTGGCCCGCTTGCCGTCCGAAACGCAGCACGCGTTGCAGCAGTTCGCCTGTCTCGGCAACGTTGGCGCGACCCCGATGCTTTCGGCCGTTCTGGAGACCCCCGAGGAGCAAGTGCATGCGGTTCTGTGGCCGGCGGTTCGTCAGGAACTGATCGAGCGCCTGGAAGGGTCTTACAAATTTATTCACGACCGGGTGCAGGAGGCCGCCTATTCGCTAATCCCAGAAGCATTGCGCGCTGAGGTCCATCTCCGGATAGGAAGGCTGCTGGTGACGGAAACGCCCGCCGACAAACGGGAGGAGGCGATCTTCGAAATCCTCAATCAGCTCAACCGCGGCGCCCCGCTGGTCACCCAACCAGAGGAACGGGACCAACTCGCAGAGCTCAACCTGCTCGGTGGCAAGCGCGCCAAGGGGTCCACTGCCTATGCCTCGGCGCTCACCTATCTCATCGCCGGCGGGGAGCTATTGAAGGACGATTGTTGGGAACGCAGACACGAGCTGATTTTTGCGCTGGAGCTGACCCGGGCCGAATGCGAATTTTTGACCGGCCAGTTGTCGGTCGCAGAGGAGCGATTGGCTGCGTTGTCGAATCGCGCAGCGACAACGGTCGAGCAGGCAATCCTCGCAAGCTTGCGCATGGATGTCTGTACGGCCCTCCTTCAGACTGGCCGCGCGGTCGCTGTTTGTCTCAACTACCTCCGGCATGTCGGTATCGATTGGTCACCCCATCCGAAACAGGAGGAGGTGCTACGCGAATACCAGCGCATCTGGTCACTGCTCGGGAGCCGGACCATCGAGGATCTCATTGATTTGCCTCGAATGGATGACCCGGCCTCCCTCGCCACCGTCGACGTTCTAATTAAAGTCTTGCCGCCAGCCATGCAAACCGATGAGAACTTGGCTTCCCTGACCATCTGCAAGGCGGTCAGCCTCAGCCTCGAGCACGGCAACTGTGATGCTTCCTGTGTCGCCTACGTATGGCTCGCCAGGATCGCCGGACCGCATTTCGGCGACTACAGGGCTGGATGTCGATTCGGCCAACTCGGCTATGAGCTCGTCGAACGACGCGGGCTAAAACGCTTCGAGGCGAGCACCTATCATTGCTTCGCGATTTTCGTCGTGCCCTGGATAAAACACGTCCGGGCTTGCCGTGATCTGCTGTGCCGCGCTTTCGAAGCGGCGAACCGGATCGGAGACCTCACGTATGCAGCCTACACGTGCAACAATCTAAACTCGGACCTTCTCTTCGCTGGCGAGCCGCTGCTCGAGGTGCAAGCTGAAGCCGAACATGGCCTCGTGTTCG
>Ga0210404_10001319_pt1 | contig 10806 bp, 9 predicted proteins | sample IncBWH28MmetaG_FD_155455 | JGI IMG/M metagenome (GOLD analysis project Ga0210404, IMG submission 155455) | Forest soil microbial communities from Barre Woods Harvard Forest LTER site, Petersham, Massachusetts, United States - Inc-BW-H-28-M | ecosystem: Environmental > Terrestrial > Soil >... | reverse complement strand
AGGATACGTCAGCCAGCCCGCCAGCAGCCGGCCAGTGGTTAAGGCTGGCCACGCACTTCCTTCGATTCGAATCCTCACTTCAAAGAAGGATTGCGACCGGGGCCACATGGTCTATCGTCGGGGCCGGACTTGCGAGCGGACTTACGATGGTCAGCAATATCGCCTGTGCCAGATTCCTCGGCGCCGCACATTTTGGGGAACTCGCGATCGTACTGGCCACAACCAATCTGCTTACGACCTTATTTGCTGCGGGACTGGGCATGACCGCGAGCAGATATGTTGCGGAACACAGAAACTCCGATCCCAAACGCGCCGGAACCATCATCGGACTCTCCTGGGTGACTTCCATCGTGGTTGGCGCGGCAACCACACTTCTCCTCCTGTTGCTGGCGCCTTGGCTGAGTCGCGAGATTCTCCATGCTTCCGGACTCTCCGGTGCCCTGAGTCTGGCAGGCGCGGTCATCTTCTTCGCCGCCTTGAACGGGTCTCAGATAGGGACACTTAGTGGTTTCGAAGCATTCCATCGAGTCGCGTTTGGCAATCTGATTCGGGGGACCGGGATGATCCTATTCGTGATCATCGGGGCCGCGCTTGGCGGAGTGACCGGCGCACTGCTGGGCCACGTCGCAGCCGGCGCTTTGACCGCACTCTTCTATCAGATCGCGGTCCGGCGGGAGTGCGGTGCGAGGGGCATCGCAATTTCCTATACCTTCGGCCGAGAGGACCTTCGCATACTGTGGCAGTTCACGTTGCCCGTGCTCGTGAGCAACCTATGCTTCGCACCGGCGGCCTGGTGGAGTAACGTTCTGCTCGCAAATAAAAGCGGATACTCGGAAGCCGGCGTGTTCAATGCCACCTTCCACTGGCTACTGTTAATCACGTTCTTTTCGAATGCGATATCCAACATCGGGCTGCCGATGTTATCGAACCTCCGCGCGGAACGAGATCCGGCAAAGTACAAGAGGTGCCTTGCCCTCAACTTTCTGCTGACGTCAGCTCCTGCCATCACGATGGCAGTTCCTGTGGCGATTTGCTCACCACTCATCATGAGACTGTACGGGCCCGCCTTCGAGCATGGCGCGACCGCACTCGTGCTGATCAGCTTTGCCGCCGTGCTCACCGCAATCAATATCCCAGTCGGTCACGTCATTTGGTCCCTCGACGCCACAATATCTGCGGTTCTGCTTTCTTTGTTTAGGGGCGGCGTCCTCGTGATTGCCTCTTACGCTCTAGCGCAGGCGGGTGCAACCGGTCTCGCCGGGGCCCACGTCATCATGGGTGTCGTCCAAACGGCGGCGACTGTTCCATTTATGGCCTGGATCCTGCGTCGAAAACTGGCGCCCGCTGCTTCCCCGAAAGAGATCGCCTTGGCATGAATGCAAAACTACCTGTAGGAGAATATCCGGTCGAGATTTGCGCGCTTGGTCGCGCGTGTCCAACGCGAAGGACTGTCCTTGAACGTCTTGTCCTTACCTTGGTGTTGTTGGGAATGGTTGCTTCGCTAGTGGTATTTATAAGCTACGAACAGGCCATTAAATATCAGCAAAAGCCAGATGAATTGATGCCCTCCAATCTTGTTCGGTCGGAGCTTTACTATGTCGCACGCACAATTGAATTCACCCTGTTAATCCTAGCAGGACTGATGGCTTTGCTTTCCACCGACTGGCAGGCGATTGAACGGGGCTATCTCTCGCGATTCGTACTGTTCCTGGGTGCGGCTCTGCTAATGATGGCAAGAAGCTATTCTTTTTCTGAGCTCCTTTCGACCAAGCTTGCTGATTGGTCGGGTCCCCTTCCCTTTTTCATTTCCATGCTGGTCTTTATCGGAGCACGGCGCAGGAACTGGACTTTGCTTGGCCCGACAATGGTAATCTTGGCCGTCCTCTTTTCCGCTCTGACCCTAGCGGGCATGGCCGGTCTGCGCACTTTCACCCGCCAAGAGGGACTTGCCAACCTGGGCCTGATTCTGGACGTGCTGTATTGGCCGGCAAGCTGGATTGCACTCAAAGACCATCCGCAACATTCGCTTGTCCGTCGTTTGCGGTTCGGACCTATCGTGGTATATAGCGGTGGGAGTCTGTTCACACAGACGCGCCTGAACTTCGTAATGCTCTTCGCCTTGGTGGTGGTGTACGCCTACCTCCAACACAGGAGGAAAATTCTGCAGGCCACAGCCTGGATCTTTGGGCTAGTCCTTGTTTTGTGGATGGTGCTATTCACCAATGTGTTCCTAGAAGATACCCGGGCCTTTCAAAAAGTTGAAAGTGTCGCCGCTGCTTTTTCTTCGAGGCTAACTGAGGACACGAGAACCGGACAGGTACTGAGTTTCTCGCAAAGTGTCGAGCTCCACGAACTGGTGCTAGGAAGAGGTTCCCTGGCGACTTGGAATTGGGGCGGTGTGGCCTATCGCGGCGGTACAGACATAGGGTACCTCACCATGCTTTTCTACGGAGGTGTTCCGCTGCTGGTCACTTACGTGGCGACGCATCTGAAGCCTTGCCTGACCGTCCTCCGGAAGAACCGGACCAATTGGCAGCTTACCGCCGCGGGCGTCGTCTTGCTCTGGGGCATCCGTCTGTTTTCGTCCGGGTATCCATCCGCAGAAGTTAATTACTATCCCATCTTATTCTGCGTGGGAGCCTGCATTTCCAGGGAGCCCTCCCAGCAGGCTCACTCTCCTCAGCTTCGGGGCAAACCTTATCGGCGTGTCAGCCGTGTTATCCGGCCGACGCCCCTTGAAGGTGTCCTGCAGTCAGCGTCTTACAGCGCTCATCTGGAAGCGATCAAACCCGAATAACCGGGGGTGTCACATCACTATGCGAGTTCTTTGGTTTACGAACGATCCTCTGCCCACGGCCCACCTCTACAAGGGACGAACCGTTCCAGGAACGGGACACTGGATACCGAACCTGCTCGATACCTTGCGACGGACGCCAGACATGGAGGTTGAGGTAGCGACTGTGTATCCCGGATTTCAGGATGACCAGTTCGAAGAAGACGGGGTCAAACACTTTGTGATTGGCCAGCCGAGGTGGCCGTATATTTTTTTTCACTGCAGGAAAAGAGATCTTGATAGATGCGTCGAACTCGTCCGCGAACGCGATCCCGATATCATCCATATTCACGGCACTGAACGGTTTTACGGTCTGATGGCTGCACGCAATCTAATATCTACGCCCTGCGTGATCTCACTACAGGGTTTGCTTGGGCCTTACCTGCCCACATTCTTTGGCGCACTATCTGTGGGAGACCTGTGGCGCAGTCATACCCTGCCCGAACTCGCGACGATGCGTGGCTTATTCGGGCTTCACCGTGGGTTTGAGCGTGCAGCGCGGCAGGAGCGAGAAATCCTGATTGGCGCCGAATCGTTTATGGGCCGCACGGATTGGGACCGAGCGCACGTCAGATGCTCCAATTCGAAGGCCAACTATTACCACGTTGGGGAGGTGCTCCGGCAGACGTTCCGGGGGCACCGGTGGGACATCGCCCAATGCGAACGGCACAGTGTTATTTTCACAAATGCCGGGGAACCACGCCGCGGCACCGAGGTACTGTTGCGGGCCATGCTGACGGTCCGGCGCGAGTTCCCCGACGCCAAGCTTCGGCTGGCCGGTCAAATCGGGACGCGCCGAGGATATGACCGCTTTCTCCGGCGGAGGGTCGTTGAAAGCGGCCTATCGGAAACCGTCGAATTCCTCGGATATCTTGACGGGAGCGCCATGGCCCGGGAGTTGTGCCGTGCCCACGCGTTCGCCATATCATCCTACATCGAGAACAGCCCGAACAGCCTCTGTGAGGCAATGCAGGTCGGCTTGCCGTGCGTGGCAACCTACACAGGTGGAATTCCGAGTCTTGTAGAGCACGGGCGAACGGGACTTCTATTTCCAACCGGTGATGCAGCACTCCTCGCGGACATGATCCTGCGCATCTTTCGCGATGATGACCTCGCCTGTCGGTTGAGTCGGGCTGCCAGGGCAGAGGCGTCGCAACGGCACGCGCCGCAGGGAGTCATTTCGCAGCTACTGAATGCCTACAACGATGTGATTGCAAATGGTCAAGAGGCATATCATGGCCGGAATGGTTACGGGTCATATCATGCTCTGGCGGTTTAGCGATCTTAATCGCGACAGCATCCGCCACCTTTTCAACTGCCTTTTGATCTTGGGGCATTCTTCGATACAGACCCGGATCGCGAGAATGCTGGCCTGGTGGCCGGGGACCGAGATTGGATGGCACGCCGTCGACTGGCGAGACTGCCAGGCAGGCCGCGAGAGGCTTCGCCAGTTATCATTGGCGACGACGTCAGTTGGGTCTAGGCGGGAATGAAGGTCACTGTGCTCAAGTGTGTCAAGGTCGGGAGGCAAACCGTAGTTGCTGCCGACAGCATCGTTACGCGATCTCTTCCCGCAGGAGTCATTGCCGCCAGCCAGCCTGGTGTTGTCATCCGCGGCTAGTCCCCACTCTCCACGATTCTCGTCCGAGGGGAACAGTGGCTGTTGAAACGGCAAACTCCCCAAGACTTTCAAGCGAGAGGCAGTGCGTTTCGCCCAGCCGTTCTAGGTTGATGAAGAACCAAGAAAAGAAGGTTCGCGAATGAACGATTCCGCTGTGGAATCGACGCAATATGAAGTGATCTGTGTCTGCTGCGGGCACGGATTTCCACTAATCGGCGCCTCCGCGCGGGTCGTGACTATAGGCAGGACTTTGCAGGCAGGCGGACTCGGATTTCGGGTGCTGCATTTCGGGCCGAGTCCCGTGCCGCTGACCACGCCGAACCCTGAAAGAACGGGAGTCTATCGAGGCATACCATTCGAATATGTGTTCGCAACCAGACCAGCCAACGTCTTGCTGCGGTACCTGACTTATGCACTGGGCCTTGCGCGGCTGACGGCCCGGTTGATCCAACTCAGATCGTTGCGTCCCCGCGCCGCAGTATATCTGTATGTGATGGACGGATGGCTTTGTCTTCATGTCGGATTACTGTGCCGTTTGATTGGATTCCCGGTGGTCCAGGAAATGTGTGAATGGTTCCCCGCGCATACTGATTCGTCCGCTCTCACACGTTGGCTGTACTGGAAACCGATCTTCGCGTTGGCAACAGGCTTTCTGGTGATCTCCAAGTTGATTGAAAGTCGCGTTCGCGAAAAAAGCTCCGCTGTGAATCCACGGTTGCTGATTCACCGGCTGCCCTCCATCGTTGACAGCCAACGCTTCATCGACGCATTGGGGCTCAACGGCGCTCCTACGGCTGACCCTTATTTCCTGTGGTGCGGCGTCGGTTACACGCAGGACGTGCTTTTCAATGTTCGCGTGCTTGCGCTTGTCCATCGAGCAGGATACAGGTGTAAGTTGCGGATCATCAGCCCCAATTATCTGTTGTGGGGGCCCGAAGACATTTTGACGTATGCAGGCGGACAAGGACTTCCCCGGGACGCCATTATCCTGATGGGCCGCGTTGACGACCGCACTCTCGAGGCCTGCTACAAGTCCGCAGCAGCTCTTCTGCTTCCCCTGTGGGATGACGATAGGTCCAGGACCAGAATGCCGAACAAACTCTCCGAGTATCTCGCGGCCGGAAGACCAGTCGTCACCTCTAAAGTGGGAGATTTGTGCGATTTCCTGATCGACGGAGTTAATGCCTATGTAGCCGAGCCGGGCAGCGAAAGTGATTTTGCGGATCGGATGATCGCCGTTCTGCGGGATTCAGAAAGAGCCAACCAAGTTGGGGCCGCGGGCCAGCAGACTTGCCTTTTGCAACTTGAGTATCGCACTCATTCCGATAGCCTGGCGCAGTTCTTTATCGACTGCATCGAATGTCGGCCCAGATCTGTGAACGAAGGCCTCGTGAAGTACCCGAACTCCGAACCGCAGTACTTGTTCCCTCTGGAACAGAAACTTCCAACATTGCAAGTGGCTGAGCATCTTAAGCAGCAAAAACTTCTCAGGAGGAGAAAAACATGAGCAGAAACGTGCTGGTTACCGGTGCGGGGGGATTCATTGGACACCACCTTGTCAATTATCTGAAGGCTCGTGGCTATTGGGTGCGGGGCGTTGACATCAAGCATCCCGAGTATGAGCCCACTGTGGCGGACGAGTTCGAATTATTGGATCTCCGGCGCTGGCCCAATTGTCTCCAGGCCGTCAGAAGCGTCGATGAAGTGTACAATCTGGCTGCGAATATGGGCGGCATAGGGTTCATCGAAACGCACAAGGCTGAGATCGTTCACGATAATATTCTGATCAACATCCATATGCTGGAGGCCGCAAGACTGCGAGGCATCGAGCGGTACCTGTACACTTCGTCCGCATGTGTCTACCCCGGCTACAGACAGAACACCCCTGATGTGACTCCGCTGAAGGAGGAGGATGCGTATCCGGCGGATGCGGAAGACGGATACGGGTGGGAAAAGCTGTATAGCGAGCGTGCTTGCCGGCATTACTATGAGGACTACGGTCTGAACACCCATTCGGTCCGCTTCCACAACATCTTCGGACCGAAAGGTTCTTATGATGGAGGGCGTGAAAAATCGCCCGCTGCAATTTGCCGGAAGATTGCGCTCGCCGATCAGGACAATGTGATTGAGGTCTGGGGCGACGGCAACCAGACGCGCTCATATTGCTACGTCGATGACTGCGTGGAGGGAATTTACCGGCTGATGCAGTCCGATCACCACGATCCCATCAACCTCGGTCAAGACCGGTTGATCTCGATCAACGAGCTCGTCGAGATAGTGGCGCGTATTGCGGGCAAAAACATCCGCAGACGGCACGATTTGACAAAACCTCAGGGCGTTCGCGGACGCAACAGCGACAACACCAAGCTGCGGCAGGTATTGAATTGGGAACCGCAGATCACGCTGGAAGCGGGCTTGGATCATACCTACCATTGGATACGGGATCAGCTCGTCAAAGCCGGTCGTCTACAAGCGCTTATGCTTGCTGCTGAGGCTTCCGGAGTCCCCGTTCCTGCATAAGTCCCAAGACCTCCCTCGGAACATCATTCACTTGCCTTACTCATCTGAACTACCGAGCACATGTCGGCGGACTGGGAGAGGCTTTTACTCAATGTATTGGGCATTACGAGGAGTGCCGCTCAGCTCGAAGGATGCAATTTCAAATGCATCGTGTCCGTACGGTCATTAGGAACGCGTTCTGCGGTTTGCTGGCTATTGGTCTGATTGCCTTCGGCCGCGTGCGCCGGGCGAGGAGGTGGGCACTCGGCGAAGATGTGGTTACGGCGATCTACTTTCACAAACCCAACAGACGGTTATTCGGCCAATGCATCCGGTGGCTCACTAAGTATGGATATACTTTCATTTCGGCGAACGAACTATTGGAGATCTTGTCTGTGGGTAAGGTGCCGCCGAGAGGTGCCGTCTGGCTGTCCTTCGATGACGGATGCAAAGAACTTCTCGAAAATGTGCTGCCGCGGATCCGAGAACACAAGATACCTATAACGCTTTTTATCCCGTCGGGTATCGTGGAGGGTGATGGACTCTTTCCGTGGCTGGACGCCTCCCGCAAAAGCGGTCGTGATTCCATGACCTTGGCCGAGATAAGAGAAGTCGCTAGCTGCCCGGAAGTGACGATAGGTTCCCACACCGTCACTCATGCGGTCACGACCAATCTAAATGGAGAGAGGGCTCGCTTTGAGTTCGGGGAGAGCAAACGTACGCTCGAGTCGTGGATTCGTGCAGACGTCAAATGCTTTGCATACCCAGAGGGTCGGTTCGATGGCCGAGAGAGAGAGTTTCTCACCGAGTTCGGCTATGGTCTGGCTGCAACCACGGAAAACAGCTTTATTACCAGGGAAACGAATCCTTACCTGGTGCCGAGGTTCAGCGTAGCCGACGAGATCTCCTTTCCCGAGGCAATCTGCAACATGGTGGGGGTGTGGCGGCCCGTGATCGACCCACTGATCAGTTTCTTGCGGCGCTTGAAAGGATGGGATGGAAAGAAGACAAAGCTCGAGGCGGAGTTTCGACTGAGAACACCGCCTCGCGGGGATCTGGCTGAAGTGCATGGCTCTGCATCATTGGATCTCCGTTGCCGACAGCGCTGGAACGAGGTGACCGAAACGACCAGCGTTTTTCCGACCCCTCGCAGCCACCGGATCTGTTCGAACAAAACCGAACATCGGCTCAGTTCACATGACAAGTGCTCAAAACAAATTTAACGTGATAAAGCCTTCCGCCTTCCTTAATGCCGGGGTTGGCGCCGGGAACAGAGAGGTCGTGTCCTCGCCCGAGAGGGTCGTGAGTGTGGAAGATCAGTCCATTCGGATCACTGCCTATTACTCTTGGGCGCAGCTTGAAGAGAGAATCCCCGCCTGGGAAAACATCTTGAACGAAAACCCGGCGTCGTCAATCTTCTCGACGCCGGAGTGGCTGGGTTCCTGGTGGAAGGCCTTCGGTTCGAACAGGCAAATGGTTGCATTAGCTTTTTCAAACGGGAGTGGCGAGTTAGTGGGGTTGGCTCCGCTATATTTGGACGATTCCCGACGCGTGCCTTTCGGCAGGCTAAAGTGTCTGCGCTTGGTTGGCGACGGCTCAGGAGATTCGGACAACATTGACTTAGTCATCAAACCCGGCTTTGAGAAAGCTTGTGCGCAGGCCCTCTTACGCTGGCTCGTGGATCAGCCGGACTGGGATGTCTGCTGTTTGAACACGCTACCCGAGAACTCGACGGCAGCGAGAGCCTTACTGCGGGAACTTAAGGCTGCGAAGTGGCCCCTGATGCCAGGGACTTGCCGGAATGCAGCAATTCACCTGCCGACAACTTGGCAGTCATATGTGGAAACCCTTGCGCCTGATTTTCGCGCGCTTGTGACCCGCTATCCGCGAAGGCTGGCAAATCGCTATCAGGTCCGCGTCTACCGTTGTGAAGATTCCAGCCAGCTCCCCGGAGGACTGGAGGTCCTTTTTTCCCTTCATCAGAAGCGCTGGCGTAAGGCGAACTACCCAGGCAGCTTTGGTTCCCGAGAGAGAAGAGAATTTTATTCGCATATGGCGGAATCATTCCTCCGACGAGGTTGGCTGGAATTGTGGTTCTTGGAGTTAAACGGAACAACTGTCGCTACCCAGTTTTGCTTTCGCTACCGCGATAGTGCCTACACCTTGCAGGAAGGATTTGATCCCGATTTCGCAGCTGACAAAGTGGGCTATGCGCTGCGCGCAGCTATGCTCCAGCATTTCATTCACGCGGGGATCAAACGATACGACTTTCTGGGAGCTTTTTCAGCTCACAAGCAAAACTGGGGGGCGCGGCCCGGTAGTTACTTGAACTTGGGTTTTGCAGCCCCCGGCAGTTTCGGGAGCTACTACCTCATATTCGACAATTTCGCGAACAAGAGTAAGGAGTGGCTCCGAGATCATCTCCCTTCCCGTGCGTGGAACGCGTTGCGTCGGCTGAAGATTCAGAGATACGGAGAAGCGGTTTCTAATGGATAGAGCACCCGGGAGCGATGTGGAGCCTGCCCTCCTCGACCGAATTGCTCCGAAAAGGACACCGGCCTCGGAAGCAGCTCGAGTGGGCTCCACCAGCGGAAGAGAGGCGATGATCGCGGCGGCGTCTTTCACAAATCACGAGATCGAAGTTGTGGTGACCCGGCTTATCGCGGGTTCCGAAACTGTTCGAGCATCGGCGCTGGTGCTCTCGGACGCTGAGCGACAAAGAGCGAGTCGTTTTGCCTTCGATCGCGACCGCCGCCGATTCATCGTCGCGCGTGCGCGATTGCGGCAGCTGCTCGCGGTGCGTCTGGGCGTGCGACCTGAATCGGTCGAGTTCGCATACGGCGCACACGGCAAACCTGCGCTCGCACGGCGCTTCGCGGACTCTGACCTGTGCTTCAACGTATCGCACTGCGATGATGTCGCCGCATACGCTCTTTCGTGCGGACGCACGGTCGGAATTGACGTCGAAGCCCTCCGTGTGATCGGCGACGCCGACGACATCGCCGCACGCTATTTTTCTCGCCGCGAGAACGCGATGTACTGCAGCCTCGACCCGCGCGACAAGCTGCTGGGATTCTTCAATTGCTGGACGCGGAAGGAAGCCTTCCTCAAGGCGCGCGGCGACGGCCTTTCCATGCCCCTCGATCACTTCGATGTTTCGCTCGCGCCGGGTGAGCCGGCGAAGATCCTGCGCGTTGGGAATACGCCTGGCGACGACTCCGGCTGGTCGCTGGACAGTTTTTCCCCGGCTCCGGGCTATGTAGCGGCGATCGCCAGTCGCGATAACGGGTAGACGGCATGTGTTCGATCCTTGGAATCTTCGAAATCGCCCCCGGCGTTGACCTGCGCGCGCTTCGCCAACAGGCGCTGTCCCAGAGCGCGCGCCAGCGCCATCGCGGCCCGGACTGGAGCGGGGTATATGTCGATGACCGCGCCGTGCTGGTACACGAGCGTCTCGCCATCGTCGACGTCTCATCCGGTGCGCAGCCGCTGCGGTCGGCCGACGGTGGGCTGGCACTGGCGGTGAACGGCGAGATCTACAACCACCGCGAGCTCCGTTTCGAGGTCGGTGATCGCTATGATTTCCAGACCGGGTCGGACTGCGAAGTGATCAACGCGCTCTACCGTGAGCACGATCTCGACTTCCTCAGCCGGCTGAACGGCATTTTCGCCTTCGCGCTCTGGGACCGGGACGCACGGCGCTACCTGATTGCTCGAGATCCGATCGGTGTGTGTCCGCTGTACATCGGCCACGACGAGGAGCGGCGTCTGTACGTGGCTTCCGAGCTGAAGGCGCTGGTGGGCATCTGCGACGACATCGAAGCATTTCCTCCCGGTCATTATCTCGACAGTC
>Ga0210404_10001318_pt1 | contig 10808 bp, 11 predicted proteins | sample IncBWH28MmetaG_FD_155455 | JGI IMG/M metagenome (GOLD analysis project Ga0210404, IMG submission 155455) | Forest soil microbial communities from Barre Woods Harvard Forest LTER site, Petersham, Massachusetts, United States - Inc-BW-H-28-M | ecosystem: Environmental > Terrestrial > Soil >... | reverse complement strand
GTGCTTCTTCTTGTGGGTTTGTTCACCGGAGAATTTCGCGCGCTCCATCTTGCGGCTGTTACTACGAGGTCGTGGCTGGCGCTGGGCTACTTGATTTTGTTCGGTTCCGGAATCGGGTTTTCGGCGTACATTTATATTTTGCAGAAGAGCACAGCCGCGCGCGTGGGGACCTACGCGTTTGTGAATCCCGTTGTGGCGCTGTTCCTTGGCTGGCTGGTTGCCGGTGAGGTCATTTCGCTGCGCACCGTGCTCGCAGCGGGGGTCATCCTGACGGCCGTGATTCTGGTTATCACCGCGCCACATCCCGCTCCAGCGCCCGCGAAAGAGCCGCTTCCTGTCGCCGGCGAAGCCTGATCGCCGGGCCTGTCACCCCAAACTTGCCCTTTTTACTTTGCCGAACGATTGCGGATAGATTTGTTTTTCCGACTGCGTTATTTTTAGCGTGTTGAATATGAGCGCATTACAGACAAGAACGGGACAAACAGTCACAGCGCATGCAGCGGCGCGGTACTGGCAAGCGACGCTGGCGCGGGATTCGCGGGCGGACGGGACGTTCGTGCTGGCGGTGCGCTCGACGCACATTTATTGCCGGCCGTCGTGCCCAGCGCGGCGGCCGTTGCGGCGCAACGTAGTTTTCTACCACACCAAAGAAGAGGCGGAGAAACAGGGTTACCGGGCCTGCCTGCGCTGCCGGCCGAACGAGGTTTCCGGAGCGGTCGTATTGGTGCAGCGCGCGGCAAGGCAGCTTGCGGAGTCCACGGAAGAAAGCGTGCGCCTCGCAGCGCTTGCCAGGACGCTAGGCACGACGCAAGCCACGCTGCGACGGGCGTTTGTGCAGGTGACGGGACTGGCGCCGCGGCAGCTCGCGGAGGCGCTGCGCGTGAAACGGTTCAAGGCGATGTTGCGCGCAGGCCGGAGCATTACCGATGCGCTGTACGAGACGGGCTATGGGTCATCCAGCCGGGTATATGAACGAAGCAATGCGCAACTGGGGATGACGCCGGCGACTTATCGAAAAGGGGGAAAGGGTATGAAGATCGGATATACAGTAGCGAAATCGCCGCTGGGGAAAGTTCTCATAGGCGCGACGGAACGCGGCGTTTCCGCGGTTTACCTTGGCGAGACGGAGGGCGCACTGCTTGCAGAATTGCGCGAAGAATATCCGCGAGCGGAGATTGCGCCGGCTACGGATTCTTTTCAGAAATGGGTGCGTGAGATTGTGCAGCGCATCGACGGCAAACAGCCGCGCATGGAGCTTCCACTGGATTTGCAAGCGACTGCCTTCCAGCGGCGAGTGTGGCAGGAATTGCAGCGCATTCCGCGCGGGCGGACGCGAACGTATTCGCAGGTGGCGCGATCGCTGGGCCAGCCGAAAGCGGTGCGCGCCGTGGCGCGGGCGTGTGCGACGAATCCGGTTTCGGTCGTCGTGCCGTGCCATCGCGTGATTCGCGAAGATGGCACACTTGCCGGATACCGCTGGGGGCTCTCTCGCAAGGAACGGCTGCTCGCGCAGGAACTTGCGGCAGGGGAATGAGCAAACATTTCGAATGAGGACTGGCCGGCGGGAAGTGAATTTGTAAGAAGCTAGGCGTGAGGTTTTACGTGCGTGGCGCTCTTCGGCCAGTCCTGTTTGAATTTATCGTCGCCAATTTTCAGATTCTTCATCATGCTGGTGTAGTGGAAGAGCACGTAGTCTCCCGACCCTGCTTCGAAGAACTTCTGCTCGATGGGGAGCCAAGTGGCTTCATCGATCCACATCTGGATTTTTGTGATTTGGGCGCGCACCGAATCTGATTTCGGCGTCAGCTCGAGCATCGCAGTTTTCTTGTGGTCGAGTTCTTCTTCTCCCAGGAAGGTGACCAGATAGCTCTTTTTCATGTCGTCGCTTCTGGTGCCGAAGCCGAGGCGCACGTACTGATCGATCATCGAGCGGTTCTTGCCCAAGTTGAATTCTTCCACGCGATTTATTTTCGGCGTGTAAACGAAGAGGGAATCGCCGGTCCGCAGGATGGTGCGCGGATCGGGCTTCTGAATTTCAATGCGCATTTTGTCATCGCGGCGCACGAAGATGTGGCCTGTTTCCGCGGACGTATCTTTCACGACAGCGGTGTACTTGAGGTGTTCGATGTCGGCGGTCAGCGTGTGAAAGTCTCGCGCGGAATTGTCCATCAGGGTCAAGACGCTCTCGATTGTCCGGGTTCCGTTGGTCTGCGCAGCCGGCATTCGAATTGAGGCTGCGGTGCAGAGACTTAGCAGCGCGGTGAGAAGAAGTAATCGTTTCAAACGTTGCCCCTATCGAGCGGCGAATTAACGGCTTGTCTAGGCTGTCGTAATCCTAGCATAGTGAGAGATGCGGGGGCGCGCAGCGGGGTTACCAGTTGCGCTTTCACGGCCCATTCGAGCCGCAACTAATGGCGAATCTCGACCTGGTAAGCAATGACCACGCCATGTTCATCGCGAACGGGCTCGATCTTGGCGATCAGGAAATTTCCATTGTGCAGTTCGGGAAGCGCCTCTTGCAGCGCCGTGTGAAGGTCGCTTTGCAAGGCGAGCCGCGTTGGAGGAGCGAGAATGCGCGCGTCGACCCGGTAGGTCAGCCGGCTGCCATCCTGGGAAATCAACTGAACTTGCCCCGGCGCGACGGGCACCCCGCTGGCGGGTTTGTCATTGAACCATGTCCGCGGCGTGAGCAGCACAAAGACGAGAATCAGGATGACGGCAAGGTCGTACTGCCAGGTGCCGCGCTCGTAGGACCAGAAAAACGTCCTTGAGAGGATTTGTCCGAGGCTGGCCATGTCAATCCGCTGGCACCCCGTCGACGATGACGCCATCGCGCATGTGCACGACGCGGTCGAAATAGGTGGTGGCTTCGGGGTTGTGAGTAATCATGACGATGGTCTGACCGAGATCTTTGTTGAGCTGGCGGAGCATTTGCAGGACGACTTCGGAATTCTTTGAATCCAGATTGCCCGTAGGCTCGTCGGCGAGGAGAATTTTCGGCTCGTTGATGATGGCGCGGGCGATGGCCACGCGCTGCTGCTCGCCGCCTGAGAGTTCGGAGGGTTTGTGGTGCAGGCGGCCGGCGAGGCCCAGCATCTGGGTGACTACGTCGAAGCGGTGCGGGTCGAAGCCGTCGCCATGAATGAATTGCGCGATGGCGATATTGCCTTTGGCCGTCAACGTGGGAAGCAGATTGAAACGCTGGAAGACGAAGCCGATTTTGTGGCGGCGCAGCTTGGTGCGCGCGGCGTCGCTGAGGGAAGTGAGATCGTTGCCGTCGACGAGGACTTTGCCGCGCGAGGCTTGCGCGAGCCCGCCAATCACATAAAGGAGCGAAGACTTGCCGCAGCCCGAGGGACCCATCACGGCCACGGATTCGCCGGGCTCGACCGCGAAATTCACGCCGCGTAGGGCGGGCACGTCTACCTTGCCCGCGCGGTAGAGTTTCCACAAATTTTCTGTCTTGAGTATCGGCTCCACGCTCTTATTTCCCTGGAAAAACGGCCCTTCGGCAGGTGCCGGTATTGTAACTGTGATTGCCATCCCTGCCTAGCCATCCCGCGTGTTTTGCGGGCCTTTCTTTGGTTTTCGTCGCCCCTGGTAACAGCCGCGAGCTCTGCTTTAAGCTCTTTTCGCCTTAGTCGTAGGAAAGCGCTTCCACGGCGTCTTTGCGGCTGGCGAGCCACGCCGGATAGCTGGCGCCGAATAAAGCTCCCAACAACGCAATTCCCGCCGCGCGGAGAATCCATCCCGGAGTAATGAGAATGGACAAAGTCGGGAAGCCCGCGAGAAATGCGGCGCGGACAGCGTAGCTCAAGCCGACGCCCGCAAGGATGCCGAAGACACAGAGCGCGGCGGATTCCGTGAGCAGCGCGCGGATGATGAAGGACTGGTCCGCGCCCAGGGATTTGAGCACGCCGATATCCCTCGTGCGCTCGATCACCGTGGTGTACATGGTGAGAAAAATCACCAGCAAACCAATCGAAATGGCCAGCACGATCATCGCGTTGATGAAGGCCTGCAGACCCGGAATGTTTGTCGACGTGTAGATCGACAAAAGATCTTTGAGAGGCCGGACCGTGTAGCCGGAGAGCACATGGCGAATATCTTCCATCACGTCTTCGGTATGTTCGGGGCGTGTGCACTTAATAAAAAAAATGGATGCTTTGTCGTGCGCCCCTACAAGATCCTGAAGCGTGGCGATGGGGACAAAGAGCCGCGCACCTTTTCCATGCTCGATAATGGCGGCAACGTGCCAGTCGTGATTCAGCAGGTTGTAGGTGTCGCCCACTTTAATGTGTTTGGCTTTGGCCGCCCAGTCGTCCACCAGCAAATCGTCCGGGCCTTCCATATCGTGGCCTTCGAGGAAGACGAAGCCGCCAGAAACGGTGGCGAAACTCTCGCGCTCAATGCCGTAAACCACGTCCACGCCGCCGGTGGAGTTGAATTGCAGGAGCGCGGGCGCAACGGACTGGACGTACTTAAGTTCGGCGAGCTTGTCGCCAATCTTGATGGGCATGGGCGAGCCGCTGAATCCGAGGAAGATGGAAGCGGCAGGGGGCTGCAGCATAATGTCCGCGCCGATGCCTTCGATGCGCTTGGCGGTTTCCGTGAGCAAGCCGGAGGTGAGTCCCACGATCAGAACCACCAGAGCAACCTCGACGGCGACGGCCATCACGCCGATCAGCGTGCGCAGCGGACGGTGCAGCAGATTGCGTGCGATGAGCTCACCCATCATGGTTGCTTGTTCTCCATGGCGTCGCCGACGTGCACTAATTCCGAACCCGCGGGTTGTTCGAGTTTGAAGCGATCCGCCGGAAGGTCTTCATTCAGGGCGATTTTCGTGACTTGCAAATCGAGCTTATAGTCGTCATGCGGGCGGTCGATGCGAATCGCCCGAGGGAAGGAAGACGCAGCGTTTGCAGACGCCGCTGGAGCGCTTTGGCCCGCGGCGGAATCCAGAGGCTGCCAGCCGGACAGCTGGACATCCGACTGCAGAACTCCCTTCGGACCGAACGTCAGCAGACGACCGACATGCAAGTCCGCGCGGTCAAACCAGATTTCACGCAGAACTTCGGTCTGATAACCGCCGCGCAGAACGGTCAGGACGTAGTAGCGGGCATTCTCGTCGTTGAACTCTCTTACGAACGAGGCTTCCTCTTTTCGAACTTCCGGCCAGAGCAGGGCATCGAGCAGATGCTGCGGACGGAGATTCTCGATGGGCTTGCTGCTGTTTTTTTCGACGGCCACGGGGCCAGTCAGGAATTTGTGTTTCGAGGGAAGGGAAACTCGAAAAGTGTCGCCGTCACTGGCCATGTCGAAGACGGTGGTGCCGACCACCGGGGCCTGGCCAATCATGCGGACCTGCGCCGGGCGCGCGGCCATGAGAAACGCCTTCACTTCGTGATACTCGTCGATGACGCCGCTGTACTTCGAGCCCGCAGTAGGCTTCAACTCCACGGTCGCGTTCAGCGTCTGCGTACTGTGCGCGATCTGATTGTACTGGTCGAGGAGTTCTTCCCGCGTGGCATCCTTGGCGACCGGCCGTTGCGCCGGCGTCAACACCGTGTGGCCGGTCACAACTCTCCCGCCGCAGCCGCAGGAAATGGCTGCCACTGTCGCCAGCACCATGCATGTCGCCACATGCCGAATCAATGAATTCCGTCCTTATTCCTACAAATGGAGCAATCAAACAACCACTTGGATTCCCGTTCGTCTATACGGGCCACGGTCGAAGGAAACATTCAATTGGGCCGCGCAAGGTGCACATCAAACGGTTCGACCGCCGGACGCAGCCTGCGGATGATTTCGCTGGGCCACAGGGTTTCACTCAGAATGGTTACCCAGCCATCTTCCGGCTCGCAAATCGCGCAAAACGCGTAGCGGGCGTAGGCCGGCTGATAAGCGTCCAGGCCGCGCTTGGAGAGGTCGCCTTCGAGGGCCGCATCGGCCGATTGTGCCGCCGCGCCCGCCCGAATGCCGAAGGTTTCCATCTCAAAGCGTTCGAAGATCTGCTTCAGCACGTCTTGATCGGGCTGCGGCAGCACCACACAGCGTTCCGCGGCTTCGCGCAGGACGATTCCGCGCGCCTTGCAGAATTCGCGGACGCGATCGATGTGGCTGAAGAAATCGACCACATACGAATCGCTTCCGACCAGGGCGGGGAAGACGGCCGACCAGATTTTCGCGGCGTCAGTGCCGCCCATTGGCTCGCGATTCTCCGTTGCGAGCAGTTCGAGTCCCACGGACTTGACGCCTTCGCCCAGATCGAGTGCCTGGACGTCCAGCGAAAAGGGCGGCAGTTCCAGGGCGCCGCGCTCCGGAAGTGGATTGCCGGTCGCGCTCATTCCACGATCTCTTCTGCTTCGGGAAACTTGGCGCGGAATTCCGGGGACTTTTTTCGCACGTCCAGCCAGTCGAAGAAAGCGTCGGGCGTTTCGAGCCATATGCGAAACCAGTTGGCAATCTCCACTTTTTCCTCGCGTTTGTGCGGCTCCACTTTGTGATTGCGCGCGATCATTTCCGCGCGGCGTTTGCCGAGCCGCGCCACATTGAGTACGCGTTCGACGGCGGCGTTCTCGCCCTGTCCGCGGAATTTCAGCATCAACTCATCAAGCCGCATGATGCTAACCTCGGCGTCTTCCAGCGTTTTGAAGTGCAGTAAATCCTCGAATTCTTCCTCGTACTGCTCTTCAGCCTCCTCTTGGAGGGTCAGCAGAACGCGGTGGCCGGCGTCTTTCAGCACTTCCGCGATGTAATCGGAGCCGGTCTTGCCTGCTTCCCCGTGCTCCGCGATGAGCCGGCGTCGCAACTGATCAATTTCCGCAGGCGTCCACTTTTCTACTTTGATCTCGCGGGCGGTATCGAGAATCAGCGCTTTTTTTGTTTTCGAATCTTCGGTCATCGTGCCGCGCCCCGGTGCTGCTTGCTCTGCTTGCTGTGCTTTTTCTTCGGAGTCGCGGGAAGAGGCGGCGGTGGAGGTGGATCCGCCGGCAACCCCGCCAACAGACGACGGTACTTCACCACATTCTTGTTGTGTTCCGCCAGTGTGGCGCTGAAAAAATGGCCGCCCTGGGTGTTGGCCACAAAATAAAGATAATCGGTGTGTGCAGGCTGCAGTGCAGCGCGTAGCGAGGCCTCGCCGGGGTTTCCAATCGGGCCGGGGGGAAGCCCACCGTGTTCATAGGTGTTGTAAAGCGAATCGAAGCTCAAGTCCTTGCCCGTCAGTGTTCCATTATATTTCCCAAAACGCTCCATTCCATAGATCACGGTGGGGTCGCATTGCAGGCGCATGCCTTTGCGCAGGCGGTTTTCGAAGGCGCCGGCGACGAGCGGGCGTTCTTCCGGCTTCGGCGTTTCTCTTTCGACGAGCGAGGCCAGAGTCACTACTCGCAGAACGGCACTGTGGCTGTTATCTTCGGTTTGCGCTGGCGCTGCGGAAGACGCAATGCGCTTCCACTCTTCACTGAATTTGTGCACCATTTCCGCGGTCAATTCGTTCGCTGAAGGATGGCGCGGGAGCTCATACGTGGCAGGGAAGAGGAAACCTTCGAGAGTTTGCGCTCCCGGCGCGAGATTGCGAATTAGCGCGGTGTCGCCCGCGGCAAAAAGAAAATCGCCCGCAGGCATGAACTTGGCAGCTTCCAGTTCGCGGGCGATATCGAACATGGTTTCGCCTTCACGCACCGTGAACGGCTGCTGGTAGACGTCGCCCTTGGCGAGTTTCCAGAAGACGTCCCTGCCGGTAGCGGGCTGATTGAAGAAATACTCTCCCGCTTGCAAGGTACGCTTGGGATTTCGGCGCGCGTAAATCTCAAACGCCATGGCGCTGCGGATGACCCCATTTTTTTTCAGGATGTAGGCGACGTACCGCCGTGAGGCTCCGTGCGGGATATCAACGAACACCCCTCCCGATGGGAAATCCTGATAGGGCTTGGTCATGCCGTACCACATCCACGCCGCGGTGCACCCGGCGATCAAGACCAGCACGAGAATGATTGCGAGCAGAAACTTCAATTCGGCCTCATCAATTTAATTTGCCGCTACTTTCAAGCCTTCTCTCCCGCTGCTTCTTGCCGCTCCAGGTATTCCTTCAAAATTACAGATGCGGCGACCGCGTCCACCGTCATCTTCGCCGATACTTTTTTCGGTTTTCGGCCACCAGTTAGTTTCTCGTCGTGGATGAATCTACCCTGGACCTCTTCGAGCAACCGTTCTGCTTCCCAACTGGTCAGGCGCTCATCGACCAGTTCCACCGGCACGCCAATCTGTTTTCGTACTCGTTGAGCGAAACGCTCCACCTCTTCGGCCATCTCCCCGCGTGAGCCATCGAGCCGCAGCGGCAGCCCCACAACGATCTGCTTTACGCCGTGCTCGCGCACCAGTTCACGCAATCTGCGCATGTCTTCATTCCGATTGACCCGCTCCATGGTGCTCAGCGGCTGCGCCATTCGCGTTTCGGAGTTTGCAATCGCCAAGCCCATTCGTGCGCGGCCGTAATCCACAGCGAGGATATTGACCAGCCCAAGCGGGGTATCCGTCCCAGTCTTTCCGTTTGTTCGAACATCACTTGATTTCATCTATTCCAGTATAGCGTGAAGGCATCTTTACGAGCGTCAACCGAATGGGTGAATTGTGGTCCTCATACTTGCGAGGCGCCGGACCCTGTGCTATTACCTTCCCATTATGTACAGTTATCGAACCCTTTTGTGCATGCCCGCCTTATGTTTTTTTTTCGTAGTGAGGGCGTTCGCACAGGAACCGAGCTGCCTGCATCGGACGCTGCCTCTCAGTGTGGAGGACGCCAAGGGATTTCAAGTTCAGGGGCTCATCCCCGCAGATTTTCAGGCCAAACTTCGCGATACGCCGGTGAAGATCTTATCCATTGTGCCTGACGAGAGGCCGCATCGAATTGTGATCTTGGTGGACGCGAGCGGGAGTATGGCTGAAAAGTGGGGTCGAGTCCTTGCCCCCGCGTCGACTCTTGCTGAGTCAAACCTTCCCAACACGGAGTTAGCACTCTTGATCTTCGGAACTTCGATTTATGAGCAGATTGGTTTTTCAGAAGGGCACACACTCATAGCAAGAAGATTGCGTCAGCTCACCAAAGATTCAAAAGACGCGACCAAGTTTGTTCATGGGAAAACTGCGCTCTATGATTCACTGCTCGCGGGATTGCAGCTTCTCGGGACTACCACCTCGGCGGATATCATTTACGTCATCAGCGATGGCGGGGACAACGCCAGCCGTGCGCACGTGGATGAGCTTACTCGACGACTGACTGCAAGCGGTGTCCGCTTGTTCGTTTCGCTTGTGGTTAGTGAGGCGGGACAGAGGAGCCGAACTCCAGAAGAAGTTCAGGGGCCCACGGACCTGAGCGAGTTGGTCAGAAAGACGGGTGGCGAAATCATCGAGCCATTTGGTTTACGAGCGTACGTTGATGCAAAAGTGATGGAGCAGGTCTCGGCGGCCTTAAACAACTTTCATCATAATATGCTGCATGCCAGTCTATTGGAGGTGGAGCTTCCTGGCCCTCCGGACAAAAAGCGCAACTGGGAACTAAAGCCTTCCGCTGAAAATAGGAAGCGCTGGAAAGATGTACGCATTATCTATCCTGAAGAATTAGAACCCTGTAAGCTATAGGAAAAATAGCTTACGGTTTGCGGCCGCGCTGGCCGCTTTGCCAGGCGTCCCAGTAGCCCAGCAGCTTCAACTGCTGGTCGAGGCCGGTTTCTTTGACGAGGACGTCAAGTTCGGCGCGGGAGAGGCGCTTGCCCAGTGGTTCCACGCGGTCGGCGATGCCCCAGGCGGTCAATGCCGCGAGCACGGTGTGCAGCTTGAGCTCGCGCATCTCCACTTTGTCGAGCGTGTCCGACGCGGCGTGATAGTTCGGCAGGTAGTTGGCTTCTTCCTGGTTGGCGACGAGTGTGGGCACTCCTTCGAGCATAAAGTCGAAATTGTCCGTGCCGAAAGAAGCGTCATAGGTGTGGTTGTTGGCGCCCCAGGATTCGAGCGGCTTCAGCACTTCGCGCACACCGGCTTCGATGTCGCGGCGGCCGCCCAGCGAATAGCCGGTGACGCGGCCGATGCCGGAGTCGTAGGTGATCATCGCGCGGATTCTGTCGAGCTCGGCGCGGTGAGCTTTGACGTATTCGAACGAGCCGATGGTGCCTTGTTCTTCGCCGCTGAAGAGCACAAAGCGGATGGTGCGCCTTGGAAGCAATCCCGTGGCTTTGATCGCGCGCGCCGCTTCAATCACCAGCGCGGCGTTGCAGCCGTTGTCCAGCGCGCCCGTGCCCAGCTCCCAGGAATCGAGATGCGCGCCGAGGAGCACGACTTCTTCCGGCTTTTCGTAGCCGCGGATCTCGCCGACCACGTTTTCCTGCTCGATGGGCCCGCCGATTTTATTCGGCATGTCGAACCGCGCGCGGACTTTTCCCGGATACGCGGCGACGGTGCGTGCCAGACGCATGCCATCTTCGCGTGCCAGAACCGCTTGCGGAATCTTGTCAATCTCTCCGGCTAGGGAATTCGTGTGGCGGTAGAGGAGCAGCCTCTCTCTCGCTCCAATCCAGAGAATGGCCGCGGCACCTTGCTTTACGGCATGATCGATAATCGTGGGAGGCCGCAGGTACTCGTTGAACAGGTCTGCCCACGTGGAACCAATGTCGCTGTGTGCCAGCAGGATCGCGCCTTTGATGGAACCACCAGCCTTCACGAAATCATCTTCGGTTCCGTAACCTATGTCGATGATGCCAGCTTCAACGCCACCCGCCGGCGTTGCCGGCGACCAGCCCTCGGCTTTCAAT
>Ga0210404_10001317_pt1 | contig 10810 bp, 9 predicted proteins | sample IncBWH28MmetaG_FD_155455 | JGI IMG/M metagenome (GOLD analysis project Ga0210404, IMG submission 155455) | Forest soil microbial communities from Barre Woods Harvard Forest LTER site, Petersham, Massachusetts, United States - Inc-BW-H-28-M | ecosystem: Environmental > Terrestrial > Soil >... | reverse complement strand
GCACGCCCACTTCCAGCAAGGCGTCCACCTGGTCTTGCATCAAGGCGATCAGCGGCGACACCACGACACCGGTGCCGGCGCGCACCAGCGAGGGAATCTGGTAACAGAGGGATTTGCCGCCGCCGGTCGGCATCAGAACCAGGGCGTCGCCCCCGCCGACCACGTGATCGACGATCTGCCCCTGCTCGCCGCGGAAGGAGGAGTAGCCGAAGACCTTGCGCAGCACGGTCATCGGAGTGCCCGCTGATCCGGCGGCAATCGACGGTTTGCAGATTTCCAATGCCTGATCCTCGATCACTGTCGGACCCGGTGCCGCCGCCCATGCTGTAGTAATCTACAGTATATGGTGCCATGGCCAACGAGCGATACCGTCCCGGGTACTTGCCTGGCGGACCCGCTCGTTTCGGCAACCCGGACGGCCACCGCGATGAGCGACACCGTGATTGCGCAGACCCGCGCCTGGGTGGACCGCGCCGTGATCGGGCTGAACCTGTGCCCTTTTGCCAAGGCTCCGCAGCTCAAGGGCCGGGTGCGCTATGTGGTGAGCCACGCCAGCGATCCCGAGGCGTTGCTGGCCTGCCTGATCGACGAGCTCAACCTGCTGGCCAAAGCCTCGGATCTTAGTATCGAAACCACGCTGCTGATCCACCCGCAGGTGCTGACCGACTTCGCCGACTACAACGATTTCCTCGCGTTGGCCGAGGGTGCCGTCCGGCAGTCGGGCCTCGAAGGTGTGATTCAGGTGGCCAGCTTCCATCCGCAGTACCGGTTTGCAGGCACCACCCCTGACGACGTCAGCAATGCCACCAATCGCTCACCCTATCCGACGCTGCACCTGCTGCGGGAGGACAGCATCGACCGCGCCGTGGCCGCCTTCCCGCAGGCCGAGGCGATCTTCCAGGCCAACATCGCCACGATGGTGCGCCTGGGGGCCGACGGCTGGGCAGCGCTGCAGCGCCAATGCCGCGAGGATGCCGCCGCGTCTGACGCGGACGAGCGTTGAATTCGGCGGCGCGCTGCCCTGCTTCGCCCTGCGTAGCCCTGCTTCGCCGGGCGTAGCCCGGCTACGCAGGGCGAAGGCCGGCCCCTGTCCCACTGCCGTGGGAGAGGGGAGAGGGGAGCATGGATCTGCCTGCGGCGTCCCGCGCGCTACGATCGATGTCGCATGCAGAACAGGCCGGCGCGGGTCCGGGCGCTATGGTTTGGCGAAATGACAGCTGACTGGTTGTTCCTGACCGCCGCAATCGTGCTCGAAGTGGCCGGCACCGTTTCGATGAAACTTTCGCATGGATTCACGCATGCGCTTCCGTCGGCGCTGCTGTTTCTCTTCTATGGCGCCTCCTTCACCTGCCTTAACTTCGCCCTTCGAACGATCGACGTCAGCATCGCGTATGCGATCTGGTCGGCGCTCGGACTGACGCTGGTCGCGGCGATCGGCATCCTGGTACTGCGCGAGGGCGCCGGTGCATTGAAGCTGGCCAGCATCGTGCTGATCCTGGTCGGCGTGGTCGGGCTTTATACCGGGGGCGTAGAGCACTGATGGCGATCGATCCTGGCTTGTCTGCCCTCACCCCCGGCCCCTTTTCCGGCCTGCGGCCGGAAAAGGCTGGAGGAAGGGAACGAGGGGGCTGGGCTGGCCCCCTCGTGCTCCCCCAGCCAATGCGAAGAAGCGGGAGAGGGGAGACTTAGCCCATGAACGCCGCAAACGGCAAAGGGGACAATGGGCCGTGCAAGATCGTCGTGCGCAACCTGGTCAAGGTGTTCGGCGGGCGGCCGGCCGTTGCGCTGCAGATGCTGGCCGAGGGCCTGCACAAGGACGAGATCTTCCGGCGCAGCGGCCAGGTGGTCGGCGTGCAGAGCGCCTCCTTCGAGATCCGCTGCGGCGAGATCTTCGTGATCATGGGTCTGTCGGGGTCCGGCAAGTCGACGCTGATCCGGCTGTTGAACCGCCTGCTGGAGCCCACCGCCGGCGAGGTGCTGGTCGATGGCCAGAACGTCGCCTCGATGGGCCGGCGCGATCTGGTCGACCTGCGCCGGCGTGACATGAGCATGGTGTTCCAGTCGTTCGCGCTGATGCCGCATCGCACCGTGCTCGAGAACGCCGCATTCGGGCTCGAAGTAGCCGGCGTGGCCAAGGACCAGCGCGAGCGCCGCACGATGCAGGTGCTGGAACAGGTAGGCCTGACGGCGTTCGCGCGCAAGCGCCCGGCGGAACTGTCCGGCGGAATGCAGCAGCGGGTCGGGCTGGCGCGAGCGCTGGCGGTCGACCCGTCGCTGATGTTGATGGATGAGGCGTTCTCGGCGCTGGACCCGCTGAAGCGGCACGAGATGCAGCGCGTACTGCTGGACCTGCAACGGGATCACAAGCGCACGATCGTGTTCGTCTCGCACGACCTGGACGAAGCGTTCCGGATCGGCGACCGCATCGCGATCATGGAGGGGGGCCGCGTCGTGCAGATCGGCGATCCGCACGAAATCGCGCGCAATCCGGCCGATGACTACGTGCGCGCGTTCTTCCGCGGCGTCGATCTGACGCGCCATCTGACGGTGAGCGACATCGCGCGCACCGACCAGGTGCCCGTGTTCCCGGTGCCGAACAACCTGTCGGCCGAGCTCGAAGCGGCGATCGAGCACCTGCGCTCGATCAAGCGGCACTACGGCTTCATCGTGGACCCGGCACATCACCTGGTCGGCGTGGTGTCGATCGATTCGCTGTTGCGCTGCCTGGGCCAGTCCAAGCCCGATCTGGCGGATGCGCTGCTGGGCCACGTGCCGGCGCTCACCGGTACCACTGCGTTCCGGGAGGTCCTCGGGCAGGTGGCCCGGAACCCGCACCCGTTCCCGGTGGTCGACAGCAACGGCATCTACCTGGGAGCGGTGACTCAGACGATTCTGCTGGAGCACCTGTGCGACGAGGAGACCCGAAATGCATGAGGCGATTCCGATCGGCCAGTGGGTCAGCCAGTTCATCAACTTCGTGCTGGCGCACGACAACGGCACGCTGGAAAATCTCGGCCGCGTGATCGCGGATTTCACCGAGATGATCGAGGACGCGCTGGTGGCGCTGCCCAACTGGGTCGTGGCCGCCGGGATCTCGGCGATCGGGCTGTGGCGCGTCAGCTGGAAGTTCGCCCTGTTCTGCGCCGCCTCGTTGTTCGTCATCATCGCCACCGGCTTCTGGCCGGCCACGATGAGCACGCTTGCGCTGATCATGGCGGCCACCGTGATCAGCCTGGTGGCGGGCATCCCGCTGGGCATCTGGATGGCCCGCAGCGACCGCGTCGCGGCCGTCGTGCGGCCGGTGCTCGACTTCATGCAGACGATGCCGGCGTTCGTCTACCTGATCCCGGCGGCCATGCTGTTCGGCCTGGGCAAAGTGCCGGGCGTGCTGGCCACCGTGATCTTCGCGATGCCCCCGGCGGTGCGGCTGACCAACCTCGGAATACGGCAGGTCAACCGGGAGCAGGTCGAGGCGGGCATCGCCTTCGGCTGCACGCCGCGCCAGCTGCTGTTCAAGGTACAGATACCGGGGGCGATGCCCTCGATCATGGCCGGCGTGAACCAGACCATCATGATGGCGCTGTCGATGGTGATCATCTCGTCGATGGTCGGCGCCGGCGGGCTCGGCAACGACGTGCTGGCCAGCATCCAGCGCCTGGACATCGGGCTGGGCTTCGAAAGCGGCCTGAGCGTGGTGCTGCTGGCGATCATCCTGGACCGGATCACCGAGAGCTTCGGCGCCACCTCCGCACAACCGCAAGGCAGTTGGCGCGAACGCGCACGCAACCTGCTCGCCCGGCGCGAGCCGGCCGAGCCGTGAGCGTCCGCGACGGCCGCCAGACTGACCGGCGGCTCGCATGAATCCGGCCGACTGCATCAGCTTCATCGGCGGGCGCTTCGTGCCAGGCACGTCGGGCGTCGTGCTGGACAACCTGAACCCGGCCACGGGCGAGCGGATCGGCGGCATCGAGCTGGCCGGCCCGGCCGAGGCCGAGCAGGCGGTAGCGGCCGCCGCGCGCGGCTTTGCCCAGTGGTCCGCGATGACGGGGACCGAGCGCGGCCGCATCCTGAATCGGGCCGCCGCGATCCTGCGGGAGCGCGGGCGCGCGCTGGCGCGGCTGGAGGTGATCGACACCGGCAAGCCGATCCAGGAAGCCGAGGCGGTCGACATCCCGAGCGCGGCCGACTGCATCGAATTCTTCGCCGGACTGGCTGCCACGCTGCACGGCGCGCACCACGAGCTGCGCAATGCGTTCGTCTACACGCGGCGCGAGCCGCTCGGCATCTGCGCCGGCATCGGCGCGTGGAACTACCCGCTGCAGATCGCGTGCTGGAAGTCGGCGCCGGCGCTGGCCTGCGGCAACGCGATGATCTTCAAGCCCGCCGAGCTGACGCCGACCACGGCCGGGGCGCTGGCCGAGATCTACCGCGACGCCGGCGTGCCCGACGGCGCATTCAACGTGCTGCAGGGCGACGCCCGCACCGGGCAGCTGCTGACGCGGCACCCGGCGATCGCCAAGGTGTCGCTGACGGGCGAATGCGCGACCGGGCGGCGCGTGATGGCCGACGCGGCCAGCACGCTCAAGCGCGTCACGATGGAGCTGGGCGGCAAATCGCCGCTGATCGTGTTCGACGACGCCGACCTGGAGCAGGCCGTGGCCGGCGCCATGATGGCCAACTTCTTCACCCAGGGCGAGGTCTGCACCAACGGGACGCGCGTATTCGTGCACGAGGCCGTGCATGACGCCTTCGTCGAGCAGCTGCTGGCCCGGGTGGCCCGGCTGAAGCTGGGCGATCCGCTCGATCCATCCACCCAGGTCGGGGCGCTGATCAGCCGGGAGCATCTGGCGCGCGTGCTCGGTTTCGTCGAACGGGGCGTGGCCGGCGGGGCACGCCTGGCGTGCGGCGGACGGCGGCCGGCCGATCCGCGGCTGGCGCGCGGCTGCTTTGTCGAGCCTGCAGTGTTCGTGGACTGCCGCGACGAGATGGAAATCGTGCGCGAAGAGATCTTCGGGCCGGTGATGTCGGTGCTGCGCTTTCGCGACGAAGACGAGGTGGTGCGGCGCGCCAATGCGACGCCGTATGGACTGGCCGCCGGGGTTTTCACGCGCGACCTGGCACGCGGGCACCGGGTGATCGGCCGCATCGACGCCGGCGTGTGCTGGATCAACAACTACAATGTGACGCCGGTCGAGGTCCCGTTCGGCGGCTTCAAGCAGTCCGGCATCGGCCAGGAAAACGGACACGCCGCCGTCGACCACTACACGCGCGTGAAGAGTGTGTACGTCGAGCTGGGCCGGGTCGCTTGTCCGTACTGAGCACGATGCGGCGCATCACCCCCCTCTCCCCGTCCCACGCCGCGCCTTGCAAGGCGCGGCGGCTTCGGCTTTGCTACGCGGTGCTTCGCGAAACCCCGCCTCCGCCCCCCTCTGCCTCGAGGGAGAGGGGAAATTTCGTCCGGTCAATGGTTGCCAACCATTGACCGAAGGCTCCGAAAATGCAAGCCAGCGAAGAGTTCGATTACGTGATCGTCGGCGCCGGGTCGGCCGGCTGCGTGCTGGCCAACCGCCTCACCGAAGACGCGGACGCGCGCGTGGCCGTGCTGGAGGCCGGGGGGCCGGATCACAGCGTCACGATCCACATGCCGGCGGCTTTTTCGATGCCCCTGGCCAGCGACCGCTACAACTGGTACTACCACACCGAACCCGAGCCCTCGATGGACGGGCGCCGGATGTATTGCCCGCGCGGCCGCGTGCTGGGCGGCTCCTCGTCGATCAACGGGATGGTCTACATCCGGGGCCATGCGTTCGACTACGACGGCTGGGCGCAGCGGCCCGGCCTGCAGCGGTGGTCGTACGCGCATTGCCTTCCGTATTTCATCCGCTCCGAAAACCGGCTGCAGGGACCCGACGACTATCACGGCGCCGGCGGACCGCTGGCCGTCACCACGCCCTCGATGCGCAATCCGCTGTTTCATGCATTCATCGAAGCGGCCCAGCAGGCCGGCTACGCATATACCAGCGACATGAACGGCTACCGGCAGGAAGGGTTCGGGCCGATGGACCAGACCACGCTGCGCGGGCGGCGCTGGAGCACGATGCGCGCTTACCTGAAGCCGGCGATGCAACGGCCTAATTTGCGCGTGCTGGCGCGCTGCCTGGCGCTGCGCGTCGTGTTCGAGGGGCGGCGCGCGGTCGGCGTCGAATACGCCCGCGATGGCGAGGTGCACCTGGCGCGCGCGCGGCGCGAAGTGATCGTCAGCGGCGGCGCCATCAATTCACCGCAGCTGCTGATGCTGTCCGGCGTCGGCGAGGCCGACGCCTTGCGACGGCTGGACATACCGGTCGTGGCCGACCTGCCCGGTGTCGGCCGCAATCTTCAGGATCACATTGAAATCTACGTGCAGCATGCGTGTACGCAGCCGATCTCGCTGTATCCGACGCAGAGGCCGCTCGCCAAGCTGGGGATCGGCGTGCGCTGGCTGCTGACCGGCACCGGCCCCGGCGCCAGCAATCACTTCGAGGCGGGCGGCTTCATCCGCAGCCGGGCCGGGGTGCGGCATCCGGACCTGCAGTACCACTTCCTGCCGATTGCCGCCGACTACGACGGCAAGGCGAAGATCGACCAGCATGGCTTTCAGCTGCACGTGGGTCCGATGCGCCCGACCAGCTCGGGGTTGGTGCGGCTGCAGTCATCGGATCCGCGCCAGCACCCGGCCATCCAGTTCAACTACCTGCAAACGGAAGGCGACCGGGCCGAGATGCGCGCCGCCGTCCGCTTGACCCGCGAGATCCTGGCGCAGCGCGCGTTCGATCCGTTCCGCGGCACGGAGCTGCAGCCTGGCGCCACGATCGTCAGCGACCACGACATCGATGCGTTCGCCCGGGCGCGCGCCGAAAGCGCGTACCACCCGTCGTGCAGTTGCGCGATGGGCTCCGATTCGCAGGCCGTCGTCGACGGCGAGTTGCGCGTGCGCGGCGTCGAGGCCCTGCGGGTGGTCGATGCCTCGGTGATGCCGTCCGTGGTCAGCGGCAATCTGAACGCGCCGACCATCATGATCGCCGAGAAGGCGGCGGACCTGATCCGCGGACGCGCGCCGCTGAAGCCGGCGCAGGTACCAGTGTTCGAGCATCCGAACTATCAGACGGCCCAGCGCTGACGCAAGCGCATTCAAACCGGAGGACAACACGATGAGCGAAGACACGACGGTTGCGCACGCGCGCCGCCCCGGCGGCCGCGAGGCCAAGCGCGCGGCGCGCCTGGCGCGCCGCAGCGTCTCGGTGCCCTACATCACGCGCAAGATCCCGTGCTACGAGGTGCTGGACGAGGAAGGCCTGGCGCTGATGGAGCGCAACGCGGACACGATCCTGCAGGAGATCGGGGTCGAATTTCGCGACGACCCGGAAGCGCTGCAGCTCTGGCGCGCGGCCGGCGCCGACGTCCAGGGTCACCGGGTGCGCTTTGCGCGCGGCATGTGCCGGCAGCTGATCCAGGCAAGCGCGCCGCGCGAATTCATCCAGCGCGCGCGCAATCCCGAGCGCGATGTGCACCTCGGCGGCCCATGCACGGTGTTCGCTCCCGCCTATGGAAGTCCGTTCGTGCGCAGCCTGGACCAGGGGCGCCGCTACGGGACCATCGAGGATTTCCGCAACTTCGTGCGGCTCGCGTACGCCTCGCCATGGCTGCACCATTCCGGGGGCACGGTGTGCGAGCCGGTCGACCTGCCGGTCAACAAGCGCCACCTGGATATGGTGTATGCGCACATCCGCTACAGCGACAAGCCGTTCATGGGGTCGGTCACGGCGCCCGAGCGGGCGGCCGACACGGTCGAACTGGCGAAGATTGCGTTCGGCGACCGCTATCTGGATCCGGCCAGCGGCAAGCCGAACACGGTGATCCTCAGCCTGATCAACGCCAACTCGCCGTTGACGTTCGACGGCACGATGCTCGGCGCGGCCAAGGTGTACGCGCGCAACAACCAGGCCTGCCTGATCACGCCGTTCATTCTGGCCGGCGCGATGGCGCCGGTCACGGTGGCCGGGGCCACCGCTCAAACGCTGGCCGAGGCGATGGCCGGCATGGCGTTCGTGCAACTGGTCAACCCGGGCACGCCGGTCGTGCTCGGCAGCTTCGCCTCGTCGCTGTCGATGCAGTCGGGCGCGCCGACCTTCGGCACGCCGGAGCCTGCCCTGGTGCTCTACTCGATGGCCGCGCTGGCGCGTCGGCTGGGCGTGCCGTTCCGATCCGGCGGCGCGTTGTGCGCGTCCAAGATCGCGGACGCGCAGGCCGCCTACGAGTCGGCCAACACGCTGCTGCCGACCTGCCTGGCCGGAGTGAACTTCGTGCTGCACACGGCGGGCTGGCTCGAAGGCGGCCTGGCGATGGGTTACGAGAAGTTCATCATGGATGCGGACCAGGCCGGCATGATGCACACGCTGCTGGCAGGCGTGGATCTTTCCGATAACGGCCAGGCGCTGGAGGCGATCCGCGAGGTCGGACCCGGCAAGCACTTCCTCGGATGCAGTCACACGCAGGCCAATTTCGAGTCGGCGTTTTACCGCTCTCCGATCGCCGACAACAACAGCTTCGAGCAGTGGGAGTCGGAGGGCGGCAAGGATCTGGCTCAGCGCGCCAACGTTCAGTGGAAGAAGATGCTGGCCGAATACGAAGCCCCGCCGATCGATCCCGCGGTCGACGAGGCCTTGAACGATTACATCGCGCGGCGCAAGGCGGCTTTTCCGGACTCCAACGTATGAAGCCCTCCTTTAACCGCGCTACGGAGCGCGGCACGAAGGAGGGCCGCGTAATCGCGAGGGCATGGATCGGTCTGCTGGCCGCGGCGCTGACGGCACTGAGCGCGACGGCCGCGCCGGCAGCCGATCGCAACGTGATCCGGATCGGCTGGACCGCGTGGTCCGACGCGGAGGCCGTCACCAACATCGCCCGGGAGGTGCTCGAAAAGCGGCTCGGCTACAAGGTGGAACTGGTGATGACCGACATCGGGCTGCAGTACGCCGGGGTCGCGCGCGGCGATCTGGACGTGATGCTGATGGCCTGGCTGCCGACGACGCACAAGGCGTACTGGGACAAGGTGTCGCGTGACGTGGTGGATCTGGCCGTGCTGTACGACCATGCCCGGCTCGGCTGGGCCGTACCCAATTACGTGCCCGAGACCGAGCTGAGCAGCATCACGGACCTGAACAAGCCCGAGGTTCGCGGCAGGCTGCACGGCCGGGTCCAGGGGATCGATCCCGGGGCGGGTCTGATGCGCGCTTCCGAACGGGCGCTGGCCGACTACGCGCTGACCGGCTACTCGCTGCTCAGCGCTTCCGACGCCGGCATGATCGTCGCGCTGGACCGGGCGATCAAGCGCAACGAGTGGATCGTCGTGACGGCCTGGTCGCCGCACTGGATGTTCGCACGCTACCCGGTGCGCTACCTGGCCGATCCGAAGGGCTCGCTCGGAGGCGCGGAGGCGATCCACGCGGTGGCGCGCAAGGGATTCGAAACCGATTTTCCGAGGGCCGCCGCGTTTCTGAAGAGGTTCAAGCTGACGATTCCCGAGCTCGAAGCCCTGATGCTGCGCGCCAAGGACAGCTCGTACCACGGCGAGGCGGTCGCTTACCTGCGAGCCAACCCGCAGCGGGTTGACCAGTGGCTGGCCGACGCCGGCGCTGTCAAACCGTGAACGTGCCGGCGGACGCTGGATGAAGATCGCGCGCGCGATCGGCTGGTTCGGGGCACTGCTTGCGCTAGCGTCCGCCTTCGCGCTGCCCTCCTTCGCGCTGCCCGCTCCCGCCTCCGCGCTGCGCGCTACGGCGGGCGAGTCGGAGGGCGAGGCCGGCGGCGCGCGCGCCGCCGGCCTCGAGGTCATCTCGCGCGATGTGCGCTCGCCGGAAGGGCCGATTTTCGTCGACTCGACGCTGTACCTGGTCGACTACGCCGCCCACAACGTGGTGCGGCTCGAGCAGAGGTCGGCCAAGGTGATCTGGCACCGCGACGCCTGCGGGCCGACCGGCCTGGCCCGCGTACCGGAAGGGCTGCTGGTCGCCTGCTTCGACGGCAGGCAGGTGGTGACGATCTCGCTCGACGGCAAGACGCTGGCGACGGTGGAGAACGACGAGAACGGCCAGCGGCTGCGCGAGCCCAATGATTTCGCGCTCGATGCCCGGGGCGGCGCCTACGTGAGCGGCACCGGGCCGTGGGAGCCGCGCCCGATCGTCGGCAGGATCTACTACCGCTCGGCCGGCGGCCAGCTGCGCACCGTGGCTTCCGACCTGCACTCACCCAACGGGCTGGTGCTGTCGCCCAACGGCAAGCTGCTGTACGTGGCCGAGTCGTTCGCCTCGCGGATCCTGCTGTTCGACGTGGCACCCGACGGATCGCTCACCGGCCGACGCGAGTTCCTGAAGCTCTCCGAGGTGCTGCCCGCCGCAGGCGGTCGCACGTATACGCCGGACGGGCTGCGGATCGATCACAACGGCAATCTGTTCGTCGGCTTCTGGGACGGCGCCTGCTTCGCGGTGATCGGCCCCGACGGCAAGCTGATCCGCCAGGTCGACCTGCCCGCGCCGCACGATCCGAACCTGGCGATCACGCCCGACGGCGCCAGCGTGATCCTGACCGGCGTGTTCGACCTGCCGGACAACGGCTCGCGCGGCGAGCTGTACCGGGTTCCGAATCCGGTGGCGCCGAAATAGGTCACGCGTACTGCATCTCGCCGTTGCCGAACGACCAGTTTTCCTTTGCCACTTCGACCAGATTGATGATGACGTCCTGCGGGCGCACGCCGAGCTTGCCGTGCAGGTCG
>Ga0210404_10001314_pt1 | contig 10820 bp, 5 predicted proteins | sample IncBWH28MmetaG_FD_155455 | JGI IMG/M metagenome (GOLD analysis project Ga0210404, IMG submission 155455) | Forest soil microbial communities from Barre Woods Harvard Forest LTER site, Petersham, Massachusetts, United States - Inc-BW-H-28-M | ecosystem: Environmental > Terrestrial > Soil >... | reverse complement strand
CTGAAGGACGCGGAACGATGGCTCGTTCTTCCATCCACTGGTAGAGCACCGGCAGTACAATAAGCGTCAGGAACGTCGAACTGACGAGCCCGCCTATCACAACGACGGCCAGAGGCCGTTGAACTTCCGATCCAATCCCATGGGCAAAGGCGAGCGGCACCAACCCCAGTAACGCGACCGCCGCCGTCATCAAGACGGGCCGGAGACGCATCACGCAGCCGGTCAGCACCGCCTGCTGAACGTCCTTCCCCTCCTGCTGGCGAAGCGCATTTATATAGGACACCAACACGATACCGTTCAACACGGCTACGCCGAAGAGATTGATGAATCCGACTGAGGCCGGCACGCTCAAGTATTCCCCCGTCACCCATAAGGCGACAATTCCGCCGATGAGGGCAAACGGGAGATTGAGAATGATCAATGCAGCCTGCTTGAGAGAGGAGAACGACGAGAACAGGAGCAAGAAGATCACGACAATGGTGACCGGAACAATGATTCGGATGCGGCCCATCGCCCGCTGCATATTCTCGAACGATCCGCCCCAGACGATCGTGTACCCGTCCGGGAGCCGGACCTCCCGGGCGATCCGCTGCTGCGCTTCATCCACAATACTCCCGATGTCCCGTCCGTGGGTATTGAAGCTGACTGGCAGGTACCGTTGGAGTTGATCGCGATTGATACGCCCCGGTCCCTCGTGCATCCGGATAGTGCCGAGATCGCTGAGTGGAATGAAGGCCCCACTGCCGGCCGTCAGTCGAATGTTCCCGATGGTCTCAATGCTGTTCCGATCCCGTTCCGGAAACCGCACGACCAAACTGAACCGTCGATTCTCTTCGTACACCCGAGTCGCGGCTTCTCCTCCGATCGCGATCGCGATGACCTCGCGCACATCCGAGACGTTGATGCCGTGCCGGGCGATCTTGCCACGATCGATATCGATCGTGATGTACGGCTGTCCGAAAAGTTGTTCCACCTTCAGGTCTTCGACGCCCCGGATCGTGCGGAGGACGCCGGCGATCTCCTCCGCCGTGTGACGTAGCGCCTCTAAGTCGGGCCCGAACAGCTTGACGGTCGCCTCCGTACGCACCCCCGAAATCAATTCGTCCACCCGTTGCTGAATCGGCTGGCTGAGCAGATAACTGGCGCCGGGCACCCGTGCCAGCCGCTCGCGGATTCGTTCTTTCAACTCCGGCATGGTGGACGCCGTCGTCCACTCCTGAATCGGACGCAAAGCCGCGACGGAATCGCTTTCGTTCGGCTCTTGCGGGTCATTCCCCAATTCCGTGCGTCCGAGCTTGGACACCATCATCTTCACTTCGGGAAACTCCAGCACCGCCAGCTGCACCTCACGTTCGATCTTGATCGATTGCTCCAAAGAAATGCTCGGCAAGCGGATCGTTAGGGGGGCCAGCGTGCCCTCATTCAGAATAGGGACAAACTCCGACCCCAAAAAAGGAAAGAGCGCAATGCTTCCTGCCAGGGCAAGTACGGTGGCTGTCAGTACCACTATCCGATGTCCTAACGCCCAGCGCAGCACGGGAAGATAGGTACGCTTGGCCCATCGGAGCACCAAGGGATCGGGGTCGTTGTGCTTTGCCCGTAGAGTCAGATTACACAAGACCGGCGACAGCGTGACCGACAGAATGAGCGATACCATCAGGGCAATCATGATGGTATAGGCCATCGGCTTGAACATTTTGCCTTCCATGCCCTGGAAAGAAAGGATAGGCATAAAAACGATGATGATGATCAGAATGCCGAAGACCACAGGGCGGGCAACCTCCCGAGCGGCATTGAGAATGAGAGCCTGTCGAGGCAGGCCCTGGTGACGGGGGTCCGACAGATGGCGGTGGATGTTTTCCACCACCACCACAGAGGCGTCCACCATCATGCCGATGGCGATGGCCAGGCCGCCCAAGGACATCAGATTGGCAGTGAGATCGAATCGATCCATCACAAAGAACGTCACGAGCGGCGTCACGATGAGCGTCGCCGCCACGATCAAGGCGCTTCGAGTATCGCCCAGGAACGCGAACAGCACGATCACCACCAAGAGAATACCCTCGCCCAGCGCCTTATAGACGGTCGTCAACGCGGCGGAGATCAATTCGATACGATCATAAAAGGGAACGATCCGCCATCCTGCCGGCAGCAGCCCCTTGTCCTGTATCTCGGCGATCTTGCCTTTGATGCCTTCCACGACGTCGCGGGCGTTTGCGCCGCGCAACATGAGCACGATCCCTGCCACTACCTCGCGCTCACCGTTCAGGACGGCGGCGCCATGACGAATGGCATGGCCGATCTGTACTTGGGCGACGTTATGGATGTGCACGGGAGTGCCGCCCGCTTCCTTGACGACGATGTCCTCGATGTCGCTCAGTCTCCGTATCATCCCCACGCCGCGGACAATGTACTTTTCGGCATGTTTCTCCAGCACGTTGCCCGCAGCATTCGTGTTGTTGTTCGCCACAGCGGCAAACACCTCGCTCAGCGAGAGATCGTATTTGCGCAACAGTTCAGGCTCGACGAGCACTTGGTACTGTTTGACATACCCGCCGAGCGAGTTGACGTCGATCACTCCAGGGACGCCCTTGAGCAACGGACGGATGACCCAGTCCAGCACAGTTCGCTGCTCGATCAATTCGCGTTCCACCGCAGCGGCGTCCAGACCGGCATGCGGAGGGCCTTCCAGAAAGTACTGATACACCTCTCCCAGTCCGGTACTGTTCGGCATCATCATCGGTTCAGACCCGGGCGGTAAATGCTCCCGCACTTCGATCAATCGCTCGAGTACGAGTTGGCGGGCAAGGTTGATGTCCATCTGATCATCGAACACTACCGTAATCAGCGACAGTCCTACTTTGGTGAGCGAACGTAGTTCCGTCAGATGCGGAACCCCGGTGACTTGTTGCTCGATGGGAAACGTCACCAGCCGTTCGACCTCTTCGGGGGACAAGCCGGGCGCTTTCGTGACGATTTGTACGAGCACACTCGTCACATCGGGAAACGCGTCGATCGGAATCGTGCGGAAGGAATAGAGCCCCAACAGGGCAAGAAGACCGGCGAACGTGAGGATCAGTAAGGGACGACGCAGAGAAAACGCAAGGAGTGTGTCGACCATGCTTAGTCTTTGGGCTTCAACAGCTCGGATTTCAAGATAAAGGCGCCTTCCGTGACGACCGCTTCCCCTTCCCGCACCCCTTCGAGGACCTCGGCGAAGGTCCCGTTCCTGTTACCCAAACTAATCGTCCGCGCTTCAAAGACGCCGGTTTCCTGCTGCACAAACACGAAACTGCGATTCCGATCATGCTGAACGGCGGCTTCGGGAACGACCAGGACATCCGGGGCAGGTTCGGACAAGACGCGGATTGTTACGAACATTTCCGGCTTCAGACGACCGGTGGGATTCGCCAAGGTGAGGCGTACCTGCATGGTCCGCGTAGCGGAGTCTAGGACGTCGCCGACATACGCGACAGTCCCCTGAAACACTTCGTCAGGATACGCAGCCACATGGACCTCGACCGGCTGATTCGGAAGGGCGGTTGCGCTCTGCATATAGGAGATATCTTTCTCCGATACATTACCCACCACCCAGACCGTCGAGAGATCGGCAACCACAAACAGTTTTTGGGTGGTTTCCACCAGCTCGCCCTTGGTGAGATCCCGCGCGATCACCCGGCCGGCAAAGGGCGCCACAATGGGAATCTGCGAGCGGATCGTTTGGGTCCGCTCCAAGGTTCTAATCTCCTTATCGTCCATGCCTAACAACCGGAGTCCTTCGTGCGCCTCCTGAGCCTCGGCACGGATACTGATCATCTCTCCTTCGCGGCGCTGCGCCTCCGCCTGGCCGATGACTTTCTCTTTGAAAAGAAACTGTGCCCGCTGATAGGCCTGCTCCGCCACGTGTCGTCGTGCGCGGGCCTTCAGGTAAGCAGACTGGGCTAGTCCGAGATCACTGCTATGGAGAACTGCCAAAAGCTGATTGGGCTCGACCGTCTGTCCCAAATCGGCATGCACCTCGGCCACCCGCCCACGCACGAGGGTCGTAATATTCGCCAACGCGTTTTCGTTGGGCCGTACGACGCCGGGAAAGGTACGGTAGGTACGAAATGCCGTTCGTCCGACCGGCTCCACCGTCACACCGGACCGGGTGACTTCATCCGACGGGAGCCGAACAAGACGTACCTCGTCCGACGAACGTTTCGGCCCACTCTCCGCCGCCGGGGCCGGCGCACGGTCACAGCCCGTAGCGGACGCCAACAGAAGCATGCCGAAGTAGACCCTGCACGCCACACTCAGACAGCTTCGCAGGCGCGCATGACGCTCGCATCGATTTGTACGTCGGCCAGGGGAAATGACCATGCCTCTCATCTATTCTTTTCGCAATTAGAGTGGACCGCCCACGGCACGCTCAAACCGCGTGAGCGCCTGGGAGAGTTCGAAGCGCGCCAGATTGTAATCCACAGTGATCTGGCGTTGGACCCTTTGGGCATCGAGAACATCCAGGAGGCTGGAGGCGCCCTGTCGGAAGCTCAATTGAGCGATACGAAGCGCTTCTTGCGCTTGCTTTAAGAGCCCTTCCTCGTAGACGAGGATCTGCTCTTGCGCCGTTTCCGCTTCTCGAGCGTGCTGGTTGATGGCACGGGCAAGGTCATTCTTGGCACGAATCAGCTCTGCCTCTTCTTTTCGTTGAGTACCGAGCGCTGTCGCAATGTGCCCTTGCTGCCGATACCATAGGGGCGTCGGCAAACTCACTCCCGCCACCACCGCCTCGCGGCCTACCTCTCTGGCATACCCGCCAAACAGGGTCACGTTCGGCACACGGCCCTGCCGCTCCTTGTCGACGGTAAGTTCAGCCTGCTCCACCAGTTTTCCCTGGCGTTTGAGGATGGGATGTTGCGACAGGTCCCTCGCCGCCATCTGCTCCGGGTCCAAACGATCCCGGAGCGATCGGAAATCTCCTTCCACCTTGTACCGAGGCCCCAAGGCTCCTGCCGTCAAGGTGTCCAATCCGACGAGTTTCACGCGCACGGAATTCTTGGCTTTCGTCATCTCCTGCTTGGCCTTGAGCACCTCCACATCCGCCTTCACCGCTTCGAATTGAGGGCCTTCGCCGGATCGGACGCGGGCTCTCACAATTCGCGCCACTTCCTGAACAATCTCCAAGTTCTGCTGAAGAAGGTCTACCGTCCGTTCCGCCAGCAGCAGTTCGTAGAATGCCTGCTTCACCTCCGCAATGAGATTGAGCTTGGCTTCATCGAGGCCGATCGTCGCGCCGGCCAGACCGGCGGCTGCCGCGTCCTGACGGGCCGCCCGCATGCCCGGCCATTCCACCGTCTGATGCACCGTCACGCCACGCTCTATTATACGTATTCCGTTGCTGGGGTCTCGGATCGTTGCATCCGCCGTCTGGAGACCGAGCGTGGGGTTGGGATAAGCGCCGGCTTGGACCTGCCTGCCCTCATTCTGTTCGATCGCGCTCTGGGCGCCCAGGATCGCAGGGTTCCGTTCCAGCGCCAAGTCAATGATGCGGTCGAGGTCGAACGTGGGCATCTGCTCTTTCGCCTGGGCGAAGGACGGCATCGGCATCCCACTCGTCCCTGCCACCATCAGGGTCATCAATACGACACAATTCCAAAGCCGAGCCGGCATGTGCTGCCTCCTTTGGAGTCACGATTAGGCTGTTCGATCGAAATCAAAGACGAAACAGACCGTCGACGCTGCGCTAAATGTGTGCGGTCGGGGGATGTAATAGTCGGGAGACCAGGAGGGCGGACGGAGGAATTTCGTTCATCGAGGCATGCGAGCGGCTTGATTCGCAATCTGACACACTCACTCGAGAAACAAGGCAGTCCCCCGGCATCTCTTGCGGCGAATCGTCCTCGGAATCGGTCACCGCCCCGGTGTCACTGACCTCGCAGGCTTGCTTACTCCCATTATTGCCGGTCGAACCACAGATGAGATCGGAAGACCAGCTGATCTGCGCGACCGAGAATTCAGTGCATAGAAGCAGCGCAAGGACGAGGACGGAAGAAAATGAACGGATCGTTGCCACAACACCTTCCATCAGCACGAGGCTGTCAATAAGTTCGTTGAAATGTTTTGAGCGGCTCCTATGGCGGTTGTGGCGCAGTCGAAACACTCAACGCCATAGTACGCCTCTCTCAGCCTCGGTTACAAGAAAAACCGTTAGCCCGCATTATTCATGACCGTTCGTCGCGAAATCGCTGAGCCGCGTCGCGAGACCGGCACGCAGAACGCAAGGGACTGGCTCCGACATCTGCGGAGGTGCCTGTCCCGCTGTGTTCAGACGGGGACAGGCGCCAACATGAAGGGTGCCAGTCCCTAACCATACAGTGAGGGTCCGAGGGGCGAGCCGGCCGGCCGAAGGCCCGTCGTAGCAGCGGACCGGCGATTGCAGCAGAAGCGTTCATGAATACGGCGGGCTAGGGAACTCCCGGGAGGTCTCGCTCTGTCATCGAACGACGAGCACGGCACAGCTCGCGTGCTGCACCACCCGCGTCGAAACGCTCCCGAGGAGAAACCGGGCGATGGCGCCCAGCCCTTTGGCCCCCATCACGATCAGATCGGCATGGTGTTTGGAGGCCACCTTCATAATCTCTTCAGCAGGCCTCCCAAGCCGGCACACAGGCTCGGCCGTAAATCCCGCCTTGATCAGCTTTCGCACGCTCTGTTCGATTAATTTGTGGCCTGCCTCCTTCAGCCCCGGGTACTTGATCAACGGCATCACATGGATCACGCTCACGTGAATCGGCACGCGCCCGCCCGTGCCGCTCGAACCATCCGGCTGAAACTTGGTCAGCACAAACGCCAGTGCTTTGGCCGATGCGTCCGATCCATCCGTTGCCAAGGTGATTCGCCGCAATGGTGCCGCCTCGTCTTTGACGACAAGCACAGGACAGGTCGCATGATGGATGAGATTCGTCGAGACGCTGCCGAACATGAAACGGTCGAGGGCGTCGAGGCCCTGACTGCCCACCACCAAAAGCCCGTCCCGTTTCGGCGCGCGCTTCAAGATTACCGGTGCAACCGCCCCTTGTTCTTTGCGGGCCGTCCCCTTGAGCTTCAGCAACGCCAACTGCCGCTTAGCCTCTTTGAGGGTCTTTCCCGAGCGTGCTTCCATGCGCCGAATTTCTTCCTGGATGTACCGCTCATTGCCGGCCATCACCGGCTGCGCCAGAAACGGCGCGCGGAGCCCGACGATGTCCAGCACATGCAGCACCGTCACCCGCGGCGGCTCGACGAGAGGCAGCTTGGCCACCCAGTTCAGCTCCCTTCGCCCATACTTCGATCCATCTATCGCCACGAGCACATTCATGTTGTGCATCCTTTCGATTGAGTGCCCCCCACGTTCGAACCGACAGGCTGAAACCGGTTTTGAAATGCCTCCGGCGACAGCCCCGTGAGGGCCGCGTAGCGGCCCAGTGCCACCGGATCCTTGAGGTCCTCGTCGGACAGCCGAATCATGTACTGACGTGCAATCTGGTACGACTGCGCCGTGATATCCACCATCCGCACTTTCGCGCGGCCGCTCACGGGATCTACCATCTGCTTGAAAGGAATCGGCGTAAACCGTCCATTTTGAATCGACACCATGGCCGCCGTGCCTCCATCGAGAAGGAACTGCGCCGCGCAATATCCGAGATCGCGGGTGTATTCCATATCGAACGGAATCGGGTCCGCACAGCGTAATTCATAACCGACATTCTTGGCGACGATCGACGTGGCAAGTCCCAAGGCTTTCATGCCCTTCGTCACTTCACGCCGGAGCACATCGCCGATATCCACATCTGCTAATCGCAGGTGGCCATGTTCATCCCGCTCGACATGGTCCAATCCACCCAGGTCTCGCGGGTCAAGAATCTCGATCAGTCCTTCCGCCAACACAACCACCCCGTCGGAGCGCCCCCCGCTGAGACGCTTGATCATCGTCCCGATCACGAGATCCAACACACGCTGGAGTCTCACGGGCCGCTCCCCAAATTCCTCGGGAATGACGGTGAGCGTGGCGCCGGCGGCCTTGCCGATTCCGAGCGCCAAATGGCCGGCTTTGCGGCCCATGGTGACGGCCAAGTACCAGCGCGCTGTGGTGCGGGCATCCACCATGAGATTCTTGACGATTTCCACGGCGAAATGCCGGGCCGTTTGAAAGCCGAACGTCGGAATGCCATAAGGAAGATCAAGGTCATTGTCGATGGTCTTCGGCACATGCACGATTTGAATGCTCCCGGCCGCCTGTTCTTCCAGCTTGAGCGCCGAGAAGGCGGTATCGTCTCCCCCGATGGTCACCAGGCGCGTGATGCCCAGCCTCATCAAGGAGGACAGGACGTTGGCAAGAGACTCGGCCTTCTTCGTTGGATTCGCTCGCGAGGTGCCCAGATACGACCCGCCTCGGAAGTGAATGCGACTCACCTCTTCGATCGAGAGGGGCCTGACCTGGCTTACACTGCCTTCCATGAGCCATTTGAATCCGTCAAGGATACCAACAACGTCGCAACCGCCGAGCATACTTCGGATCGTGACCGCACTAATCACACTATTGATGCCAGGGGCTGGTCCGCCCCCGACTAAGATACCGACGATCGGGCGAGGAGAATTCATGATGTGAGGACTCCTGTGACGCTAATCCGAATATCTCAAATACACCGACCAATAGACCAACGCGACAAGGACGGTCCCGCCGAGGCGTTGCTGATCGTGACGAAGGCAGGGAGCGGGGAGACGGGGCAAGAATCTTATCGGTCACACTCCACGCTCCCATGCACCGCCAGACAGACTAGCACGTTGCAGAGGTCTCCGCGGAAGTTTTCACCTCTCGTCGATGGTCGAGGGGCGCGTTCAGCACACCTTTTTCGGGTTCATTGGATCACACAATTTCTGTACCGGCGATCACTGCCTGCTCCCCCTCCACATCGCCGGGCTCGCAAATTAGCCGCGTGAGAAGGACCTGTTCGGTTGCAGTCCTTTGCGGAAGGTCTTCGCTCAACCTTGACCTCGACCTCAGCCTCCCTCACTCGCTGTGCCTTGTTTTTGGGCGAGGCCCGGCCCCGGGCGAAAAGGATGTCTTGTCCGACCATAACCATCGGTCGTCAGCTTTTTGCCTTTTGAGCGGGGGTGTCCTGCTACAGTTAGCTTTTTCACTCTGTAGCAGAAGGCAACAGAAGACGTGAACCGTGAGGCGTGAGGAAAATGACGATGCCGAATGCCATTCACTCTTTAGCCCTTATGACTCATCCCTCACCCCTCACGCGGCTGTTAACCCAACGGCATCAGACTTGCTAAGTCTCTGTGAAGTGCGAAGCTGGAGGCGCATCTATGACAAGGACACAGTGACTGCTCGTAGGCTCTGTTCTGCTCGGACTCGAGGTGGGATTGTACAACTTGGTTTTCTGCCCCACGGAATGCCATTGAGCTTCGAGTGACCACGTAGCGAGGGAGCTGACGACGTTGCATGACCGCCGCGACAACTTTGATGTGTGGCGTGGTGCCTCGAGCTCCGACCGGCCGGACCGTGGCGACACCTGCTCGGCCCTTCGTCCGTGATCGGAAGATGAAAAAAATGAAGGACGCAACCGGATGGACGCCAATGAATGAAACGGCCGTAAGACTCACGCGTGGAGCCCTCTCCCTTGAAGGAGTCCTCGGCCTTCCGGCGCAGGCGCTCGGAATGGTGGTCTTCGCCCACGGAAGCGGCAGCGGGCGATTCAGTCCGCGCAACAATTTCGTCGCCCGCCATCTCCAGCAAGGAAAGGTGGCCACACTCCTGATCGATCTACTGACCCCCGATGAAGCCGAGGACCGCCGCAAGGTCTTCGACATCGACCTGCTGGCAGAGCGAGTTCTATTGGCCAAAGCCTGGCTCGAACAGGACGCCCGGACGAAGAGCCTGGGCATCGGCTATTTCGGCGCCAGTACCGGCGCCGGCGCGACCCTGCAGGCAGCAGCCCGCGATCCCCCCTCGATTCGTGCCATCGTGTCACGGGGCGGCAGACCAGATCTGGCCGAACCTTTTCTCCCTCTGGTTACCACGCCGACTCTACTGATTGTCGGTGGAGACGACGAGCCGGTCATCGAGATGAATCGGGCAGCCTACCGGCTTCTCGCCTGCCCTAAACGTCTTGTGATCGTGCCGGGCGCCTCGCATCTCTTCGAAGAGCCAGGCACACTTGAACAGGTCGCGGAGCATGCGCTCATCTGGTTTCAGCAACATTTTTATCCTGCTCAGTACGAGGATATAGGTGCGCATACAAAGGAGCGTCTTCAATGAAAACAGTACTCACGGTTGATGGATCGGATAATTCCTATGAGGCCGTTCATGCCCTGAAATACTTTGCCCGGATAGACCAGCTCACCCTGCTTCACGCGTTGGACGTCCCCAGGCCGGCCTATCCAATGATGCTGCCGCAAGTGGCGGAGGAGCACTATAAGACTCTTGAACAGAGCATGCGGGAAGACGGCGAGCGTCTGCTCGATCGGGTTCAGTCCCTCCTCCCGATGCACGCAGGCCCCTCGACGAAACACCTTCGAATCGGCTCTCCGGCAGAAGTGATCGTGTCGACGGCCGAGGAGCAGAAAGCCGACCTCATCGTGATGGGAGCACGGGGTCTTGGTCCCGTCAAGGAGCGGCTGCTCGGCAGTGTGTCGCACCGCATCCTCACCCTGGCCCGCTGCGCCACATTGATCGTGAACAGCCCGGTCAAGGGCATGAAACAGATCTTGCTGCCGCTCCAAGGTCCATTCGACGCGGAAGCTGCGATTCGTTTTCTACAACTCAAGCCGTTTCACGATTCGATTGAGAT
>Ga0210404_10001312_pt1 | contig 10826 bp, 6 predicted proteins | sample IncBWH28MmetaG_FD_155455 | JGI IMG/M metagenome (GOLD analysis project Ga0210404, IMG submission 155455) | Forest soil microbial communities from Barre Woods Harvard Forest LTER site, Petersham, Massachusetts, United States - Inc-BW-H-28-M | ecosystem: Environmental > Terrestrial > Soil >... | reverse complement strand
CGCAATAGCAAATGGCGCCCCAGTCGTTTCGCGTTGCGGTAGTTGCGGTCCTCAGCGTAGTGGCCACGACCTTGAACGGAAAATCGTTCACCACTCTTGCGATCATTTGTTCAAAGCTATCGATATTGACGCGGGTGTAATGCTCATCGGTACCGGGAATCCCGTACCCGAGGGCCGCCGAGAAATCTTCCTCGTTTCCCAACATGACATCCACGCAAGGGGCAATCTTGCGATTAACCTCCTGTGCGCGCTTCTTGCCCCCGATTGCCTTCCAGAGCGAATCCCGGTAGTTCAAGTCGTAGGAAACTACGACGCCATGCTTGCGCGCCGCCTGCATGGCTTCCATCGCCACTTCCGCGGCGGACGGAGAAAGTGCGCAATAAATTCCGCCGGTGTGGAACCAGCGCGCTCCGAGCGAGCCAAAGATGTGCTCCCAATCGATCTCCCCGGGTTTTAATTGAGAGATCGCGGTATGGCCGCGATCCGAACACCCCAGTGCGGCACGCACCCCAAATCCCCGTTCGGTGAAGTTCAGCCCATTTCGAACTGTGCGTCCCACACCGTCGTAGGGCACCCAGCGCACCAGCGACTGATCCACACCGCCTTGATAGATGAGGTCCTGCAACAGGCGGCCCACTGGATTATCCGCAAACGCGGTCACCACCGCGGTGTCCAAACCAAAACAGCGTCTCAATCCGCGCGCCACGTTATATTCGCCGCCGCCTTCATAAACTTCAAAGCTCCGAGAGGTCCAGATTCGTTTTTCACCTGGATCCAGACGCAACATCACTTCCCCGAGACTGATCGCGTCCCAGCGGCAGTTATCTTTCGACCGGATTTTTAGACCCATGGATGCATCCCCGCATTTCGAAGCGAAATGTGTGTGTGCCTATTCCTTGTTCCTCTTACACGGAATTCACCGGTTGCAAGCGTGGCACGATCACCTGCATCACTCCGAGGGCAATGAGGTATGCCGTTCCCGCAATAAAAAACGGAACGAGATAACTCCCGGTCTCCTGCAACACATAACCGACGATTTTGGCAATGACCATTCCTCCCACCGCGCCGGCCATCCCGCCGATACCCACAACAGAAGCCACCGCCTGGCTCGGGAACATGTCCGAGGCGGTCGTAAACAGGTTTGCGGAAAAACCCTGGTGCGCTGCCGCCGCAAGCCCAATCAACAGCACCGTCCCCCAAAGCCCTTGCGCCCGGTAGGCATACACAATCGGTACAACGCACACAGCGCAAACCAACATCGCCACTTTTCGCCCAACATTCACGGAAAAACCGCGCCGGATCAGCCGCGATGATAACCACCCGCCGGCGATGCTGCCCGCATCGGAAATCAAATAGATCATCACCAGCGGCAGTCCGACTTGAATCAGGTTCAAGCCATGCTCGCGCTGCAAAAATCCGGGTACCCAGAATAGGTAGAACCACCAGATCGGATCGGTAAGAAATTTCGCAATCAAAAACGCCCACGTCTGCCTGTAACCCAGAAGACGGGTCCAAGCTACAGGCGCCGCTGGCTTCTCACAATCGCTTCGGATGTATGCGAGCTCTTCCGCAGAGCATCGTGGATGCTCTTCCGGCTTTCGATACACGGCCATCCACAATAAAAACCAGAGAAACCCGATTGCGCCGGTAATCAAAAACGCCCATCGCCATCCGAGGTGGAACGTAATCCAAGGCACCAACACCGGGGTCACAATGGCACCCACGTTCGTCCCGGCATTGAAAATCCCGGTTGCCAGTGCTCGTTCCTTCCGCGGAAACCACTCCGCAACAGTCTTAATGCTGGCGGGAAACGCGCCGGACTCACCCAGTCCCAGAGCCGCACGCACCAATCCAAAACTCACGAGGGAACCGCACATCGCATGCGCCATGGATGCGATGCTCCAGAACACCATTGCTAATCCATAGCCGATCCGGGTCCCCGCGCGATCGATGAATCGCCCGACCGCAAGCATTCCCACCGCGTATGCCGCCTGGAACGCGAAGACCAGATTGCTGTAATCGATTTCATTCCAGCCGAGGTCGTGCTGCAGGGTAGTCTTCAATACGCCCAAAACTTGGCGATCCATATAGTTCTTGCTGATTCCGATGAACAAAACGGCGCAAATCACCCAGCGGAATCTGCCGAAAAGGTAATTGCCACGCCCATTTGAACCTGCTGATCCGCAAGTCCGAGCTACCGGGACAATCGATTGTTCCGCAAATACAGTTTTGTTTTCGGCCATTGAATCGATCGAATTCGCCTGCTGACGCTACTTTTTCTGTCCCGCTTCCAGGCCCGTTCCACCCTGACCGAAACCCGGCTGCACAAGAGGGATCGTCATGCCATCCACGCTTGCTTGGCCCTCGCCGCGCAAGCAGATCAGTCCTATTTCGCGCTCGCCGGTGGAAAACTTCACGGAGTGGTGAGACGAATCAAGAATCTGGCGCCCATAAGCCAGATGCTGCATGGTGCTTTTGCTCGGCGTAGCGCAGATCTTTCGGCCCACGTGAGCATTCGTCTTGCGAAAAACCATGCCCTCGATGCCAACCTGTTGCTGTGTACCCATCGCGGCCTTCTCCTCCATTCCTTGTGAAACACTTATTCTCAACACTCATCAAGCCTTCAATACCCATTCACCGTGCGCGCTTGCGTCCCGCAGATAATTCAGGAGATACATACCCGAGTTCCTGCGACAATGCTGTCGCGCTGCGAACCACAACCTTGGCAATCTGGCTCATCTTGGCCTGGGTCATCCGAAACGAGGGCCCAGAAACACTGATGGCCGCCCGCGGCCGCCCGGTGTGATCCCACACGACTGCGCCAACGCACCGTACTCCCTGTTCGTTTTCTTCGTCGTCAATGGCATAGCCGCGGGTGCGAATTTTTGATAGCTCGGCCTTCAATGCCTGCGGCTTTGTAATCGTGTTTTTGGTTAGCCGTTTCAAACGGGCCTGCCGGAGAATAGCTTCCACTTCCGGTTCCGGTAATTGCGCCAGCATGGCTTTTCCGACGGACGTGCAGTAAGCCGGGACGCGCCGTCCCACCCGGGATGCCAGGCGAACACTCCGCCGTGGCTCCAACTTTTCCACGTAGAGGATCTCGCCCTGATCGAACAGGCAGAAGTGCACGGTCTCTTGAGTTTCATCCAGGATGCGGGCGAGAAAGCGGCGCGAATGCTCGCGCAGATCGAGCACACTCATCGCCTTTGAGCCCAACTCGAAGAGCCGGAGGCCCAGTTGGTAGCCGCCCGTGCTCGGGCTGCGTTCTATGAGCCGGTGGTGTTCCAGCACCATGATGAGGCGGTGAACGGTGCTTTTGTGGAGTTTGAGTTCCGCACAGAGTTCGGCAAGTCCATACTCACCGTCCCGCTCACCGAGGATGCGAAGCAATTCCAGAGTGCGATCGAGCACCTGGATTCGGTAGGGAAACCGCGGTGTCTTGGATTGTGACACGCGTACTACATTATGGGACCATCTGCCGTTGTCAAGAAGAATTCGCGCCGTTTCCGCGGATGCCGGCGGCGGCACACTATTTGTTCATGAACAAACACGAGCTCGCTCTTGCTATTGATTCACGCCGCTTGCCAGGAATCCTCCATCCACCTGCAAAATCGTGCCGGTAACAAAACTTGCTCCTTCCGAAGCCAGGAAAATCGCACTCGCCGCCAACTCTTCCACGCGCCCGAAGCGCTTCATCGGCGTGCGCATCAGAAACTCTTGGCCCCTGGGCGTCCCGTCCAGCAATTTCTCGTTCAACGCGGTGCGAAACACCCCGGGCATGATGGCATTCACACAAACGCCATAACGCGCCCATTCAGTCGCCAGTGTGCGCGTCAGCGACGCAAGCCCCGACTTGCTCGCGCCATACGCGGCCACTTCATAGAGGCCTACAAACGATCCCAGCGAAGCAATATTGATAATCCGCCCGTACTTGCGCTCGACCATGTGGCGCCCGAATACCTGGCTCACGCGGTACGCACCGGTCAGATTGGTCTCCAGGATCTCGCACCACTCGCTTTCCTCTAAATCCAGGAACGGAGTACGTTTCGTACGCCCGGCGGCGTTGACCAGAATGTCCACCTGCCCAAATTTGGCTACCGCTGCGCCCAGTAACGCTTGCAACGACGCGCGATCGAGAACGTCCGAATTCATACGCAACGAACGGCGCCCAAGCGCCTCGATTTCTCTCGCTGCCGCTTCCACCATGTCGGCGCGCCGCCCGGTGGGAATCACGTCGGCTCCGGCCTCGGCTAACCCGCGCCCGATCGCCTGGCCAATCCCCGATGTACCGCCGACAACCACGGCGACTCGACCGCTCAGATCAAAACCCTTGTAGCTCATCGTTCCTCTTTTCGCATGATTTCTGGAGATTATTCTCCGTTTGTTTCGGTGTGAGTACCGCGACAAAAACGAATGCGTTCATTTTGTCTAACTCTCGGCGCAGCTCCATGCAGACGTGCAGCTGATTCGGCTCCTCACCTCCGTCGCGAGATCCCGATATGCCGTCATTTTGTAAGCCTTGCGATGTACACGGCAAACGGCTCGAGAGCTATTCCCTTACTGGGATCTTGCAGTACCCCGGCCATATCCGTCAGCAAGGTGGTCATTTTCGCGGCGGCTAAACCCTGGGGAAAAAGATCCAAATCGATCTTCTGCGCACTCCCGGCCATATTCAGCACAACCAGCACCGCTTCGTCCTTGTAACGCCGGAGATAAGAGAGCACGCTGGGGTTGCTTTCGTTCAGCGGGACATATTCCCCGTCGAGCAGCGACTTTTCGCTGTGGCGCAGAAGAAGCAATCGTTTGTAGAAACTCAAGACGGAGCCGGGATCTTTCAATTCACTCTCGACATTGTGGGTGCGGGCGCTTGCAGGGACAGGCAACCAGGGCTTGGCTTTGCTGAAGCCCGCGTTGACATCCGCGCTCCACTGCATCGGGGTACGCTCGCCGTCGCGCCCCTTCTCCAAGGGCCAGCCGAGTTTGCTGATCGGATCCAGCACTTCCTCTTTGCTCTTCGGGTCATTGTTCTCCATGCTGGTCTCTTCGCCGTAGTAGAGGATGGGAGTTCCGCGGAGGGTGAGATAGAGCGCGGCCATCAGCTTGGCGATGGCGTCATTGTGCACGCCATCGCCATAGCGATTGTAGGAACGCGCCATGTCGTGATTTCCAATCAGCAACACCGGCCATCCGCCCGCGGAATCGATTGCCGCAATCTGCTTGCGAAATTCCGGAACGGATAGTTTGTCAACCGTGGCGAACATCATGTCCATGGGCATCTGCAACTCGCTGCTGTGTTCGCCGTAGTACTGTTTGAGTTCGTCGATGGTACTGGTGTAGGTTTCACCGATCAGCACGGCACCGTGCTCATCGGCCACCTTGCGCAGCGCGCGCAGAACGTCGTGCACCTCGGGCAATTTCTGGTTGTATTTCTCATCCATGTTCGGCCGGCCAAAGCTATCCGTTCCGGCGACAACCGGATTGTCTGTCAACTTGGGATCCTCGAACAGAGAGTCCACCGCATCCAAGCGGAAGCCGGCGACGCCGCGCTTGTACCAGAAGCGCGTCACATCGAACATGGCCTGTTTAACGGCCGGGTTTCTCCAGTTCAGGTCTGGTTGCTCGGGGTAGAAGTAGTGATAGTAATACTGCCCAGTTGCGGGGTCGCGCTTCCAGGCGGAAAGCCCGAACGAGGAAGCCCAGTTGTTGGGCGGCTGGCTCACCCCTTTGCCGTCGCGCCAGATGTACCAGTCGCGATGCGCCGAGGTGCGCGAGGATTTCGAATCCAGAAACCACTTGTGCTGGTCCGAGGTGTGATTGACCACGAAATCCAGGAGGATGCGGATGCCCCGTTTTCTCCCTTCAGCCACCAAGCGGTCAAAATCTTGCAAGGTCCCGTACATCGGATCGATATTTTCGTAGTCCGAAATGTCGTAGCCGAAATCCACTTGGGGAGAAGGAAAACACGGCGTGATCCAGATGGCGTCAACACCCAGATTCTTCAAGTAGTCGAGCTTGGATGTGATGCCGTTGAGATCGCCAATACCGTCGTTATTGCTATCGGCGAAACTTCGTGGATAAAGTTCGTAGAAAACCGCGTGCTGCCACCACGAGTGTCCCTCGACATCCACTACCGTTTGCTGCGCGCTGACCAGCGGCGATGTCAGTAACAAGCTGAAGCCAAAAATGAAAATTGCCGGCCATCGTGTGCTCATGTCTCCTGCCTCCTTTCGATTCCCGCGGCCCCGTCGCGCCCTCCGATCTGGTTTGAGCTAAATCCCGAACGCAATCCCGCGTTCATCGGGAAGTTCCCGGTGAGGGGACGAACGTAAATTGGGCAGAAACGCCAACATTTCTCCTCGCAAGGACCTCTACGCCGCAACGACGGGTGTCCGGAGCATATTTTGTTGAAAATAAACTTGTGGTGGCCAGTGGCCTCATTTCTCGGCTGGAAGCGGCACGGCTCCGGGCCCACCGACTCGCAAAACGCGGGGAATGCGGGCTTCAACGTTCGGGAGCAGGGGAAAGCGGGCATGTGGTTCTGACTGATACCAATAAGCGGTAGAAAAAAAACTGTCCGACCGATGGTTGGCGTGGCCATGTTCCATGGTCACGCGCATCGATTTTTGAAAGGTGATCGGGCTTTCCAAATGCCAGCGGTAAAGGCAGTAACGTCCGCCCACGCGCTCGGGACCCACAATAAGCGGAGCACCGTTGTGCAAATAGGCGAAGGGTCGCGCGTCAGTCAGTCCGCCAAAGTTCCATGCACCGTTGTAATAATCTTCGCTCCCCGTGCCATTGATCATTCGCTCTGGCCGATCATCGATGAAGATCATTTCATCGCCCTCGCCGACCCATCCGTCCTGATTCTGTAAAATTGCGTGGGTCACGCCGACAAAATGACCTTTTCCTCGAGCTTCCAAAAAAACATAATTGCCTTCCCCACCCAAATTCTTCTTGTTATTGACGAATGGTTGGTCGTTTTTCTCCCAGTTATCCGTCCACCCGCGACACGGTGTTGCTTGCCGGTATTGGGCGTGGAAGTATCCGAGGCCCGGAGGCAATTCCTTCAGGGCCACATAATCAATATTGTGATAAAAGCTGTCGGTCCGGAGCTTTCCTTCATTCGTGATGGTCAAGAGGGCCGATCGCGCGTAAGGCATGGGGAAATAAGCATTCAGCGCCCGAACCGAAGCGACATTGGTCAATGCCGATTGGTACAAAAAATATTCACCAAGCCCGAGCCCGAAGAAATCTCCCACGGGAACCTCGACCGAGGGTTCCGCTTCTCCATCCCAGTACGCTCGAAGAACAAGCTTCTTCAGATGGAAGCTCTCGTCTGAATCGATGGTGAACCAAATGTGAGTAATGATGCCGGCTTCCGAGGCCTCTAGAAGCGTGACCGTTTGCCCGGGAGCAAGAGAGACGAAGTCCGCGTTGCCTCCGCTGCGGTCATAGCTGGAGGCCCGCTTATTCTGGTAATCGCGGAACCTGGCGAGATCTCCCAAGCCGCCAGACAAGGATGCCGCGGCACTCTCCCTCTCTCCCGGGGAGTCCGCTACAGCGGATGGCCCAAGACCGAAAATGGCTCCAACACCGGCAATCGAGGTGAGCAAGTCGCGGCGAGGCAGCGCTCGATCGTTCTTCCCGTCCAATCTATTTTTGTTAGACATAAAGGTCAGTCACCTGGAAAACTGTGTTTATTGGGTCCCACATGCACTGTCCGCGTTCGAAAGGAAGCGAAGCGCCACGGTGAAGACGCAACACAAGGTCAAAAACGGGGAAGGGGCGCGTGAACAATTCTGAGAATGCACGAGGTGAGGAGAGCAAAACGCTTGATACCTTCCACGGAAATACTCGCGAAAATAAATACCCTGGCGTTTATACCGGCAGCCAAGTCGCTTTGCAAGAAAAGTCTGCAGTGCCTGCAAAAAAAGTTCGGCGAAGGACGCACGCTTTCGTTGTTCATGAACACGGATGTATAAGGATAGCGGCAAGCAGTGTCACTCCTTCCGTGCACCCAAATGCGGCTGGTTTTAGACCTTTGAGTTCCTCAGAGATTAGAAAGGAAGGATATAAAAAGGCACATAACGGACCCAATTACCAGAAACAGGTTGACACAAAGCCGTTCCTAAATTAAAAGCGCTCAGCAGAAAATGCATTTCACATGCCGAAGCTTTACCGACAACCTACGATGAGAAGCCTTGAGAACTGCCTGAGAACCGTGTCGAGAAGTCTGAAACTGCCGGTCGCGATCATTCTCCTGTTCGCCATGACCGCGTTCGCGCAATCGCCGAAGCCCGTGAAGCTTGAATGCGAGTCGCTCTCCACGCCTCTCGGGATGGACGCTGCAAAGCCACTTCTGTCTTGGACAATTCAAGACGCACGTTCTGGCGCCCGGCAAACTGCTTATCAAATTCAAGTCGCCTCGACGGCGGAGCTTCTTGCTAGCGGTAAGGGTAACGTATGGGACAGCGGTCGCGTGGCGTCTGACAATTCTGTGGGTGTGCCATACGGAGGCCCCGAGCTCGAGCCGAGCAAACGTTACTTCTGGCGCGTTTTGCTTTGGGATCAAAACGGCAAGTTATTGGCTCCTAGTGCGCCGAGTTGGTGGGAGACAGGCCTGCTCAAGCAGGAAAACTGGAAGGCAAAGTGGATCGGCTACGAAGAATCCGAGCTGCGCCGGGTGCGGGAATCCGGGGCACTGTGGATCACAAACGCCGACACCAAAACGGCGGGGAAAGCGGAGAAAACAAATCACGATTTTCGATTCCATTTCAATCTGGCGAAGCCTGTCCGGCGCGGTTCGTTGTATGTGACGGGACGGGATTCAGCGGGCGCCTGGATTAATGGGCAACAAGTGCTGCAATCGGAGCCGTTTCCTCCCTGGCGGGGAACCCCCTGGAGGACTTATGCGATCCGCGACGCTTCCAGTGCCTTGCGCGCGGGGCAAAACGTATTGGCGGTAGAGGTGGTTAGCTATTCCAACAGCGACGATGGCGGGTTGCAGGACGTCAGCCAAGCACCCATGAGCGCCGTGCTCTCTGTCGAAGCGGTGGACGGCACAGTAGAGTTGTTCAAGAGCACGCAAGAGGGCTGGCGAGCGGCCCTGGAGGCAAAGGTAAATTGGCAAGCTCCCGCATTCGACGATGCTTCCTGGAGCGCAGCGATTCGCTACGTTGCACCATCCCCCGATTCCGAAGACGCATCACTGGGAAATCCGTGGCCCACAGGAGCGGTAAATTCTCTTCGCCGTACTTTTGAGGTCGCAAAACCGGTGGCTTCCGCGCGAATTTATGCTACCGCGCTCGGCGCGTACCAGCTCTCGATGAATGGGCACCGCGTGGGCGACGAAATTCTGGCCCCCGGCTGGACGGACTTTCGGGAGCGCGTTGTTTACCAGGCGTATGACGCCACTGCGGCCATCAAACCCGGAAAGAACACGCTTGCGGCGCTGCTTGCTCCGGGTTGGTACGCGACCCCTTTGTTGTGGTTTCAGCAGGGATATAACTATGGCGACACTCCGCCTGCGCTGCGGGCGCAACTCAGGATTGAATACACGGACGGCTCTGTTGATTGGATCCTGACCGACGAAAACTGGAAGGCGGACATCTCTCCCATTCTCCACGCGGAGATCTACGATGGAGAAACATACGACGCCCGCAGGAAACAGATGGGCTGGGACACCGCGGCCTTCGACGACAGCCGCTGGAATTCCGTGGAGATCATTCGGCCAAAGCAAACCCAAATCGTTTGGCAAAACTTTCAGCCGATCCGCGCCGAAAAAGCGCTGGACGCAAAAACAGTGACCCAGCCAACACCGGGCGTGTACGTCTTCGATTTCGGGCAGAATCTTTCCGGAGTTGCGCGCATCCGTGCGGACGGTCCAGCCGGCACCGACGTGAAATTGAGATTTGCGGAAGTGTTGAATCCGGACGGATCGCTATATACCGACAACCTGCGGACCGCAAAGGCCACCGACCATTTTATTCTCGCGGGAAAGGGCAGCGAAGAGTTTCAACCATCTTTTACCTTTCATGGCTTCCGTTATGTGGAAGTTTCCGGAGCGCTGGCGCCGCTGCAGCTCCGCGATGTGAAAGCCCTTGTTGTTCATACCGATGCTCCCTTCACCGCGGCGCTGAAGACGGGAAATGCAATGCTCAACCAGCTATGGAGCAATATTCTTTGGGGGCAGCGCTCGAACTTCGTCGGAGTTCCCACGGACTGTCCGCAACGCGACGAACGTCTTGGATGGGCGGCCGATGCTCAGGTCTTCTGGCGTACAGCCACTTACAACATGGATCTAACGGCTTTCTCCAGGAAGTTCGCAGCTGATTTGAGGGGAACCCAAGCCGGAACGGATATGTATGGAATCTACGCGCCTGGAGCCGGCACTGCGAACCCCGGTTACGGAACGGGCTGGAGCGATGCCGGGATCATAATTCCCTGGACATCGTGGATTCAGACCGGCGACAAAAAGGTCATCGAAGAGAATTGGCAAGGCATGGAAAAGTATCTTGCTGCAATTCAGTTGGCAAATCCAGATCACCTTTGGAAGAAGAACTACGGCACTCCGTTTGCCGACTGGCTCGCACCGGAAGGCGTGACCCCGGTGGATTTGATTGCCACAGCCTATTGGGCATACGACGTGACGCTTATGAGCCAAATGGCTCGCGCGCTGGGGAAAGAGGAAGAGCAACGCAAGTACAGCGACCTCTTTGAAAAGATCAAGACTGCGTTCAACCAAGCGTACGTTCGGCCTGACGGCTTTGTAGGCGGCGTGCCCCCACCAGCGGTATTTTCTACCGGGACGCCGTCAACACTCGGTG
>Ga0210404_10001310_pt1 | contig 10855 bp, 9 predicted proteins | sample IncBWH28MmetaG_FD_155455 | JGI IMG/M metagenome (GOLD analysis project Ga0210404, IMG submission 155455) | Forest soil microbial communities from Barre Woods Harvard Forest LTER site, Petersham, Massachusetts, United States - Inc-BW-H-28-M | ecosystem: Environmental > Terrestrial > Soil >... | reverse complement strand
AAGGTTTGGGCGACGCGATTCTCGCCGCGTATGATCGCGCATTGTTGTCTTCGTCCAACGGCGATCCAACGACAATAACCACGGCGGCGATCGCAGCGTCAGCCCGCAACAGGGACGCGAAGGATGTTTTCTCGTTCGTCGTGCGGCGTCTCGACGGAAGCCCGTTCGCGCTCACTGTGCTGAAAGGAAAAATCGTCGTACTTAGTTTCTGGGCCACCTGGTGTGCACCGTGCCGCGAGCTTGAGCCGATGTTCAACACCGTGGCACGCACCTACATAGGAAATTCCGATGTGGTCTTCTTCGCCGTCAGCGCGGACGACGACGAAGCGCAGGTCCCTGCGTTCGTCGTTCGCGAGAAATGGGACATTCCAGTACTCTATTCGGACGGCCTCGATGCGTTCACGAACGCGAACACTTTGCCAACCGTGGTGGTCGTAGGTCGCAACGGCCAGGTCGTGTATCGAACCGGCGGCCTTCCGCGTGATACGTTCACCGATTCCCTCACTGCTGCGATTCAGGCTGCGCTCGTTACCGCTCACTAGCCTCGCGTAGCTCGGGCTCGTAGAGCTGCCGCATCGCGGGCCGCCAGAATCGTGCCCACGTGAATGCTCACCGTATCCGCCACGCGCCGCGCATAGCCGCCCGCCAAAGCAATCGCCACCGGAGTGGCATATCGTCGCGCGTAATCGAAGATCAGTGCGTCGCGCTGCGCAAGACCCTCCATCGTCAACCCCAGCCCTCCCAATTGATCCTCGCGATACGGATCGGCTCCCGCGACATAAAACAGAAGCTGCGACGCGAAATCGCGGAAAGCCTGCTTCAGATGCTTTTCCAGAGCGGCGAGGTATTCGTCATCGCCGGTTCCATCTTCTAGGTTGATATCCACGGTCGAGGGCGGCTTCGGGTGTGGATAATTGTGCTCCTGATGAATCGAAAGCGTGAAGACAGTCGCGTCTCCGCCGAAAATCGCCGCCGTGCCGTTTCCCTGATGCACGTCCGTATCCACAACCATGGCTCGCTGGATCGCGCCTTCAAACTGAAGCCGGCGGATGGCGATCGCAACATCGTGAATCACACAGAATCCTTCGCCGTGATCGGGGCAGGCATGATGGAATCCGCCGCCGATATTTGCTGCCCAACCGTCCGCCAGAGCGCGTCGTCCAGCCAGAATCGATCCGCCCGCGGCGAGCCAGCAAGCTCTGATGAGTTCCTTCGAGTAAGGAACTTCCAGCCGTGTCTCCTCTTCGCGGCTCAGCGTGCCGGTTCTTAATTTGTGCACGTAGTCCGGCAAATGAACGCGTAGCACGTCTTCGTCAGCCGCCGGTTCCGGCGCGAGAAAATCCCCTGGCGCGGCGGTTCCATCCGCGAGTAGCCGGTCGTGGATCATTCTGTATTTCTGAGACGGAAAGACATGCGCGCCGAGATTCAGATCGTAGTCTTTGTGGTAGATGAGCGGGAAGGGCAGCAAGATTTTCCGAGCCTACCGCGAAGTTTTTGCAAACGCAAATCCGCCGTCTGTGGGCGATGCGAGACTCGAATTTCCGAGCGTGATACGATTCGAGCGCCATGAAAACTGTGATGCTTCTTATTTGTTCGAACATATTCATGACCATCGCCTGGTACGGCCATCTGAAATATCGCCAGGCTCCGTTGTTCGCCGCCATCGTCATCAGCTGGCTGATCGCCTTCGCCGAATATTGTTTTCAAGTTCCTGCGAATCGTATCGGCTATGGCGAGTTCACGGCGTTCCAGCTGAAGATCATTCAGGAGGTGGTCACGCTCTGCGTATTCGTGGTTTTCGCGTGGATCTATCTCGGTGAAAACGTCAAATGGAACCACGCGGTCTCCTTTCTGTTCCTCATCGGCGCCGTGACTTTCGCCTTCTGGGGAAAACTGTAACAGCTCGCGAACCCTCGTGACGTCGGCCACGCATCGCCGCCGAGCGACTTGCTATGGTAATCTCTCAGCGATGCGTCGCATCCACGCTTTCATCGCCATCGTGGCTCTCCTGACCGTTCCTCTTGCGCCCATCGCCTGGGGCATGGCCTGCGAGGCATCCTCAGCGCCCATGATGTGCTGCCTGCCGCACGGCTCCCATTCGCAACAGGGCAAGCTCATGATGTGCCACTGCCCCGGGAAGTCCGGAAATCGCCTTCCGAATGTGGGTTTGATCGCCCCGATTCCTCCGGCGACTCCAGCCGCGCTCGTGCGCATTTACGCCCCCGAAGATACTCGCCGCATATTCTTCGCATTCTCCCAATCCATCGCGGCTGGATTTGTTCCCGCTCCGTTTGAACCCCCTCGCGCCTAGCTTCATTCCACTGCAATAGGAAATTCAATCTGGAATGGAGCACCCTGATGCGGAAGGCTATATGGCTTCTGCTCGCCACGGCACTGCTGGTGTATGCGCAGCCCGCGCGAGCCACAATTCTTGGCAGTATCCGCGGAATCGTCCACGATCCGCAGCACCGGCCTCTTGCTAACGCGACCGTCACGCTCCGATCGAGCACGTCCGATTGGTCCCGTACCACGCAGACGAATTCGGATGGCGAATTCGAATTTGATGCCGTGCCCTTCGGCGAATATGAGATCTCGGTGACGCACGCTGATTTCGAAAAAACCACGCGCAGTATCGTGCTCGACTCTGGCAGTTCGCCTGTGTTCCACTTCCCGATGAACGTGGCCAGCGTCAACCAGCGTGTCGAAGTGAATTCGGCAACGCAATCCATTGATGCGGAATCATCCACCACGCAGACGCTCGTGTCTCGCGTGCAAATCTCCGAAACACCCGGCGCCGACCGCACCAACAGCCTCCAGATGATCACGGACTATGTCCCCGGCGCGTACATGGTTCACGACCAGCTCCACGTGCGCGGCGGCCATCAGGTGAGCTGGCTCATTGATGGCGTGCCCGTGCCGAACACGAGTATCGCCAGCAACGTGGGGCCGCAATTTGACCCCAAGGACATTGACTACCTCGAGGTCCAGCGCGGTGGCTACGCGGCCGACTACGGCGACCGCACCTACGGTGTCTTCAACGTTGTACCGCGAACCGGATTCGACCTCAATAACGACGCGGAACTCACAACGACCTTTGGCAACTACGATCAGACGAATAGCCAGCTGAGCCTGGGCGGCCACACGAAGCGTTTTGCGTACTACGCGAGCGTCAACGCAAACCGCTCCGACGATGGCTTGGAAACGCCGGACGAGCCGATTCTTCACGATCTCGCCGACGGCGTCGGCGGGTTCGGCTCGCTGATGTTCAACGCGACTCCGAATGACCAGCTTCGCCTCGTCGCCTCGCTCCGCCGCGATTTCTATCAAGTTCCGAACACTCCCGGTCAGCAGGCGGCCTGTCCGCCCGATCCCGACCCTCTCGTGGACAATTGCGCGATTCGCGACCGGGACCGTGAGGCAGATTCGTTCGCCAATTTTTCCTGGGTCCACACCATTAATACCGGAGCGGTTCTGACCGTTTCGCCGTTCTATCACTACAACAGCGCGGACTATATCGGCGGCCCAAATGATTTTCCGAGTTCGCCGGAAGATCGGCGCCGCTCGAACTACGCCGGACTTCAGTCAGCCATCTCGCTTACGAAAGGACGCAACAGTTTCCGCGCGGGGCTCTACGTCTATGGCCAGCACGACGACTACCTGTTTGGCGTCGCCTCACCAGTCTCCGACGAATCCATCCCACTGCAATCTGTCGCCGTCTGGGGCAATCTTGAATCCATCTTTTTGCAGGACCAGTTCAAGCCCACCTCGTGGCTTACTCTCGATGGTGGGGTGCGTCTCACGCACTTCGCCAATACCGCCAGCCTGAATCCAATCAGCGAGAATTCCGCCGACCCGCGCATCGGCGCCGCGGTCCAGATTCCCCGCGTCCACTGGGTGTTGCGCGGGTCCTACGGCCGCTACTATCAAGCTCCGCCGCTCGATACCGTCACGCCTGCGCTTCTCGACAATGAACCCGGATTCGGTTTCCTCCCGCTGCACGGTGAACGCGACGAGGAATACGAAGCCGGTCTCGCGATTCCCTTTTACGGCTGGGTGCTCGATACCGATTACTCGCACAACGCCGCCCGCAATTTCCTCGATCACGACGTTCTCGGCAACTCGAACATTTTCTTCCCGCTCACAATCGCTCGCGCCCGCATTCGCGCCTGGGAGACCACTCTTCGCTCCCCCGAAATCGCGCATCGCGCCCGGCTGCACCTGTCGTATTCTCACCAAACCGCGCAGGGCGTCGGTGGGGTCACCGGCGGTGTCACCGATTTTTCGCCGCCGCCCTCCGGCATATTCTTCCTCGACCACGATCAGCGCGACACCCTCAGCACCGGCTACATTCTCCAGCTTCCGTACAAGACCTGGACCACCGGCAACCTCAATTTCGGTTCCGGATTTTTGTTCCAGGACGGTCCGCAACACTTGCCCGCGCATACGACCTTCGATTGGGCCGTTGGCAAGGATTTCGGCGAACGTTGGTCGCTCTCCTTCACCGCCGTGAATATTGCAAATGCGCGCTTCATGCTCGATACCAGCAATACCTTCGGTGGCACACATTTCAACGAGCCGCGCCAGATCATGGGCCAGATCCGCTGGCATTTCCATTACTGATGCGCCGCGCTTCGGCGCAGGGGTACAATAAACACACTGGAAGGGAGTGAGAATGCAGACGTCGAAACGAGATACCAGGAGCGAACGCTGTCGGACTCGCTTCCTGTTTGCGATATTGCTCGCGGCCGTTGCGCTGATCCCGGCCGCGTGCAGCAAGAAAGCGGAACCGCCGCCTGAGGCGCAGACAAAGCGCTACCACCTCGTCGGCAAGGTCCTTTCAATCGATAAAGACCACGGATCCGCGATGATTGACGGCCAGGAAATTGTGGGCTTCATGTCGGCGATGGCCATGGCTTATCCGGTGCGCGACACGAAAGCCCTCGCCGCGCTGAATCCCGGCGACGAAATCACTGCGGACGTCGTGGTGGCGGACGACGGCGCCTACCTTGAAAATATCGTCGTGATCAAGAAGGGTGACGCCAAGGGTCCCACGGGAAGTTCGAATCCGCCGCAGCCCGGCGACAAAGTTCCCGATTTCGCCATGGTCAATCAGGACGGAAAGCGAATCCATCTGAGTGAGTATCAGGTCAACGTCTTCCTCGTCACGTTCATCTACACGCGCTGCCCGTTTCCCGACTATTGCCCGCTCGTCTCTAGGAATTTCTCGAAGATTTACGCTACGCTCAGAAAAGAACCGTCGCTCGGCCCCAAAATCCACCTCTTGAGCGTTAGCTTCGATCCCGAGCACGATACGCCCGCGGTGCTGCGCCAGTATGCGGAGACGTTCCGCGCGACCACAGGAGGCAACCCTTTTGCACGCTGGCAATTCGCCGCCGTGCCGCCGAAGGAATTAGCCAGCGTCGCAAACTTTTTCGGCCTGTATTACAGGACGGAGGGTGATCAGATCACCCATTCCATGAGCACGACCGTCATTTCACCCGAGGGCACCGTTTACAAGTGGTATCAGGACAACGAATGGAAGCCCGCCGACTTAATTGGAGACGCCACGCAAGCGCTGCACCAAGGGAATCAACCAAATGCCGGCCCACCCACCTCTGCGAGTGTTCCCACCGCCTGAATTTCAATTCGCTAGTTTTTGCGATCGAGGATGAAATCGGGGACGGCGAGCAGCGCCCTGCGGTATTCCGTTTCAGGCAATTCCTCAAGACATGCTTTCGCGCGGCTCACGTAATCGCGCGCTAGATTTGAAGCACGCGCGAGCGCGCCTGTTTCTTTCACCAGCATCGCAATCTGTTCCGGCCGCACGCTCAGAAAACCGCGCTCTTCGAGGACTTTCGCAACCAGCCGTCGCCCTTCCGACCGAGAATGTCCGTTGGCATCGCCTTCCGCTTCCAGAGCAAAAATCAGCGGTAGCGTGACTTTGCCTTCCTTCAGATCGCTCAGCACTGGCTTCCCCAGCTCTTCGGGCGATGCCGTGAAATCCAGCAAATCGTCCACCAGCTGAAACGCAAGCCCCGCGTTGCGCCCGTATCCCGCCAGTGCTTCCTCGATATCCTTCGGCTGCTTGCCGAGCACTGCGCCCAGCCGCGCACATCCGCTGAAAAGGCAAGCCGTCTTTCGATACGCGAGTTCCGTCGCATCCGCTTCGGTCAAATCCATCCGTCCCAGCCACGTGAGCTGCAACAATTCGCCTTCGACCATGTTCTGCGTCAGGCCGATCAGGATGTCGAGGATCGCAAAATTTCGCTCGTGTAGCGCCATCTCAAACGACTGCATGTAGAGCCAGTCGCCCGCGAGCACGCTCATGTGATTTCCCCACCGCGCGTTCGTGCTCGGACGCCCGCGCCGCGTCTGGGCTCCGTCAATCACGTCGTCGTGAACCAGCGTCGCGCTGTGGATCATCTCCACCACCGCGCCCATTCGGACCGCGCTCGGCCCGCGATAGGCCGCCGCGCCCGCTGTCAGCAGTAGCAGCGCCGGGCGCAGCCGCTTCCCGCCACCCTCGCGCAGGTAGCTTGCGATCTCGGCGACCGGCTCGATCGCCGCTCCATTTTGCGCGGCAATCTCCTTCTCAACCAGCGCGAGATCGTCGCGGACGAGATCGAAAATCCCTTTGGCGATTTGTACGGCGAAGGCCATTTTGATGGTTGTACCGCCTTTTACCGGGAATTCACCGGTTCTGTCCCGGAGCTTCCCGCCCATCCAGCCTGAAAAACCGACAAAAATTTGCGGCAGTTGCGGCCGCGACCTCTTCTTGCGGTAAGTCTCTCACATTCCCCAACGCCTGCGCCACCTCAACCACAAATGCGGGCTCGTTGCGCTTGCCGCGGCGCCCCTGCGAAGGCAAAAACGGCGAATCGGTCTCCGTAAGCATTTTCCCGAGCGGAATTTCCAGCGCCACGTTCCGCAGATGCTGCATTTTCGGGTACGTCACGTTGCACGCGAACGAAATCAGGAATCCCATGTCAAGCCCGCGCCGCGCCTCGGCGATATTCGCCGTGAAGCAATGAAAAATCCCTCCGAGTCCCGTCGGTTTCCAGTCCTGCTCAAGGATCGCCAGGCAATCGTCCCATGCGTCGCGGCAATGAATTACGATTGGGAGCCTCGCATCCCGCGCCTGCCCGAGCTGCCGTCGAAACACGCGCTGCTGCACGTCGCGCGGCGAATGATCGTAGTAATAGTCGAGGCCCATTTCCCCCCAGCCGATCACCCGCGGATGGCGCGCGAGTTCATCGAGCTGCGCGAAATGTTCCTCCGTCGCCACATTGGCGTCGTGCGGATGTATGCCCACCGTCGCGTAAATCCAGTCATGCTGCTCGGCGAAAGAAATCGCGGCGTCCATGCCTTCGGTCGGCGAACGCCCGCTTCCGATCGCGAGCAGCGTCTTCACGCCCGCAGCCCGCGCTCGCTCGAGCATCGCCGCGCGGTCTTCATCGAACTGCGACATCTCCAAATGCGCGTGGGAGTCAATGATTTCCATGTGGCAAATGTTCCTAACTTGGCTGGATTTCGTCGCGACCGCCTTCTAGCCCTGAGGGCTTGCCGTGGCGAGACTTCAGGGAAGGCGCGCGCTTTAGGGGGTCGGAGTCTCAGCTCCGACACCGAAGTCGTGCGCACTGCCATGCACAGACTCTCTCATAGCAGGTCTTCGCTTTGTCTCCTGCCTAAGACACAGCCGCACACGCCACAGCCGGCTTACGACCGGCTGTGCTAGACCTTTCACAAAACGAAAATCGTTTCACTGGCGTGATTGTCGAGCGGTGTCTTCGCGATCGTGCCATATTCTTCGACCGGCTCCAATCCGGCCAGCAGAAACAATGTTCTCAAATGAGGATACGTGTAGTAGGACAGTTGCAAGGGCTCGGTTTCTTCCAGCGTGAGCGTGCCTCCCTCGTATGTCCTGTACCTGAAAGTAGCACTGAAATTCTGATGAATCTTGTCGAATGATTCTTTCCGGAGATAGCGCCGCACCGTCTTAGGCGGCTTCGAACCCGTGGGCCATTCCAGCTCCAAGATCTCTTGCCCAACGCCTGCGGGAATCCGCTCGTACTTCGGATAGAACACGTCGAACGCCAGCAGGCCCTTGTCCCGCAAATGAAGCGCTGCCGTCGCAAGCGCGTTTACCTGATCGGACACCGTAAGCATGTGTTGCATGGGACGAAAAGGAACGATCACCAACGGGTATTTCTTCTTCAAGCGGAAGCTTCGCATGTCGCCCTCAAACAGCTTCGCTTTCCCGCGTACGACGCTGGGTTCGCGCCCGAGACGTCCCCTCATAACCCTCAGCATGGGCGAAGAATTGTCCAAGCCGTCAATCTGGATGCCTTCGCGCGCGATGTTCAGCAGAACGCGGCCGGTTCCGCATCCGACTTCCAGCACCGGCCCGCCAACCCGTTTCGCCAGCTCCACGTAGAACGGTAAATCCGCCAGGTCCTGCTTCACCGCGTATGCGGAGTCATAGTGTTTGGCCGAAATGTTGTACGAATCGGTTCGTCCGCCCACGTCACTTCACCTTCGAGCCCACCGGAATATCCTCGGCAAAGGTGCACAGTACGGGCTTGCCATCCGCGCCAGCCGACGCCGCCAGCAGCATCCCGTTCGATTCCAGCCCGCGCATTTTCCTCGGCGCGAGATTCGTGACGACCACCACCTTGCGTCCCACCAATTCTTCCGGAGTGTAACCGAGCGCGATCCCCGCCAGAACCTGACGAACTTCGTCGCCGATGTCTACCGTCAGCTTCAGCAACTTGTCCGCGCCCTGAATGCGCTCCGCCAATTTGATCTGCCCTGCGCGCAGCTCGACCTTTGCAAAATCTTCAATCGTGATTTTAGTGCTCGGAGCTACACCCGCCGGCGGCACCGCGCCGCCCGGAGCAGTCGCCGGAGGCGTGTTCCCGGGATTCCGTATTTCGTCTTCCATTGTTTCAATCCTTTCCGTTGCTTCTTTAATGTCCGCACGCGGGAATAAAGCCTCAGCTTTTCGCAGCCGTATGCCGGATTCAAGCATTCCCCAGCCCAGCGAATCGATCCGCTGCTCCGACACGGCCCCGGACTGGCCCAGCAGTTCCCAGAGTTGTTGACTCGATCGCGGCATGAATGGGTGTGTCAGAATGGCGACAAATCGCAGCGCCTGCCCCGAAGTCCACAGCACGGCGGCAAGTTTCTTTCTGGCTTCCGGGTCTCCCGATTCCGCCAGTTTCCATGGCTTCGACTCGGCAATGTACTGGTCAATCGTGCCAACGAGCTGCCAGACGGCTTGAACGGCTCCGGAAAAGTCGTAACGGGCCATGCGCTGCTCGACGGACTGTCGCGCCGCGCTGGCAACCTGCTGCACTTCAATCTTCTGGTGAGAAAAGTCCGGTATCGCCGGCACGATTCCGTCGAAATATTTCTCGATCATCGTCAGCGTCCGGCTCGCCAAATTTCCCAGCCCGTTCGCCAAATCCGCGTTGTACCGCGTGATCAGCGCTTCGCGCGAAAAATTGCCGTCCTGCCCGAACACAACCTCGCGCATCAGGTAGTAACGCAGCGCGTCATTCCCGAGCACCTTTACGATCGGCTCCGGGTAGGCCACGTTCCCCTTCGACTTGCTCATCTTCTCCTGTTCGAAGAGCAGCCACCCGTGTGCGAAAATCTGCGTCGGTAGCGGCAGCTCCGCCGCCATCAGAAACGCCGGCCAATAGACTGCGTGAAACCGAATAATTTCCTTCCCGATCATGTGCAGATCGGCCGGCCAGAACCTCTCGAATCTTTCGTACTCTTTCTTATCGTCGCTCGCGTATCCAATCCCGCTCATGTAGCTCGTCAGCGCGTCATACCACACGTAAAAGACATGCTCAGGATCCCCCGGCCAAGGAATGCCCCACTTGATCGTTTTCCGGCTGATCGAAACATCCTTCAGCCCACTCTTTACGAAGCTGATTACTTCATTTCGCCTGAAATCTGGCTGGACGAATTCCGGATGCTTCTCATAGAGGTTGAGCAATCTGTCCCCATACGCCGAAAGCCTGAAAAAATAGTTCTCCTCCGAAATCAATTCCGCGGGACGCCCGCACGTAGGGCAGTTCGCCGGCTCCGCCGTGTCGCTCACGTACAAATTGTCGTAAATACAGTACCTGCCCTCGTATTTCGCCTTGTAAATCGACCGTTTTTCGGGCAACAGACTTTCGTCGCGCTCCATCGTGCGGCGAACCAGGCTTTCGACGGCGCTCGCGTGTTCAGCCGAAGTCGTCCGAACGAAATCCGTGTGCGTGATACCGAGCAGTTTCCACAAATCGCGAAAAATCGCTTCGTTCTTGTCCACCAGCTGCTGCGGTGTGATTCCCTGCTGCTCCGCCGCGCGCTCAATGTTCACTCCATGCTCGTCCGTGCCCGTCAGATACGCCACGTCGAACCCGCACATCCGCTTGTACCGCGCGATTACGTCGCACACGATCGTCGTGTACGCCGACCCCACATGCGGCCGCGAATTCGCGTAGTAAATCGGCGTCGTCAGATAGAACTTGGGCTTGTCGTTCGGCGCGGTCGACTGGCTCATGAAATGTTCGTATTTCTGCTGCGGAACTGCAAGAAAGCGATACTAGTCTGGCCTGCCGAACCTGTCAATTAACCTGAATTCGCGGTGATGGATCCGTTTGCGAGCCGCGCAGACGAGGCGCCCGCTTCTTAGGACCCTTTTTGTCGGCTCGGATATCGGCTGCCAGTCCTGACGAACGCCTGCCGGACAGCCAAAGCGACAATTCAAATGTGCATTATTCGCTTAACCAGTTAATCTTCTGATGGCGATCACCACGACAATCTCGTATGCCCCGCCAGAATCGTTCACACGCAAATC